>FSXZ01002558.1_pt1 | contig 17742 bp, 17 predicted proteins | sample 1638121 | NCBI WGS metagenome assembly FSXZ01 (sample SAMEA3914788, study PRJEB12502) | metagenome | biome: forest; material: soil | place: Canada | collected 2011-07-03 | depth 0.1 m
GCACTGAGCGTCGCCCAACGCGAAGTCCTGGTCTGCGCCGCCGAGGTCGGCGGCATCACGCGCTCACGGTGATCCCGCTCGAGCACCTGGGCGCCGTGATGGCCGACCCCGCCATCCGCCACGAAGACGAAGTCCGCGCCCTGTTCGGCAGCGCCCGGGCCGCACGCCTGAACTTCGACTGACGGTGGGCCCGCCCGCCCGGGCGGCGCACCCCACCGAGATCATTATTTCGAGTGAAGTGCGGCCCGGTGTCGGCGCTGCGCGTTGCCGCACCGCCATACCGCGCAGTTCTGTGTGCGAGCACCGCAGATTCGTACTCAGAGAAAACCTATGAATGATCATGCCTAACGCATTGCCTCGCCGCGCCCGACGCGCATCCCGCTGGATCGCCGCGGCGGTCCTGAGCCCCGCGCTGCTGCTCTCCGGCACCGTGGCGCACGCGCAGTCCGGCGCCCCGGCCCGGCGCGCGGCGCCCACCGCCTTCATCGTCTCGGTGGGCGACTCCTACATCTCCGGGGAGGCCGGCCGCTGGGCCGGCAACACCGCCACGCTGGGCTCCGCCGCGATCGACGCACTCGGCCCCAAGGCCTACTTCGACAATCCGACGCACACCGCCGAGCTGATCCCGCTGTGCCACCGTTCGCTCTCCGCCGAGATCCACATCGGCGGGACCGTCGAGGGCAAGAACCTGGCCTGCTCCGGCGCCCGGACGTACACGTTCTTCGACGGCGACCACTTCAAGCCGGGCCTGGACTTCTACAACGTGGGCGGGCACCAGGGCCAGGCCCTGATGCTCCAGGAGTACGCCAAGACCCACCACGTCACCATGGTGGCCGTCTCCATCGGCGGCAACGACTTCGGGTTCGGCGACATCGTCAAGACCTGCGTGGAGGACTTCCTCAACCCCCTGGGGACGTACTACTGCAAGGACGACCCGGCGGTCCTCGCCCACTTCTCGTCCGCGAACGTCGCCTTCGTCACCGCGCGCATCGCCGCGGCACTGCGCAACGTGAACCAGGCCATGGCGCGGGCCGGGTACTCGGAATCGTCCTACAAGATCCTGCTGCAGAACTACCCGGCGCCGCTGCCCTACGGCTCGGCCATCCGCTACCCGGAGACCTACGAGCGGTTCAGCAAGGGCGGCTGCGCCCTGTACAACACCGATATCGACTGGGCCCTGGACTACGCGCTGCCCAAGATCTCGGCGGCCGTGTTCACCGCCGCCGCGCACAGCGGCCTGCGCAACATCGTCAAGATGGACATCAGCTCGGCGTTCCACCCGCGCCGGCTGTGCCAGAACACGGTGGGCCTGCTCGAGGAGAAGGGCCTGTCGAGCTGGAAGGATCCGGGAGCGGTCGATCTGACGGAGTGGATCGACGCGATCCACTCCGCCCCTCTGCCGTGGGAGCCCTTCTTCCAGCAGGAGTCGCTGCATCCGAACTACTGGGCCCAGATGGCCCTGCGCAGCTGCGTCCGCCAGGCCTACAACAACGGCGCGGTCCGGGGCGGGGCGTGCACCATCTCCGGCGACGGCCTGACCGTGCGGCGCGAACCCCGCATGCACCTGGCCGACACCTCGGTGCGGGCCGGGCTCGGGACCGCCGGCGGGCTCGTCGTGTCCGCGGACGGGCAGCATCTGACGGTGGAGAAGGTGCGGCAGGTCGCGGTGGCGAGCGACCCGGTCCACGGGCTGGTGGCCGCGTGGATCGGTGACGACGGCTCCGTGTGGGCCAAGCAGGGCGGCCCGAACGCCCCGTGGCTGCGCCAGCACATCGAGGGTCTGACGGCCAGGCAGGTGGAGGTCGCCACCGATCCGGTGCACGGACCGCTCATCGCGGTCCTGGCCACGAACGGCAGGGCACTGGCGAAACAGGGCCTGTTCGAACAGAACTGGACGAACCTCTACGCCAACGCACCCGTGGCCCAGGTGAGCATCGGCAGCGACGCGGTGCGCGGCCCGCTGATCGCGGTGCTGACCACTGCGGGCGCGGTGTACGCGAAGGAGGGCGGCGTGCAGGCGCCCTGGGTCTGGCAGGGTGACGACCTGCGCCAGGTGGCCGTGGCCGCCGACCCGGTCCGCGGTCCGCTGATCGCGGTGGTGGACCGGCAGGGCGCGGCACGGGCGAAGGAGGGCGCCCTGAACGCGTCCTGGACACCCCAGCCGCTGCCCCAGCGGGACGCGGTCGCGCAGCTCGCCGTCGCCAGCGACCCGGTGAACGGGCCGCTGATCGCGGCGCTGGCCGCGAACAAGGTGCTGTGGGCCAAGCAGGGCCTGGCGACCGGGGACTGGGTCAGCGAGTACCCCGGAGTGCTGCAGGCGGCCATCGCGACGGACCCGGTCCACGGCTTGCTGATCGCGACGGTCGACGAGGCCCGCGAGTGGCGGTCCAAGCAGGGCGGCTTGCGGGCCGCCTGGACCCTGCTGGGACGCGGCATCAGCCAGACCTCCGTCGCGTCCTCGTAACCGGCGGGCGGGCTCGGGGCCGTACCGCCGCGTCACTGCCGCGTCCGTGGGTGTCGCGGTGTTTTGCGGCGTTTCTCACGGGAGGGTGCCTCCCCGACAGGCCTGACGGCGTGTCGGGGAGGCACCGTCCGCGTGATGCGGGCGGCAGGTGCGGAAGGTCAGCGGCCCGTGCGGCCGTCGTAGCCGGGGGAGGCCGGGTCGTCGTCGAAGACGGTGGGCGGGCCCGGGGCGTCGCCGGGGAAGACCTCCACGATGCCGCCGGGCTCCTCGACGATCACCGTGCCGTAGCCGCGGTCGCCGCCGAGGTGCGCAGGGAACGGCGCGGTGAACCCCTTGAACCCGAAGGGTTGGGCGATCAGCCGGGCCGGTGCGGCCGGCACCAGGTCGTACGGCATGTTCGAGCTCTCCGCGGTCGCGATGCCGTTCGGGTTGGGCGCGTAGTTGACCGGCGTGATGCTCGGGCTCGCCGTCGTCGTGATCGTGCCCATGCCCGAGCTGAACTGCGCAGCGGAGCTCTGCGTGTCGGGATTGCTGCAGAACACCACCTGGAACGCGCCGACCGGCGCCATCGCCTTCTGATGGACCTTCGCTCCGTCGACGCCCGTGTGGTAGCTGTCACGGCCGAGCGCGGGCCAGTACACCGGGGTGCCGATCGGCAGGCCGGTGCCGTCGAGCACGAGCCCGGCGATACCGATGACGAAGTCGTCCTGGTCGGTGCAGAGGTTCAGGATGATCCGGGTCCCGGCCGGGATCGTGCCGTCCTGCAGCACGAGCAGCGGCGCGGAGGTCTCGGTGACGGACGGGAACTCGCTGGCCGGGACCGGGCCCTGGCGGTGCCAGGTCTGGTTGAACAGCGTCAACTGGTTGCTCGACATGAACAGCCCGAACTGCATCCACTGCGCGTCCCGGTCGTAGTCCTCGGTGTCGGTGCCGTCCGGACCGAGGTACGGGGTGTCGCAGTTGATCTGCAGGGAGAAGGCGTCGACGACGATGTCTTCGACGGCATCGATCGTCACCGTGATCCCGACCAGGTGATCGCCCTGATTCGGGGGAAGGAAGATGTACTGGTTGAATCCCCGGAACGGGACTCCCGGCACCGGGGCCATCGCCACCAGCGGCAGCGCGACGGCGTCGCCGTTCTGATCCACGGCGCTCCACAGCTGGTAGGGCTCGTTCGAGATGCGGCGCGGATTGACCACGAGCGGGCCGGGCGCGGTGGAGTGGGAGGAGAGCTCCAGCACGTACCCGGTCTGCGGGTTCTGGAGGAACACCGCGCTGCCCGTCGCGCCGGTCGGCGGCAGGAAATCCCACAGCTGGTAGTGGTTGGCGACCGGCTCCTGCGCCTGGAGGGTGACCGCCGCGCCCCGATCGGTGGCGTCGTCGGTGACGTCGGCCCCGGCCGGCACGTCGGTACCGAGCCCGATGCACAGGCCGCACGCCGTGCTCACGATGAGGTGGTGGGCCGAGCCGAGCGGATCGGGGACCGCCTGCCACCCCTGGTTCGGCGCGATCGGCCCGCCGCCGCCTCCACCGGGCGCGGAGCCGAGGAGGGCAGTGCCCTCGGCATAGTCCGCGCCGCTGATATCGATCGTCAGAGCACCATGGGCGGATAAGATCATGAACGGTGTGCTCACGGGGATTCCCCTGTCCGGACTGTCCGCTCGGGCCGTCAGCGAATGCTGAAATCAGGTCCCGGATTACCGTGCGTGGCTCGCGGTCAGCCTAGCCCGGCGGGTTCCGTCGCGGCGTACGGATCTCGCGCAGGCGGGCTCGGGCTCCGGATGCCGCGGCCGGGTGCCGAGGCTGCCAGGATGGACGCGATCGGGCGGCTCACCGCCGAGCACCCCGCCGCCGACTCCTACTACGCCTGGCCGTGAGAGCACACGGCCGTAAGAGCATCAGAATCAACACTCTTTTTCCGCCCCAGGGAATATGAGACGTATCCGGATTCATCATGGGTGGAAAGCCTCGGTGTTATAGTCACTTCGCACGTGGGCTCGATTGATCATTTATCCGCCAGGGTGGGCCAGGGCGGAATCGAAGGGGTGGGCCGATGTCATCGATCAATTTTCCCTACGGTAAAAGCAGGTCTTCCTGGGCGGTGCTGGCCGTGACCGGATCCCTGGTGGCGGCGGGACTGGCGGGCTGTAGCAGCTCCGCGTCGAGCCCGGCCGCGAGCTCCGGGAGCGGGGGCGGCGGCGGCGCGGACAATGCGCAGTGCACGGCCGTGGCGAAGGCCTACGCGACATTCCTGGCCGGTTACACCCCGGCCAAGGGCGGGGACTGGAACACCTTGTCCAGCAGCCTCTCCACCATCGCGGGCGGCGCCAATGCGGTGAAATCACAACTGGGCTACTACATCTCGATGGTCGTCGTCGACGCGTCAGGTCTCGAGAACAGCGACGGCAGCGACAATTTCAGCAGTGCCGTGACGGCCTCTGACCTCCAGCCGTTCGACACCGATCTCAAGGCCCTCGCGACGGCCTGCGGGGTCACCCTCACGCCGCCGACTCCGGAATAGCCTCCAGCGGAGACTGACCTGACTGACCGGCGCGCGCACCACCCGGCGGTTCGGCGGCTGCAAGGTCAGAGTTCGACGACGACCTTGCCGTGCACGTGCCGGCCGGCCTGGAGCTCGACCGCGGCGCGGATCTGCTCGACCGGGAACACTGCCGCGAGGGGCACCCGGACCCGGCCCGCCGCGACCAGGCGCGCGATCTCCTCGATGGCGCCGGGCGCGGCGTTGGCCCCGTTCGCCGGGGTGATCCCGTCGACCAGCCCGGCGATGGTGGTGATGCGCTCGTCCGGCACGCCGAGTTCTCGGGCCGCGTGCACCGTGTCCGTCCCATAGAGGTCGATCGCCGCGGTGACGCCTTCGGGAGCCAGCGCACGAACCCGCTCGGCCAAGCCGTCCCCGTACGCGACCGGCTCGGCCCCGAGGACACGCAGGGCGTCGGCCGACGTCGCCGATCCCGTCCCGATCACCCGGGCGCCCGCGAGCCGAGCGAGCTGCACGGTGAACACCCCGACCCCGCCCCCCGCGCCGCCGACGAGCAGCGTGTCGCCAGGGCCGGGGTTGACGACGGCGAGCGCGGCGGCAGCCGTACACCCCGCGATGGCGAGGACGGCGGCGGTGCGCTCGTCCACGCCGTCGGGCGTGTGGTGCGCGTCGCCGCCCGCCGCGATGGTCCCGTCCACGTCGATGACGACGTAGTCCGCGACCGCGCGCGAGAGCGCGCCCCCGAACACCCGGTCCCCGGCCGCGAACCCGGCCACACCGTCACCGACCTGGTCGACGACCCCGGCATAGTCGGTTCCGAACCCGCACGGCAGGCTCAGGCCGAATCGGGCGGCGGTGTCCGCGTCGGAGGTCATGAACCAGTCCATCGGGTTCAGCCCGGCCGCGGTCACGCGCACCCGGATCCGGCCCGGGCCGGCCTGCGGGGCGGGCACCTCGCGCAGCCTGAGGAGCTCGGGGCCCCCGAACGACTCGAACCGGACCGCCCGGCCGGTGCTCGCCGAGGTGGTGACGTTCGGTGCGTGCATGCGCGGGTGCCTCCCTGGGCGACGCGGGAAAAGAGCGGAAGCGGACTGTGTTCCGTTTACCGCCGCCACCCTAACACAACCGGAACGCGATCCGTTTCGGCGCTGCCGTCGCCGTGCGGTAGGGCCGCCCTACTTCTGACTTTGATGGAAGCGGACTACCCTGTGGCCGTACGTCGCCGGGTAGAGCGTGCGCGGGTGCGCGTCGGCGGCGCGGGACAGTGGAACGGGCGGGGTGGGGACACGTGTCGATTCAGGATGCCGGGCCTGGGGCGCAGCGCGGTGCGGGGCCGTCGAAGCCGGCCGGGCGGCGCAATGCGAAGGCTGAGGCCGCGGCGCGCAAGCGGCGTGAGTGGCGGCAGGTTCTGGGGGTGTTCGCCGCGGTGTGCGGACTGGGGTTCGCGGCGCTCTCGGTCGTCGCGGTGCGCGAAGTGCAGGCGGACCAGCGGTTCGCGCGTGCCCAGCCGTGTGCCGGGCAGGCCGACGTCAGCGGCTGCCTCGAGACGATCGCGGTACAGGTGGTGTCCACCGACGCGGAGCACGGCGGCAAGTCCACCGCGTGGATGGTGACCGTCAGCGGGCTCGGCGCCCGGCCGCGCCAGGTCCAGTTGGACGGCGCGAGCGGCTTCGCGGATTTCACACCGGGCGCGGCGGTGGACGCGCAATTGTGGCAGGGGCGGGTGACCGGGTTCGAGATCGACGGGGTGTACGTCGCGACGGTTGACGACCTGGACGACACGGCGTCGCTCACCACCGATGGGAGCCTCCTGCTGTTCGTCGCTTTCCTGGAGCTGCTGGGCGTGATGCGGCTGCCGGAGGTGTCGAAGGCGAAGAGCGGCGCGCCGCTGACACGCGATCAGCTGCGGGTGCGGGTCTTGCACGCGACGCTCCACCCGTTCCTGGCGCCCCTGGCGCTCGCCTACACCGTGGAGGTGTTCGTGGAAAGTCGGCTGCTGTTGTGGGAACTGCCGGTCGCGCTCGGCTTCGGCCTGGCGGGGCTGGCGGTCGGGGTGACGGTGCTGCGGGTGAGCCTGCGCAGGAGGGCGCGCGGATCGGGTTCGGTGGGCGCGCCGTACGCGTAAGCCGCGGGTCGAGGCACGCGAAAGGCGGGGGTGGGCCCGATGGGACGGGCCCGCCCCCCGCCTGGGCGAGGAAATCCGGCGACAGGGGTCGCCTCAGCCGCAGATCGGCTGCACGTAGCCGTCATCGACGTTGACGGCGTAGCCGTCGCAGCCGCCCTGGGTCTGAGAGAAGTGGTACTGCAGGCGCGGGTTGGCGATGAGGGGCTTGACCAGCGACACGTACGCGTAGGGGTTGCCGTGTCCGGCCTGGCGCAGGAGGGAGTAGGCGATTTCGGGGCTCATCCCGACCCGGTCGGGAATCGCCACGACTCCGCCCCACGGCACCGAGTGGTAGACGGGCGCATCGATCTCGCCGGCGAGCGTCGCGTGGATCTGGAGCGACTTGACGGGCGTGGAGGCGTCGTTGGTGTTGTAGACCAGCTGCCAGTCGGTCACCTTCGCCATGTCCGTGGTCGGGCCGCTCGGCGAGCGGCCTTCGGCCACCATGAGGGTGGCGCTCGGGAAGCGCATGCGGACTTCGTACCTGACCACGTCGAGCAGCTGCAGCAGGGTCAGTTCGTTCGCGGCTCGGACGTCGGGCCGTGCCGTCACGCTCACGGCGGTCGCGGTGGCCGCCTGTGCCGCGGCCGATCCCACGATCCCGCTCGTCGCGAGCGCGCCCGCCACGACCGTGGCCGCGACGATCTTGCGGATCTTCATGACCTCTCCGTTCTCTCGCTGGAGGCAGGGCCCGGGCGGACCCTCGCCGTACACGCAGTGTGAGAATTCTGGCACGGAAGGTAAGGAATTGACGGCAATGACGTGCCGCACCCAGGCCGCGGCAGTACGCCCGGCCCGGCCCCGGCCCCGGTGGCCTGGGCGCGGTGTGCGGTGTGCGGTGTGCGGCGTCGCAGGGTGGTGTCTGCTTGGATGGCACCCGTGAGCGAACTTCCCGAGATACCCCTGCTGCGGCCGGGCACGACGGCCGTGCGCCGCGACGTGTTCCGCTCCCGCGTGTGGACCGAGTCACCGATGCGGGTACTCGAGTCGGGCGCGGACGGCGTGTTGACGGCGCTGTGGCCGGGCGTGGTCGCCAAGGCCGCGGCCGACATCGGTGCCGCCCGGCGCGGCGGGGCCCTGGCGATGCGTACCGCGGTCCTCGACGCCCTCGTGGGCGGGACGTGGCGGCTTGACCAGTGGGTCTGGGAGGTCAACGCGTGCGTCACCCTGCGCGCACGCGACCGCTGGTTCACCATCGGGCGGCAGTACGGGCCCGACGGCACGCTGCGCTGCTGGTATGTCAACTTCGAACGCCCGCCGATCTGGCACGCGGCCGGCTGGGACACCTTCGACCTGCTCGTCGACCTGGTCGTGGAACCCGACGGCACATGGCGGTGGAAAGACGAGGACGAATACGCCCACGGCCGGCGGCTCGGACTGATCGACGACGCCGAGCATCGCGCCGTCCAAGCCGCCCGCGAGGAGGCCCTGGCCCTGGTGGAATCCCGCTCCGGTCTGTTCGGCGAGGACGCGGCGGGTCCCTGGCTCCCGCAGCCGCACTGGCCGCGACCGACTCTGCCGTCCTAGCCGGGCCCGCCCCGCACCCGCGTCGACGGGCCCCACCCCGAGATCCACGCAGCCAAGATCCCCGCCGCGGGCTGACCGTTCGTCAGGGGCGCCGTCCCGTGTCCCGCTCAGCCCCTCGTCCGTCCGGCCGCCCGGCCGCCTCTGGATCGCAGGTCAGGCGACTGCCGCAGGGCTCTCGCCCTCGTCGCCGACACGGTCGAGCAGGGCCAGGTCCTCGGCGCTGAGCTGCAGGCGCCCGGCCGCGACGTTCTGCTCGAGGTGCTCGACGTTGCCGGTGCCGGGGATCGCGAGCACGTGCGGGCCCTGCGCGAGGGCCCACGCCAGGTGGATCTGCGCGGTGCTCGCGCCGTGGCGGCGGGCGACCTGCTCGACGCGTGCGTCCTGTCCGTCCGCCGTGGCGCCGGCTTCCCGGCTGCGCCCCGCGATCGTGTAGTAGGGCACGAACGCGATGCCCTGGGCGCGGCATGCCTCGAGCACATCGAGCCGAGAGCGCGAGTCCAGGCTCAGCGGGTTCTGCACCGCCACGACCGGCGCGATGGCCTGCGCTTCGGCCAGGTGGGAGAGCTCGACGTAGGACAGGCCGAGGTGGCGTATGAGCCCTGCCTCGCGCAGTTCGGCGAGCACGCCGAAGTACTCGGCGATCGAGTCCTGCCTCATCCGCCGCAGGTAGACCAGGTCGAGATGGTCGCGGCCGAGTTGGCGCAGGTTCTCCTCGACGTGGCCGCGCAGGTGGTCGGGCCGGGTGGGGTAGGACGCGCCGGAGGCTTCGCGTGCCGGGCCGACCTTGGTGGCGATCAGCAGGTCGTCCGGGTACGGCGCGAGCGCGGAGTTGATCAGTTCGTTCGCCGAGCGCAGCGGGGAGAAGTAGAACGCGGCGGTGTCGATGTGGTTGACGCCGAGCTCCACCGCCCGCCGCAGTACCGCGGTCACCCGGGCCCGGTCGCTCGGCACGGCGTCGCGGTCGTCGAACGCGGCACTGCCGGTCAGGCGCATCGCGCCGAACCCGATGCGCGCGATATCGAAGTCTCCGACCTTCCAGGTGGCATTCGGCTGCATACGCACTCGCTCCTTCTCTGCGGAATCAGGGGGCACGGCAGTATGCGCAGTAGTCAGAGCGCTGCGCCAGCATCTCGCGCCGCGTCAAATCTCACACGTCGTCAGGGAACTCGCACGTCACGCCGCTCGTTGGGCCCTGTGTAGACGCCACGCACCCTGCCTCGTCCGCACGGGATCCCACGGCCGCGCATGCTCCGGTCCGCGCGCACGCCGCCGCGTGCGTTCTCGGGCAGGTCAGCGGGCTTGAGGGCCTGTCAGCAAAGGCCTGTCGGTGCCCCTTCGTATCCTCGGGTATGTGACGACCGCAGAGATCGATGCCGAGGGCTACGAAGGCTACCTGGCCCGGCTGGGTGTGGCCCGCCCCGCTCAACCGAACCAGGAGGCGCTCTACGCGCTGCACCGCGCGCACGCCGAGCGGGTGGCGTACGAGAACCTGGAGATCCAGCTGGGGCGGGTCACCAGTGCCGATCCGCAGGAGTCGATCGGCCGGATCGTCCGCGGCCGAGGCGGGTACTGCTTCCACCTCAACGGAGCGTTCGGGTCGCTGCTGGCGCACCTCGGCTACCGCGTCACGCGCCACCTCGGCCAGGTGCGCGGCGGGGACGTGCCCTTGGAGAGCGCGGAGCTCACCGTCGACCACCAGGTGCTGGTAGCCGAATGCGAGGGCGAGCAGTACCTGGTGGACGTCGGGCTCGGCGACGGGCTGCACGAACCGATGCCGCTGCGTACGGGAGCGTCGGTGCAGGGCCCGTTCAGCTACGGGCTCGAACCGTGGACGGCACGGCCGGGCGGCTGGCTGTTTCGGCACGACCCGACCGCCGCCGTGTCGGGGATGGTGTTCGCGCCCGAGCCGGTGCACTGGAGCGCGTTCACCCCGGCCCACGAACGGCTGTCGATGGGCCCTGACTCGCCGTTCAAGCGGGTGTGCGTGCTCCAGCGGCGCACGGCCGACGCCGCCCTGACCCTGCGCGGCCTGACCTACCAGCGGGTCGACGGCCACGGCGGGCAGACCCGCACCCTGGAAAGCGCGCCCGAGTGGTTCGCGTGCGCGGCCGAGGAGTTCGGCCTGCCGCTCCCGGACCTCGACGCCGCCGACCGGGAACGGCTGTGGGCCCGCCTGTACCGCGCCCACGCCACGTGGTTCGCCGCGCGGGACGGACGGGGCGAGCGCGAGGCGCGGGACGGGCGGGGGCAGGGTGAGGGACAACGGCAACGGCAGGGCGCCTGAGTCGGTGAACGGGGCGGCGACCGCGTGCCCGGGCCCAGCCCGGCTCCAGCGCGGGCCGGGTCGGGCGCGGGTCGGGCCCGGGCCCTGCGCGGGCCGGGTCGGGCGGCTCCGGGCTCGGGGTCAGGCGGGGCGCGGGTAGAGCACGTCGTAGCCGATGAACTCGAACATGCTCTGCCCGGATTCGAGCACGCCGGGTTCCGCGACGCGGCGGTGTGCGGCGACGCCGAGCGTGACGGTCTCGGGGGTGGCGAAGGACTCTTCGAAGCCTTCGCGCGCGAACCACTGCTCGATCCGGGCGAAGAGCGTCGCGTCGCCGGTGTCGCGGCCGCGGCTCCAGATCACCGTGCCGCCGCGAGCACACAGGGCCGCACTGATGCGTACGGTGCGGTCGATGTCGGTCGGGACGATGTTGCCGAAGATCCCGCACAGCAGCACCAGGTGCGCGGGGGCGAGGCCGAGGTAGTGGTCGGTCAGGGCGGCGTCGCCGGTGACGACCTCGACGCCGCTCAGCCCGGCCCGCGCGGCCAGGGCGCGGGCGTGGTCGGCGACCGCGGGGTCGAGCTCGACCAGCCGGGCGCGCACGTCGCGCCCGCGCGGGTGCGCGGCGAGTACGGGGATCAGGTCCCTGCCCTGCCCGGCGCATACGCTCACCGCGCGCAGCGGCCCCGCCGGGGCCTCGTCGAGGGCGGCGCGTATGCAGGCCTGGACGGTCCGCAGGCGCGCGGTGAACGGGGAGTCGGGGTCGTCGTACCGGGCGTGCCAGCCGTTCCAGTCCATAGCCGGGATCCTAGGGTCGCCGGCCGGCGCGGCTCGCGTGATTTTCCGGCGGATCGGGTGGATCGGGTAACGTCGCGCCCATGGTCGAGAAGGACGGGGCCCCGGGCACCGTGCGTCTGGACGCGTGGATCTGGTCGGTGCGCCTGGCCAAGACCCGCTCCCAGGCCGCGGACGCCTGTAAGGGCGGGCATGTGCGGGTGAACGGGGAGAAGGTCAAACCGGCCCAGTCGGTCAAGATCGGCGACCAGATCCGGGTACGCCGCTCGGACGGCTGGGAACGCATCGTGATGGTGACGAAGCTGATCTCGAAGCGGGTCGGCGCCCCGGAGGCGGCGGAATGCTTCACCGACCAGAGCCCGCCGCCCCCGCCGCGCGAGTTCGCCGGCCCCGTCGCGGTACGCGACCGCGGCGCCGGACGCCCGACCAAGCGCGAGCGGCGCGACCTCGAGAAGCTGCGCGACCGATGACCCCGGGGGACGGGCGGGCGGCGGAGCCGGCGGACATGGCCGGGTTCAGCCCGGTCGCGGCCGCCTGGCTTTCCCACCTGGGGACGCTGCGTCAGACGGTACGCCAGGAAATGGTGGCCCGTCAGCTCGCCGCCCACCTGCCCGCACCGGATGCCCGAGACGCCTCGCCGGCCGTGGATACCGGAGAGAGCGCGCCCGTGCCGGATGCACGCACGCGCGCGGCCGGAGGCGTGCGCGTGCTGGATCTCGGGTGTGGCCAGGGTACGCAGGCGCTGCGCCTGGCCCGGGCGGGCTACCCGGTGACGGGGCTGGACGGCTCGGAGCCGATGCTCGCGGACTTCGCCCGGGCGCTCGAGACCGAGGACGCGGCGGTGCGCGCCCGGGTCACGCTGGTGCGCGCGGGCGTGGAGGAGGCGGCCGACCGGTTCGGGCCGGCGGCGTTCGAGGCGGTGCTGTGCCATGGCGTGCTGATGTACCTCCCCGATCCCGGCCCGCTGCTCGATTCCATCGCGCGCCTGCTGGTACCGGGCGGGTTGCTGTCGCTGCTGGTGCGCAACGGGGACGCGATCGCGCTGCGGCCCGGGTTCGGCGGGGACTGGGCGGGGGCGTTCGCGGCGTTCGAGGGCACGGGATACCGCAACCGGCTCGGCGTGGACGCGCGGGCCGACCGGCGCGCGGAGCTGACCGCACGGCTGGCCGGCCGCGGACTCGACCTCGAAGCCTGGTACGGTGTCAGGGTATTGACCGACTATGCGGCCGACGACGCACCGGTCCCGGCGGACCCGGACGAGCTCGCGCTGCTGCTCGCCTGTGAGGAACAAGCCGGGCGCACGGATCCGTACCGTGCGATCGCCGCCCTCACCCACCTCATCGCGCACCGCCGAAACTGAGACGGGGCGACGGGGGAGCCGCGCGGGAGGAACCGCGCGGCAGGCTGCCGGTGCGCCCGGAGCGCGTAACGGCACGAGCGGGGTGACGCCGCGTCGGCTACCGTCGAAGGCATGAGCGAGTCCGGGCCCGCGCGCCACACCACCGTCGTCCCTCCGGTTCCGCAGGTGCCCGGGTCGGGGCGGATGCCGGTGCTCTACCTCAGCCACGGGGCGCCGCCGCTGGCCGACGACCCGGTGTGGCCGGGGCAGCTGGCCGCGTGGTCGGCGGCGTTGCCGCGCCCGACGGCCGTGCTGATGGTCTCGGCGCACTGGGAGGACGCACCGCTCGCGCTCGGCGCGGTGCGCACCGTGCCGCTGGTCTACGACTTCTGGGGGTTCCCGCGGCACTACTACGAGGTCGAATACCCGGCGCCGGGAGCTCCGGAGCTGGCCGAGCAGGTGCGGGCGCTGCTGCGCACGGCCGGGCAGCCGGTGCAGGACGTGGCCGAGCGCGGACTCGACCACGGCGCGTACGTACCGCTGGTGGAGATGTACCCGCACGCCGACGTGCCGGTACTGCAGATCTCGCTGCCGAGCCTGGACCCGGTGGCCCTGTTCGAGGTCGGACGCAAGCTCGCGCCCCTGCGTGACGCCGGAGTCCTGATCGTCGGCAGCGGGTTCTTCACCCACAACCTCAGGGCCCTGTCCCGGGACGGGCAGGTCACCGCGGTGATGGCCGAGTTCGACGCGTGGGGCCGCGAAGCACTGGACGCGGGGCAGATCGACGCGCTGCTCGACTTCGAGCACCGGGCCCCGGCCGCACGGATGGTGCATCCGCGCACCGAACACTTCGCGCCGCTGTTCGTCACGCTCGGGGCGGGCGAGGCGGACCTGGACACGCAGCGCAGCGTCATCGACGGGTTCTGGATGGGGCTGGCCAAACGCTCGATCCAACTCGGCTGAGCCGAGAGCGAGGACCCACGAGGCGCGAGCCGCAGCCGCGTCGGGACGGCGCGGCCCGGGGGCGGGCGCCGCTAGGGTGGGCGGGTATCGCCCGCCGCCGCGCGTAAGGGAGCCCGCAGATCGTGACCGCCGACCGTCCGCTGCTCAACCGCCGTCTCGCCGAGTTCGGCACGACCATCTTCGCGGAGATGTCCCAGCTGGCGGTGGAGACCGGCGCGATCAACCTGGGACAGGGGTTCCCCGACACCGACGGGCCCGCACCCGTACTCGAGGCGGCGCGGCGCGCGATCGCCGAGGGGCGCGGCAACCAGTATCCGCCGGGGCCGGGGATCCCGGAGCTGCGCCGGGCCGTGGCGGCGCACCGGGAGCACTGGTACGGGCTGGTGTACGACCCGGACCGCGAGGTGCTGGTGACGGCCGGGGCGACGGAGGCGATCGCGGCGGCGATGCTGGCACTGCTCGAGCCCGGGGACGAGGTGATCGCGCTCGAACCGTACTACGACTCGTACGCGGCGTGCATCGCGATGGCCGGGGCCCGGCGGGTACCGGTCACGCTGCGCCCGCAGGGGGACCGGTTCGTCCTGGACCTCGACGAGCTGCGCGACGCGGTCACCGCCCGCACCCGGCTGATCCTGCTCAACACCCCGCACAACCCGACCGGCGCGGTACTCCCGCCCGAGCAGCTCGCCGAGATCGCGCGGCTGTGTGTGGAGCGCGACCTGCTCGCGGTCACGGACGAGGTCTACGAGCACCTCGTGTTCGACGGCGCGGTGCACCAGACCCTGGCCGCCTTCCCGGGGATGCGGGAGCGTACGGTCGCGATCTCCTCGGCCGGCAAGACCTTCTCGGTGACGGGCTGGAAGGTCGGATGGGTGTGCGCGAGCCCGGCGCTGACCACCGCGGTGCGCACGGCCAAGCAGTTCCTGACCTACGTCAGCGCCGGGCCGTTCCAGTACGCCGTGGCCGAAGCACTCGCTCTGCCGGACACCTACTTCGCCGAGTTCACCGCGGACCTCCAGGCCAAACGCGACCTGCTGGCCGCCGCGCTCGCCGACGCCGGCTTCGGCGTCATGCGCACGCAGGGCACGTACTTCCTGACCGCGGACATCCGCCCGCTCGGCCTGCCCGGGCCCGAGGGCGTGGACGGTGAAGCCCTGTGCCGGGCACTGCCGCACCGCATCGGGGTGGTCGCGATCCCGAGCCAGGTCTTCTACGACCACCGGGCCGCAGGCGCCCCCTACGTGCGGTTCGCGTTCTGCAAGCGGCCGGAGGTACTCGCCGAAGCCGCCGCAAGGCTCAAAACCCTCGCCCGCTGACCGCTGGACCGCAGACCACTGACCGCAGACCGCCGGGTGCCGGGTGCCGGGTGAGAGCCCGCGGCCCTCGGCGGGAACCGGCACGGGGTGGTGAGGATCGCGGTATGCGTATCTCCGTGGCCGCCGACAGCCGGGACGGTATCGCCCCGCTCCTGCCCGGCGCGCTCGAACGGCTCGGGCACGAGGTCACCGGCTACGGCGCGCTCGCCCCGGACGCCGGCGCGGGCGCGGGGGATGACGCGGCGTCACTGTGGTCGGCCTGTGCCCGCGCGGCCGCGCTGGACGTGGCCGAGGGGCGGGCGGCGCAGGCCGTGGTGGCGTGCTGGACCGGCACCGGCGTCTCGATCGCGGCGAACAAGGTCCCCGGGATCACGGTGACCGTAGCCGTGACCGGGCACGCCGGTGCCGGGCCGGAAGCCGGTCTCAGACCTGCTCGGGTGCCCCGACGCGCATCCACGCGGTGCCGCGCGAACGGATCCACAGGAACACCAGCCGGGTGACGGTGAACATCCCGATCGCGCACCACAGCCCGGCCAGCCCCCAGCCGAACCCGAGCACGAGCGCGACCGCGCCGAGGAACAGCGCGGTGCACGCGAGCGAGGCCCAGGCCAGGTAGGTGGCGTCGCCGGCGCCGATCAGGACCCCGTCGAGGACGAACACGACTCCGGCGGCCGGCTGGAAGAGCGCGGCGATCACCAGCGCCGGGATCAGGGCGTGGCGCACGGCCGGGTCGCCGGTGAACGCCCCCGCGAGCACGGGGCTGAGCGCCAGCAGGCCGACACCGGTGATCACGCCGAAACCCAGCCCCCACCGGTTCATCCGCGCCACCACCGCCCGCACCTGCCCGGTGCGCCCGGCCCCGAGCTCGTGCCCGACGAGCGCCTGGGCGGCGATGGCCAGGGCGTCGAGGGCGAGTGCGAGGGTGGACCAGAGGTTCGCGGCGATGGTGTGGGCCGCGAGCGCGACCGTGCCGAGCGACCCGGCCGCCCACACACTCGCGAGCAGGTAGATCCGCAGCCCGACGGTGCGGGTGAGCAGCGCGGCGTTCGCCGAGAGGGAGGCGCGCAGGGCCTGCCACTGCGGGCGCGGGGTGATCTGTTCGGCCCGGCAGGCGCGGCGCGCGGTCAGCACGTAGACCACGGCCATCCCGGTCTGTACCAGCGCGGTCCCGGTCGCGGAGCCCGCGATGCCCCACCCGGCCGGGTAGACCAGCAGCCAGTTCAGCACCGTGTTCGCCACCGCGGCCACGGCCGCGACCACGAGCGGGGTGCGCATGTCGTGCAGTCCGCGCAGCAGCCCGGTCGCCGCGAGCACCAGCAGCATCCCGGGCAGCCCCGCGGAGCTGACCCGCAGGTAGGTCTCGGCGTAGGGCGCGGCTTCGGCCGTCACGCCCAGCACCCGCACGATCGGGCCCGCGGCCACGGCGCCGATCACCCCGAGGAGCACCCCGAGCCCGGCCGCGAGATACATCCCGTCCACCCCGCGCGCCAGCGCCGCACGCCGCCGACCGGCCCCCATCAGCCTACTGACCTGCGCGGTCGTGCCATAGGCGAGGAAGACGCAGACGTTGACCAGGGTGCTCAGGGCGGCGCCGGCGGTACCGAGCCCGGCCAGCTGCGCCGGGCCGAGGTGTCCCACGATCGCGCTGTCGGCGAGCACGAACAGCGGCTCGGCCACCAGCGCGCCGAGCGCGGGCAGCGCGAGCGCGAGGATCTGCCGGGCCGAGACGTGGACCGCGTCGGCCAGGCCCGCGGCGGCCCGCGGCCCCTCGGGTTCGCCCGCCGGAAGCTCGGCGGCCCTCGGGAAGCCCGCGCCCGCCGAGACAGCGGCGCCCGGGACACCGGCGGAAGCATCGGCATCGGCCGACGCATCCGCGGGCGGCGCATCCGCGGGCGGCGGATCGGTCCGGGTCGGGGTGCGCGCGGGTATCGGGCCGGGGGCGGCGCCGTCCGGCTCCGCGGACTCGGGCGGCCCGGTGTGCGCGGGCGGGGGCCGACGGGCGGGGTCAGAGGTGGGGGCCACGGTTCCGGATCATCCCATACCGCGCTGTTGGGTGACCGCGCCCGCTCAGGCCCACTCGGCCCGGCCCCGCACCGCGGCGCTGCTCGCGCGACCCTACCCACGCGTCGCGCGACGATCCGCACGCCACCTCGGGCCTGCCTCGGCGACGCCGCCCGCGGCCGCACGGTGAACCACGGGCCGCGGCGGCGCCACCGCCGTCTCACTGCTGTTCGAGCCGGTCCGACTCGAGCCCCTCGATGATCGAGGCGATGTGCTCGGGGTCCGGGTAGATGTCGGTGAACTCGTAGCCCGCGATCGTGCGCGGCCGGTCCACGCCGAGGTCCACCCGCAGCAGGTCGTCCCCGGCCACGCCGTGGCTGATCCAGTTCCCGGTCACCCGCAGCCGCGAA
>FSXZ01002421.1_pt1 | contig 17739 bp, 16 predicted proteins | sample 1638121 | NCBI WGS metagenome assembly FSXZ01 (sample SAMEA3914788, study PRJEB12502) | metagenome | biome: forest; material: soil | place: Canada | collected 2011-07-03 | depth 0.1 m
CCGGCCGGGATGGCGAAGCGCAGCACCCGGCGGACGAAGCCGGGCCGGGCGCGGGCGAGGTTGGGCGCGAGCGCGAGGAAGAACGAGGGCGTGCCGATCGTCAGGGTACTGACCAGGGTGGTGTGCCGGGGCAGGAACGGGTAGGGCAGGCGCAGGATGCCGGTGAGCACCACGAGCAGGAACGATTCGAAGGACTTGACCAGGAACAGGTTCGAGACCCGCTCGATGTTTCCCACCACGCGCCGCCCCTCGGCCACCACCGAGGGCAGTGTGGCGAAGCGCTCGTCCAGCAGCACGATCTGGGCGACGGCGCGGGCCGCCCCGGACCCGGAGCCCATCGCGATGCCGATGTCCGCGTTCTTGAGCGCGAGCACGTCGTTGACGCCGTCGCCGGTCATCGCGACGGTGTGTCCGCGGCTCTGCAGCGCGACCACCATCTGCTGCTTCTGACGCGGCGTCACCCGGCCGAAGACGGAGTGCTCCGCGATGGCGGCGGCGAAATCGGCGTCCACGGTCTCCGGGGTGGGCGCCGTATCGGCGCTCGAGCCGGCGGACGGGCCCGCGCCCGCGGCCGGCAGTTCCCGCGCGTCCAGCGGGTTCTCGGCTCCGGGCAGGCCGAGGGACTGGGCGACGGCGCCGACCGAGACCGCGTTGTCGCCGGAGATGACCTTCAACCGCACGTCCTGGCGCTCGAAGTACTCCAGCGTCGGCGCGGCGTCGGCGCGGATGCGCTGCTCGAGCAGGATCAGCGCGACCGGTTCCGGGTTCATCTGCGCGGTGGTGTACTCGGCGTCGTCGGTCAGGGTGACGGCCGAGCGGGCGAGCAGCAGGACTCGCAGCCCGCCCGCGCCGCGCCGCTCGGCCAGCCCGGCCGCCTCGGTGCCCGCGCCGAGGATGTCGGGGGCGCCCATCAGCCAGGTGCCGTGGCCCCCGGCGAAACTGGCGCCGCTCCACTTGCGCGCGGAGGAGAACGCCGCGACCGACTCGGCCGGCCACGGCGGCGCCGGGGCGGGGCAGGCTTCGATGACGGCGGCCATGGTCGCGTTCGGCCGGTCCTCGAGTGCGCCGAGCGCCCCGAGCACGTCACGCACCCGGCGCTCCGTCACCTCCGAAGCCTCCGCGGGGTCCGGCGCGTCGGCCGCAGTCGTGGCCGCCGCCGTCTCGGCCGTCTCCGCGGCGCCCGCCCCCGCACGCGCGTCCGCATCCGCATCCGCATCCGCATCCGCATCCGCCGCCGGGCCGAGCGTCTCGATCGCGCTCAGCCGCATGCCGCCCTCGGTGAGCGTGCCGGTCTTGTCCAGGCAGACCGTGTCCACCCGGGCCAGCCCCTCGATCGCGGGGAGTTCCTGCACCAGGCAGTTGCGCCGCCCGAGCCGCACCACGCCCACCGCGAAGGCGACGGAGGTGAGCAGCACCAGGCCTTCGGGCACCATCGGCACGATTCCGGCCACGGTCCGGCTGATCCCGGAGCGTACGCCGCCGGCGATGGCCGTCTGCACGATGATCTGCAGGATGGCCGCGGGGACCAGCAGGTAGGTCAGGAACTTGATGATCTGGGCGACGCCGTCGCGCAGTTCGGAGCGCACCAGGGTGAACTGCTGCGCCTCGGCCGCGAGCTTGGCCGCGTGTGCGTCGGCGCCGACCCGGGTGGCGCGCATCGCGGCGCGCCCGGCCACCACGAAGGAACCGGAGAGCACCTGGTCCCCCGCGCCCTTGCGCACCGGATCGGCCTCGCCGGTCAGCAGCGACTCGTCCACCTCGAACGCGGCGGCCTCGAGCAGGTCGCCGTCGACCGGGATCTTCTCCCCCGGCCCGAGCAGGATCACGTCGTCGAGCACCAGGTCCTCGGCGGCCAGCTGCTGCTCGACGCCGTCGCGCCGCACCCGCGGCCGGGCCTCGCCGACGATGGCCAGGGAGTCGAGCGTGCGCTTGGCCCGCCACTCCTGCACGATGCCGATCAGGGCGTTGAAGACGATGACGAAGCCGAACAGCGCGTCCTGGATCGGCCCGACGATCAGCATGATCACGAACAGGGTGCCGATCAGGCCGTTGAACCAGGTGAACACGTTGGCGCGGACGATCGCGGCGAGGGAGCGGCTGGAGGCCACCGGGACGCGGTTGGTCCGGCCGGAGGCGACCCGTCGGCCGACCTGAGCCGTGGTCAGGCCGTCGGGGGCGAGGTCCTCGAGCACGCCGTCCACTCGACCACGGTAGGCGGGCCGGGGCGCGGCGTGCCTGCCGGACGGGCCGAACGGACGAGGCCACACTGGGCGCGTGTCCCTGCTCCACGTCCGTGTGCTGTGTCCGCCGGAGCTGACCGGCGAGGTGCTCGAGGCCTTCGGCACCGCCGGCCGCGCGGTGCACCTGACCCGGCAGCCCGGCGCGGCCACGGGTGCGGCCCCGGACCTGGTCAGCTGCGACCTGGTGCGTCAGCATGCTGACGCACTGCTGGACCGGCTGCGCGAGCTGGGCCTGGCCGAGCGCGGGGCGGTGCTGGTCGCGCCGGTGGACGCGGTCATGTCGCCGTGGGCGCGCTCGGCCGAACGGGCCGCGGGCTACGGCGCGGCGGACGCGGTGGTCTGGGACGACATCGTGGCCACGGCGAGTGCCTCGGCGCGCAACAGCCGGGCGTTCCTGGCCTTCATGACGATCGCGATGATGGTGGCGGCCTGCGGGATCGAGCTGGACAACCCGATTCTGATCGTGGGCTCGATGGTGCTCGGGCCGGACTACGCGCCGCTGAGCGCCCTGGCGGTGGCGCTGCCGATGCGCCGGTGGCGGCTGGCCGGGCGGGCGCTGGCCACGCTGCTGGCCGGGTTCGCGGTGGGGATCGTGCTGGCGGCCGCGTTCAGCCTGGTGATGCGCCAGGTGGGCCTGTTCGAGCCGGGCACCTTGGAGCGGCCGCATCCGAACACCGGGTTCATCTGGCAGCCCGACGCGTTCTCCTTCGTCGTGTCCTGGCTCGGCGGCGCGGCGATGGCGCTGTCGGTGACCACCGCGCAGATCACCTCGCTGGTCGGGGTGGTCATCTCGGTCACCACCATCCCGGCCGCGGCGGCGGTCGCGATCAACATCGACGACCACTGGTACGCGGCCGGGCGGGGTGCGGCCCAGCAGTTGGTGATCAACCTGGCCGGCATCACGCTGGCGGGCGCGCTGGTCCTGCTGGCGCTGCGGCTGGAGAGCCGGTGGAAGCGGCGTGCGGACGGGCCGTAGGCACCCGCCCGCACGCGTCCCGGCCGGTGGGACTGCGGCCGTTCGAAATCCGGCCGTTCGGAATCCGGCCGGTGCGCCCGGCCGGTGGTCGGGCCTGAGTCAGGCCTGGTGGAAGCCCTCGATCGGGGCGTCCGGGTGGCTGCCCTCGTGCGCGTCGAGGGCGGCGATGGCGAGGTCGATATCGGCCACGAGGCGGTGTGCGAGGTCGGCGGAGAGCCCGGCCCGGCAGGTCACCCGCGCGACCACGATGTCGTCGGCGCCCGGGGGCAGCGCGTAGACCGGCAGCTGCCAGCCCTTCTCGCGCAGCTTCGCCGAGAGGTGCTCCAGGCCCCAGCTGCGCCGCGAGGCCACCGGCAGGCTGAACGCGACCAGCGGCAGTGCCCGCCCGTCGCCCCAGAGCGTGAATCCGTGCCGCACGATCGCCTCGGCAACGAGGGCGGCGACCTCGTGTTCGTGGGCGACGAGCCCGGTGTAGCCTTCGCGGCCGAGCCGCAGCATCGTCGTGTACGCGGCGATGATGGGCGCGGCCGGGCGGGAGAAGGTGAGCGAGAAGGACTTCACCGGCTGGCCGCCGAGCAGGTTCACGTCGAAGCAGAGGTGGTCCGGCAGCAGGTCCCCGTGCCGCCAGGCGACGAAGCCGAGGCCGAGCGGCGCCCCGGCGTACTTGTGTCCGGAGGCGTTGATCGAGATCACCCGCTCGAGCCCGAAGTCCCAGACCAGCTGCGGGTGGCGGAACGGGACGGTGAATCCGCCGGAGGCCGCGTCCACGTGCAGGCCCACGTCGAGACCGGTGTCGCGCTCGAGCCGGTCGAGCATGTGGGCCAGGCCCTGGATGTCGTCCAGGATTCCGGTGGAGGGGTAGCCGAGGGTGGCCGCGACGCCGATGGTGTTCTCGTCGATCGCGGCGCGGACGGCGGCGGGGTCGAGGGCCGGGGCGCCCGGGGTGGCCGGGATGGGCAGGCGCCGGGGTTCGACGTCGAAGTAGCGGCAGGCCTTGTCCCAACAGGGATGAGCGGCCGCCGAGTAGACCAGGTTGGGCGTGCCGACGCCGCCGCGCTCGCGGTAGCGCTGCCGCGCGGCGAGCACCGCGAGCTGGATGGCTTCGGAACTGCCGGTGGTGGCCACCGCCGCGTAGTCGGCGGGCGCGTGCCACAGGTTCGCGACGATGGCGCACAGGCGCCGTTCGATCTCGACCGAGGCCGGATACTCGTCCTGGTTGGTGATGTTGACCCGGGCCGTGCCGGCCGCGAGCGCGTCGATCACGGGCTCGCCGACCGTGGCGCAGAACGTCGCGAGGTTGAGTCGGGCGTGCCCGTCGAGCAGCAGCTCGTCGGCCACGATGGAGGCCGCGAGTTCGGCGCTCATGCCGCGCTCGCCGAGGTGCGCCCGCGGGATGTCCGTGTCGAGCGAGCCGGCGTAGAGCGGCGAGGGGGCCAGCGCCCGATCCACCTGCGCGTGTCTGGTGTGTACCGTCATGATCAAGCGATGTCCGGTGGCGCGGGCCCCGAATCGGGCCGCGCCGGGATTAGACCGAACGAGTGAGTCCGCAGGTCCAAGCCCTGCGGACTCACTCGTTCGGCGTCAGTCGTCGCACGTGAGCGCCCTCACTCCTGCGGGGCCTCGAGTTCGCGCGGCGCCTCGATCTCCTCGGCGGCCTGGCCGCCTTCGAGCGCGGCCGGCTCGTCCGGCTCGGCCAGGCCGCGCAGGTAGTGCGCGACGGCGGCGACCGCGACCGCGCCCTGCCCGACCGCGGCGCCGACCCGCTTGACCGATCCCGCGCGCACGTCCCCGGCCGCGAACACGCCCGGGATCGAGGTCTCGGACAGGTACGGGTCGCGCTCTACCGGCCAGGGCTCGGGCAGCAGTTCGGGGCGCCGGGTCACCTCGGCGTCGGTCAGGATGAATCCGAACTCGTCCACGCCGAGCACCCCGCGCACCCACTCCGAGCAGGGCACGGTCCCGATCATCAGGTGCAGGCTGCCGGCCGGGATCACCTCGGTGCGGCCGGTGGCGGCTTCGAGCAGCACGACCTTCTCCAGCCGGCCGTAGCCGCGCACTTCGCCGACCTCGACGCCGGTGCGCACCCGGATGTTCTCGTGCCGCTCGATCTGGTCGGCGAGGCGGTCGGACAGGCCGCCGCCGCGCAGCGAGTCCTCGCGCACCACGAGGGTGACCGACCGGGCGTAGGCGGCGAACTGCAGCGCCGCCTGGCCCGCCGGGTTGCCCGAGCCCGCCACCACGACGTCCTCGCCCGCGGCCTGCTTGGCCTCGGCCTCCGAGGAGCCGTAGTAGACCCCGGCGTTGTGCAGTTCCGCCACGCCCGGCGCGTCGAGCTCGCGCCAGGTCATCCCGGTGGCCACCAGGACCGTGCGGCCCACCACGGTCTTGCCGTCGTCGAGGGCGACCAGGTGCGAACCGCCGCCGGGCACCAGACCGGTGGCCACCTTGGCCGCGCACCACTCGACCCCGAGCCGCCGGGCCTGGGCCAGCGCGCGGTGGGCGAAGTCGGCGCCGGACAGACCGGCCGGGAAGCCCAGGTAGTTCTCGATCCGGGGGCTGATCCCGGCCTGTCCGCCGGGGCAGTCGTCCTCGATCACCACGACGGTCATGCCTTCGCAGGCCCCGTATACGGCCGCGGCCAGTCCGGCCGGTCCGCCGCCGACGATGATCAGGTCGTAGGACTGGCGGGTGGCCTCCTGGGTCAGGCCCAGCAGTTTGGCCAGTTCGGCGATGGAGGGATCGAACAGGCAGCGGCCGTCGTCGAGCAGCACCGTGGTCGGCGCGGGCGTGGGCAGGTTCAGCTCCCGGGCCAGGGCCTGCGCCTCGGGGTCCTCGCCGAGATCCATCCAGGTGAACGGGACCAGGCTGCGGGTCAGATAGTCCTTGACGGTGTAGGAGATCGCGGCGAAGCGGTGACCGAGCACGGTCACCCCGACCTGGGCGGCGGCGTGTTCGGCGAACCACTCGCCCATCAGGTCGTCCACGATCGGCAGGATCCGCTCCTCGATCGGATAGGCGGGCAGCACCGCGTACCGGTCGGTGGCCGCCTGGTTGATCGCCTGGATCGCCGCGTCGGCCTGGTCCATCGTGGTCAGCAGCAGCCGCTTGGTGGTCGGCGAGGAGTTGCGGACGTGGCCGAACAGCTCGATCCCGGTGCCGTCCACGAGCCGGTGCGCACTGACCGCGAGGGCCAGCGCCGAGCCGGTGGCCGCGAGGTGGGTGAGGACCTCGGCGGCCTCGCGCAGGCCGCCGGCACCGTGCACGCGGGCGGCCGGGCCGAGGTGGTGGCGCAGGCCGTCGACGGTCTCCTCCCGCTCGACCGGGTCGGAGTCGACGACCAGGACCGCGCAGGCACGCTCGGTATCGCTCATGGGACCGCCTCTCGGTACAGGTGATCAGTGCGTATGTCGAAAGCAGTCCCACAGTAAGGAAATCACAGCATATGCGCGCGCTGATTACTCCGGGCGGCGGTGGGCTCAGCGTGCGTGCACGGTGACGAAGTCCCGGTCCGAGGGCGAGTAGTAGCGGTCGGAGGGCTGATTGAAGTCCCACAGCTTCTGCGCGGCCGGGTGCTGCGCGTTCTGCAGGCCGTTGTAGGTCATGAACGAGGTCCAGTCGGGGTTGATGTCCAGCTCCATCCCGGACACGGCGCCGGCCGCCTTGAGCAGTTTGGCCAGGGTGTAGACGGACAGTTCGGTGCCGCCGACGTAGACGATGTCGCCGTTCGCGGTCATGCCCACGCCGGAGCGGGCGATGTAGTACCAGCCCCGGATGGTGTAGCCCCAGTCCGCGCCGGAGCCGTCCATCGGGCCCACGGTGACCTGGCCGTGGTCCACCAGCAGGTTGAGGTTCTCGCGCACCGCGGACACGTCCGGGGACATGGTCAGGTCGCGCCCCCACTGGCCGATCTTGAGCGAGCCGTCGCGGTAGAAGACCTCGGCCGCCTTGCCGTCCGCCAGCGGGACCGCCTCGTGGCCGTCCTCGTAGAACCCGCCCATCGCGTCGTCCGGATCCACCTTGAACCCGCCGTTCCAGGTGGCCACCAGGCGCGGGAGCAGGTCCGAGGAGAGATAGTCCGGCTCGTTCCAGGTTCCGCCGGGCTGCTGGAAGCCGGGCTGCAGGGTGAAGCGCAGGGCGCGCTGGTTGAGCCAGGCCACGTAGGCCAGATTGGAGGTGTGGTCGGCATCCGGGCGCAGCGCCGCGGTCTCCACGATCGGGTTGCCCAGCGGGCCGATCACGGCCGGGGAGAAGACCCCCTCGCCCGGGACCGCGCCGGAGGCGAACGGGGCGATGTCGGCCGGCCGGTCCGCCGGGGCCAGCTTGAGCCGGGGCCGCGCGCCCTGCTCGTCGTCGCCCACCGCCGTCTCGCCCCGGGCCTTGAGCTGGGCGAGTTGGCCGGAGTTCAGCTTCCCGCCGGTGGCCGGCGGGGTGTAGGTCTCGTTCTCCAGCCAGGTCACCAGCACGCTCAGGTCGTGGTCCCGGGCCCACTCGGCCACCCGCGCGTTGAGCGGGTCGGTGCCCGGCGCGGTGAGGTAGGGCACGAGGGTGACCCCGACGTAGCCGACGACGAGCACGAACACGGCGAGCAGGGCGCGCCAGAAGTATCTGCGGCGCCGGCCGCGGCGCACCGCGCGGGGTCCGGACCCGCGGCGGCCGGACTCGGCGGCCGCGGGCATCGCGCCGGTGATCGGGTCGGCGGTGAGTTCGGCGGTGAGTTCGGCGGTCCCCGCGACGGCGGAGGTCTCCTCGTCGAACGAGGCTTCGGATTCGGGTACCGGATTCATCGGCTTCGGTCCTCGGGCGACGGGGCGGGTACGGGGCGGGCCGGGGCCTGCTGACCGGCCATCATAAAGGACATTGCCGCAAAACCGTAGCTATATGCATATGAATAGTCAATCTCCGGACAAGCAACTCCGACGGCCGGGAATCCGCTGGTCCGAACCGGTGAAGCCGGGGATCCGACGGTGCGTCAGACGGCGTAACGGCGCCCGCGGCGCGCAGAGTACGTCGCGACGGACGAAGCCCGCCCAGCGCCCGCGATGGAGGACGAACCGATGCCCCGCCTCACCCATCTGGTCCTGGCCGCGACGGGTACGGCCGCGGTGCTGCTCGCGGCGGCCTGCGGCGGAAACACCCCGACGGCCGCGAGCCCGGCCGCCCCGGCGCAGGCGGCGGGGCCCGCAACGGGGCCCGCGGCGGTGCAGCCCAAGGCCGCTCCCCCGGCCTCGGCCGCGGCGACTCCCTCCACCGCCGCCTCGAGCCCGGCCGCGGTGCCGGACCCCGGCGCGCTGCCGCAGACCCACGACCTGCCCACCGATCAGGACCCGCAGTTCATCGCGGGCGCGCACGCGCTGTGGCAGGCGATCGTGCAGGACAAGCCCGCGCTGGCCAAGCCCTTCTTCTTTCCGCTCTCCGCGTACCTCCAGGTCAAGGACATCTGGAATCCGGCGCAGGACTATCAGGACCGGCTGATCGCCTGGTACGACCTCGATATCAAGGCCGCGCACGATCTGCTCGGCGCCGGCGCGGCCGGGGCAAAGCTGGTGAGTGTGCAGGTGCCGCAGGATCAGGCCGAGTGGATCGAGCCGGGCGTCGAGTACAACAAGGGCTCGTACTACCGCGTCTACGGCTCCCGGCTGACGTACACCCAGGACGGGCGGACCGCGTCCTTCGGCGTCTTCTCGCTCATCTCCTGGCGCGGCGAGTGGTACGTCGTGCACCTCGGGCCCAGCACCCGCTCGGCGATGGAGGGCCTCGTCTACGACCCGCAGGGCTGAGCCCGCGTCGGCTCGCGCCGGTCATGCCGTCAGGTGTCGGCTCCAAGCCTCGAACGCGCCGACGTAGTGCGCCGTGGCCGGCGCCGTCGACGGGGCGCCCGAGACGGCGTAACGACCCGCCGGTCAGGGCAGCAGCCGCCAGTGGCCCTCGGAGACGACGTCCACTGCGTCGCCGTCGACGCGGATGGCCGTCTCGTCGTCGATGAAGTAGACCGGGAAGTCTGCCTTCGCGGCGATGCCCTCGGCCCACGCGTCGTCGCGGCCGGGAAAGTGCGGCGAGTCCAGATGCGGCTTCACGTACCAGTCGAAGAGCCCGAACGGCGGCCGCAGCGTCGTCGCGCCGAGCGCGTGCAGGTCGTCGGCGTCTCCGACGACCTCCGCGGTGCGCGCGTCGAGATTCCTGCTGAAGATCATCGATCCGGCGCTCACGCCCACGTACACCCGGCTCTCCAGCGCCTCCAGGAAGCCCTCGGCCAGGCCGTTCTCGGTGATCGAGCGGGCGAGGTGGTACTGATTGCCGCCCTCGACGTAGACGACGTCGGCGTGCCGCAGCCGGTCGAGCACCGACTGCTGCGGCAGGCCGTTGAGTTCGAGGACGTCGAACTGCCGCCAGCCGAGGTCGTAGACGCGGTTCAGTCCGTTGACGAACCAGCTGTGGTCGCCCGGCTCGGCCATGGCCGCGGTCGGGATGTAGACGAGGTTCGCCTCTTCGAACGGCATTCCGAGCAGGTTCAGCAGCGCCTGCCGCAGATTGTCGTTGAGCAGTCCGGACGAGGTCAGCAGAAGTCTCACCGGACGAGCCAACCATGATGGATCACCTCCGCGCAATGGAGCGGACGGCACATCATGGCCAAGGTGCCCGGTCAGGCGGGGAGGCGGCCGACCAACACCGTGGTGGAGTCCTCGTCCTCCTCGAACTCGTCGATGAAGGCCTCGAGCCCGGCGTCCCGGAACGCGGCGGACGCGGCGTCCCGCTGCCGGTCGCTGATCTCGACCAGGACGTGCCCGCCCGGCCGCAGCCAGCGCGGGGCGCAGGCGGCGACGCGGCGCAGCACGTCGAGGCCGTCTGAACCGCCGTCCAGGGCGACCAAGGGCTCGTACTCGCGCGCCTCCGCGGGCAGGTAGGCGATCTCGGCCGTCGGCACGTAGGGCACGTTCGCGCTCAGCACGCTGACGCGTCCGGCGAGCTCCGGCGGCAGCGTCGCGTCGAGGTCGCCGGTGGTGACGAACGCCCGGTGCCCGGCGAGGAGGGCCGCGAGGTTGCGCCGCGCGCAGTCGGTCGCGGCCGGGTCCACATCGCAGGCGTGCAGCTCGATCCGGCCGCCCAGGCCGTGCGCCAGTGCCGCGCCCACCGCGCCCGCGCCGCAGCACAGATCCACCACCACGTCGTCCGGCCGCGCGAACGTGAGGGCCACCTGCACCAGGTGCTCGGTCCGGCGGCGGGGCACGAAGACCCCGGGCGCCACGGCGATCCGCAGCCCGGCGAACTCGGCCCAGCCGAGCACGAGTTCCAGCGGCTCCCCCGCCACCCGGCGGGTGATCAGCGCCTCGAGTTCGTCCGGCCCGGCGGCTTGGGCCAGCAGCAGTTCCGCCTCGTCCTCGGCGAACACGCAGCCCGCCGCCCGCAGCCGGGCCGCGATCGCCTGCGCACCGGGCTCCTCCGGCATCGGCACCCTCATCCGCCACCCATCCGTGCTCGACGCTCACCGCTCCGGCGCACCTCGGCGCCCCCGCGGACCGACCGAAACCCTATCGGACCGCCGGGGCGCGCAACCGGTGGCGCGGATACCGGACCTGCTCAGGGCTCTGCCGCGAACCGTGCGGTAACTTCAGCGGTTATGAGTCTCTACACCGTCATCCGGCACCCGCATGTGCATCGGCGCCGGCACCACGGTCCGATCCGGGCCGAACACGAACATGTGGGTGTCAATGGGCGCATCGCGGCGTGGGTGACCCGCCGGGTCGGGTCGATGTGGACGGTGTACACCTTCGCGGCCTTCACCTCGGTGTGGATGATCCTCGGCTCGCCGGACGGCTTCGGGTTCGACCCGTACCCCTACCCGTTCCTGCTCTTCCTCGGCAACGTCGTGCAGCTGCTGCTCATCTTCGTCATCCTGCTCGGCCAGCAGGTGATAGGGCGCGCGGCGGACAAGCGGGCGCTGATGACCTACCTCGACGCCGAGGCGATCCTGCACGACTGCGAGGAGATCCAGAACCACCTCATCGCCCAGGACGAGCACCTCGGCGCCTGCGTGGAGCTGAGCGAGGACGCCCGCAAGGAGCTGACGCTGGCGGCCGAGCGGCTCGAGGCGCCGGCCAAGATGGACGACGAGTACATCGGCGTCAACGGGCGGCTCGCGGCCTGGATCACCCACCGCGTGGGCACGATGTCCGCCTTCTACGCCGCCGCGGGCTTCCAGCTCGGGTGGATCCTGCTGGCGCAGCTGCACGTGATCACGTTCGATCCGTATCCGTACTCGTTCCTGCTGTTCCTCTCCAGCCTCACCCAGCTGCTGCTCATGTGCGTGATCATGGTCGGCCAGCAGGTGATAGGGCGCGCGGCGGACAAGCGGGCCCTGCAGACCTACCTCGACGCCGAGGCCGTGCTGCACGCCTGCGAACGGCTGCAGCACCACCTCAAGGCCCAGGATCTGGCGATCCGTCACGTCGTGACGCATATGGAGCAGTGCCGACCCGCCGCCGCGGCCCAGCAGCCGCCGGCGAACTCGCCGGTGGGCTGAGGCACCGTCAGTCCGCGGCCGCGGCCGAGCCCTCGATCACCCGCGCCCGCGGCGCGTCGCCTTCGGCCTCCGCGGCCTTCTCCCGGTTGTCCCAGCCGAGCGTGATCCGCACCGCCGCCTTGGCCCGGGCGTCGGCGATCAGGCTGATGGCCGCACCGGCGGAGACGTCGATGTCGAGCCCGAACTCGATCTCCACCGTGTCCGGCTTGGCGTGACGCAGGCCCTCGCGCACCGACTCGGCGATACCGGAGACGGCCTCGGTGAATCCGTGCAGCTGCTGGGCGTCCTCGACGGCGTGCTGCACGGTCTTCTTGCCCCGCCACTTGTTGAGCAGCCCGCCCCCGGCCGGGCCCTGTTGCGGCGGGATGGAGTGGCCGGGCGAAGCGGAGCCCGGGGCGCCGTATCCCGGCTGGGGCGGCGCCTGGCCGGGCGCGGATCCCGGCTCCGGGGGCGGTCCCCACTGCTGCGGGATCGGCACGGGCGGCTCCGGAGCGGGGCCGCCGGGCTGCCCCGGCGGGTAGGGCGCGGGCCCGCTCGGCCCCCCGGGCGAGCTTGCGTACGGCGAGCCGTATCCGGGGGCCCCGCCGTAGCCGGGCGCGCCGCCGTAGGCCGGGGCGCCCCCGTAGGCCGCCGGGCTGCCCCAGGGCACGGCCGCCGGCGGATCGGGCTCCTCGTCCTCCACCCGGACCCACACGACCTGCCCGCTCGGCAGCTTCATCGGCACCGCCGAACCCTTGCTCGCCACGCTCCCCGCCCTTTCGCGAATGGATGACCGACCACGCGATTGCCGTGGTCCTCGACGGTCGAGCCCGACCGGCCGCGCACGATCCTAGAGCTCCGCGGCCGGATGCGGCGTGATGGATCAATCCTGTCGGCAGGTGACTCTATGCTGGACCTGATGGATCATCAGCGACGGTGCCGTGGCGTCCGGCCGCCGTCGGACGAGGGGAAACGGAGCAGTTCATGGACTTCCGCGGACAGGACCGGACCACACTGACACTGAATCAGCAGGTGGCCGACCGGCTGTTGCCCGACCATCTGGACCTGCCGACGCCCTGTCCGCCGTGGACCGTGCGCGAACTGCTGCGGCACATGGTCGGCCAGCATCTGCGCTTCGCCGCGGTGGCGCGCGGCGAGGATCCGGACGCGGTCAGCCCGGTCGAGGGCCCGCAGCTCGGCGCCGACGCGGCCACCACGCTGCGCGACGCGGCCGAGGCCGTCACCCAGGCCTTCGCCGCGGGTGACGAGACGGCCGAGGTGCTGCTGCCGGAGATCGGCCGGCCGGTGCCGCTCAGCGTGCTGATCTCGTTCCACTTCTTCGACTTCGTCGTGCACGGCTGGGATCTGGCCGTCTCCATCGGCGCCCCGTTCGCACCCCCGGCCGAGCTCTCGGCCCTGGCCACCCGGGTCGGCCAGGCCATCCCCGACTCCTCCCGCGCCCCCGGCGGCTCCTTCGCCGCGCAGGTCCCGGTCGGCGAGGACGCCGACGCCCTGGCTCAGCTGCTGGGCCTGGCCGGCCGCGACCCGGACTGGAACCCGGCCACCGCCCACTGAGCCGCGACGGCGCACGGCCCGCACTGGCCGCGGCTTGATCTCCAGCCCTACACTCGCGCCCATGTCCGCCCCGGCCGCACTCGCCGCCCCGTCCACGCCGACCGGCACCGGCCTCGCGGTCATGGTGACCTACCTCCTCGGCCAGTACCTGCTCGCGACGGGCGTGCCGGGACTGGCACCGGCATCAGAAGGCTGAGTGAAGCCGGTCCCGCTCCGCGTAGGCATGCGCGAGCAACTCCTCCACCAGCCCGCTCTTCGCCGCGGCGTACTGCACCCGACCCTCGCGATCAGCGGAGAACCGCTGCGCGAGGGCCAGCTTGAGTGCGCTGTAGCGCTCGACCTCGTCGGCGTGCCGACGCAGACGGTCGCGCAGCAGCATGTGGTCCAAATGCGGCTTCGAGCCCGCGACCACGGCGTACAGATGGTGCTCGGGCGAGCCGGGCGGTTCCCGCCGCGTCGGCCACCACGATGTCGAGGTCGATGATCGGCTTCGCGGCGCAGCCTGGCACGGCGGTACTACCGACGTGATCGATGGACACCGCCAGATCCCTGACGTGCGGCTCCAGCAGCCGCCGCAGTTCCTCGAACCGCTCGGGCCAGCGCGGGTCGTAGGCGCCCACCCTCACCGTTCGCAGACCCCGGTGATGCGGCCGCGGGCGAGCACCGGGGTGTCGATGGCGGCGAGGACGGCGCGGGGCTTGGCCTTGAGCAGCGTGTCACGGTCCGGCCGGGTCAGCAGGCTCTGGCCGAGGGCGTAGAACTGGAAGACGTAGCGGTGCGGCCCGTGGCCCTTGAGCGGTTCCGGGCCGAAGTAGCCGCGGCTTATGACGGAGCGCAGCAGCGTGACGCCCGGCGCCGGGTTCTTCCGGGCGAGCGCGCCGGATTCCAGCGCGTGGGCGCTCTGGAGCGCGGCCGGGTCGATCAGGGCGAGACAGTGCACGGCCGGGTTGGCGCCGAGCGGGACGTCGATGTCCTCGATCAGGAGCAGCAGTTCGGCGGTGCCGGCGGGCAGTTCGCCCCAGGCCAGCTGCGGCGAGAGGTTCTCGCCGCCGACCCGGCTGCCGCGGTGGCGCGGGGCGAGCGGGCCCGCGTCGGCGAAGTCGCCGCTGGTGATCTCCAGCGTTTCGGGGGCGGTCAGGTTCTGCTGGTTCCAGGCGTAGGTGCGCTCGTCGGGGCGACGGTTGCGCAGGAGGGTGCCCAGGATGGCCACGGGTCTTGCCTTTCTCAGGGATGGAGTACGCCGAGCGCCACGAGCACGGCTACGGGTTCGACGAGGGTTCGGGGGCGGAGCGCGGCCCGGCGTTCAACAGGGCGAAGATCCGGGCGAGGGCGGCCAGGTCCGGCCCGGCCAGCTTGGCGAGCGCGGGGGGCGGGGCGGCCAGGATGCGCTCGGCGGTGGCGGCGGCGTGGCGCCCGGCCTCGGTCAGATGCACGAGTTTGCGGCGGCTGTCGTCGGGGTGCGCTCCGCGCCGGACCAGGCCGCGCCGCTCGAGCCGGTCGACGCCGACCGTGGCGGCGGAGGGATCGACGTCGACGGCCTGGGCGATCTCACGGAGCGTCATCGGCGCCCGGGTGAGCCTGATCAGCAGCTCGGCCTTGTCCGGACCGAGGTCCAGTGCGGCGCGCAGCGCTCGGCGCCGGTCCTGGCCGGTGACGAAGGTCTGCATGCCGACCCAGGCGCGCTCCGCGTCCGCCTGCGCATACGGCTGGGACTCGGCGCCGGTGGCGGAAGCGGTCATGAGGATCATTGTTGCACAACAACTATTGTTTTCCCCGGCCCCGGCGGACACGCCCGAGACTTTCACCGGCCGCGCCGAACCGGGCGTCGGCGGCGCACGGCCCGACACCGGCCCGGCCAGGGCGCGGACCCGGCGGCCGGTTGCGCAGCGTGGACGCTCGATGACTCCCGCGGGAACCGATCCGGCCGCTCCGACTATGGTGGACGGGTGCAGGAGACGTTATGGGACTTCCCGCCGGACGACGGGCCCGCGCCGTCGGCCGCCTCCGCCCGCCCGGCCCCGGCCCCCGGCTACCGCCGGCGCGGACTGGATCGCTGCCCGCTGTGCGAGCAGCCGGTGGAGGTGTTCCCGCTGGCCGTCGGCTCGGGCTTCGACGCCGTGGTGCCCGGCGAGTACCCGACCGCACGGGTGCCGGAGGACGCGGCCCGGCATATCGTGCGGGGGCGGCTGTGGCTGGGGCGCGACGCGGGCGGCTGGACCCGGATCTGGCATCGGGCGGTGTGCCCGGACGAGGCGACGCCCGAGGACGCCGAACTGCTCGAGATGTGGCGGGCGCTGCGGGTGCGGCGGCGGGCCAGGGCCGAGGCCGCGCAGCCGCCGGCGCCGCGTCCGTCCACGCCCTGATCCGGGGGTCGGGACCGCCGGCACCGGGGGATTCCGGCGCAGTGGTCTGCGGCGCGGCGGATCTCTGTATGTGAGATCGGCGGCTGGCGCGTTGGCTTCCGGGCCCGCGGGCGTGCCAGGCTCGGGCCATGCCGACGGGTAAGCCTGACCATGCCGCCGCGCACCTGACTCAGGCCCGCGATACGCCCGGACCGAACCGAGACTCCGGCGCGACCGGCCCGGGCGCCGAGGCGCGAACGCTGGGGCGACCGACGGTGCTGCTGCTGGCGGCCGCGGTCGGGTCCAGCGCGGCGAGCCTGTACTACGCGCAGCCGCTGCTCGCCTCGATCCGGCACGACCTCGGGCTCGGGCCGGCCGCGGCGGGGCTGACGGTGACGGTCACTCAGCTCGGCTACGCGCTCGGGCTGATGCTGGCGGTGCCGCTCGGCGACCTGCTCGAGCGGCGGCGGCTGGTCATGGTCATGTGCTGCGCGAACGCGGCGGCGCTGGCGCTGTGCGGGGCGAGTCCGAACGCGGCGGTGTTCTTCGCCGCCAGTGCGCTGATCGGGGTCTTCGCGGCGACGGCGCAGATCCTGGTGGCGTTCGCGGCGAACCTGGCGGCGCCGCAGGAGCGCGGCACGGTCGTCGGCACGGTGATGAGCGGGCTGCTGCTCGGTATCCTGGCCGCCCGCACCGTCGCGGGATATCTGGCGCAGGCGGGCGGGTGGCGCACGGTCTACGCCTGCGCGGCCGGGTTGATGCTGCTGTTCGCCCTCGCGTTGCGGCTCAGGCTGCCGCAGGCGCCGCGCACCACCGGACTGCGTTACGGCGCCCTGCTGCGCTCGACGTTCGCCCTGATGGCCGAGGAGCCGATCCTCCGCGTGCGGGCGCTCTACGGCGCGTTGGCGTTCGCCGGATTCAGCACACTGTGGGCCCCGCTCGGGCTGATGCTGGCCGGTCCCCCGCACCACCTGTCCACCGGGCTGATCGGCCTGTTCGGCCTGGCCGGCCTGGCCGGGGCGCTCGGCGCGCCGATGGCCGGGCGCCGCGCGGACCGCGGCGGGGCCGCGCGCACCACGCTGCTCGCGGCCGTGCTGCTGACGCTCTCCTGGCTGCCGACGGCGTTCGGGCGCGACTCGATTCCGCTGCTGGTGCTGGGCATCATCGTGTTCGACTTCGCCTGCCAGTCCCTGCACATCACCAACCAGTCCGAGGTCTACCGGCTGCGGCCGGACGCACGCAGCAGGCTGACCTCGGCGTATATGACGTGTTACTTCCTCGGCGGGGTGGTCGGCTCGGCGCTGGCCAGCGTGGTCTACGCCGAGCACGGCTGGGTCGGCTCCAGCCTGCTCGGCGCCGGGTTCGGCGCGTGCACGCTGCTGATCTGGGCCGGTCAGGCGCTGCGCCGACGCCGCCGCGCGGGGATCGACGGCGGCGGCGCGGCGGCGTAGAAGAACCTGGAAAGACTAGACCTGCGGCAGGACTTCGCTCGCGATGAGCTCGAGGTGCTCGAGGTCGGTCAGGTCGAGCGCCTGCAGGTAGGCCCGCTCGGTGCCCGCCTCGGCGAACCGGCCGAGCTTCTCCACGATCTCGGCCGGGCTGCCGACCAGGCCGTTCTCGCGCAGTTCGGGGAGTTCGCGGCCCATCGCGGCGGCGCGGCGGGCCACCTCGGCCTCGGTGCGGCCGCAGCACACCGGCTGCGCGATCGAGTGGACCAGGGTCTTGGGGTCGCGCCCGATCTTGCGGCAGGCGGCGTCGACGAGCGCGAACTTCTCGCCGGTCTCCTTCACCTGGGTGAATCCGACGTTGAAGTCCGCGGCGTAGGTCGCGGCCAGGCGCGGGGTGCGCTTGAGGCCGCCGCCGCCCACGACGATCGGCAGCGCGCCGCCCTGGGCCGGCTTCGGCAGCGCGGGGCTGTCGGCGAGGGTGTAGTGCTTGCCGGTGAAGGAGTAGGTCGCGCCGAGCTCGGTGGACCACAGGCCGGTGACGATCTGCAGCTGCTCCTCGAGATGCGACATCCGGTCGGCCGGGAACGGGATGCCGTAGGCGGTGTGCTCGGCCTCGAACCAGCCGGCGCCCAGGCCCAGCTCGACCCGGCCGCCCGACATC
>FSXZ01000389.1_pt1 | contig 17682 bp, 11 predicted proteins | sample 1638121 | NCBI WGS metagenome assembly FSXZ01 (sample SAMEA3914788, study PRJEB12502) | metagenome | biome: forest; material: soil | place: Canada | collected 2011-07-03 | depth 0.1 m
GCCCATCCCGCCTACGGCGCAGAACGGATCACCCGCGAGTTGAAGCTACAGGGCATCGATGTCGGCCGGCGCCGCGTCGCCGAATCATGCGCGAGAACGGCATCGCCGGAATCACCCGCCGCAAACGGCGCAACCTGACCAGACCCGACAAAGCCGCTGCGGCGATCCCGGACCTGCTCCAGCGGCAGTTCACCGCTCCCATGCCCGGGCTGAAGCTCACCGGCGACATCTCCTGTTTCCGCACGTCCGAAGGTTGGATCTACCTCGCGACGGTCATAGATCTCTGCAGCAAGGAGATGATCGGCTGGGCGATCGCGCCACACATGCGCACGAGCCTCGTGGCCGACGCGCTCACGATGGCCCACAGCCGAGGTCTGGCCGCCGGCAACGCGATCATGCATACCGACAGAGGTAGTCAATACTTCGCGAAGACCTACCAGCGGCTCCTCAAGCGCCTCGACATACGGCAATCCACCAGCCGGACAGGGTCCTGCCTCGACGGCGCCGCCGCAGAATCCTTCTTCGCCACCATCAAATCCGAGATCGGAGCCGACTCCTGGACCGACAGAACCAGCGCCCGACGCGACATCGAAAACTACATCACCGACTACAACGCCAGGCGACTTCACTCCGCGATCGACTACCAACCACCCGCCACGATGCGCCAGGCATGGCAAACCCGCATGTCAACTACAGCATGAGGCGAAGTGGTGACAAAAACCGTGTCGACTCCATCGCTCGGCCAGGCGCATCAGCGGCACCAGCCCAGCCGACGCGATCAGATTCGGATCCGAGAACGACGCGGAGAGCCGCGATGCGGCATGAGAGGATTGCACGCACGCGATGCCTTCTCGAACTGGATGAATAAGGGCCTAGCGAACCTCTATTCTGCCAGGTCAGAAGGCATCTCGCGTAATCGGGGTCACCGCGCCGCGCCCGAAACGGCTACTCCGTCGGTGGATCCAGGCTGAAGTGAGCCCGCAGTAGCGGGGCGGTTCACAGTCTCAGCTCCCGTAGGCTTGCCAGGGGCCGAATGGGCTCTCGAGGACTTCTGTCTGCTGCCGACTGACCCAGAGCCGGCCGTCGAGACCGACGGCCGCGGCGACGGTTCGGCCTTCTGCATCTGAGCAGAGCCCGGGTGTGCCGGAGAAGGCCACTGGCGCGTCGGTCCAGGTGACCGACTCTGCGGTGGCGTCGGGTATGCCGAAGGTGGGCGTGCCGATTGCGTTGCGGTGCATCGTGAGTATCGCGGAGACCCCCGCGCCGGTACGGCCCTGAAGCGCCGCGACGGGCCCGGTGCCGAGGTGGCCGCCGAGCACCCGGGGCGTGTGCGGCCAGCCGCCGAGCGCCTCCGACTGTTCGTAGGTGAGCACCAGCGCGGTGTGCGCCTGACGGTAGACCAGGCACACCCGGTCTCGGGCTATCTCCACGGCGTTGAGTCCGCCCACGGCCACCGGCGTGGTGTGCAGGGCCTCGTCCGCGTACAGCTCACCACCCGGAACACGCTGGTACCAGCGGTAGACCGACTTTTTGCCGGGGGCGTACGCCTCGATCCGGCCGGTTCGCGTCGCAAGCACCGTCGGGCAGTCCTGCGCGAGCCCGGTGTGCTGAAGCTCGGTCCACCCGGTCCATGAACGGGCTCCCGGATCCAGCGTGGCATGGTGGAGAGCCTGCTCGAATCCGCGCACGAAGACGTGTACCCGGCCAGTGCCGTCCACGGCCGCTGCGGGGATCCCGAGTTCCCGCTGTCTGCGGATGTCGGAGTCTGCGGCGTCCGGGTTGCCGAGCGAGGCCCAGGAGCCGAACGTCGCCGTCGGCGTCTCGCGCACAGCCCACACGATCTCGAGCACCGGGTTTCCGTCGGTCTGGACGGTGCGACGCTGGGCGAACAGGTGGGTGCGTCCGCCGGCCTCGGCGGCCACCGAGAGCGCCGGGTTGACCCAGCCGCCGTCGATGAGGGTCGGCCCCGACCATTGCCCGCCGCCCGGCTTTGTCTCGGTCCAGTAGGCAACCTCGCCGCCGAGAACGGCGAACGCCTCCAACCGCCCGTCCGAGCGCAGCCTGAGCCAGCCGGTCGACTGCGCGTAGCGGTAGGCGGTCGAGAAGATGTGGGTGCTGCGGTCGGGTTCCGGTCCGAGCTGGAAGTCGCCGCAGGAGCGGTCCGGGCAGGGGCGCCCGTCCTGCCCGGAGTAGGTGAGCAGGATCCGCCTCTTGACCGCGTGCTCGGAGATGCTGAGGTTGTACGGCCAGAATCGATTGTCGTAGGCGTGGAAGTGCTCGACGACCGGCGCGGCTGCGACGTTTTGCCGGTACTCGGCGAGCGCGCCGAGGGTGAACTGGGCCACGGCCGTGTGGTCGGGGTGGTCCGAGGTGACGTAGCCGCGCTGTCCGGGGTCGTGCGCGGGATCCGGGTCCATACCGCGCAGCACCGTCGGACGGTAGGCTTCGAGCAGCGCGAGCAATGACGCGGCCAGTTGTGCACGCCCGAATCGTTGAACCTCGCGCACCGTCCCGTGAGCGGACACCAGGGTCGTGACATAGTCGGTGGTACCGGACCAGAGCATGCCGGTCGGGGACGCTCCGAACTTCGAGACCCCGTGCGCACTCGCGTCGCTGCCGTCGACATCGTGCTCTGAGGCGCCGCGGGCCTGGTAGACGTTGAAGAAGTACAGGTGCACGTGTGGTCTCGCGGTCAGCACGTCGAGCTCCACCGACACTCCGGGGGTGATCTCGACGGTCTGCCGCTGCCAGGCGCTTTCCGCGTCGCCTGTCGCCATCAGAGCGTAGGAGGCGCGCAGGCCGTTGTGCCTCGCCTCGACATAGCCGGGGATGTCCACAGGTGTCGCGTCGCGGTTCGGCGCGTCCACGTCGATGTTGCGGCCGTCGCTCGGTGCGGCGGTGAGCACCGCGGTCACCACCGGGCATCCGGCCAGGATGTTGCGCATGACGTCCGGATTCATGAAGAACAGGTCGTCGTCCGGGTGGGCGATGATGTTCAGGCACGAGCCGGAGGCCAGGCTCGCCGACGCCGGCACCAGCAACGGGCCCGGGCCGCTCGTCCCGGCAACTGCCCGGTCGCCCGCGTGCCCTGGAGAACCCGGTCCGGACAGCGCGAGGTACGCGTACCCCGCCGCTCCCGCCCCCAGGGCCCCGGTGCCCAGCAGCGCCCGACGTGACAGGCCTCTGCGAGCGGAGCCGCGGTGGGGCTCGGGGCCGAACGTCGCGACCCCGCGTTCGTCCATACCGACGCTGCCATCAGGCCCCTGCGTCCCCCGCACTGCGCACCAGTCCTCTCTCTCGTCTCCCTGGGTACGGCAAGGCGGCGCCGTGCCCCCGAGGCGCGTGGTGCTCCAAGGCGGTCGCCCGACGCTCCCGCACTGAGCACCATTCCTGTGAACCTTTGTGGTCGTAACGCTGGTTTAGAGCCCGTAGGCTTCGGCCCGCTGCCACTCGTGCCCAGCGTCACCGTAGCGGTGCAGGTAGAGCTGCCCGTCCGCGCCGAACGCCGCGATGACCGGCCGGCCCTCCGCGTCGAGTGCGATCGAGGGCGCGCCGGCGACGAGGCTGCTGTCGCCGGTCCACTCGGTGCGGCGGCCGTCCAGGCGGGTCCGGGTGTGGCTGACTCCGCCGTCGCGGTTGCGCGTGGCGAGGACGAACTCGGCCGGTGCGTCCGCGGGGCCCGGCACCGGGAGCACGGCGATGCCGCCGAGTCCGCCGTGGCCGGCCTGGAGCACCGCCGGCACCCCGTCCCAGCCGCCGTCCGGGCCCTGGCGCAGATAGGAGATCGACTCCTGTTCGTGCCTGCGGAAGAACACCGCCACCCGCCCGTCGGTGCCGACCGCCGCGGTGGGCTTGCCGCAGGGCGCGGGCTCGCCTTCGGCGACACCGGTGAAGCCGGCGTCGTGCTTGAGATCGACGTTGGACTCGGGTTGGACGAACCGCGCGATCCCGGTCTTGGTGTTGCCGAACAGCTCGATGCGCCCGTCACCGAGCTGCACGGCGCTCAGGCCACCCTGAAGCTCGCTGCCGCCGAAGTCGAGCCAATTGCCCCAAGAACCCGGCGAGCCCTCGAAGCGGCTGCTCACACCCATGCCGAAGTTGCGGACGAACAGTTGCGTCCGCCCGTCGGCGTTGACGGCGCACACCGGCGTGCCGACCTCGTGGGTGCGGAACCAGCCGTTGCCGTAGTTCGGATTGGCCAGTCCGATCCAGGCGCCGAATTCGCCGCCCGGGGTGTCCTGCACCGCGGTGACCAGTTCCCGGCGCTGGTCGTCGTACTTCGCGCGCAGCCGCACCCGGATCCCGAACAGGCGGATGCGGCCATCGGGCTGGAGCCGCACGCCGAGCTCCGGGGCGAGGTCTGCCACGTCCAACACGCGCACGTCCCACTGTGCGCTGCCGGGGCCGCGCTGAACCCACTGCCGGGCGACGCCGTGGGAGACCTCGAACGCGGTCAGCCGGCCGTCGGGCATCCGCTGCAGCCAGTCGGTTTCCTCCGGATAGCGCGTTTGGGTGCTGCGGCCGTAGCGGCGTGCACGGGTGTTCGCGCCGATCTTGAAGTCGCCGCAGCCGGCCGGGTTCGCGCACGGGTGCGGGTCGGCGCCGCCGTAGATGTCGAGCAGCGAGGCCTTGCGCTCGTACGTCTCGGGGTCGAGGGTGAGCGGCCAGTGCCGGTTGTAGTAGCCGCGGAACAGCCGAACCTTGACGTTCTCGCCGCCGTTTTCCCGGTACTGGGCGAGCGCGGCGAGCGCGAAGTACGCGGTGGCCGTGTGGTCGGCGTGGTCGGAATACTCCACGTGCCCGTCTTCGCGCACGGAGGTGTGCTCAGGGTCCGGGTCGAGGGTGCGCAGCACCGTGGGCCGGAACTCCTGGAGCAGCGACTCGATCAGGTCGATGACGTCCTGTCGGCGGTAGACCGCCGCCTCGGTCATCGGCGAGCCGGTGGGCGGAAGCGTCGGCTGTTCCTGGTCGCGCCCGGTCCACAGGTGGCACAACCGCCGGGCGCCGTGCTCGCGCGGGCCGGCGCTGAGCGAGACGAACACCATCCGGATGTCCGGGTTCGTGGACAGCGTGGCGATCTCCATCTCGGCGCCGTTCGGCGCTCGGCGCACCTGCCGGTCCCAGGGCACGGCCCGGTCCCCGGCGGCGATGAAGCCGTAGGCGGCACGCAGCCCGTTCATCCGCGCGGCGGTGTAGCCGGGGAAGTCGACCGGGGTCGACTCGCGCGCCGGGTCGATGTCGGCGACGTTCTTGCCGTCCGCCTCACCGGAGGTGAGGTAGACGGTGACGATGCCGGTGCCGGCCACGATCGCCTGCTGCAGCTCGGGGTTCATGAAGTAGAGGTCGTCGTCGGCGTGTGCGCACACTTGCAGGTGCACGGCGGGACGCTCGGTGCGCCGTCCGAGCGGCTTGGGCGCGGCCCCCGGGTCTCCCTTGACCGTGTGCCGCACGGCGGTGTAGACGGACTCGCCGACCACCGGCGTCGAGCGCATCGTCTTGACGATCAGCTTCCGCACGGAGCGGCCCGCGTTCGGCACTTCATCCCTCTTTCGTCTCCTCGACGTTGCCCGCGGCGCGCCGAAGGGGTCCGTGCCCGCCCGAGGCCGCGGACGCCCTCCAGAGGGACGACGGCCCGGCCCCCGGCGGTTGCCTGGCACGGCTTTTGTCTTCAGCCTTGCTCGTCCACGTATACAGACAGCTCGTTGTCCGCGTTGTAGTGGGCCTTGACGTGGACCGGCGCGTGCGGGGTCTCTTCGACCTCGTAGATCCCCGACTCGCCAGGCAGGCCGTCCTGCGGGTCGAGATAGGGGTCGGTGACGGTCAGCTCCGGGTAGACGAGCACCGGCTTCTTGTAGAGCACGTCGTCGGAGAAGCCACCGACCCGCACCGACTCCTGCGCGGAGCCGCCACTCGGGGCGAGCCAGACGTCCCAGTCGTCGTGTCGGGTCAGCCGGCGGCGCACCATGGCGTCCACCGGGACCGGCGCGCGGAAGCGCTCGCCGTCGCCGCCGACCGGCGCGCACTCGGTGCGCAGTTCGAGACCGTCCTGCCGCCTGAGCAGCACGAGCTGCGGGCCGCGGTCCCAGACGATCCCGCCGGCGAGCCGACCGTGCACGGCGAGGGTCGCGTCGGCGTCCGCCTCGACCTCGTCCACCTCGGCGCGGCTGCCGCGCCGCCAGCACAGGACGGCGAGGTTGCCGTCCCGCGTCTCGTAGGGCACCGCCATCCCGGGTGGCAGGTCCGTGCCGTAACCGCCGCCGCCTGCCGGGACTCGGTTGTCGAGCCGGCCGGGCTTGAGTCGTTGCAGCATCCCGCCGGGCTCCTCGAGGAACAGGTCCCAGCGCTCCTCGGCCAGTCCCTCCGGATTCCCGGGCGGGGGCACCAGCGCGGCGCGCACACCGTGCTCGGCACGGGATAGCGGGAACCGGCGCAGCCGCGCACCGTCCCGGTCGCCGCGCGGCCGGCAGGCCACGGCCAACGGCAACAGCGGCACGGCGGCGGACGGCAACGCCAGGTGCAGCGCCCCGTCCTCGCGCACCGTGCAGTCGGCAAAGAGCGTGGTCTCGATGCCCAGGCGACGGGCGATCCGGCCCGGCATCACCAGGCCTGCAAGGTTGCGCACCCGATCCACGCCGACCCCGACCCCGGAGGCCGCGGCACCCGCCGCCCTGGCCTGCCGGCCGACGGATGCGCGCAGCCTGAGTCCGCGCGCAGCGCCCGCCTCCCGGATCAACTCCTCATAGGCGGCGGCGATCCGCCGCGGGTCGTAACGGCGCGCCGTCTCAAAAGCCTGGGTGCCGAATTTCTCGCGCAGCGGCTCGTCCTCGATCAGCCGCAGCAGCGCGTCGGCCACGGCCTGGTCGTCGCCGACCGGCACGAGCAGCCCGTCGGCGCCGTCCGTGATGATCTCGCCAGGGCCGACCGGGCAGTCCGTGCTGACCACCGGCAGCCCGGCGCGCATGGCCTCGACGATGGTCATGCCGAATGACTCCTTGGCGGAGGTGACGACCGCGACGGAGCCTTTGACCCACTCCGTCTCCAGGTGGCTGTGACGGCCCATGAGCATCACCTGGTTGTGCAGGCCGAGCCGGGTCACCAGCGCGCGCAGTTCGCGGCCCTCGGGCCCGTCGCCGTAGATGCGCAGCCGCCAGTCCGGGCGGACGGCGGCGACCTTGGCCCACGCGTGCAGCAGGACGTCGTAGCGCTTGATCGGGTCCAGCCGGCCGGCCGCCACGACGATGCGGCCGGTACGGCGGCTCGGCGCGACCCCGACCGGGGCCGGGACGCTGTTGGGCAGGGCAAGCAGCCGCAGGCCCGGGATGGGCGTGGCGGTCTGGAAGGCCTCGGCGTCGGCGCGGGTGAGGGTGATCGCGGCGTCGAGCCGCGGGTACCACTCGCGGTACGCGACGCGCACGGACTCGGGGATCATCTCGTGCGTCATGTGCTCCTGGGCCAAGCGCACCGCGCTTTGCCTGCCGAAGCGGGCGACAAGCAGGTTGAGGCTGGGCCGGGTGCCGACGAGCACGTCGGCGTCGGTCTCGGCCAGTTCGGCCCCGATGCGCTCGTCGGTGAGGGCGGAGTACTGGCCGTAGTACTCCTCCTGCGCCGGCACGTACCGCGTCGGTTCCCGGTGTGCGGGATCCTCGCGGTCCGGCATCCCGGGCCGGGTGTCGAGCAGGGGCCTAATTCGCACGCCGGCCGGCTGCTCGAACATCATCCGGTCCTGACGGCGGAAGACCGAGACGATCTCCACCTCGTGCCGCTCGGCCAGGGCTTCGGCCAGGTTGAGCACGGTCCGGTTGGTGCCGCCGATGCCGTAGACGTTCTGGATCAGGAAGCTGATCTTCACGGGCGCACCGGGCCCGCGGGCTTCTCGAGCGGGCTCGGGATCGGGAAGTAAGCGTCCAAGAAGGGACGCAGGACCTCGTTCTGCCGCTCGAGCTCGAGCTCGGTCGAGTAGGCGTCGTTGAGGCAGAAGGTGTCCCAGTCGCGCCGGGCGAGCGCCCGGGCGAGGCGGGCGGCGAGGTCGGGCACGGCGAGCTGGACATAGCCGTAACGCACCGAGCCGGGCACCGCGCGTCCGGTCAGGAACGCGTAGTAGTGGTAGAGCGAGGAGGGTATGGAGTGGTCCTGCATGCTGCGGAATCGGCTGGCCATCGTGGTGCGGTAGGCCTCGGGGAAGCGCTCCTCGATCTCGGCGAGCACGCTGCGGCGCATCGCATAGGGCACGTGCTGGAACGTTTGGGTCAAAGTGACCCCGAACGCGTCCTCGATCAGCGCCCGGTTGTTCTTGCATGCGGCGTCTACCGGGGTGTCCGCCTCGCTCTTGGGCTTCATCGGCACGCGGGTCTGCGAGTAGAAGAACCTGGAGACTCCGTTGGACAGGAAGAAGCTCTGCGGCGCCAGCGGACGACCAATGAACATGTCATCATTGAGATAAAGAAAATGCTCTGCCAGGCCGTCGATGTGGTGCAGCTGCGACTCGATCGCGTGCGAGTTGAACACGGGCAGCACGGAGGGGTCGGAGAAGATCTCCTTGTGGCTCACCACCTGGACGGCCGGGTTGTCCGTCTCGAGCCACGCCGGGCTCTGGTCGTCGGTGACGACGAACACCTTGCGCACCCACGGTGCGTTCATGTGCAGCGAACGCAACGAGTAGCGCAGTTCGTCGCGGCTCAGGAAGCGTGCATCGCTTGCGGACTCCTCGTGATAGGACTCGCCGGCTGCCGCGGCCTTACGTCGCTGCCACTCGGGGTCCTGCCCGTCGACCCATGTGTAGACGACGTCGATCGGAAAGCGGATCTCCTCCGGGAGCACGCGGGCGAACTCGCGGCGGCTGCGCAGCGGCGGCAGCGTCGCGGCGCCGGGCACGGCGAAGCGGGTGAAGCGCTCGCCCGGCACCTCGACCGGGTCGTCCTCGATCTCGACCACGCGCATGCTCCGGGTGTGCCGGGGGCACAGGAGCCGCTCTTTCTCCGGCTGTGCCTGCCAGAACTCGATCTCGCACCCGTAGGCCTCGCCGTAGACGAGGGACCGGGTGGGCTCGGTGCGGAACCACACCAGCCGGATGACCTGTGCGCCGGCCAGCGACGTCCAGGTCGCCCGGGAGTTGCCGCGCTGCAGCACCCCCGGGGTGGCCGGCCGAGGCTGGATCTGGCCGACGTAGCCGCGCTCGCGCTCGAACAGCCGCCCGACGGCCTTGTACACGCGTTGACGGTCGGCTTCGCTCACGCCGAGTACCGTCGTGCGGTCGTCCATGCCCCGCACGGCGAAATAAGGGATCTGCGCCCCTTCGAGTGTCCGGGCGACGAGTTCCACGTTGCGCCCCCGGGCGGCCAACGGTGTCAGCCCCTCCTCGACGTGAACCCACCTGGTGAACGTCCCGACCTGCATCTCAACAGGTCCGCTCGTCTCCTCGGCAGCCGCCGGCAGAGCACGATCCGCGTCCACGGCGCTCATCGGCATCGCACCGTCCGTTCTCACCACGAAATACACCGATCGGGATGAACTGACCGGCAGCGAATGTCAGCGTCATCCTACAAGGCGGACGTGTTCATCAGAACACTCTTGTGGAAGTAGGGAACTTTATGTACCGTGAGGCGGTCGCACGGTGAGATCATCCACCGGCCGCGGCGGGTGGGGTTGATTCCTGGATGGACGCACGTCGTGATGCTGCACACGCCGTTCCGCTCAGGATGGCCGCTGCCCACATCAAGGTGAGAGCCCTGATCCAAGGGGCGGCGAGGTGGGGACGAGATGGTGGGATCCTCTCAGTCGCCGGAGCGAGGCATGCTGATACGGCTGTATCGGCTGGTCCTTCCGCGCCGGATGCGTGAGACGGTGGCGAGCCGGGTTTCGGGCGAGGCTCGCAATAAGTTGGTGACACTGGCCGCAAACGTGCGCAGGCACCCCGCCGAGAAGGTCTCCCGAGCCAGGCTCCGGCTCTGGCTGCGGCTGGCACACCGGGACGCCGCGAAGGGCCGCTTCGGCCACGTGGCCACAGTGCACGGCAGAGCCCGCCTCGGCAGCTCGCCCGGCCTGCTGCTCCCCGCCGAGGCTGCCCAAGCCAACCTCGACTTCATCTGCACCGTGCTCGAAGACACAGGGGTCGAGTACTTCAGGGTGCGCTCCCGCAGCTACACACACAACGCCGTCGCCGTGCGCGACGACCAGCGCGAGCAGGTCATCGGCGCGGTACGGGCCGCGCTGCGGGCCGAACCCGGCTACCTGATGACGGTGGACCGGCGCGGTGAGGAGAGCGGCCGGCAGTTGAGCAGCCTGCGCCGCAGGACCTGGCGGCGGGCCGCGCGTGCCTCGGTGCTGCGCGTCTGGCACATCCATGTCGTCACCGAACGCAGCAGCTCCTACGGTCCCGAGTACGCCTGCGACCTCGAGTTCTGGCAGGTGCGCTCGAACGAGCGGCTGCGGGCCGCGCAGCCGAACCGAGTCGTCGGCGCCGTTCCCGCCGAGTACAAGCCCGTCATGCTGCCTAACGCCTCGTTCACCCACTTCCGGCCGCAGCGGCCGGCCGCGGAGGAACGCGACTACGCGACCCACCCCTTCTTCGAAGCCGAGCTCATCGACGACGTCACCTTCCCCATCGACATCGTCTACACCTGGGTCGACGGCGCCGATCCGCAGTGGCAGGTGCGCCGGGATCTCGCGCTCGGCCGGGTCGATCCGACCGTGCGCCTGAGCGACCAGGCCACGAACGACGCCCGCTTCATGAGTCGGGACGAACTGCGCTACTCGATGCGCTCCGTGGCGGCCTTCGCGCCCTGGGTGCGCCGCATCTACCTGGTCACCGACCGACAGCTGCCGGCGTGGCTGAACGTCGAGGACGAGCGCCTGATCGTCGTCGACCACACCGAGATCTTCCACGACAAGACCGCGCTGCCGGTGTTCAACTCGCACGCGATCGAGTCGCAGCTGCACCACATCGAGGGCCTGTCCGAGCACTTCGTCTACTTCAACGACGATGTCTTCCTCGGCCGCCCCGTCGCCCCCTCGTTCTTCTTCCACAGCAACGGCATCGCACGGTTCTTCCCCTCGAAGGCACTGCTGCCGATGGGGCCGCGCACCCCCGCGGACACCCCGGTCGCGGCCTCGGGCAAGAACAATCGGGCGCTGATCGAGGCGCTGACCGGCAAGTCGATCACCGCGAAGATGCGCCACGTGCCGCACGCCATGCGGCGCAGCGTGCTCGGCGAGATCGAGGAGCGTTACGCGGAGCTCGTCGCCGCGACCGCCGGGCACAAGTTCCGCCACCCGGACGACCTGGCCATCGCCTCCTCGCTCGCGCACTACTACGGCTACGCCACCGGCCGCGCCGTCCCCTGCGACCTCGACTACGACTACGTCGACCTCGCACAGCCGAGCTCGCCGCGACGACTCAACCGCTTCCTCGCCGAACGCCGGTTCGAAGTGTTCTGCCTCAACGACACCACTTCCGAGCCCGCGCAGTTCGCCCGCCAGACCACCATGCTGAACTGGTTCCTGGAGGGCTACTTCCCAGTGCCCTCTCCGTTCGAGCTGCCGACCGCCCCGGCCCTCGGCCGCGGCCCCGCGCGCTCCGAGTTCGCCTCCGCCCACTAGGAGCATCGCACCATGGCCGAAACGCATCTGCACATCTGCGCGCACCTGGGCGACGACGTACGCTACCTCTCCCCCGGCCTCGTGCGATCGGTTCGCTCGGGCGCCCGCACCGTCGTCGTCTACCTGACGGACCAGGGCGTGTGCGCCGCCGAGAACCGCTCCAACCGCAGCGGGCCCGCGGCCGGACCGGCGGCGAACCGGACCGGTCTGCGGCAGGCCTTCGCGCAGTTGGCCGCCGGCGCGGCCGGGAGACAGTGGACGGCGGGAACTCTCGATCTGCCCGGAATATCCGGCATCGAGACCGCCGAACTCGAGAATGTACTCCTGGTCTTCGCAGGGCTCGGCCCCGTCGAGGCCGCGGTGCCGGGACGGATCCTGGACGCTCTGTGGCGGCGGGAGGTGCCGTCGCTGTCCGGCCCGGCCGACCCGGTGAGGCGGGACTCGCTGATCGACGCCCTGGCGAGCCTGGTCGAGCGCTTCGCGCCGTCCGTCGTCCGGCTGCTCGACCCCGACGCGGAGCACCTCGGATTCGACGATGAGGGCTCCTGGATACGCACCGACGACCTCGACCACATGGCTTCTGCACTCTTCGGACTCGCGGCCCTCGAACGCACCGCGTCCCAGGGGCGGCGAAACGCCGTGGAATGCCACCGCGCCCGCACCGCCGAACGCTGGCCGGCGGCGCTCGGTTCCGTCGACGCCCAGGAGCGCGCAGACCTGCTCGCCTCCGCCACCGGGGGCGGTGCCGCTTCGCAGGACGACGCGGACGCGGTCGGCGGGCTCATGCGCTTCACCCCGTCCACCCAGTGGCTGACCCTCGACGGCGAGGGACGGCTCTTCGCCGTCGCGCCTCTCGGCGGGCGCGTCCTGGCCTGGCGCCGGACCCGCTCCGGCGCGGAACACTGGGAGCCCGTGCCGCTGCCCGACCTCGGCCCGGAGCTCGCCGGGGGATTCGCGCCGGTCGCCGAAGCCATCACCGCCCTGGACGGACGAATCTACGTCTTCAGCCAGCGACTCGCGCTCGGCGAGCTCGACCACGAACACGCGCGCACCGCGCTGGTCGCCCGGCAGGGCGCGGCCGGTGCGGACTTCCCTCTGTGGATCGACCTGGGCGGTCCCAACGGCAACACGAACCGCGACGGCATGCGCCGCCGGCTCGCCGGAGCGCCGCGCGGTGCGGTCGCGCTGTCCGACGGAGGCGTGCAGTTCTTCTCACGCAACTACGGCAACGGCATCAGCAGCCGGCGCATCGTCTTCGGCCGGGGCTGGAGCCACTGGCTCGACTTCGGCGGCGACGGCGCCGACGGCGCCGCGGCGGCGACCGCCCTGGAAGGCACCGTCGACCTCGTGGCCCCCGGCGACCGCTCCATCCGGCACTGGCGCCAGCAGGGCCCGCTCGGCGCGCCGATACGCGACGACCAGGCCGAGACCGCGGTGACCGCCACCGCGCTCACCGCGCTCGACTGCGGCGACGGCACCCTCGCCGTGTTGACCCGGGAGAGCCCGGGCGCCGCCGTGCTCGGCTACCTCTGCCCGCGGGGTGAGGAGTGGACCGCCGTGAAACCCGCGCGCCTCGGCGAGATCGGCGGACACGGACCGGTGGCGGCGGCGCTCGACGCCCGCGGAACGAAGATCGCCCTGGCGACCCGCTCCGCCGACGGCACTGTCGCCTACACCTGGTGGGACTGGCGCACCGACGCCACGCCGGACTGGCACACCGCGGGCCCCTCGATCACCGGCGCCCCCGCGCTCGCCCTCGATGCGGACGGCGGCATGGTGCTGGCGGTCCTCGGCACCGACGGCGCGATCCACACCTGCGCCCTGCCCGAGGGACCGGCACCGCAGAACCCGCCCTTCCACCGCATCGACTGACGGCTGACCATGTTCACGAACCCGACCACGCATACCAAGCAGAGGCAGACATGGCGTTGACCACCTTGCAGGTCGATCCGAAGACCCGCACGGAGTTCGCCCGCACCCTCGATCCCGGAGCGCGAGCCGCCGCCTACGGGCTCGGGCGCAGCGGAGCGCGCCCACCGCTGCCGGCCTACCTCAGGCAGGTCTGGCGCCAGCGCGACTTCGTGATGAGTTTCGCGACTGCCGAGACCATGTCGAACTACGCGCACGCGAAGCTCGGGCAGGTCTGGCAAGTGCTGACCCCGCTGCTCAACTCGGCGGTCTACTACCTGGTCTTCGGCGAACTGCTGCACACCCACAGGGGCGTCAAGTACTTCCTGGGCTTCCTGGTGACCGGATTCTTCGTCTTCACCTACTCGCAGACCGCGGTGCTCAGCGGCAGCAAGTCGATCTCCGGGAAACTGGAGCTCATCCGGGCGCTGCACTTCCCGCGAGCCTGCCTGCCGCTCGGCTACACCGTCGCGCAACTGCAGCAACTCGGCTTCGCGGTCGCGGTGTTCGTGCTCATCGACGGCTTCCAGACCCGCTCCGTCGCCGCGTCCTGGCTGTGGCTGATACCGCTCCTGCTGATGCTGACGATGTTCAACGCGGGCCTGGCCCTGATCGTCGCCCGCCTCGGCGCGCGCACCCCTGACGTCAATAAGCTAATGCCCTTCCTGCTGCGCACCTGGATGTACTGCTCGGGAACGTTCTACAACATCACCACGCTCGTGAACGGCCACGCGCACTGGATCGAGGTCGTCTTCAGCATCAACCCCGCCGCGCTCTTCATGGACGCGGCCCGCACCGCCATGGGAGTTCAGGGAGCCGCGCTGCCGGGCTACGCCTGGTGGGAGCTGCCGCTGTGGTCCGTGGGACTGCTCGTGGTCGGATTCATCTTCTTCTGGTGGGACGAGGAACAGTATGGCCGAGGTTGATCAGATCCGGACGCGGCCGCAACAGGCGGCGGACCGGGCCGCAGCGCCCTTCATCGACACGCCGCGCCCGACCGTCATCGTCGACGATCTGCACTGCGTCTACCACGTGCACGGGGCGGCCGGAAAGGGCGGCAACGCGACCGGAGCGCTCAGCCGTATCCTCGCCCGTCGCAGCTCCCCCGGCCTCAAGAAGATCCACGCCGTGCGCGGCGTCAGCTTCGAGGCCTACGAGGGCGACTCGATCGGCCTGATCGGACGCAACGGCTCCGGCAAGTCCACCCTGCTCTCGGCGGTGGCCGGCCTGCTGCCGCCCGCCTCCGGCCACGTCTACAGCGCCGGCCAGCCGACGCTGCTCGGCGTGAATGCTGCTCTGCTCAACGAGCTCACCGGCGAACGCAACGTCATGCTCGGCTGCATGGCGATGGGCATGAGCAAGTCGGAGGCCGCGGCCAGCTACCAGGACATCGTGGACTTTTCCGGCATCGGCGAGTTCGTGAACCTGCCGATGACGGCCTACTCCTCGGGCATGGGCGCCCGCCTCAAGTTCGCCATCGGCGCCGCCAAGCAGCACGACGTGTTGCTCATCGACGAGGCGCTGGCCACCGGCGACAAGGAGTTCCAGCGGCGCAGCGAGGCACGCATCAACCAGCTGCGGTCGAAGGCGGGCACCGTCTTCATCGTCAGCCACAGCGCCGGAGTCATCCGGGAGACGTGCAACCGCGTCATCTGGTTGGACAAGGGCGTGATCCGGATGGACGGGGCGGTCGACGAAGTCGTCGCGGCCTACGAAGAGGCGTACTGACCCGCGGCGACCGCCGACGGTACACGCGCCCACACCACGCATTGGCGGAACTGCCCGGCCGGAATCCTGCCAAGCCGGGCAGGCCGGCCGGAACGTGAGCGCACCGGCGGGCGGTTCCCCGCACACGACCTCACCGACGTGCGACCACGACGTGAAGTAGCTCCCCGAGCTCCCCGAATCACACTCCGCACAACGATTCGCCGGGCGGAGAAGCAGGTCGTCCATCATGAAGCCACCGTGCCGGAGAGCGGCCCCGGTTGTACCCGACGCGTACAGGTCCGAGTCATGTAGAGCGGGTACAGTCCTCTACCCATGAGCGACGATTCGACATCCAAGGGCAGGGCCGCTCTCGAGGGGCGGCCGGTGGGCCTGGCGCCCGGCGAGAAGGTGCCCGCCCCGGTGAGGATCCTGGCCTCTCAACACAACCTCGGAGCGTTGCGGTCGATACACCGGCCGGCGACCTGGTGGTGCCGTATCCATTTCCGCGGCGCGGCGTATCTCGTCTTCGAGCGGGGTGTAGTGCGCTCGCAGAAGGACGGAGCTCAGCTGCGGCTGTTCAAGGTCGGCCAGATGCGAATCATGAACACCGGGGACCGGACATTCCTCCTTGACGGGCCACAAGGCCGAATCGACTGCGCGCCACTACAATGGTCCGACGGTGAGCTGCTGACCGAAGCGCTTTCAAAGTGGGCGACCAGCAGCTGAAGGTGCGATTGCCGACAATGGCATCCACGCAGGTCAGCTGGTCGCAACCTGAAGGTGCCTGTAAGTCTGTCCGTGCTGGTCATGGGTTCGCAGCGCTCATGGTCTTTCCGCAATGATCGCGAGTTGTGTGTCTGCGTTTCGTCTTCCTCCTCGCCTCTCGCGTGCTCGCGGCGGCTCGAGTCTCGCGTCGGGATGCAGCCTGGCGAACTGCGGAGATTCTGCTGCTCCAGCATCAAGTCGCCGTGCTGCAACGCCAGCTCGGCGATCGTGCCCGACCGAAGACCTCCTGGGCCGATCGGGCGCTGATCGCACTGCTGCTCGGGCTGATACCTCGAGCGCGTCATGCCCGGATGAGATTGATCGTCACTCCCGGCACCGTCCTGCGGTTGTTCTATGCCAGAACTCACGAGTTGGCGCCGCGACCTGCGGTTTCGTGATCGGTGTCGGATGGCGGCATGATCTTGGATCGTGTCCTTCCGTCTGCTCTACCTCGCGCTGGTTCGGGTCTTTGGCGCCCTCGTGCTGCTCTCACGCGGCGACGGGGCCAAGACCGCGGAGATACTCGTGCTGCGGCACGAGATCGCGGTGCTGCGCCGGGCGGATGCGAAGGCGCCAAAGCTGACCTGGCCCGACCGCGCGATCCTATCCGCGCTGATCCGACTGCTGCCCCGCGAGTTGCGCCGCCACCGCTTGGTCACTCCGGCGACGGTACTCGGCTGGCATCGTCGCTTGGTCTCCCACAAGTGGACCTACCCGAACCGTCCCGGACGCCCGCCGACCTCCGAGCAGGTCCGCGCCCTGGTCCTGCGGCTTGCCGCCGAGAACCACGGCTGGGGCTACAAGCGGATCCAGGGCGAACTGCTCGGCCTGGGCCACAAGGTCGGGATCGGCACCATCCGTCGAATCCTGGCACCCACCCGGCGTCGGCCCCCACCGCAGGTGCGCGCCGACCCGTCGTGGAAGAGCTTCCTGCGCAACCAGGCCGAGGGCTTGTTGGCTACGGACTTCTTCCACATCGACACCGTCAACCTCCGCAGGATCTACGTGCTGTTCGTGATGGAGGTACGCACCCGCCACGTGCACATCCTCGGGGTCACCGCCCACCCGGACGGCGACTGGACGACGCAGGCCGCTCGTAACCTGTTAGCCGACCTGGGCGAGCGCGCCAGGTCGTTCACACACCTGCTCCGAGACCGCGGTGGCCAATTCACCGAGAGCTTCGACGCCGTGTTCGCTTCCGAGGACATCACGGTCCGACGCAGCCCACCGAGACTTCCCCCCGCGAACGGGTACGCCGAGCGGTTCGTGCGCTCGGTCCGTGCGGAGTGCACCGACCGGATGCTGATCTACAACGAGCGGCATGCGGCCGCAGTCCTGGCCGAGTACGCCGAGCACTTCAACAACCACCGGCCCCACCAAGGCCACGGCCGTGGCAACCGGCCACCCGACCACGACGATGCTGTGGTGATCCCCCTCGACGCCGCAATCCGCCGCCGACAACGCCTCGGCGGCATCATCAACGAGTATCACAGAGCTGCGTGATAGGCCCGATAAAAGACCAGGTCAAGCAGGGTGAATGGTTTTGGCATAGTACAGGGTTATCGTGGGTGACATGACCGAGCCGACTCCCGAACCGACCATGGCTGATGTGCTGTCCGCCATCGCGGGCCTTGGCGGCGAGCTCGGCGCGAAAATCGCAGGGCTTGAAGACCGGCTCGTTCAGCGGACCGAGCTCCTGCGCGCCGA
>FSXZ01003006.1_pt1 | contig 17638 bp, 15 predicted proteins | sample 1638121 | NCBI WGS metagenome assembly FSXZ01 (sample SAMEA3914788, study PRJEB12502) | metagenome | biome: forest; material: soil | place: Canada | collected 2011-07-03 | depth 0.1 m
TCCACCGGTCCCTGCTCCCTCGTACCTGGCCGTCGCGTCGTTCGCCGGAGTCTCTATAGTGGCGGACGCCCGGGGTGGATCGCGAGAAACCGCATCCGCTCGCTCCGCCGCGCCCTCACTCCAGAGCGCGAGCGGGCCGCAGAAACTTCCCGGCACGACCAAGGGACGAGAAATGACCGAGTACAGCCCGATCGATCAGCCCGTTACCGATGAACAGGAGGTGGAGCGCAACGAGGCGGACTCCATCGAGACCGGGTACGCCAGTGCCGACTTCGCCGCCCGTTACGGCGTGAAGCCGGGCATGTCGCGCACCCGCAAGATCACCCTGGGCATCGTGGGCGTGTGCCTGCTCGGCGGCGTCGTCGGTTACATCGCCTGGAACCAGGCGAACCCCTCGATCCAGGCCACGGTCGTGTCGTTCACCACCAACACCGACTCGGTCACGGTCACCTTCGAGGTGGACAAGCCCAGCGACGAGATGCTCGAGTGCACGCTCGACGCCGAGGACGTCCAGGGCAACATCATCGGCACCGCGAACGTGCCGGTCGCGGCCGGCCGGTCCAAGGAGGACGTGCAGACGACGGTCAACACGACCTCCACGCCGAACACCGTGGTCGTGTCGGACTGCGTCAAGGGCTGACGCGCACACCGGCGCGCCCTGACCGAGGCGGGCGCGCGGGGCGGGTGGCGGCTGCGGGGCCGCGGCGGACCGGGCACCGGCTGAGCAGGCGCCGGACACGGGACGCGGGTGTGCGAGGACCTTGGGTGGGCCTTCGCGGGAACAGGCCGACGACCTCGATTTCTAGGAATCTGTCGGGTGGGCTTGGTAGCCTCGTAGTTTCGGCGGGTACCGGACTGTACGGAACCCGCGCACTAACGGCTTGGCTGCCGCCATCCGACCCTACGAGGAGCATCGTGACCCAGACCAGCGATAACGTCACCTGGCTGACCCAGGATGCGTACGACCGTCTGAAGGCGGAGCTGGAGTATCTCCAGGGTCCCTATCGCGTCGAGATCGCGAAGAAGATCGAGGCTGCCCGCGAGGAAGGCGACCTGCGCGAGAACGGCGGCTACCACGCGGCCAAGGAAGAGCAGGGCAAGATGCACGCCCGCGCCCTCCAGCTGCGCCAGCTGCTCGAGAACGCCCAGGTCGGCACCGCCCCCACCCAGTCCGGCATGGCCGCGCCGGGCATGGTGGTGAAGATCGCGTTCGACGGCGACGAGGACGACACGCTGGAGTTCCTGCTGGGGTCGCGCGAGGAGTCCGGCGCGGCGCTCGAGGTCTACTCGCCGCAGTCCCCGCTGGGCTCCGCGATCAACGGCCGCCAGGTCGGCGAGAGCACCACCTACGAGCTGCCCAACGGCAAGTCGATCGCGGTCAAGCTGCTCTCGGCCGAGCCCTACACCGGCTGAGCCGCCACCCGCAGCCACATCCGTTCGCCGCCGCCCGGAGCCCCACCGAGCTCCGGGCGGCGGCGTGCCGTGCTCACCTCGAGACGGACCGGTACTTGCGCACCGCCAGCGGCACGAAGACGCCCAGGATGACGAGGGACCACAGCAGCGAGACCAGCACCGGCTCGCGCATCGGGAAGACGTCCGGGATGGCGCCCGGCGCGTACCCGGTCGGGTTGCCGAACAGCTGCCGCAGCGCGAGCACGGTCGAGGAGATCGGGTTCCACTCCGCGACCGGCTGGAGCCAGCCGGGCAGCGAGGTGGTGGGCACGAAGGCGTTGGACACGAAGGTGACCGGGAAGAGCCAGATGAACCCGGCCGTGTTCGCCGTCTCCGGGGTGCTCACCGACAGCCCGATCACCGCGCCGATCCAGCTCATCGCGTAGGCGAACAGCATCACCAGCAGGAACGCCAGCACGGCGTCCCAGAAGCCGTTGTGGATGCGCCAGCCCACCGCCAGCCCGCACAGCGCCATGATCAGCAGGACCAGCAGGTTCTGGATCCAGTCGGCCACGGTGCGCCCGAGCAGCACCGCCGAGCGGGCCATCGGCAGCGAGCGGAACCGGTCCACCAGCCCCTTGCTCAGATCGTCGGCCAGTCCGACCGCCGTGGTGCCGGTGGTGAAGGCCAGGGTCTGGGTGAAGATTCCGGGCAGCAGGTACTCCCGGTACGCCTGCACGCCCCCGCCGCCGGAGACCGGGATCGCCCCGCCGAAGACGAAGGAGAACAACAGCACGAACATGATCGGCTGAATGGTCGCGAACACGACCATCTCCGGGATCCGGGTCATCCGGCGCAGATTGCGCAGGGTGACCACCCAGCCGTCGTGGAAGACCCCGGCGATCCCCGGCATCGTGCGCGGCCGGGGTGCGTCCGCCGTCATCCCGCTCATCCGCGCCCGCCTTCCCTCGACTCCGACTCGGGCTCCGGCTGCCGCGACTGCCTGGACTCGGGCTCCGACTCCGCCGCCTTGCCGGTCAGCGAGAGGAACACGTCGTCCAAGGTGGGGCGCCGCAGCGCCAGGTCGTCCACCGTGATCCCGGCGCTGTCGAGCTCGCGCACCGCCTCGACCAGCAGCTTCGCTCCCCCGCTGACCGGCGCGATGAGTTCGCGGGCCCGTTCGTCCACGGTGGGCGGGGCGAGCGCGAGGGCGGTGAGGATGCGGCTCGCGTCGCCCAGCCGGTCGCGCTCGTGCACGACGAGTTGCAGCCGTTCCCCGCCGACCTGGGTCTTGAGTTCGTCCGCGGTGCCGCGGGCGATCACCCGCCCGTGGTCGACCACGGCGATGGAGTCGGCGAGCCGGTCCGCCTCCTCGAGGTACTGCGTGGTCAGCAGCAGCGTCGCGCCGCCCTCGACCAGCTTGGCGATCACGTCCCACATGGCGATCCGGGTGCGCGGGTCGAGCCCGGTGGTCGGCTCGTCCAGGAACATCACCGGCGGGCGCACCACCAGCGCCGCCGCGAGGTCCAGCCGCCGGCGCATACCGCCGGAGTACGTCTTGGCCGGCCGGTCTGCCGCGTCGGCCAGCGAGAACTGCTCGAGCAGGTCCCGGGCCCGGGCGGCGGCGGTGGCCTTGCCGAGGTGGTAGAGCCGCCCGACCATGACCAGGTTCTCCCGCCCGGTGAGGTTCTCGTCCACCGCCGCGTACTGCCCGGACAGCCCGATCCGCTCGCGCACCCGCTGCGGTTCCCGCCGCACGTCCAGGCCCAGCACCCGGGCGGTGCCCGAGTCCGGCGTGAGCAGGGTCGTGAGCACCCGCACCGCCGTCGTCTTGCCCGCCCCGTTCGGCCCGAGCAGCCCGAGCACGGTGCCCTCGGGCACCTCCAGATCCACCCCGTCCAGCGCGCGTACGATCCGCTCGCCCGAGCCGTACGTCTTGACCAGCCCTTCCGCCACGATCGCCGCCACCATGCCCCGATCCTAGGCAGACCCGGTCCAGTCAGCGCGCCGAGTCACCCGTTTGACCGGCGCGAACGCTCAGAGCCAGCCCTTCGCGCGGGCCAGGGTGAGCGCCTCGGCCCGGTTGCGGGTGCCGGTCTTCTGGATGCAGGCGGACAGATAGTTGCGCACGGTGCCCTCGGACAGGAACAGCCGGGCGGCGATCTCGGCGTTGCTCGCGCCGCCGGCCGAGGCGGCCAGCACGTCGCGCTCCCGGGACGTCAGGGGATTGCTGCCGTCGGCGAGGGCGGCCGCGGCGAGGTCGGGGTCGATGACGCGCTCGCCGGACATGACCCGGCGGATCGCGTCGGCCAGTTCGGCCGCCGGGGCGTCCTTGACCAGGAAGGCACTGGCGCCGGCCTCCATGGCGCGGCGCAGGAAGCCGGGGCGGCCGAAGGTGGTGAGGATGACGATGCGCACCTCGGGAAAGCGGGCGTGCGCCCGCTCGGCGGCGCAGATGCCGTCGAGCCCGGGCATCTCGATGTCCAGCAGCGCCACGTCGACCGGCGTGTCGGACCGCTGCGCGGCCTCGAGCGCCGGGAGCACCTCGTCCCCGCGGCCCGCTTCGGCGACCACCTCGAGGTCCGGCTCGAGGCCCAGGAGCGTGGCCAGCGCCTCCCGGATCATCGCCTGGTCCTCGGCGAGCAGCAGTCGAATCACGTGCGCGACTCTACTGGGGGCCGCCCGCGGGCGTCGAAGCCGAGCGAACCGCGCCGCTCGGCACGGTCGCGGTCAGCCGGAATCCGCCGGCGGTCGGGGCGGCGGTGAGACAGGCGTCGGCCGAGACGGCGGCGAGGCGCTCGCGCAGGCCGCTCAGTCCGTTGCCCTCGGCACCGACGCCGCCGGGCCTGGCCGCGGGCACCGCCGCGCCGATCCCGTCGTCGACGACTTCGAGCGTCACGCTGCCCGCCCCGTCCACCCGCGCCTCGATCAGCCGGATCCGGCAGCTGCGGGCGCCGGAGTGGCGCACGACGTTGGTCACCGCCTCGCGCAGGCACCAGGCCAGCGCCTGCTCGACCTCGGCGGGCAGCTCGCCGGAGCGCAGGGTGAGCGAAGGGTCCGCGTCGAGCACGATGCCGGCCGCGGTCAACGCGGTGCGGGCGGAGGCGATCTCCACGGCGAACGTGGCGCGGCGATAGCCCGACACGGCCTCGCGGATGTCGGCCAGCGCCTGCCGCGAGACGTGTTCGAGGTCGAGGATCTGCTGCCGCGCCCGATCCGGGTCCACCGTCAGCAGTTTCCGGGCCAGCTCGGCCTTCAGCGTGATCGTGGCGAGCGAGTGTCCGGCCAGATCGTGCAGATCGCGGGCCATCCGCAGCCGTTCCTCGCTCGCGGCCAACCGGGCCACCTCGGCCCGCGCCTCCCGCAGTTGCTGGATCAGCTGCTGCATCCGCCGTACGCCCAGCGTGCCCGTGCAGGACAGCAGCGCCGGCACCAGCGCCGCCAGCCAGTCGCTCGCGGGCACGCCCAGCAGCGCGGCCTGCGCCACCATCACCGCGGCCGCGAGCACACCGAGCCGCAGACCCAGGCCCAGCGCCCGCTCCCGGCCGAGCGGGAGGGTGAATCCGCACGAAGAGGAGATGTAGATCCACAGCACCACCCAGGCCGGATCCGCCGCGAACGGCAGGACCAGCGCGATCACGGCCATCGCGCCGAGCAGCACCAGCCTGGCCGGTTCCACCCGCGGTCGCGGCAGGCCGGGCGAGCCCTGTTCGTTCATCTGGGCGAGCCGCACGTACAGCACGCTGAACAGGACTATCGGTATCAGCACCGCGATGATGTGCGCGGCGTCGTGCCGGCCGTCGAACAGATTGCTCAGCGGATAGCCGAGATAGACGAGCCAGATCCCGGAGAACAGCCACCCCGCCCGGGCGCGGGCGCGTCCGGGCGGGATGGCCGGTTCGTACTCCGCCATGACGGGGCGTCAGTCCTCGGCGCGCTTGGCGTAGAGGAAGGCGGCCAGGATGGCGCAGCCCACGGTCCACGCGGCCAGGATCGCCACGCCCTTGGCCTCGACCGGGGTCTTGCTGATCGCGTCCAGCGCGATCTGCCGCATCCAGTAGGTCGGCAGTGCCTTGCCGATGTCCTGCAGCACGCCGGTGACCGGGAAGAACTGGCCGCCGAGGACGGACCCGGCCAGGAACACGATCATCACGATCATCTGCACCGAGTCCTGCGGCACGCCGTAGCCGATGGCCACGCCCAGCGCGGTGAACGCCAGCGAGCCGAGCCAGAGCGCGAGGAACGCCGTCAGCCACTGGCTCGCGTCCATCTTCACGCCCATGGCCGAGCCGAGCACGAAGGTGACCACGATGGCCGGCAGCACGATGACGAGCGAGGTCAGCACCTTGCTGGTGACGTAGCCGTAGCTGGGCGAGGCGGTCAGCCGCAGCTGCCTGACCCAGCCGTCCTTGCGCTCCTGCGCGATCCGCATCGCGTTGTTGTTGAGCGCCGCCGCGATGACGCCGAAGGAGGTGTAGGAGACCAGGAAGTAGGTCTCGTACGGGACGGAGGTGCCGGGCACGTTCCCCTTGGCGGACTTGCCCACCATCGCGAACAGCAGCGCCGGGTAGAGCACGGTGAGGAACACCAGCCGCCGGTTGCGGGTGGCCCGGAGCACCTCGAACCGGGACAGGGCGAGCACGGCGTTCATCGGGCGTCCTCCATGGTCAGCGCGTCGGCCTGGCCTTCGCCGTCTCCGTTGTCGCGTTCGGTGATCGCGACGAAGGCCTGCTCCAGGCCCAGCGCGGTGATCTCCAGCTCCATCGGCCGCAGGCCCTGGTCGATCAGGGCGTAGAAGGTCTTGTCGGAGTCGGAGGTCTGGATCTGCACCCGGTCGCCCACCACGTCGATGGTGACCGCCCCGGGCAGGTCGATCAGCTGCGCCCGGCTGATCCCGGGCAGCCGGAAGGCGACCCGCTGGAAGCCGGCCATCGCCTTGATGTCGGCGGAGGTGCCGTTGGCCAGCAGCCGGCCCTTGTTGATCACGATCACCTGGTCGGCGATCTGGTCCGCCTCCTCCAGGTAGTGGGTGGCGAACAGGATCGTCTTGCCGCGCGAGGCCTGGGCCTTCATCGCGTTCCAGAAGATCTGCCGGTTCTCCACGTCCATACCGGTGGTCGGCTCGTCCAGCACGATCAGATCACTGTCCCCGGCGATCGCGATGGCGAAGCGCACCCGCTGGGTCTGGCCGCCGGAGAGCTTGTCGGCCTTGCGCTCGCCCAGGTCGGCGATATTGGCCCGGCGCATCACCTCGTCCACCGGCAGCGGCCGCGGGTGCAGTTTGCTCATCAGCTCGAGCACCTCACGCACCGTCACGTCCTGCGGCAGTCCGCCGGACTGCAGCATGGCCCCGACGTGGCCGCCCACCATGGCCTGACGCGGCGTCTGGCCGAACACCTCGACTCGGCCGCTGCTGGCCTTGCGCAGGCCGAGCAGCATCTCGAGAGAGGTGGATTTGCCCGCCCCGTTCGGACCGAGGAACGCGATCGCCCGCCCGCGCGGAATCCGCAGCGTCAGTTCGCGCACCGCGCGCACCGACCCGTAGTTCTTGGAAACCTGCTCGAACGAGACCGCGGGCGCTCCCGTGCCCCCTTCGAGCTCTTGGTCGCTCATCTGTCTCTTCCCCAGTAGTTTTCGACAGTCCTGGTCGAGACCATGAAAGCGGAAAGCGGCCGGGGCGCGGCAGTGCGGGGCGTCGTGACGGCGGCATGACATCTGTCATGCCGCCGTCGCCGCGGGGTGAGGCCTCGTCAGCCGCCTCAGTGCAGCAGGCCGCCGAGGGTGCCGCCGGCCGGGCTGGAGGACACCGGTGCGGGGGCGGCGCTGGAGGACGCGGCCGGCTTGGGGCTGGGCTTGCCGGAGCCGCCGCTGCTGCTCTTGGGCGCGCTGCTGGTCGAGCCGGTGCTGGGAGCGGCGGAACTCGAGGTGGTGCCGGGGCTCGCCGTGGTGTCGGAGCTCGTCGCGGAGCCGCAGGTGGTGCCGGCGAACGGCACGTAGGTGACGTGGAACTCTTCGGTGCCGACCTGGGCCCCGCCGCGCAGCAGCACCCGGGTGACGGTGACCTGGAAACCCTCGGACGCGGGCTGGGCCGGGCAGGCGGAGCGCGGGTCCGAACCGGCCGGGACGATGCCGGTGCGGTCCGAGACGGTCACGCTGACCTGGTCGTACGCGGGCTGGCCGAGCACGGCGACGTTCAGCTGGCCGCCACTGTAGGAGGCGTAGAGGTAGACCGGGTGGCCGCTGGTGTTGGTCCACTGCAAATCGGTGCCGGGCCAGACCACGGCGGCGTCGAGACCGACCGGGTAGCGGCTGAGGTAGGCGGCGTTCGGATGGTGCACGGTATCGCCCAGTCCGGACCGGAACGCGGCGTCGAAGACCGCGGTGGCCACCAGGTCGTCGCCGCCGGACAGGTCCACGCCCTCGGCCTTGGCCTGGGCCGGGTCGGTCTCGCTGTAGCCGTTGGCCACCGTCGGCGCGCCCACGGTCTTGTCGAAGGACCAGACCGCGCCCGGCGCCACCACCGAGCCCATGGCCAGGTCGGCGGCGCGCTGGGTGTCGATGGCGCGGTCCGGCGCGTCCGGCACGTTCAGGGTGGCCGAGCCGAGCACCGAGGTCACGCCCAGGGCCTGGGCGTCGGCCGTGGTGAACGCCGGGGGCAGGGCGCCGGGCTGGAGCGTCGCGGTGCGCGGGGCGGCGGCGGTGAGCACGTCGGTGACGGCGGTGGCCAGCGCCTGCGGGGCGAAGCCGGTCCCGTCGCGCTCGGGCACGAGCTGCGGGGTGCCGTTCTCGAGGGTGAAGGCGGCGTCGGTGCCCGGCTTCTCCAGGGCGAACGCGGCCGGGTTGAGCTCGGCCCGCAGCTTGGCGCCGTCCACGGTGGGGACCATCGCGCCGGTCTCGTCCGGGCCGATGCTGAGCACGTCGCCGACCTGAGTGGGCGTCAGCACCGTGGTCACGCCGTCGGTGTCGAGGGTGATCGGGGCGCTCACGGCCGGGCGGGCGAGCTGTTCCAGCGCGCTCTGCAGCGCCTCGGGGGTGGCGAGCGGCTCGAGCGAGCTGACCGGCAGCTCGATCGGCCCGGCCACCTCCAGGTAGCCGCTGCTGATCGCGGTCACCGCGGTGGGCACGTCGAATCCGCGGCCCTCCCGGGGGGCGGTGACCACGGGCTGGCCGCCGCTGAAGGTGATCTTCCCCTCGACCAGCGGGGTGTTGTAGGACGCCGCGATGGTGGTGAGCGCCTTGGTGAGCGCGGCCGAGTCGATGTCGGTGACCGGGGTGAGGTCGTGGTGCACGCCGAACAGCGCCGGGATGATGGTGAACGGGTTCGTACGCTGCGATTCGGCCTGGGCCAGGGTGGCGTCCACGTCGAAGGAGAGTCCTGCCGCGGCCGGGTCGATCGTGGTCGGGGTCTGGCCGACGAGCAGCTGCACCGGCTTGGCCGCGGCGGCCCCCAGCGTGCTCTCCAGCTTGGCCCGGGCGTCGGCCGGGCTCAGCCCGCCGATCGGCACGCCCTCGACCACGGTGCCCTTGGGGATGGCGCCGCCGACGACGTTGCCGGACATCAGCAGCGCCACCCCGTAGAGCAACGCGATCGCGGCCACGCAGAGCCCGACGAAGGTCAGCGTCCGGGCGCGGTTCTTGGCCGCCTCGGCGGACTTGTCGGTCGAGGCGGGCGCCGCGGGCGCGGCGGCACTCTGCTTTCGCCGGGTGCCGGAGCTCCCGGAGTGGGTCCCGATCGCGTGGCTGCCGGTGGCCCGGGAGGAGCGGGTGGAGCGCGCGCCGGCCCGGTCACCGGATCCGGCACGGCCCGCGCCGATGCTGCTCGGCGCGGCGGCGGGGGCCGGCGGGGGCGGCGCGGGCGTCGCGGCCGGGGGCGTGCGCAGGGTCTCGGCCACCGGCTTCGGGCGGGGCCGCGGCGTCACCGGGATCACGGCGGTCGGGGCCGGGTCCGCCTCGGCCGGGATGCGGGCGATCTGCTCGGTCGGGGCGTCCGGCGGGACCGCGCCGAGGGCCGAGGGGATCCAGCCGTGGTCGACCTGTTCCGGGTCGAGGTAGGAGGACTCGCCGGTGGAGTCGTGGAAGATACCGCCGAGGTAGCGCAGCGCGAGGGCGTGGCGGGCCGGGGCGCCCGGTCCGCCGGGCTGCCCGAACGGGGCCATCCGGTTCGGCCCGACCGGCAGCGGGGCCTGCTGGGTCGGGACGCCGTACGCGCCGCCGAACACCTCGGCGGGCACCGGCCGCGGGAAGCTGACGGTGGGCGCCTGGTCGGTCGCGGGCTCGGCCCAGGGCGAGGGCGGGATCGGCGGGAAGGCCTGCGCGGCGAGTTCGTCCGCGTGCCGGCCGTAGTCCGAGCCCGTGTCGGAGCCGTACCCGGTGACGTAGCCCGCGGCCTCGTAGTCCGTGTCGTGGCCGAGGGAGGCGGCGGGCGCCGCCGGGACGGCGGGCCGGCGCGGGGGCAGGCCGAGCTCGGCCGGATCGACGGTGGCGAGGTCGACGCCGAAGATCTCCTCGATGGTGTCCCGGAAGGCGTTGCCGATCTGGGCGGCGTTGGCCTGCGCGGCCTGGTCCGGCGGCAGGGTGGTGGTGAGCAGGCCGGAGCCCGGGCGCAGCGAGGGCGGCAGCGGGATCACCATGGTCGCCGTGGTCATCGCGGCCAGCTGCGCCGGGAGCGTGCTCGGCGATACCGGCGAGGCCTTGACCTCGGCGAACGGGGTGGCGGCGGGAATGTCGGCCTCGTGCGTGTCCTCCCACGCGGCCTGCGGCCGCAGCGCGGTGGACGGGGTCGGCATGGTGGTCGGCAGCAGGATCCGCAGCCGGGCGGTGGCCTCGGCCTCCGGCACCAGGCGCAGCGGGCCGGCCTGCGCGCCGGCGGCGGCCTCGCCGGGCGCGGCGTGGGCCGGCTGCGGCGGGGCGGGCGGCGGCGGGAGGTGGCCCGGCTGGGCCGGCCCGCCGGGATACCCCGAGGTCCCGGGCGGCATCGGGGGCACGCCGTAGTCGGGCGCGGGCGATCCGTACGGGTCAGAGCCCTGCGTACCGGGGACGGCGGCCCGCGGCAGGCCGTAGCCGCCGGTGGAGCCGAGCTCGTCCCGGTAGCCGGCATCGTCCCGGTATCCCGCCGAACCCGCCTGCTGCGGCAGCGGCGGAAAGTCCAGCAGGTCCGTCGGTGCCGGCTCTGTGGGATCTGTGGGTACGTCGGTCACTGCGCCGGCCCGGCCTTCCGTTCTGCTAACGGACAGTATTTCGCCGATCACCATACTGTGACCGCCCGGGGGCGCGGACCGCTTTCCGGGAAGCCGGGCGGCCCTCCAGGGCATACGCAGGGTGCTTCCCGGGGAATTCACCCGGTCGAGTGAGAGCCCTTCGACGCCGCGGACGGCCCGGGCCCGGCGCCGGCCCGCGCGCCGCGAGGCCGGATGTGGCGGCGGATCAGCTGCGGGCCCGGTCCATCCGGACGTCGAGCGTGGCGATCCAGGCCTTGTACAGGAACGCCGTGGCCAGGGCCATGCCCGCGATCAGATAGGTCATGGACAGCCAGTCGTTGGCCAGCACCACATCGCCCTTGGCGTGCAGGGAGAAGGGCGGGCCGACGTAGGTCAGCCAGATCACCGCGATCACCCAGCCGGCCGCGGCCGCGCCGAGGGCGCCGAGGCGGCCGGGGAACGGGGAGCCGGGCTCGGGCGCGGGGCGGGTGAGTTCGCCCAGGCCCAGCAGCAGGCCGGTCAGCCCGCCGAGGCTCAGCAGCAGGCCGTCGGGGAAGCCGCCGCCCTCGTTGGCCCCGCCCAGGCCGGCCCGGTGCAGGAACGAGCCGACCGTGCCCACCGCGAGGCCGGCCAGCAGGCACAGCACCAGCTGGGCGATCCGGGCGGCGCGGGCGGCGCCGGGCGAGCGGGCCGGGGACGGAGAACCGGCGGGCGGGGTGTCGGACTTCGTGGTCACGGCGGCCATTGTCCCGGTCACCGGCCGAGCCCGGCGAACAGGTCCCCGGCCACCGGCGCGCCCGCGGCCGGATCCGAACCCGCCCCGGGCCCGGCGGCCGCGTCGCGGGCCAGGTGGTAGTACTCGGTGCCCAGCACGCGCATCCCCACATAGTTCGACAGAGCGAAGAACCGGCCGTCGACCAGGATCTGGGTCGCGTGCGCCCGCATCGCCTCGGTCTTCGCGTCCAGCTGCTCCTCGGCCCGCACGGCGACCGAGGTGTATCCGTCGTCCTCGGCGTATCCGAGCTCGTCCACGGACTCCACGGCCTTGAAGCCGGTGTCCGCGCCGCTCGTGCGCAGCTCGTCGAGGGCCGCGACGAGCACACTGCGCGGCATGGTGTTCCAGTAGACCCGGGCGACCTGCGCGTCCGTGCCCGCCACCAGCTCCACCGCGCGCATGGCCACCCGGTGCGCCTGGATGTGGTCGGGGTGGCCGTATCCGCCGAACGCGTTGTACGTCACCAGGACCTGCGGGCGCACCTCGCGGATGATCCCGGCCAGCCGCGCGGCGGCCTCGTCCACGTCGGCCCGCCAGAAGGAGTCCGGCCGCGCGTTGCCCTCGGTGCCCATCATCCCGGAGTCGTGGAATTCGCCCGGTGCGCCCAGGAAACGGTGGTCGGCCACCCCGAGCGCGTCCATGGCGCGGGCCAGTTCGCCCTCGCGGTACTCCCCGAGCCGGTCCTCCCGGTCCGCGGCCAGATGCGCGAGTTCGGGCAGCAGGATCTCGCCGTACTCGCCGCGGGTGCAGGTGACCAGGGTGACGCGGGCTCCCTCGGCGGCGTACTTGGCCATGGTCGCGCCGTTGTTGATGGACTCGTCGTCGGGGTGGGCGTGCACGAAGAGGATGCTGCGGGCTTCGGGCGGCACGTGCGTCTCCTGCGGGTCGGGTACAGCGCCCAGATTAGCCCGTACCCCGGCGACTGGACCTGTCCGCTAGAAGTCCGCCGAGCGGCCCTCGCCGGATCGTGTCGATGTCGCTTCACTGCGTAACGAGGGGAGTTCTCACCTCACTCAGCACGCAGAGCAGATGTGTCCAGCAGCAACCGGCCGGGCCGCGCCCGGCCGGTTCGGGGAGAGGACGAGCACGGAACATGACTGCCGACGGTCAACGGGGACAGAACGCGGGGACGTGGCGGACCGCGGTGTCGGTGCCGACCGCGTCCGCGACCGGGATCCGGGTCACCGGCGCGCAGCCGGAGCCGGAACCGCTGGGCCCGGTGGCCGAGGCCGCCATGGAGTACGCCCGCCGCCTCGGCTGGCCGCTGACCCCGGGCTTCGCGGTGGACGGCCGGGTCTGCGGCTGCGGCGAGGATCAGTGCCCGCATTACGGCGTGCATCCGGTGCCCGGCGCCTGGAGTATCGCCGCGTGCGCCACCCCGGCCCTGGTCCGGGTGGTGTGGAGGATGTGCGCGGAGGCTCCGGTACTGACCGTGCTGGGCCGTCCGGTGCCGGGAGCCGACCGGCTCGGCGCGATCGTGGTGCCCACCCTGGTCGGCGTGGCGGCGCTGGAACTGCTGGCCAAGCGCTCGGCCGCGTCCGGACCCGCCGTGGACGGGCACGGGCGTATCAGCTTTCTGGTGGACCTCGGGCCGGACGCCGACGCGGCGGCGGGCAAGGCCGCCGTGTTCGAGTGCTGGCGGCGCACCGGGATAGACCTGGCCGTGCTCGGGGCGGTCCCGGTGCGCGAGCCCGGCTACGTCCCGCTGCCCACCCCCGGGTTCACCGGCCCGCGCGGAGTGGTCTGGGCGGTGCGGCCGGTGGACGGGCGCAAGCTGCCCGCGTTCGACGCGGTCGCCGAGGTCTTCGACCGGGCCGTGCGCTCGACCTATCCCAGCCTGTGGAGCACGGTCCGGTCCCGCCCGGCCTGACGCCGACGCCGCGTCGGCCGGGCGCGGACCGTGCTCAGCTCACGCCCAGCGCGTCCTTGAGGAAGCCGACCTGCAGGGTGAGCAGGTTCTCGGCGACGACCTCCTGCGGGGTCATGTGCGTCACGCCGCTCAGCGGCAGCACCGTGTGCGGGCGTCCGGCCGCGAGCAGCGCGGAGGAGAGCCGCAGCGTGTGCGCGGCCACCACGTTGTCGTCGGCGAGGCCGTGGATGATCAGCATCGGGCGGTGCGGCTCGGCCCACGCCCAGGCCCCCGGCCCGGCCTCGGGGAAGAGCGAGTTGGCCGCGTAGACCTCAGGCTGCTGATCCGGGTGGCCCAGGTAGCGCTCGGTGTATCCGGTGTCGTACAGCCGCCAGTCGGTCACCGGCGCGCCCACCACGGCGGCGTGGAAGACGTCCGGGCGGCGCAGCGCGGCGAGCGCGGAGAGGTAGCCGCCGTAGGACCAGCCGCGGATGGCCACCCGGGTCAGGTCCAGGTCGGGGTACTGCTCGGCGGCCGCGTGCAGGCCGTCCACCTGGTCCTGCAGGGTCGCCCCGGCGAAGTCGTCGCGGACCGAGCGGTCCCAGGCCGGGCCGCGGCCCGGGGTGCCGCGCCCGTCCACGACCAGCACCGCGAAGCCCTGGTCGGCGATCCACTGGGCGTTGAGGTACAGGTTGTGCGCGCCCTTGACCATCTGCGCGTGCGGGCCGCCGTAGGGGTCGAGCAGCACCGGCAGCTTGGTGCCCGGCTTGTGCAGGGTCGGCAGCACCAGCGCGCCGCGCAGTTCGCGCTCGCCCAGGACGAGCTCGATCGGCCGGGCGGTGATGACCGGAGTCTCGGCCACCGACTCGATCACGGACAGCCGGGTCGGCTGCTCGGCCGACATGTCCACCACGTAGGTGCGGTTGTTCGGCTGGTCCAGCGTCGCCGAGGTGACCACGCCCAGCGTGCCCCCCACGGCCGCGCCGCTCACTCCGGACAGGCCGTTGACCCGCTTCATGGCCCCGTCGGCCCAGGCCACCCGGAGCACGTGCTCGCGGGTCGGGTCGTCCAGCGAGGCGGTGACGAAGGCGTACTCCGGCCCGGCCGAGAGCAGCGCGCGCACCTGTACGCCCTCGGGCGTGACCGGGTCCTCGCCCAGCAGCAGCCGGTAGGAGTCGCCGCGCGGGGCGATCCGGGCCAGCCGGGCCCGGCCCTCGCCGATCGGGGGCACCCAGGCCGGCCCGCCCGGGGCGAACTCGAAGAAGACCGGGTCGCGCTCCTCGGCGACCGTGTCGGTCGAGCCGTCCGCGGCCACGGCCAGCACCAGGCCGGACTTCTGATCCCGGCTCAGCACGGCAATCAGCGCGGGCCCGTGCTCGCTCCAGTGCACCTTGGCCAGGTACTCGTAGCCCAGCCGATCCCACTCCACCTGGGTGCGGGTGCCGTCGAGGCCGAGCAGGAACAGTTCCACCACCGCGTTGGCCGTGCCCGCGGCCGGGTACCTGACCTGGCGCGCGGGCGTGGTCGGGTTGGCCGGGTCGGCGATGTACTGGACCCGGACCGGGGACTCGTCCACCCGGGCGACCAGCAGCCGGCCGCCGTCCGGGGACCACCAGTAGCCGCGGAAGCGGTCGAACTCCTCGGCCCCGGCGAAGTCCGCCGCACCGTAGGAGACCGTCTCCGGGTTCGGCCCGTCCGGCTCGGCCAGAGCCCGGTCGCCGGTACCGTCGAGGGCGATGACGCGCAGCGATCCGCCGGCCAGATAGGCCACCTGACGCCCGGTCGGATCGATCCGCGGGTCGACCACGGGACCGGCCGCGGGCAGTTCGCGCACCGCGCCCTTGGTCAGGTCGGCCGCGAACAGCCGGCCGGAGAGCGCGAACACGGCGGTGGTCACGTCCGCGTCCACGGCGTAGTCCACGATCCCGGCCGCGCCGGTGCGCGAACGCTCGCGCCGGGCCTTCTCCGCCTCGGTCAGCTCCTCCGCGCCGGAGTCCGCGAGCAGGTCCACCGGGTCGGCTATCAGCGTGAGCGCGCCGGTGCGCGGATCCGCCGTCCACAGGCAGGTGGCCCGGTCCGAACCGGTCTTGGTGCGCAGCAGGGCGATGCGCGAGCCGTCCGGAGCCGGGGTGATCGTGCCGGGCGCGCCCAGCCGGAACCGCTGGGTGCGCGCGAACTGCCGCGGGAAGGAGGTCTGCTCTGCGTCGGTCATGGCTCTATTGTCGCCGTACGGTCGGGCCCGGGGCAGCCGGGGTGCGTCCGGGCGAGCCGCTCGCCCCCGCGTGACCGGCCGCCGCGACCCGGCTCAACCGTTCCCGCGCGCGCACGTCTCTACCGGGCGTGAACTGGGCGGGTGGGCAAAGGGCTTCGGATCGCGGCAGACTAACGTCGGCACACCGATCGGGGGGTGCCGGGTGAGCGTCCTGTGTGGGGTGGGTGTGGAAGAAACCAGCGGAAGCTGGCCCCTGATAGCCGAGGATCTGGCGCCGGGCAGCCGGATCCGCCTGTCCGACGACGCGGTGGCGGCCGAGCTGTTCGCCGCGCACTACAACCGACTGGCCGGCTGGTGCCGGCGGCTGGTGGACGACGATCACACGGCCGGCGAGATCGCGATGGAGGCCTTCACCCGGCTGCTCGGCCGGCTGCGCAAGGTGGAGGACCCGGTCGGCTATCTCTACGTCATCGCGGCGAACCTGGTACGCGACCACTGGCGCAAGACCAAGCGCGAGCGCGACGGGATGCGGGTACTGCGGCAGGAGCGCCCGGCCGAGGCCGACTCGGGCGACCCGGAGCTGCGCCGGCTGGTGGAGGAGCTGCCGGAACGACTCCGGACGCCAGTGCTCTTGTATTACTACGCGGGCTTCCCGGTGGGAGACATCGCACGGCTGACGAACCGGCCGACCGGTACGGTCAAGAGCGACCTGTTCCAGGCCAGGGCAGCGTTGCGCAAGGCACTGGAGGGAACCCGATGAGCGGGCCTCTCGACGAGGAGCACAGCACCCCGGGCGAGGAGCCCGAGGCACCGCGCACCCCCGAGCCCGAATCCGAGCCCGAATCCGGCGCTCGGCCCGAGCCCGCGGAGCAGCCCGAAGCCGAGCCCGAATCCGGCGCCGAGCCGGAACCCGACGCCGAACCCGAGTATGAGCCCGAATCCGCGGCGGAGCCGGAGCCGGACGCAGAGTACGAGTCAGAGCCCGAGCCCGAGCCCGAGCCCGAGCCGGAGCCCGAGTCAGAGCCGGAGCCGCGGCCTGAGTTCCCCGCCGAGCCCGGCTTCCACCCCGGCTCCGCGCTGCCGCCCGGCTTCGGCTTCGATTCCGACATCACCGACGAGTTCGGCGAGCACTCGCAGACCTGGGGCGCCGCGGACCCGGACTTCGACCGGATGCTGCGCGACCGGATCGGCCACATCGACCCGCTGCCCACGCCGCCGTACGCGTTCGAACGGGTGCTGCTGGCCGGGCGGCGGCGCCGTTCGCGCAAGCTGTGGGCGGGCGCCACCGCCGCGGCGCTGGTGGTGATGGCGGGCACGGCCGGGACCACGGTCGTGCTCCAGTCCGGCAAGTCGACGAACCTGGGCGTGGCCACGAGCCCCAGCACCAGTGTGAGCAGCGCCCCGGTGAGCGCGGCCGCGTCCCCGACGCCGATCGCGTCGGCCTCCGCGTCCCCGAGCCCGTCCGCCTCGCCGAGCCCGTCCGCCGCCGCGACCGACACGTCCCAGCCGAGCGCCACCGCGTCCTCGGTCCCGCAGTGCCAGACCTCGGACCTGAACCCCTCGGCCGTCGCCGAGACCGCTTCCGGCAGCACGGCGACGCTGCTGGTGGTGCTGACCAACACGTCCGGGCACAGCTGCGTCACCGAGGGATACCCGGGGCTGCAGTTCGCCCCGACCGGCGGCTCGCCGCTCCAGGCGGTCACCGAGACCCGCACCTCGACCGGTCTCAAGCAGCAGGTCACGGTGCCGGCCGGGGGGACGGTCAGCTCCACGGTGACCTACCAGACCCTGCCGTCCGGCGCGACGCCCTCGTCCGACTGCTACACCCCCAGCGTGTACGTGCTGGTGATCGCGCCCAACCAGCAGAACCAGGTGATGGGCACGATCAAGGGCGGCCCGATCACCGTCTGCGGCGACGGCGCGGTGAGCCTGACCCCGCTGGTGGCCGGCGACTGAGCCGACCCCGCCGGAAGACGAAAGGACCGGGCGCCGCGAGTGCGGCGCCCGGTCCTTTTCAGCTGGTCTCGGGTCAGCCGCCGTGCTTGGCCCGGGCGGCGGAGCGGCCGCGGGTGGAGGCGTCGAGCACGACCTTGCGGATGCGCACGTACTTCGGCGTGATCTCCACGCACTCGTCCTCGCGGCAGAACTCCAGCGCCTGCTCCAGCGACAGCTTGCGCGGCGGGATCAGGTTCTCGGTGGTGTCCGAGGTCGAA
>FSXZ01000930.1_pt1 | contig 17626 bp, 15 predicted proteins | sample 1638121 | NCBI WGS metagenome assembly FSXZ01 (sample SAMEA3914788, study PRJEB12502) | metagenome | biome: forest; material: soil | place: Canada | collected 2011-07-03 | depth 0.1 m
GCGCGAGCAACTGCCCCACCGAACTCTTGCCACTCCCGGAAACTCCGATCACGACCACCACTAGCGCTGACGACGCTCCAGCTGCTTCCATGCCCAGTCCTTCCGCATACTCGCTCGTAACAGCTTGATTCTGCCAGTTACGGCACGTCCCAGACGAAACGATGCGTATGGATGCCGAAATAGCTGAAGGTCTCCACGTGCGTCACCCCCGGCATCGGTTTGATCTGGTCGTTGATCAGGTCGAGCAGTTCAGCCGGGCTATGGCAGACGACTTCGACGAACAGGTCGAATGAACCGGCGGTGAGCACCAGGTAGATCACCCCGTCGCAGGTGGCGGAGATAGGCGTCGTAGTACTCGGGCACCTGCTCCACCGCGAAGAACCCCTCGTACGGCCGACCCGGCGCGAAGGAGATGGCCGCCGGGAAGCGCGAGGTGACCTCGTTGAGGAAGGTCATCGCGTCGAGCAGCGGATCGGCGAGCGAGCCGTGCAGGGCGCCCAGCCGCAGCACCGTCGCCGCTCCCTCGACCCGGCCGGTGGTGGCGGCGGCGGTGCCCTCGTGCGCGGCGGACGTGACGCTCGACATGCCGATCCTCCCGATGGTGGTCGCGGCGGCGAGCGTAAGCCGGTTCGGGCGCCGTATCAAGGCTCGTGAACGTACCGGCGGGTAGTTTCACGGCCTCGAGTGGAATTCGGCATTCCCCGTATCCGCCCAGAATTCGAGGGCCGGGGCCCCAGGGAAAAGGCGACCGGGCGATATCGCCCGCTGTTTTGCCACCTCGCGACCAATAGCCGCTACGGCACGTCCCAGACGAAGCGGTGGGTGTGGATGCCGAAATAGCTGAAGGTCTCCACGTGGGTCACCCCGGGCACCGCCTTGATCCGGTCGTTGACCAGATCCAGCAGCTCGGCCGGGCTGTGGCAGACCACTTCCACGAACAGGTCGAAGGAGCCCGCGGTGAGCACCACGTAGATCACCCCCTCGCACGCGGCGACGGCGTCGGCGACGGCCCGTACGTCGCCGTCGGCGCGCACGCCGAGCATGGCCATGGTGGGCAGGCCGAGGGCGATCGGGTCGGTCACCCCCACCACCCGCACCACGCCCGTCTCCACCAGCCGCTGCACCCGGGCCCGGGCGGCGGGCGCGGACAGGCCCACGGCCGGGCCGAGCTCGGCGTAGGAGACGCGGCCGTCGTGTTGCAGGGCCCTGAGGATCTGCTTGTCCGTCCGGTCCAGTCGCGGCGCGGGCGGGGCGCTCACGCCCGGCCGCCGGAGCCGGGCCCGTCCGGGCCGAGCAGCTGCGCGACGGCCTCGGCGAACACCTTCGCGTGCAGGTCCACGTCCGCGGCGGTGGTGGCCGGGGACATCAGGGCCATGTTGTGGAACGGGGTCATCAGGATGCCGCGGTTGGCCAGGTAGGTGTGCAGGTAGTCGTCGAGCTCCTGATCGTGCACGGCGGCGGCCTCGGTGCCGGTGCGCGGGGCGGGGTCGGCGAAGCGGTATTCGACCCGGGCGCCGAGCCGGGTGACGGACCAGGGCAGCCGGTGCTCCTCGATGACGCCGGCCACCCCGGCTTCGAAGCGCTCGGCCAGGGCGTGCATGTGCGCGAACGCCTCCTCGGTCAGCACCTCGCCGAGCGTGGCGCACACCGCCGCGAGCGACAGGGCGTTGCCGGCCAGGGTGCCGCCGACCCCGCCCATGTCGATGAGGTCGAGATCGGTGCGCGCGAGCAGGCGGTCGGCGAGTTCGGCGGACAGGCCGTAGGCGCCGGCCGGGATACCGCCGCCGATGGCCTTGCCGATGGTGACCACGTCCGGGTCCAGGCCCCAGGCCCGGGTGGCGCCGCCGAAGCCGGCACAGAAGGTGTGCGTCTCGTCGATGATCAGCAGGCTGCCGTACCGACGCGTCAGTTCCCGGACGCCCTCGAGGTAGCCGGGTTCGGGCAGCACGATGCCGATGTTCGTCAGCGCGGGCTCCATCAGCACGGCGGCGACGTCGCCGTGGGCGAGTTCGCGGGCGAGACCGTCGAGGTCGTTGAACTCGGCGACCCGGCTGGTCTCGGTGACCGGGACCGGCGCTCCGACGTTCCCGGGGCGGGGCGCGCCGCCCTCGGGCGAGGTGACGATCAGCGACTCGTCCACCGAGCCGTGGTAGCAGTAGCTGTTGACCAGGATCTTGGTCCGGTCGGTGACGGCGCGGGCGAGCCGGATGGCCCACCGGTTGGCGTCGGTGGCGGTCAGCGCGAAGGACCAGCGCGGCAGGCCGAACCGCTCGGCCAGCTGCGCGCCCGCGGTCTGGGCCTGCGCGGTCGGCAGCATCACGGCCAGTCCGCCGAGCTGCTCGACCCGGTGGCGCACCGCGGCGACGACGGGGGCGGGGCTGTGCCCGGCCATCGAGCCGGTGTCGCCCAGGGAGAAGTCCACGTAGTCGTGGCCGTCGACGTCGGTCAGGTGCGCGCCGCGCGCGCTCTCGAGGTAGAGCGGGAAATCCGCGCTGGTCTTGTTCATCCAGGTCATCGGCACCCGGCCGAAGAGCGCGTCGGCCTCGGCGTACGCGGCGGCGGAACGCGGGTTGCGGCGGGCGAACTCGGCCTGCTCGCGGGCGAGCAGCGCGCGCAGCCGGGCCCGGTCGACACCGGAGTCTGTCGTGGCCATGGGACCTACCTTTTCGTGATGGTCCGGGCAAGCTACCAGCGGATCGAAAGCAGTACAAGGCTTGGACATTCGATCCGTTCGCGGTAGCACGCCGGGCCGTGCGCGCCGATACGATCGCTTGTCGTTCGCGGCCCTGACGTACGGTCAGGGAGAGGGCTGCGACGGCCGGCTGGGACGGGGACGGGCCTCGGGACCCTGGAGAGGAGTTGCGAGTGTCCACGAGCGACGGAGGCGCGTTGATAGCCGGCCGATACCGGCTGTCCTCCGAGCTGGGCCGCGGCGCGATGGGCGTGGTGTGGCTGGCCCGGGACGAGCGGCTCGGCCGCACGGTGGCGGTCAAGGAACTGCGCGGCGGGGTGGGTCTGAGCGAGACTCAGGTCGAGCAGTCCAACCTGCGCGCCCGCCGCGAGGCGCGGATCGCGGCCCGGCTGCACCATCCGAACGCGGTCGCGGTCTACGACGTGGCCGAGCACGAGGGGCGCCCGTACCTCATCATGGAGTACGTCAGGGCCCGTACCCTGTCCGAGACGCTGGCCGAGGAGCAGTACCTGGATCCGGTTCGGGCGGCCGAGATCGGCGTGCAGCTCGCCTCGGCCCTCGCCGCCGCGCACGAGGCGGGCATCGTGCACCGGGACGTGAAGCCCGGCAACATCCTGCTCAGCGAGGACGGCAAGGCGAAGCTGACCGACTTCGGCATCTCCCGGGCCGTCGGCGACGCGACGGTGACCGGCACCGGCGAGATGCTCGGCACGCCCGCGTACGTCGCGCCGGAGGTGGCCCAGGGCCGCACCGCGACCGCGTCCAGCGACGTCTTCTCGCTCGGTGCGACGCTGTACGCGGCGGTGGAGGGCGAGCCGCCGTTCGGTACCGGGCCGGCCGTGATGGCGCTGCTGCTGCGCATCGTGAACGGCGAGTTGCGCCCGCCGCGCCGCAGCGGCCTGCTCACCGAGACGATGCTGCGGATGCTGCAGACCGAGCCGATGGACCGGCCCAGCATGGACGCCGCCCGGCACGAGCTCCAGGCCGTCGCCGGCAGCGCCCTTTCCATGCCGACGCAGTCGCCGCGGACCCTGCCGACGGCGAAGCCGGGTTCGATGCGGGTGCGGGCCCGGACCCCGCAGCCCACGCCCGACCCGGCGCCGTCCGTTCCCCCGGCCGAGCGCACCCCGGGCGCGGAGCAGAGCCCGGACACCCACGCCGCCTCCGCCGCATCGATCGACGCCGACGCCCCGGCCGAGCACGAGGCCGGGCCCGAAGACAGCCGGCAGCCCGAGGCCGGCGCCCCCGCCGACGCGGTACCCGAGGTCACGGTCACGCCGTCCGTCTCGCTGCACTCCGCCCGACCCAGGCGCCTGGCCCCCTGGGCGGTGCTGGGCGTCGCGGCCGTGCTGACGGCGGGCATCGTCGCGGCGATCGTCGCGAGCAGCAGCGGCGGCAGCGGCGGATCCCCCGCCGCGCACTCCTCCTCGCAGCCGACGAAGTCCTCGAACTCGACCGGCGCCGCGAGCCCCGCCGGCCCGGCCGGATCGACGACCTCGAAAACCTCCACCTCCCCGGCCGCCAAGGCGTCGCCGAGCAGCTCCGCCGGCACCGCTGCGTCGAGCGCCTCGGGGGACGTGGCGACCCAGCTGAGTGCGGCGATCTCCGCCTACTACCAGCTGGTGCCGAACGACCTCGATCAGGCCTGGACCTACCTGACGGCCGATTACCAGCAGAACCACGCGGGCGGCATGAGCGGGTTCACCTCGTTCTGGCAGCAGATCCAGAGCGTCGCGGTCTCGGGCATCACGGCAGAGCCGCCGTCCAGCGTCGTCGCGACGCTGGAGTACCACTACAAGGACGGCCGCACCATCCGTGAGCGCACTCAATTCGGGCTCGTACAGTCCGGCGGCATCTGGAAGATAGCGAGCTCGAGCGTGCTCAGCAGCACGACCTCGTGACGGCGGGTGCGCGGCGGTCCGCCGCGCACCGGACACGGGCGACCCGCCAGCGGACGCGGACCGGCCCGTGCGGGCGCATCCGCCGCGTTTGCGCCGCCTTTGCGACCATCCGCGCCAGTGCGGATTGCCGCTGATGGAAGGCGGCTTATAGCCTGGGGGCCGCAGGGTCCCTTCCGCGGCGGGCGGCGGGCTGAAGAGGAAGGGCGCTCGGGTGGCGAGAACGACCTCGGGGAAGGCAACGGCGCGCATCTTCGTCTCCCATCTGGCCGGCAAGGCCGTGTTCGACCAGGACGGCGACCAGGTCGGACGGGTGCGCGACGTCATCGTGCAACTGGCCGGCGGAGCCGAGCGGCCGCGCGTGCTCGGCCTGGTCAGCGAGGTGACCGGGAAGCGGCGGGTGTTCCTGCCGATCACCCGGGTGACCGCGATCGAGTCCGGACAGGTGATCTCCTCCGGGCTGATCAACATGCGCCGGTTCCAGCAGCGGCCGAACGAGACGCTGGTGCTCGCCGAACTGCTCGACCGCCGGGTGCGCCTCGCCTCGGGAGCCGAGGGCCGCGACGAGGTCCAGATCAAGGACGTGGCGATCGAGAACACCGGCCCCGGGGACTGGGAGCTGGCCCAGGTGTTCGTGCAGTTCCCGGCCAAGGGGCTGCGCCGCCGCGGCGAGAGCGTGGTGGTGGACTGGGAGTCGGTGAGCGGGGCCGCCGTGCCGGACCAGGGCCGGCAGGAGGCCGCGGCGCTGCTGGCCAGCTTCGAGCAGATGCGCGCCGCGGACATCGCCCGGGCCGTACACGAGCTCACCCCGAAGCGCCGCGGCGAGGTCATCGCGGCCCTCGACGACGAGCGGCTGGCCGACGTGCTCGAGGAGATGCCCGAGGAGGACCAGGTCGAGATCCTGGTCGAACTCGAGGTGGAGCGCGCCGCCGACGTGCTCGAGGAGATGGACCCGGACGACGCCGCGGACCTGCTCGGCGACCTGCCCGCGGAGGAGGCGGAGCGGCTGCTCGGGCTGATGCAGCCGGACGAGGCGGCCCCGGTGCGGCGGCTGCTGAGCTATTCCGACGACACCGCGGGCGGTCTGATGACCAGCCAGCCGATCATCCTGCCGCCGGACGCGACCGTGGCCGAGGCGCTCGCGCACATCCGCAAGCCCGAACTCTCCCCGGCGCTGGCCGCGCAGGTCTACGTCTGCCGGGCGCCGCTGGAGACACCCACCGGGCGGTTCCTCGGCATGGTGCACTTCCAGCGGCTGCTGCGCGAACCCCCGGCCAGCCTGGTCAGCGCCGCGGTGGACAACGGCGTGGAACCGCTGCGGGCCCAGCAGCCGCTGCGCGAGGTGACCCGGTTCATGGCCACTTACAATCTGGTGGCCGCCCCGGTGGTGGACGAGTCCGGGCACCTGCTCGGCGCGATCACCGTGGACGACGTGCTCGACCACGTCCTGCCCGGCGACTGGCGGCACCAGGATCTGACCGATGAGGGCGGGAGGGGCTGAGCATGGCGCCCGAGCGAGAGCGCACGTCCGGCGAGCAGGAGAAGTCCCGGCGTACGGCGTCGCGCGGCGGAGCCGAGGGGCCGCGGCTGGACCAGCCCAAGTCGCTGCAGTCGCGCCGCAGCGTGCGCCCGATGCTCAACGCCGAGCGGTTCGGCCAGGCCTCGGAGAACCTGGCCCGCTACTTCGGCACCGCGCAGTACCTGGCGATCCAGAGCGGCGTGGTGGTGATCTGGATCGTGCTGAACATCCTGGTGTTCACCCGGTCCATCCGCTGGGACCCGTACCCCTTCATCCTGCTGAACCTGGCCTTCTCCACCCAGGCCGCGTACGCCGCGCCGCTGATCCTGCTGGCGCAGAACCGGCAGGCCGACCGGGACCGGGTGCAGTACGAGCAGGACCGGGCCCGGGACGAGCAGTCCGTGGCCAACACCGAGTACCTGCTGCGCGAGGTCGCCTCGCTGCGCATGGCGGTGAACGACGTGGCCACCCGCGACTTCCTCCGCTCGGAAATCCAGGCCCTGGTCAAGGAGCTGGAACAGGTGCGCTCCGAAGAACGCTGAGCCCCCGGCCGCCCAGGTCCCCGCGCCCGCCCCGCGTGTCGGACGTCCGATCATGTCCCGCGGCCTCTACTGTCGGCCCATCGCATCAGACGTCGATGACGAAATGAGGCCTGACATGGGCACTGGGCCCAGCCGCCGCACCTTCCTGCTCTCGCTCGCCGGCGCCGCCGCGGTGACCGGCTTCGACCCGGTGGCCGGGGCGTGGGCGACGACCGCGACCCCGGACGGCGCGGATGACGCACGGTTCGCACGGCTGCCGCAGCTCGACGGCCGGCTGCTGCTGCCGCCCGCCGATCTGACGGAGTATGCGGACGACTACGGGCACATCATCCACCACAAGCCGGCCGCCGTCCTGCTGCCGGGTTCGGTCCAGGACATCGCCCGGATGATCCGCTTCGCCGGGCCGCTCGGCATCCTGGTCGCGCCGCGCGGGCAGGGCCACCAGACCTACGGGCAGGCCCAGGTGGCCGGCGGCGTGGTGATCGATCTCGGAGCGCTCGACGCCGTCACGGTGGACGCGACCGCCAAGACCGCCACCGCGCAGGCCGGCGCGCTCTGGCACAGCGTGCTGACGGCGAGCGTCGCGCACCGGCTGACGCCGCCGGTCTTCCCCGACTACATCGAACTCTCGGTCGGCGGGACCCTGTCGGCCGGCGGCGTGGGCGGCGCCAGCTCGCACTACGGCGCGCAGGTGGACAACATCGCGGCGCTCCAGGTGGTCACCGGCACCGGCGAGATCGTGGACTGCTCGCCGACGCGCCGCTCCGACGTGTTCGACGCGGCACTGGCCGGGCTCGGGCAGTGCGGCGTCATCACCTGCGCGACGATCAGCCTGGTGCCCGCGCCGGACATGGTGCGGGAGTACACGCTGGCGTACCCGACCGTGGCGGCGATGACGGCCGACCAGCGCAAGGTGGTGGACGACGGCCGGTTCAACTGGCTCGAGGGCGAGCTGAGCCCGGCCACCCCGAGCGGCTGGACCTTCGCCCTGGAAGGCGCCGTCTACTACCGGTCGGGGCAGCCGCCGGTGGACTCCGCCGTGCTCGCCGGGCTGGGCTACACCGGCACGGCGGCGACGCAGGACTACACCTACGTGGACTTCGTCAACCAGCTCGCCGCCGCCGTCGCCTATCTGAAGTCCACCGGCGAGTGGTACGACCCGCACCCGTGGATCAACCTGTTCCTGCCGGACGCGGCGGTCGACGGCTACATGGAGCAGGTCCTGGCCGGCCTGACCGCGGCCGACATCGGCGCCAGCGGCGTGGTGCTGCTCTACCCGGTGCCCAAGCGGCTGCTGCACCGGCCGCTGCTGCGTACCCCGGACAGCGGCCTGGTGTTCTTGTTCTCGCTGCTGCGCACGGCATCCCCCGACACCGACGCGATCCCGGTCCCGCAGGCGCTCGCGGGCAACCGCGTCCTGTACGACAAGGCCGTCGCGGCGGGCGCGACGCAGTACCCGATCGGTTCGATCCCGAACCTGACCAAGGCGGACTGGGCGCACCAGTACGGACCGGTGTTCGCCCGGTTCGGCGCGCTCAAGCGTGAGCTGGACCCGTTCTCGATCCTGACGCCGGGTCAGGGGATCTTCCGGCAGTAGAGGAACTGCTGGATCTCCGGCAGCGCCTGGCCGGTACTCGGGGCGAACTTGCGGTTGTGCGTCTCGAGGATCTCGAATCCGGCCTCGGCGGTCAGGCGCTGCAACTCCTCCAGGAAGAACCCGGAGACGTGCACGGACACCCCGAGGAAGGGGATCGGCACGTTGTCCACGTCGGCCTCGACCATGCCCAGCACGAGCAGCCCGCCCGGCCGCAGCACTCCGCGCAGCCGGGCGAGCTCACGCGGGATCTGCGCCCGCGGCAGCATCAGCAGCGAGAAGAAGGCCACCACGGCGTCGAAGCTGCCGAGGGCCGGCTCGTGGTGCAGGTCGAGGTCGGTGATGTCCATCAGCCGGAACTGCGCGCCGGGTACGTTCTCGCGGGCCAGCTCCAGCATCACCGGCGAAATGTCGATCCCGGTCACCCGTGCCCCGGCCTCGACCAGCTGACGGGTGGTGGGCACACCGGTGCCGCAGCCCGCGTCGAGCACCCGGGCGCCCGGCTCGAGCCGGGCGATCAGCCACTGCCCGGCCGCGATCTGCTCTTCCTTGTGCGGAAAGGCCTCGTCGTAGCGTTCGCCGATGCAGTCGAACGCGGCCGCCTGCGTCGCCCGGCGGTAGGCGCCCAGCGCCGCCTCGGAGTCGCCGGTCACGCACCCCTCCTCTCTTCCCGTCTCGTGCTGATCGCATGCCCGCGCGTCGCCCGCCGCAACCACGGCCACCCCCGGATACGCTGCTCAGGGCAGCACAGCAAGCGCCCGAACGGCCGAGCCGGGCCGGGCCGACTCCCCCGGATCGCGGGGAACGGCTCGGGCCGAGGCCGAGACAGGGAGCGGGCGTGGCGCGAGAGCAGGAGCACGCCGAACCGGCCCGGCTGATCGGCAGCTCGCTGGCCGGCCTGGCCGACCGCGTCTCCGGCACCGGTCTGACCGTGCTGGCCGGCGGGGTCGCCGCGGTCACCCTCGGCGGTATGGCGGCGGTCACCGCCGAACACGATGTCGTGGGCGACCTGTGCCTGGCCGTGGTGGGCGCGTTCGCGCTGGTCGCGGTGCACTTCGCGGCGACCTGGCGGGCGGTGTGCCGCCGGTCCGCGGACGACGCGGCCGAACTGCTCGAGATCGTCGACGAGTTGGGGGCGGTCGTCTGCGTCCGCGACGCCGAGGGCCGCTACCTGCTGGTCAACCGCCGGTTCGAGGAGGTGCTGGGGGCCGCGCGCAAGGACGTGCTCGGCGCCCGGCACCAGGATCTGTTCCCGGATCAGATGCCCTCGCCCGCGGTCGTGCTCACCAACGATCGCAAGGCACTGACCCAGGGCGCCCCGGTGCAGACCCAGGACGTGGTCGCGCAGGTCGACGGCCTGCACACCTACTTCACCGTGCGCCACCCGGTGGCCGACCACGCCGGACGGATCTACGCCGTCTGCGGCATCTCCACCGACATCACGGACCTGATGCGGGCCGAGGACGAGGTGCGCCGGCTGATCACCGACCTGGAACAGCGGGTGCGCGAACGCACCGCCGACCTGGAGGCCTCGACCCGGGAGATCGACGCGTTCACCTACTCGGTCTCGCACGACCTGCGCACTCCGCTGCGCGCGCTGGCCGGGTTCTCCGAGATCCTGGTGGAGGACCACGCCGACCAGCTCGACCCGGCCGGCCGGGACTACCTGGACCGGGTGCGCGCCGGGGCCGAGCGGATGGCCCGCACGATCGACGCGCTGCTCGACCTGTCCCACGTCACCCGCGGCGACCTCGAGCGCAGGCCGGTGGATCTCGGCGACCTGGCCCGCGACGTACTGGCCGACCTGCGCGCGGCCGAGCCGGACCGGCAGGTGGAGGTGGAGGTGGGCGAACTCCCGGTGGTCGGCGACCCGCGGCTGCTGGGCCTGGCGATGCAGAACCTGGTCTCGAACGCCTGGAAGTTCACCGCCGAGCGCCGTCCCGGCCGGATCCGGATCGGGGTCCGCGAGCGCGCGGAGGGCGGCGGCGAGCGCGCGTACTTCGTCGAGGACAACGGCACCGGCTTCGACATGCGCTACGCCGACAAGCTCTTCACCCCCTTCCAACGCCTGCACGGCGCGCAGTATCCCGGCACCGGCATCGGCCTGGCCATCGTCGAACGCGTCCTGAGCCGGCACGGCGGCCGGGTCTGGGCCGAGAGCGCCCCGGACGGCGGCGCCACGTTCTTCTTCGCCCTCCCGCCGGAACCCGGGGAGTCCGCGGCACCCGAAGAAGCCGGAGAGCCTCCGGCGCCTTAGCCGCCCAGCATGCCGGTCAGGGTCGCGGTGAGGATGCGGGCGAGCCGGGGTTCGACCTCGATGACGGCGTGGCCGAGCCGCGGATCCTCCCGGTAGAGCCGGGCCACCTCCGGTCCGGGCGTCGCGATCTGCCAGAACGCCCCGGCCAGCGAGACGGCGGTGGCGATCAGGTCCAGGGCGTCGGCCGGGGCGAGGGCGGGCAGCCGCTCCTGGAGCGCGGCGAAGACGTCCTGGCGGGCGGCGAAGGTGGCGAGCTTGAAGGTGCGCACGCTCTCCACCGAGACGTTGCGCTCCAGGTTCAGCGGCGCCTGGGCGAGCAGGTCGCAGAACATGCCGCGGGCGGCGAGGGTGGCGGCGAACGCGGCGGCGATCCGGGCCGGCTCGGCCGCCGGGCCCGGCAGCCCCCTGATCCGGGCGGCGAGGTCGCGGGTCCACTCGTACCAGCCGTCGGCGGTCAGCCGCAGGTAGATCTCCTCGCGCGTCTCGAAGTAGCGCAGCAGCGCGGACTTGTGCATGCCGACGGCGGCGGCGATGTCGGTCAGCGTGATCTGCCGGATCCCGGCCCGCGCGCCGAGCTCGCGGGCGGCGTCCAGGATGGCGGCCTCGCGGGCCCGTTTGGCCTCGGGCGAGCGGGCGCGCTGGAAGTCCGCGGTGTCCATGGCCCCAGAATAGCGCAACCGAGTTGCGCTAATAACGCAACTGTGTTTTGCTAAGTACATGCAGCCGACAGAGCAGACCCAGTCCCAGACCCCCGCCGCCGCCCCGACCGAGCCGCAGACCTGGTTCGTCACCGGTTCCTCCCGCGGCCTCGGCCGCGCGCTCGTGCGCGCCGCACTCGCCGCGGGCGACTCCGTGGCCGCCACCGCCCGCCGGCCGGAGCAGCTGGCCGACCTGGTCGCGGAGTACGGCGAGCGGATCCTCCCGCTGGCCCTGGACGTGACCGACCCGGTGGCCGCGGGCGCCGCCCTGGCCGCCGCCCGCGAGCGCTTCGGCCGGATCGACGTGCTGGTCAACAACGCCGGCTACGCCAACGTCGCCCCGATCGAGACCGCCGCGGACGCGGACGTGCGCGAGCAGTTCGAGACCAACTTCTGGGGCGTCTACCACGTCAGCAAGGCGGCCCTGCCGCTGCTGCGCGAGCAGAAGGGCGGCCTGGTGATCCAGATCTCGTCGATGGGCGGCCGTGTCGGCGGCTCCCCGGGCATCGCCTCGTATCAGGCCGCGAAGTTCGCCATCGACGGCTTCAGCCGGGTGCTGCGGGCCGAGACCGCGCCGTTCGGCGTACGGGTGCTGGTGGTCGAACCCAGCGGCTTCCGCACCGACTGGGCGGGCGCCTCGATGAGCGTGAGCGAGGTCCCGGCGGCCTACGCCGAGACGGTCGGCGCCATGAACTCGCGGGTGCGCCAGGCGGACGGCCCGGCCGGCGACCCGGAGCGCGCCGCCCGAATCCTGGTCCAGGTGGCCAAGCGCGCCGACATCCCCGAGCACCTGCCGCTGGGCGTCAACGCGGCCGAGGGCTCGATCGCGCTCAGCCGGCGCCTGCTCGCCGAGGATCTGAAGTGGCGTGAGGTCAGCCGCTCGGCCGACTTCGCCGAGGCGTACCCGGCCGCCTTCCCGCCGGACGCGGCCTGAGCCTGGGCTCAGGGCACAGACCCAGCGCCCGGACTCAGGGCACGACGAGGGTGGGCGTGGCGGCGAGCTCGGCCTCGACGCCCGACGCCCACTCCCGCTCGTCCCCGGCCGGGCGGTTCAGGTCCGCGGTCAGCCGAGTGCGCAGCAGCGCGAGCAGGCCGAGACAGCCCGCCGCGGCGAGGGCGAGCATGAGCGGCCAGCCGATGGGCGGGCTCCACAGCGCGCGCTGCGGGATGGTGTAGGCCTTCGCCCCGAGGCCCTGGGCGTAGCGGCGCCAGGCCCACCAGACCTCGATCAGATACGCCAGGGCGAGCGTGGCCCCGAGCGTGGTCCCCAGCGACCGCACCACCGGACCGGGCAGCAGCGCGCCGAGGCGGCGGAAGAGCACCTCGGCCGCCAGCACCGGCACGCCCACGGCGATCGGCAGCATGTATCGGCCCTGCCAACCCGCGCCGTACTCGGAGCCCGCGTACGCCTCGAAGGCGATCGGGAAGACGAAGACCGCGACCGCGGCCGCCAGCAGGGCCAGCCGCTCGCGCCGAGCGCCCAGGGCGATCGCCGGCAGCAGGATCGCGGCGATCACGCCGTACCACAGCAGCACCGTGGCCTCGGGCACGTGCACGTCGTTCCAGCCGACCAGGCCGAGCATCTGCAGCAGGTAGACCGGCGTCTGCTGGAAGGTGAGGTAGGCGCCGATCTCCAGGGTGTAGTGCGGGTTCAGCCGCGGGACGATGCCCATCGTGTTCTGCGTCGCGTCCCACATCCCGGCCAGCACTCCGGCGACCACGAGCACGCCGGCCGCCGCCCGGAAACCCCGGCCGCCGAGCGCCCGGCGCAGCCAGCCGAACGGGTCGGGCCGGGTCAGCAGGAGCAGCGCCACGATCATCGCCCACCAGATCGGCCCGAGCGGCCGGGTGAGCATGAGCAGCGCGGACGCGCCGGTGAACAGCAGGCCGTCGAGCCGATACGCCCGGGTGCCGGGTTCGCCGCGGACCATGTTCAGGAACGTCACCCACACCAGCAGCGCCGCACAGATCTCCAGTCCGCTGGGGTTGACCACGCTGCCGAAGTAGATCGCCGCCGGGGTGGCCGCGGCCACCGTGCCGATCGCCACGGCGCCGCGCCGGCGCAGCGCCCTGACGAAGGCCAGGGCGAGCAGGGCGGCCGTGATCAGCGCGCTGACCACGCGCATGCCGTAGATCGCGTGGGCTCCGCGCAGGACCAGGCTCGGCCAGCCGACGAGCAGGTAGTAGAGCGGCGAGTAGTCCATATGCGACCACGCCTCGTGCCCCGCCTGCGCCGCGGCCGCGCGGTCGGCCTTGACGGTGCAGCGCGGGGTCACGTCCACCTGGAACGCGTAACAGCTCGGGTCGTGCCTGGCCAGCGCGACGACCAGGCTGTGCGGCAGTTTGTAGGCGATCTCCAGGTAGTCCGGGGTCGAGTACGTGCTCTCCCAGTTGGGTTGCCGCTCCATGTGTGCGATGCCGGAGAACTCCCCGCGCACCACGGCGGCCGCCTTGACCGTCTGCTCCGGTTCGTCCGCGGCGCTCAGCAGCGGGACGCCCAGGCTCCAGGACAGGGCCATGGCCAGGAAGGCGAGGAAGGCCAACAGCGGGGTGAGCAGCGTGGTGCTCCGCAGGCGTATCACGGCTGGCGCGTCCTCGGTTCGGCTGCTGATCGGCGGAGGCCAACGTTAGCAAAAGCTGAAGGCGTCCCGGCTCAACCCTGGCGCGACGCCAGCCCCCGCGCGTCGGCGTTTACCAGAGTGAACGAAGTGCCCTGATGAACACTCACGTCGACCCACGACACGCTCCGCCGATCGTACGCAGCGACCGCCTTCCCACCTCCGGATCCGTCTCCATCAAACGCTTGTTGGAGAAGCATCCCTGCGCTAGGGTTCCCGCCATGCCCGGTTCGAAGCAACCCGCCCCGGCCCCGGACGACAGCCGGGAACGCGTCATCGCCGCGGCCACCACGCTGTTCGCAGAACACGGCTACGACGGCACCTCGACCCGCCAGATCGCGAACAAGGTCGGGCTCAACGTCGCGACGGTCGCCTACCACGTGGGCGCGAAGGCCGACCTCTACCAGGAAGTCATGCGCCGGGCCTACCTGGCCGAAGCGCAGCACCTGGAGGCCGCCCTCGCCGCGTTCCACGCCACCGCCCCGACCGACCCGGCCGCCGCGGTACGCACCCTGGTCGGCGCCTACTTCGACTTCTGCCTCGCCCACGCGCACATCCCGGCACTGTGGATGCGCCGCTGGCTCGCCGACGCGGCCGAACTGATCGGCCCGGAATCCGAATACGCCAAGCCGCAGATCGACGCCGTACGCGAGGCCGTGGAAACCGCGCTGCCAGACGTCGCCGCACGCGCCGACGTGGAGATGACGGTCTGGACCGTGCTGTGGACGACCCACGGCTTCTGCTGCTCCGGCATCCTCGACCCGAACGGCGCCCGCCGCGGCCCGGCCGACCCGCCCGCCGTAGCCCGCTTCCGCGCCCACCTCGAAGCCCTGGCCCTACGCGAACTCGGCCTGGGCGCCGCACGATGAGCGACCCCATATCCACGAGCCCTGGTAGGGACGGCGAGTCCGGGTTCGGCACTGGCACTGGCTCCGGCCCGGGCCCCGGCTCCGATGCCGGCACCGGCATTGGTTCCAGCACTGACACCCGCACTGGCTCCGGCTCCGGCACTGGCTCCGACCCTGCCTCCGGTTCCGGTTCCGGTTCCGGTTCCGGCACTGACGCTGCGGGTGCCGCTCCAGCCCCAACCGCCCCCTCCACCGCCCCTTCCGCCACCCCCTTCGCCGCAGCCATGCCAACCCGCCGACGACTCCTCAGCTACGGAATCGGCTCCATCGGCACCGGCATCTTCTCCACCGTCCCCGGCCTGCTGCTGCTCTACTACATGACCGACACCCTCGCCGTCCCCGCCGCCGCGGCCGGCCTGGTGGTCACCCTGCCCAAGGCCTGGGACGCGCTCTTCAACCCCTACGTCGGCGCGGCGAGTGACCGCGAGGCCGTGCGCACGGGCCACCGCACCCGCCTACTGCTGCTCGGCGCCGCACTGCTGCCGATCGCGTTCGCCGCCATGTTCCTCTCCCCCGCCACCGGCCCCGGCGCGGTCGCGTGGGTGAGCGTCGCCTTCGTCCTGGCCGCGAGCACCTACGCGCTCTTCCAAGTCCCCTACGTCGCGCTGCCCACCGAGATGTCCGCCGACGCGGGCATACGCACCCGGATCATGGGCTGGCGGATCGTCTGCCTGACTCTCGGCATCCTGGTCGCGGGCGGCCTGGCACCGGCCATCGTCAACGCGGCGGGCAAGGGCCGGACGGGTTACGCGCTGATGGGCCTGGTCGTCGGGGCCGTGCTGCTGGCCGTGCTGACCGCGTCCGCCCGCGGCACCCGCTGGGTCGCCTCGAGGCCCGGGCCCGAACAACTCTCCCTGCCGGCCGCGTTCCGGGCCGCACGCGGCAACCGCGCCTTCTTCGCACTGTTGACCGCGTTCGTGATCCAAGCTGCCGGGACGGCCGTGATGCTCGCGGCCGCGCCGTACGTCGCCACCTACCGGCTGAACCACTACGGCCTGACCTCAGTACTCTTCGTGTGCCTCGTCGCGCCGAGCGCGGTGGCGGTCCCGCTGTGGGGCAGGGCCGCGCGCCGATTCGGGCGGCTGCGCTGCCTGGTCGCGGCGACGCTCGGCTACGCCCTGGGCTCGCTGGCGCTGTTCCCGGTCGGCGTGGCCGCGAACGTCCCGGGGACGGCAGCGCTGTGCGCCGTGCTCGGTGTCTGCTACGCGGCGCTGCAACTCTTCCCGCTGTCGCTGCTCCCGGACACGATCGTCGCCGACACCGGGCGCACCGGCCACACCCAGTCCGGCGCCTTCACCGGCCTGTGGACCGCCGGGGAGACGGCGGGCCTCGCGCTCGGCCCCGGCGCGTACGCACTCGGCCTCGCGGCCACCGGCTTCGTCTCGTCGACGATGGAACACCCCGCCGCGCAGACCGCGCTCGCGCGTACCGGCGTGCTGCTGGGCTTCAGCCTCGTCCCCGCGGCCCTGATGCTCGTGTCCCTGCCCGCGCTGCTCGCCTACGCGCGCCGCCGAAAGGAATCGCACCGATGATGCCCGCGACCGGACGCCCCGTGGCCGACCTGTTGGCCGAACTCGACCGGCTCAAGGCAGCCGACCTGCCGACCCGCGGCGAGAACGTCACCGCGTACGTCTACGACTCCGGCCGACCCGAGGTGCGCGAGGCGGCGGAGCGCGCGTACCTGGCCATGCTGGAGATCAACAGCCTGGATCCCACCGCGTTCCCCAGCACCGTGGCACTCGAGCGCGACGTGGTCGCGGCGGTGGCCGAACAACTCGGCGGCGACGCGGCCACCCCCGGCATCTTCACCAGCGGCGGCACCGAATCGATCATGCTGGCCGTCAAAGCCGCCCGCGACGCCCGCCCCGACATCGCCGAACCCCGCATGGTCGTCCCGATCACCGCCCACGCAGCATTCCACAAGGCAGGCGCCTACCTGCGGGTCAAGGTGGACACCGTCCCCGTCGACCCCACCACCTTCCGCGCCGACCCGAAGGCCATCGCCGAAGCGTGCACCGACGAGACGGTACTGATCGTCGCATCCGCCCCCTCCTACGCCCAAGGCGTCATCGACCCGGTAGAGGCCGTCGCCGGCGTGGCCCACGAACGAAACATCCCCTGCCACGTCGACGCATGCGTAGGCGGATGGCTCCTGCCCTGGCTCGCGGCGGCGGGAGCGGACATCCCCCCGTTCGACCTGAAGGTCACCGGCGTCACCTCGATATCCTGCGACCTGCACAAGTTCGGCTACGCCCCGAAGGGCGCCTCAGTCCTGCTCTTCCGCGACCCGGCCATGCGCATCGCCGCGTACTACGCATGCGCCGCCTGGCCGGGCTACCCGGTCGTCAACAGCACCGTGCAGAGCAGCAAAGGCGCAGGCCCCCTGGCCGGCGCCTGGGCCACCCTCCAAGCACTCGGCAAAGACGGCTACCGCGAACTAGGAAGTCAGGCCCTAGACGCAACCCGCCGCCTCGTAGCAGGTATCAAGAAGATCGAAGGTCTAGACGTACTAGGCGACCCCCAAGCCACCCTCGTCGCCATAACTTCGACGACAATCGACCTCTTCGCCCTAGCCGACCGCTCCCGCGAACTCGGCTTCTTCCTCCAGCCCCAAATGGCCGTGGACAACATCCCCGCCAGCCTCCACGTGACACTGACCGGCGCCAGCGGACCAGGCATAGACAGAATGCTGACGGCCCTAGCCGCAGCAGCCGACGAAGTCCGCCCCCAAGGCCCCGCGATCGCACCCAAGGACCTCGTCGACCTGGTAGCCCAACTAGACCTGGCCCACATGGACGACGCCACCTTCGCCTCCCTCCTCCCCGCCACAGGCTGGTCCCCGCCGGCAACCGGTGGCCGTGCTGGGAGCAGCGCCAACGCCACCAACACCGCCACCGCCA
>FSXZ01002626.1_pt1 | contig 17555 bp, 13 predicted proteins | sample 1638121 | NCBI WGS metagenome assembly FSXZ01 (sample SAMEA3914788, study PRJEB12502) | metagenome | biome: forest; material: soil | place: Canada | collected 2011-07-03 | depth 0.1 m
CGTATCACGGTCGTGCGGATGTCCGGATCGTCTTCGACAAGCAGTACGCGAGCCATAGTGTGGCAACCTAACGGATTGACCGCGGACAGCCAATGGACGGCCGCCCGCCGCCCGCGGCGGCGGCGAGAGCCGGGAAGGAGCGCAGCGGGCGTGTCGAAACGGGCGCTGTACGCGGTTCTGGCCTGGGCCGCCGCCACCGCCACCGCCACCGCGGTGGTGTGGGCCGGCCTCGACTCGGTCCTGTCCACGGCGACCGGCGGTCCGCACGTGGCCGACATCGCGGCCTGGCCGGTCCAGGACGCCACCACCGCCGCGGTCGGATCCCTCGGCCCGAGCGTCGGCCCCGACCCGTCCGCGAGCGCCTCGGCCTCGGCCGCGAGCTCGACCAGGGCCGCCCGCACGGCGCCGGCGAGCCCGGCCGCGGCCCCGAGCACTCCGGCCGCCGCCACCTCCCTCTCGCCCTCGCCCTCGGCCCCCGGGCCGGACGCGGACGCCGTCCAGCGCCGGTACACCACCCCCGGCGGCACGGTGGTGCTCACCGTCGGGTCCAAGATCGCCACGCTCGACGCGGCCACCCCGGCGCCCGGATTCACCGTCCAGTCCTGGAAGGGAACGGGCTTCGTCGAGGTCGAATTCGCCCCCGCGGACGCGAGCGCGGCGTACGAAGTGATCGCCACCTGGGCCGGTACCTCCCCTGTCGTGCAGACCGTCACCGCGGGCAGTTGAGTCCTCGCCCGACGAGGGCCCGCCGCGCCATCCTCGCCGCTGCGCGCCGCGCCGCGGCGCCGTGCCCGGCCCGCCGGCGGCGGCGATGAGCCGCGCTTAGGCCCTGGTTAAGGTCGTGTTCCCGGGCCCGGTCCGGCCCGCCGGACCTGAGGGAGCCTTAGGGCGCGGTTAATGATTCAAGGCTGTGACGCCGGGCCCGGCTCGCTAGCGTGGGGACCCGTCCAACCACCCACAGGTCTGGACCATTCATCCGGCACCCCCGCCGTCCGACGCGTTCGCACCGGAGGACCCCCCATGGGCCAGCACGCTTCCTCAGCCCCCGCAGAACCATCCCGCGGCAGCGCGCCGCGCCCCCCGCGCCTCTCCCGCCGCGTGAAGCTCACCGCGATCGGGACCGGCGCCACCCTCGTGGTGGCCGGCGCCGGAGTGGTCATGGCCACCGGCGCCAACGCCGCCGTGCCCGCCGCGGCCTTCGCCGAGACCTCCACCTGGGACGGCGGCTACACCGGCCAGTACACGATCACGAACACCACCGCCAGCGCGATCAGCAGCTGGACCGTGGTCTTCAGCCTGCCCGGCGCAAGCACCGTGGACAGCCTCTGGAACGGCACCGAGACCGCCGCCGGCCAGACCTACACCGTGGCCAACGCCAGCTGGAACGGCACCCTGGCCGCCGGCGCCAGCACCACCTTCGGATTCACCGTCAACGGCACCGGCGAGCCCGCCGGCTGCACCATCAACGGCAGCTCGTGCACCGGTGCCGGCGCCGGCAGCCCCTCGGCCAGCGCGTCGCCGTCCGCTTCGGCCTCGCCGTCCGCCTCCGCGTCGGCCTCCCCGTCGGCCTCGGCGAGCAAGACGGCCTCGGCGTCCGCTTCGGCCACCGCCACCTCCTCGTCCACCGGTTCCGGCAGCTACGGCAAGTTCTCGCCGTACGCCGACCTCTCGCTCTACCCGCTCTACGACCTGAGCACCGCGGCCGCGGCCGAGGGCACGAAGTACTTCAACCTCGCCTTCATCACCGCCGGAACCACCGCCTGCACGCCCGAGTGGGGCGGCGTCACCGCGATCACCGACTCCTCGATCGCGAGCGACATCTCCAGCCTGCGCGCGGCGGGCGGCGACGTGCGGGTCTCCTTCGGCGGTGAGGCGGGCACCGAGCTCGCCCAGAGCTGCACCAGCGCCGCCACCCTGGCGGCCGCGTACCAGTCGGTGATCAAGCAGTACTCGCTCACCCAGATCGACTTCGACGTCGAGGGCGCGGCCATCGCCGACACCACCTCGATCAACCTGCGCAACCAGGCCATCGCCATCCTCGAGTCCGAGGACTCCGGGCTTCAGGTCTCGTACACCCTCCCGGTCCTGCCCAGCGGCCTGACCAGCGAGGGCGTCGCGGTGCTGAGCAACGCGAAGGCGGACGGCGCCTCGATCGCCGCGGTGAACGTGATGGCGATGGACTACGGCAGCTCCTTCCCCGGCGACATGGCCACCCTGGCCGAGCAGGCGGCCACCGCCACCATGCAGCAGGTCCAGTCGGTCTGGACCGGCCTGACCACGGCCCAGGCCTACGCGAAGATCGCGGTCACCCCGATGATCGGCGTGAACGACGTCAACACCGAGACCTTCAGCGTGGCCGACGCGAGCGCCCTGGCCGCCTGGGCCAAGAGCAACGGCCTGGCCTGGCTGGCGATGTGGTCGGCCACCCGCGACAGCGAGTGCTCCGACGGCGCCGAGGCCTACGCCGAGGCCACCTGCTCCTCCGTGGTCCAGTCCGCCGGCGCCTTCGGTCAGGCCCTGAGCGCCTACTGACACTCGGCGCCCGCACCCGGACCATCCGCAACCCCCGGGCGGCTCCACCAGAGCGCGGCGCACCCACAACGCCGCGGGAGCCCTCGGGGAGGCTCGGGCCCGCGATCCGTGACGGCGGATCGCGGGCCCGAGCGGTGTTCCGCGCCGCCCGGCCGGCGGCTCAGACCGGCAGCGCGACGAACCAGGACCCGTCCTCGTCCAGGATCCGGTCCAGCCGCAGATCCGCCGCGGCGAGCACGCTGGGCAGGGCCGTGTCGTCCACGTCCCGCGCGGTGAACTCCTGCTGCCACACGGCGTCGCCGAGCTCGTACGTCATCCGTCCGTGCAAGAGCCCCGGCTCCGGCCGGCCCAGCACGCGCAGGCTGCTGCGCAGCACGCCGTCATCGCGCTCGGAATCGCCCGCCCCGGCGACCCAGCCGCGCCGATGCCGTTGCACCACCACCAGTCCGTCCGCGGCGACGTGCTCCCGGCAGGTGCGCAGGAACGCGTCGCGCACCGCCTCGTCCGCGGCGTTGATCAGATGCGAGGGCAGCACCACCACCGGGAAGCGCCCGGCCAGCCGCAGCGACTGGATCGGCGCCCGCACGGTGCCGATCCCGACGCAGTGTTCGAGCATCGCGGCCGACTCGTCCACGCCCACGACCCGGTGTCCGAGCCGCGCGAGCGCCGTACTGATCCGGCCGGTCCCGCACCCGAGCTCCAGTACGCCGGCCCCGGGCGGGATCGCGGCATGGATGAGCTCTGGTTCGCCGCGCGGGGCGAGCGCGGCGTAGAGCTCGACCGCGCAGCCGTCGGGCGTGATGGGGCCCGGTCCGGAGCCGGGGCCCGGGGCGGCGGGGGATGCGTCCTGGTCCATCCGACCAGTGTCCGCCGACCCGGCGCACTGTGCGCGCAGCCTGCGCGAAAGCGTCCCGGACCGGCCCCGGATCCGCCCCGGCCAGGAGTGATCACGATCCCCGGGGGTAATGGTCATAAACCGTCAGAGACTTCCCGGTTGGCGGCGTGCTGCGGGGAGGGGGCGAGAAGAGAGGCTGCCAGCGTGGAGCGCACGGTGTTCGCCCGGGACGGACGCAGACTCAAGGTCCTGATGATCGGGCCGCGCGACGCGACCCCGGTCTTCTTCCTCCACGGCACCCCGGGCTCGCGGCTCGGCCCGCATCCGCTGCCGATGCGGCTGCACCACCTCGGCGTGCGCCTGATCGCCTACGACCGGCCCGGCTACGGCGGCTCCGACCGGCTGCCCGGCCGGCTGGTGCGCCACGCCGCCGAGGACGTGGCGGACATCGCCGACGCTCTCGGCATCGAGCAGTTCGGCGTGATCGGCCGCTCCGGCGGCGGCCCGCACGCGCTGGCCTGCGCCGCGCTGCTGCCGGAGCGGGTGCGGCGGGTCGCGGCGCTGGTGTGCCTGGCCCCGTTCCAGAGCGAGGGCCTGGACTGGTACGAGGGCATGACCGGCTCGAACGTGCGCGAATACCTCGTCGCCGCGACCGGCGTGGGCCGGCTCACCCCCATCATCGAGGCGCATGCCGAACAGATCCGGCTCGATCCGAACCGGATGCTGCGCAACCTCGGCCCCGAACTCGACCAGGCCGACTGGCGCGTGGTCGCCGACAACTCCATCCGGGCCGGGCTGAAGGCGGCCTTCGCCGAGGCCGTGCGCACCTCCGGCGGCGGCTGGGTGGACGACGCCAGATCCTTCACCCTGGACTGGGGATTCGACCCGGCCGGCATCCGGATCCCGGTCTACCTCTGGCACGGCGAACAGGACCGCTTCTCCCCGGTCGGCCACACCCGCTGGCTGGCCGCCCACGTACCCGGCTCGACCCTCGAGATCGCCCCGCACGCCGCCCACTTCAGCGCCATGGAAGTGCTCGTGGACATGCTGCGCTGGATCACCGCCGGCGCCCGGCCCGCCACGCCCACCGAGTCGGCCGCCTGAGCGAGTGCGTCGGCCCGGTCCCTCGCCGGCCGCGCGGACCGATCAGATCGGCTGCGGCTCCAGATCCCAGTCCAAGCGCAGCGACTGCCGGGCCGCGCGCGTGTTGAAGTGCTGGTGGCCCAGCGAGATCTCCATATCGGCGACGACCCGGCTGCGCAGCCGGGCCGCCTCGACGGCGTGGCCGAGCTGGTCCAGGGTGGCGGCGTGGTTGGACTCGATGGCCAGCACGTCCGGGTGCTTCGGCTTGAGCACGCTCGCCAGCGTCGCCGCGGCCTCCTCCTCGAGCACCGCGGCCGGCCGCAGGTCGCCGACGTCCACCAGGCTGTTGGCCACGTTCGCGGCGGCGATCAGGGTATACGGATGCTGCCGCCCGAGCAGCGTGTTCAGCCCGTCGAAGGAGCGCCGGGCCAGGGTCAGCGCCTCCTCGTAGTCGTTCGCCTTGCGCACGTAGGTGGACAGGTTGTTGACGCAGCACAGCGTGTACGGATGCTGTGACCCCAGTTGGCGCTCGTAGCCGCGCAGCACGTCCATACACAGCTGCTTCGCGGTGCCGTGATCGCCCACCGCGGACAGCGCCGCCGCGTAGACCAGGCCGCAGGACTGTAGGTCCGGATTGGTCTCGCCGAACTCCGACTTGTACCGGTCGAAGGTCTCCCGGGCGAGGGTCACCGACTCGGTCAGCTCCCCGGCCTTGCGCAGCGAGACGGCCAGGGACTTGGCCGTGCGCAGCGTCTCCGGACTGGTGTCGCCGACCGCCTCCCGGTAGTCGGACAGGGCCGCCCGCAGCAGGTCGGTGGACTGCGTGTACTGGCCGGCGTCGCGCAGGTCGCGGGCCAGGTTCGAGCTCGAATACAGGGTGTAGGGGTGGCGCGGGCCGAGGGTGGAGCGGCGCTGGATGTACGTGCTCTGGTCCAGTTCCAGCGCCTGGTAGCAGTCGCCCACCAGCCGGTAGTTCACCGCCAGGTTGTTCGCCGCGCCGAGCAGCCGCGGATCGCCCTCGGGGTAGACCCGGCGGTGCCGGTCGTAGGTGGCCAGGTCGCTCTCCAGCGCCGCCTGGAACCGGCCCAGGCCGCGCAGGTCCGCGGCGATACACAGGTAGCTCAGCAGCGTGTGCGGGTGCTCCCCGCCGAACAGCCGTTCCTGCTCGGCCAACACGTCCGAGTCGATCTGGTAGGCGCGGTCGAAGTCGCCCTGCAAGCGCATGATGCTGGCCAGCAGGTTCCGCAGCACCAGCAGCTGCTGGTAGAGCACCGAGCCCGGATCGCTCTGCAGGCCGCCGAGTTCGTCGATCCGGTCCACCCAGCGCTCTTCCAGCCGCTCGCCGGACTCCAGCGCGTTCTGGTACTCGCCCCGCTTCCACAGATACCTGATGCGGTCGATCAGCAGCTGGCGCACCGGGCCCTCGTCGCAGTCCATCGCCCGGGAGGGGTTCATATGCGGCCACAGCAGCGCGTACTGCGGCCAGTTCACCGGGTCGTCCGTGTCGCCGGACTGCGGCCGCGCGGCCGCCAGGATGCCGTGCACGGCGTGCACCACGTCGTTCTGCTCCCGCGAGCTCATCCGGGCCTTGATGACCTCCTGGACCAGCCGGTGGATGCGCAGCTCCCGGGCCGCCTGGTCGAGCTGGAGCAGGCTCAGCCGCACCGGTTCGGCCACCACGGTGCCGATCATGCCGATGTCCACCAGCTTGCGGTCGAATCCGCGCAGTGTGTCGAGCATCGCGTTGGTGTACACCAGCTGGCTGGTGGAGATGCCGTCCGGGTTCATGAACGCGCACAGCTCCAGCAGCCGCGCCGCCGCCGGCCGCCGCTCCTGCATGTCCTGCAGCGCGATGGTCCAGGTCGCCGCGACCGAGACCGGATAGCCGTCCGGCGGCGTCTCGAGCACCCGGGTGATCTGCTCGGAGAGCTGGTCGATGTACTGCTCCACCGGGGTCCCGGTGGTGCTCAGCCAGGCGCTCGCGCTCTGCACCGCCAGCGGCAGGTGGCCGACCAGGTCGGCCAGCCGCAGCGCGTCGCGCTCGGCCAGCCCCGGCACGGTGCGGGTCAGGTGCTCCACGCTCTCGGCCGCGGTGAACACGTCCACCTCCAGCGGCACCGCCCGCTGCGCCCAGGCCTGGTTGCGCGAGGTGATCAGCACGTGCCCCGAGGTGCCGCTGGGCAGGAAGGGCTGGAGCTTGGACGGATCGGTGGCGTTGTCGTAGATCAGCAGCCAGCGGCCCACCTCGCCGCGCCGCATCGCCTCGCGCACCGCCGCCGAGTCCTCGGTGATCGACTCGCCGGTGCCCGGCAGCCGCAGCCGCCGGGCGAGCGAGGCCAGCGCCTCGTCGATGAACTCGGTCGACTCGGAGCTGATCCACCACACCAGGTCGTAGTCCGCGCTGAAGCGCAGTGCGTACTCCTGCGCGAGCTGGGTCTTGCCGACGCCGCCGAGCCCGTGCAGCGCCACCGGCAGGATCACCGTGGCCGAGCCGCCCACGATCTGCTGGCGCAACCGCTCCATCGCCTCGTCGCGGCCGGTGAAGACGGTGTTGCGGGCGGCCACGTTCCACACCCGCGGGTGGCCGGTCGGATAGCGGTGGCCCTCGGGCAGCCGGATCGGGCCCGCCTCGGCGTCCGGCACCCCGGCCATCCGCAGCAGCAGCGCCATGGCCACGGCCGGATCCGTCACCCCGTACAGCTCGCAGGTGGAGACGGCGGCCAGGCGCGAGTCCGAGCGCAGCTCGGCCAGCGCCACCACGGACAGCTGCCCGGTGTTCGACCACGAACGCAGCTGGATCATCGCGCCGGGATTGCGGGTGGTCTCCGAGGACATCAGCGCCACGATCCGGGTGTTCGGCTCCACCCCCGGCCGCACGTTCGGGTCGTCGAACAGCGGGATGATCCGGGCGTTGAAGCCCTCTTGCAGGAACACCGCCTCGATCCACTCGGCCCACAGCCGGTCCTCCGCGACGTACGCGATGGCCAGGTGCTCCTGTCGGGTCGGCTGTAGCCGGGAGATCTCCGCCAGCACCAGTTTGCGCGCCACGTCGTCCATCTCCGGCACGCCGCTGACCTCGCCGGCGGTGAGCACCGAGGTGAGCCTGAGGTAGGCGTCGAGCAGGGTGTGCCGGTCGTTCGGGCTGTCCGCGAAGGTGGCCAGGGTCTCCTCGTAGCTGTAGAAGGGCACGTACGGGATCTCCACCTGCCCCCAGTAGCGCGGCGAGGCCAGCTCCTCGATCTTGAGCTCGGCGAAGCGTTCGCGCGCCGCGGCCCGGCCCGCGTCGGCCTTGTTCTTCTCCGCCTCGTCCACCCGCATCGGCACGGCCAGCAGCCGGATCGGGTGATTGGTGAACTTCGAGACCCCGCCCGCGACGGTCAGCGCCCCCTCCAGGCCCTGGTTGTTCAGGGTGAAGCAGTCCACGATGACGTCCGGCAGGTGCAGCGTGCAGATGTCCGCCACGTCGCTCAGCCCGGTCCGGCTGTCGATCAGCGCGTAGTCGTAGTTGGCCTTCATGTCGGCGCGGAACGCGTTGAACAGCTCGCCGCCGCCGAGGTGCTCGTAGAAGCGCTCCCAGTCCAGGCTGGCCACCGCGCTGGAGTAGCTGCGGTTCTGCAGGCCCGCCGACATGTAGTGCAGCGCCCCGCCGTCCGGAAAGGGCCAGCGCACCGCGATGGCGTAGTCCCCGACCCGGGCCAGATCGCGGTAGAAGTTCGCGCCGCGCTCCTCCTCGGGCGTCTCCGCGGCCGACTCCTCGAACCCGCGCACCATGTTGACCACGCCCTTGGTCGCGGCCAGCGCGTCGGGATCGAGCAGGGACTTGGCGAAGTACCGGTGCAGTCCGGGCGACTCCAGGTCCCAGTCCACCATGAGCACTCGCTTGCCGTTCGCCGCCAGGATCCAGGCGATGTTGGCCAGCGACATGGTGCGTCCGGTGCCGCCTTTGTAGGAGTAGAAAGTGACGACCTGACCCGGCTTGCGTGCGCTCATGGTCCTAACCTCTTGCCTGCGCGTCTGGAGTGTCCTGTGGGCGAAGGGGGGCGGAACGGGTGGTGCGCGGCGTCGGGCGGCCGGTCACGGCGGGTCGTCCTCGGGCGCGGCGACCAGCCGGGGCCGGCTCGAGTAGCGGTTGAACGGGGCGTTGCGCAGCGGTTCGCTCGCGCTCAGGAAGTAGCTGCGGGCGCGGTCGATCACGACCAGCAGCGCCTCGTCGAACTGCTCGGGGGTGGTCAGGTCCTGTAATCGCTCCGGCAGGCTGCGCCGCCAGCACCGGAACATCCACGGCACCGTGCTCTGCACCCGGGCCTCGAGGTAGAGCCGCTGCCCGAGCGTCTCCGCGTCGCTGCTGCTCCACGGCACCATCAGCCGCACGGTCTCGCGCCGGGCCCGGTCCACCCGCTCCAGCGCGGTGCGGCTGGCCACGAACCCGTCGAACACCCACGGGTCGGCCAGCAGGATGCTCGGGCCCTGCTGCCGGCTCACCGAATCCGACTGCCCGGGCATCCTCGTCTCCGGCGAGGACGTCGTCAGCACGCTGATCCTAGGGGTGTAGCCGACCGTCCCGGCGATCCGGGCGGCCCGCTCGGCCAGCGGTTCGAGCACCTGCGGCTGGTAGGGCCGCCACTCCTCCGGATTGCCCCCGTAGTACTCGGGATCGCGGTCCCTGGGCAGCGTGCGGCGCACCGCGGCGGCCACCGTGATGTTCAGCGGGCGCTGCGGGCGCAGGTGCCCGGGGAAGGCGGGCTCGACCTCTTGGTAGGCGTCCGGCGAGATGGCCGGGGGCGCCTCGACCCCGGATTTCTGCACGATCATCTGGGCCAGTCGCAGGACGGCCTCGTGGTACTCGTTCTCGTAGAGCCGGATCAGCTGGTAGAGCCCGAGCTCCCGGTAGAGGTCGTGTTCCAGCAGCCGGGCCGGGACGTGCGGGCGGGCGCACTCGGGGATGTCCCGGGCCGTGGGCGTCCAGAGCACCGGCACCACCGAGCGGCCGTCGTCCCCGGTGCGGGCCTTGCGCAGGCGGCGCCGGCGGTCGAACACGGCCCACTCGCGTCCGCACTGCTCCGAGGCGAAGTAGTTGTCGCTGTAGAGCGGCACGAACACCCGGCACGCGGACAGGCTGCGGGCGGCGTACTCGGCCGGGTCAAGGCCCGGCGGGATGCGGTGGTCCATGAAGCCGCCGCGCAGCCGGTGGTCCAGATGCCGGACCTCGGTCTCGAGCTCGTGGAAGAAGCGCTTGACCCAGTAGTCCGGGTCGGATCGGTCTCCGCGCAGCGGAGGGGTACGGGCATAGCTGAAATAGAAGCCAGGGCCGAACGTGACCCCCTCGCCTTCAGCGGAACCGACCAAGGATTCCCGAAGGCTCGGCCCCATGGATCATTTCCCTTCGCCTCGCCCCATCGCCAAGATCCCAGAGAGACAGTGCTCTTACTATAGGACCGAATCGGACCATACTGAAGGGGCGCATGCGGAGCGCGACCGGAGCGTATTAGCGCGCGAATCTCAGCGAGGGCAGCGTGCGGGCGGCGAAATCCACCGCGTCGGTCAGCGTGAACAGCCGGGATTCGGCCGCGCCGACCCGGCCGCGGCGTACCCGCTCCGGGTACGTGTTTTCGAACATTGAGCCGAGCTCGGCGAATTCCGCGTCCCGGTGCGCCGGGCCGTTGAATTCCCGCCAGGAATCGCCAATCTTGCAACGATAGGCGCGTTCCGGCGCAAGTTCCAAATTCTCTCCCAGGTGAAACGCCGTACATTTGTCGTATCCCACACCGAGCAGCAGCACCAGCGCCTCGCGCTCGTAGAGCCGGCCCAGCGGGGATTCCTTGCCCAGCAGCGATTCCAGCGGGTGCGCCCCCGTCAGCTCCGCGGCCAGCCGCCCCACGGCCGCGAAGGAGGTGATCGGATGCGCGCTGCGGTGTGCCCGCGGATGGGTGCGCACCGCCTCGGCGAGCGCGCCCATGCCCTCGGCCGGCGAACGGCCCGGGTCGAAACCGGCCAGGGCGTCGAGGTACGCCGCGTACCGGGCCTCGCTCAGCCCGGTGGTGGCCGCCTGGAACTCGGCCGAGGTCATCGAGATCGAGCTGGTCTGGGCCGGGACCACGAGCGTGCCCCGCGCCCGGACGAGCAGGTCGAGCAGCACCTCGCGCAGCCCGGCCGCGCCGCCCGGGACCCACCCGACCGCGCGCAGCGAGCAGTGCACCAGGACGGTCTGTCCCGCCGTCAGCCCGAGTCCGGCCAACTGCGCGCGCAGCCCGATGCCGCTTGGCTCCATGAATTCCATCCTGTGCCGGGAACGCCGAGGGGCGAAAGACCCCGATCCGTCAAAGGCGTGAAGCGGACTCACCCGAGGCGGTGCGCGCCGTGAACGCGTCGCGGTGCTCGGCGCCGCTGCGCTCCGCGGCCGCGAGCGCCTCGGCCGGGACCGGTACGTCCAGCCATGGCGCCATGGTGGCGCGCAGCCCGGCGGTGAAGCGGGAGCCGAGCGCGGTGAGCGAGCCGGAACCGTCGAGCACCTCGAGCGCGGCCCAGGTCTGGGCGCGCCAGCGGGCGAACGGGGCCGCCGCGGCCCCGTCCCCGTCGCGCAGCCGCCGCAGCCAGTAGTCCACCACGGCGACGTGGGCATACGTGCCCTGCAACAGTCCTTCGAGCGGGCGCGGGTCCTCGCGCCAGGGTGCGTAGTACAGCCGGGTGTCGGCCTCGTCGTACAGATCGTAGAGGTCGAGCACCGCGCCCAACTTCACGTGCTGGAACTCGTGGATCAGCAACAGCGCCAGCACCCGCGGGTCGGCCGGCAGAGCCAGCCCGAGCGCGCCGAAGGCCTGTCGGGCCGTGCCGCTCACGGCGTGGCCGTCGGCCGCGGCGGGCAGCGGCACCAACGCGCGCAGCGCGCCGGCCAGGGCCGGGGCGAACTGCGGATAGAGCCGCTCGAGCAGCGGCCAGGCCGCCTCGAACCCGGCCTGCCAGGCCTCGAATTCGGCCTCGGCGAGCCTGGGCGCGGCCGGCAGCTGGAAACGGTCGCGGGACGGATCGAGATCCTCCAACAGGATCCGCGGCCGGCCCGGGCCGTCGCCGAGATAGCGCGCCTCGGTCAGCGCCGCCCGCGGCTTCCCGCCCGGGCCGAGCGAGACGGCGCCGTCGACCACGGCGAGCTCGCCGATCCCGGGCAGGTGCAGCACGGTCCGGTCCGGCGACAGCGGAAGCGAGGCCGGCTGCCCGGCGAGCGAGGCGGCGGCCAGCGCGTAACCGGCCAGCGGCGCGGGATGCGCGGCCATCGGGTCCTCGAGCACGTCCAGCGCCCAGGGCCGGAAGAACGGGTGCGCCACGGCCTCGGCCACCGCCCGCGGATGCGTCGCGTCCAAGGCGAGCAGCAGCTCCCAGGCCGCGGCCGCCTCAGAGCTCTGATCGGCCAGGGCGGCCCCGGCCCCGGCCAGCAGGGCCCGGTTCACGCTGGCCTGACCGGCCGCGAGCTGGCGCAGCGCCTCGGCATCGCCGTAGCCGGCGGCGAGTTGGTCGAAGTGCTCGGATCCCAGGTTCAGCCGCGGCATCGGGGCGCGCTCGCGCTCGTCCCGCTCGCGCAGGGTGGTGACCAGGTGGAGCAGATCGGCGCAGTAGACGGTCGGATTGCGGAAGGCCTCGGCCGGATCCTCGGCGCTCGCGGCCGCGGACCGGTACCGGTGCGCGTACAGGCCGCCGCCGCAGCTCTCGAGTGCCGGACACGCCTGGCACTGCGCGCTCAGCGCCTGCGTCCCGTTCTGCCGCGCGGCGATCCGGGCGTGCCCGGACGCCGCGGCCAGCGGATCGCGGTGCACGTTCAGCCCGGTGTCCACGGCCCCGTCGAAGGCCACCTTGAGCGAGTCGGCCTGCTCGATCGCGCCATCGGTCTCGATCACCAGGACGTCGCTCGGGGCCAGGCCCAGGGCCTCGGTCAGCGGCGGGCCGCCGGCCAGGGTGGAGCGGATGGAGTCGAAGGTCCGGATGCCGAAGGGCCGCCCGTCCGCGTCCCAGGCCTCGTGGATGCGCAGCAGCCACTGCGCGTAGGCCGGATCCGCCGCGGTGGAGGGGCGCGAGATCCCGTCCGGCCGCGGCGGCGGCACGTCCCAGGTGGCGTGCGGCAGCAGCAGGTCGATCCGCGGCGGCTGCTCGGCGGCCAGCGCGCGGTAGACCGCGACCGGATCGTTGCGCAGATCGACGGTGCACAGGATGCCCGCGTACAGGTGCCGATAGCGCGGCGAACGCAGCAGGGCCAGCGCGTCGAGCACCCGGGAGTGGCTGGAGCGCTTGTCGGCGTAGGTGCGGTGCAGGTCGTTGGCGGCGCGGTCGCCGTCCAATGAAATACCGACCTTGACATGATGCTTGGCGAACAGATCGCAGAAGGCTTCGTCCAGCCGTACCCCGTTGCTGTGGATGCGCAGATCGATCCGGGGCGGCTCGGCCAGCGCCCGGACCGGCTCGGTGATCGCCTCGATGATCTCGCCCAGCCGCGCGGCGCCCGCCAACAGCGGCTCCCCGCCGTGCAGCACCACCCGCACCAGCCCGAGTCCGCCCGGACCGGCGTGCTCGGCGATCCGCCGCCCGAGCGCCGCGGCCGTGGCCGGGGACATCACCTTCGGCTGGGCGCGCCAGCCCTGATCGGCGGCCTCGTACATGTAACAGTGGTCGCAAGCCAGATCACAGCGCGAATGCACCTTGACCACGAACTGGCGAAACGGGGCTGAGCGGGCGGGCACGGAACCTACCTCGGCAGGACGGCGGCTTCCGGCCCCGCGTCAGTGGGACGCGGAGCCGGAAGCGGCGAGATATGACGCTGAACGCCCCGAAATTCTATCGACGGTCACCGAGATCGAGGGCGTGAACGCCTCGATTCGGGGTCAGAGCGAAGCGTTGAACGCGGCGACCGCGACGCGCTTGGTGTCGGCCGGCCGGACGCGGCGCAGGGTCGCGGCACTCGGCAACTGGCCGAGCGGGGACTGGCGAACATCGTCCAGGTTCGAGGCAACGGGGGACTTCTCAACGGTGTTGTCCATGATGGTCCTGCTCCTTTCGTATCCAGTATGGCCAGCCGGGGCGTGTCCGCGCATTTCGCGCCACCACATCCAATGATCACCAGGAGTGAATAAAAGTGATCACTTGTCGGCTAGGACGTAGGGTATCACGGCTCTCAGGCACTCGATGCCGACGCTACAGCGCTCTGTGTCAGCACTGGGCCATGTAGGTGTAACCCGCCCGGAATCTCTGCGCTGACCTCAGGCGACGCAGGTGGCGCCGTCCGGGTGAAGGACCGTGACGTGCGTGATCAAACCTTCCCGTGCCCCATCAAGATATTTTTACCCCGGCGCAATTACTCACGGTTCTGATTCGTACTCCTAATCGATTGTGCCTGGGGCGAACCCGCTCCGCGGAACCCGTCGGGGGCGCACGGGAATTGCTTTCGCGCCCCGGGGTTCCGGGCACTTCCCGGTCAGGTCCGCACGGTCCAGTGGCAGGTGCGCAGGACCCGCCCGGCGAACTCGACGTCCTGTTCCCCGAGGAGGGTGAAGCCCAGCTTCCGGCAGATCCCGTTCGAACCGGCGTTGCCCAGCCCCGGATACGCGTGCACCAGCCCCCAGCGCCCGTCCGCCCTGGCCCGCTCCAGCACCAGCGCCACCGCGCCGGAACCGATCCCGCGGCCCTGGAACTCCGGCAGCACCATCCAGCCGATCTCCGAGACCAGGCCGTCCGGGCCGTCGCCCGCCTCGCCGTCCTCCGGCTCGTGCCGCCAGAGCGTCACGGTGCCCGCCACCGCCTCGGGCCGGTCCTCGTCCGGCACGATCATCGAGACCCAGCACGCGTCCCGCGCGCACTGCGCCACATCCGCGGCCACCTTCGCCTCGATTCCCTCGCGCGGCAACGGGCCGCCGAGTTCGGCCATCATCACCGGATCGCAGCGCATCCGGACATAGGTCGGTACGTCCCCGAGTTCGACATCGCGCAACAGCATCTGAGCCTCCGGCGCCCTTGCTATCACGGCCCTCCGACACGGCGGTTCATTCGCCCGGGCACCCGGGGGTATGGCAGGCTCTGCACAGCGCGAGAGACGAAGGGGCCAGCCGTGGTGAGCAGGCGAGAAGTCCAGGATCGGGCAGTGCGGGTGATCGTGACCGGCGGCGGCACCGGAGGCCACGTCTACCCGACGCTGACCACCGTGCGCACACTCCAGGCCGAACTGGCCGAGCGCGGCCTCGCGCCCGCCGAGACGCTGTGGATCGGCGCGGCCGCCGGCCTCGAGGAGCGGGTCGCCCGGGAAGCGGGCATCGCGTTCCGCCCGGTGGCCACCGGGAAGCTGCGCCGGGCCGGCAACCCGCTGCGGATGATCACCTGGGCCAACCTGCGCGACGCCGTGCGCGTCCCGCTCGGCGCCGTCCAGGCCCTCGGCATCGTGCGTTCGGTGCGCCCGGACGTGGTCGTCGGCTTCGGCGGGTACGTCGCGGTGCCGGTGAGCGTCGCGGCCTGGCTGGGCCGGCGCCCGATGATGGTGCACGAGCAGACCGTGCGGCTCGGCCTGGCCAACCGGATGCTGGTGCGGCTGGCCACGCGCACCGCGCTCTCCTCCGAGTCCAGCCTCAGCCTGCTTCCGGTCCGCGCGAAGGGCCGGGCCGAGGTGACCGGCAACCCGGTGCGCCCGGAACTGTTCGGGGGTGATCCGGACCGCGCCCGCAAGGCGCTGGACCTGGCCGGATTCGACCCGGACAAGCCCACCGTCTACGTCACCGGCGGCGCCCAGGGCGCCAAGCAGATCAATGCCCTGGTGACGCAGCTGCTGCCGTGGCTGCTGGAGCGGGCCAACGTCATCCACCAGTGCGGCGCGGGCGATCACGAGCGCCAGCGCGAGGTCTCCTTCTCCCTGCCGCGCGAACTCGCCCCCCGCTACCACGTCACGCCGTACGTCGGCACCGAGATGCCGGACGTCTACGCCCTGGCCGACCTGGTCATCTCGCGCAGCGGCGCCGGCACCGTCGCCGAGGTCACCGGCCTGGGCAAGGCCGCCGTGCTCATTCCGCTGGCGAGCTCCGCGGGCGGGGAGCAGGCGCACAACGCGAAGTACCTCGAGGACAAGGGCGCTGCCCGCGCGCTGGTGGGCCAGATCACCGCGCCGGACCTGCGCGACGCGCTCGAGCCGCTGCTCGCCGACCCGGCCGCCCGGGCCGAGATGGCCGAGCGCGCCCGCGAGCAGGGCCGCCCGGACGCCGCGCGCACCCTGGCCGCGCTCATCCTGGACGTCGCAGGCTGCTGACGGAGCGGGCGAGCATCGCCCGCCCACGCCCAGTCGCTCCATCGGCGTTCTGTCTTTCAGTCACGCGAACGCCCCGGTCATCGCGGATGACCGGGGCGTGCATGAGCGTCGAAGAGCGCCGAGTCGCGCCGGTGCGCGAGTTTTAGAGCAGGTCCTCGAGCACGTCGCCGAGCAGGCCCTCGTGCTCGTCGTCGTGGCCGCCGCGACGCTTGTCGCAGTCGTCGCGGTGCTCGCCCCAGCGGCGGTCACCCTGCTGGGACCACTCGTCGTCCCCGTGCTGCCGGGTGGGGCCGGTGGACTCGAAGGTTCCGGTGTGGGTGATGCCCTCGTCGGTGACGTGGGTGCTCGTGCTGCGGTAGTAGCCCGCACCGTCCTTCGCGACGCCGGCTTCGGTGAGGCTGTCGGCCACGCCGGCGGCGGTGGTCGAGTTCGAGCCGGAGACGTAGGAGTCGTCGGTGGAGTGCGTGAAGCCGCTCTTGTCGCCGGCGGCCGTGGTGGACGAGGTCAACGTGGTGGCGGAGTCGGCGGCCGCGACGCCGATGCCGCCGACGGTCAGGCCCAGCGTGAGCACCGAGAGCGACACGGCACGGGAAACGCGCATAGGTAAGTTCTCCTTTATCGGGTGACTGACTGACTGCCTCTCACCGCGGCGGGGGTGGCCCGCCGGTCCCGGTGGGGAGGCCCGGATCTTCCCGACCCAGGTGCTTGGGTGCCCCCACCCGCCCGACGCACGCGCCGTTGGTCAGCAGATCACCCAATTGGAATATCTGAAAGACATTCAGCCCGCCTGACGTCTTCGGCCGGATGGGTTACCCCTCCCGTCCGGCGTCCGCCCAGGCGGTGTCCGCAGGCTGCGCCGACCGCCCGGAGAGTCCCGCGGGAATATGCCGTGCGCAGACCGGAACAGCGAACAGCACGTTCGGTCAGGAAAGCAGGAGATCTGTAGATCACGTGCTTATTCGTGAAACATTTCCGCCAGTCGTGTGACGCCCCGGCGCTGCGTGTCCTGTCTTGTCCGGCGAGGCCGGGCCGCTAGGTTCAAGCCGACACTGTTCTCTTACCCCCATCCTGGAGGAGGCGTTTTCTATGGCAGGGATCGCACGGTTCGCACTCATTCCGGTCGCGCTGGCCGCCGCGACCGTCCCCGCCGTCGCCCAAGCCGCCGCGAGCGGGCCCGCCACCGGACCGCTGATCGGCTCGGTGGGAAGCATGCGGCTCTACCCCTTCGCCGGCACGCAGTTCGACCCGCTCTCGAAGTCGGTCAACGCGACCGTAGCGGGCGTTCCGCTGAACTCCACCGGGGTCTCCCAGGCCTTCTCCGACGGGCTGCCGGTGCGCGACCTGCCCGGATACTCCGACGTGGAGAACGCCAGCGCCTCGGCCCAGGCGGCCGGCGCCGCGATGCTCGCGCACGACGCGCCCGAGGCCAATCCCGACGCGGGCCAGTGACGCAGAGACACCGACACTCGCGTTCATCATAGGAATGCGCCCGATCGAGTGGTATCCGCGTAGGTCGGGCCGAATTCAGGTTTCGGACCAATAGCATTGGCCTGAGCAGGGCATGCGCGAATCGCCGCGAGTCGGCGTCAACTCCGCTGGACATGCTGGAATTAAACGGCCGGATGATCACTCGAAAGTGTCGGTGGCCGGTGGACCGCATGGATCCAGTGTAGTTTTCAGTTGAAGGCTGCTACGTTCAGAAATGCGCGATAGTGGACTTCGGCTATCACGGTCCTAAGAATATGATTTGCATCCCACAGGAAGAACGATCAACATGGCAATGCTGAAGAAGGCCGCGACCATCGCCGTTCTCGCGAGCGCGGGTGTCATGGCCACCGC
>FSXZ01000934.1_pt1 | contig 17510 bp, 4 predicted proteins | sample 1638121 | NCBI WGS metagenome assembly FSXZ01 (sample SAMEA3914788, study PRJEB12502) | metagenome | biome: forest; material: soil | place: Canada | collected 2011-07-03 | depth 0.1 m
ACTCAGTGTTCGAAGACCATCGCGGAGAAGGTGGCCCCCAGGCCGACCGCCGCCATCAGATACCGGTCCCCCCGCTTCAGCCGGCCCGACGCGACCGCCGTGGCGAGGTTCACGAAGGGGTCGGCGCAGAAGCAGTGGCCGGTGACGCCGAGGTTGTCGGTCAGCACGCTGTCGAGCGGGATGCCCAGCCGCTTGCAGGCCCGCGCCCAGGAGACGCGGTTGACGTTGTGCGGCAGGATCAGGTTGAGCCCGTCCACCCCGGAGCCGGCCGTCTCGAGCGCGGCGCGGATCACCTCGGTCAGCCCGCTCTGGTAGATCTCGCCGAACTGCGCCGTCAGCTCCGCGGACATCTGCAGGCCGCCGCTGAACTGCCCGAAGGTGCGGGTCGCGTAGCCGATCATCCGGTCGCGCTCGCCGCGGGAGGTGACCAGCGCCGCGGCCGAGGACTCACCCATGAACGTCGTGTTCGGGATCATCCGCGAGCTGCGGGTGAAGGCCTTCTCGCCGGTCAGGACCAGCGCGAGCGCCCCGGGGTGCGGATCGCCGGCCAGCAGCCGCCCGGCCAGGCTCACCGCGAGCAGCCCGGAGGCACACGCGTGCTGGGTCACGCAGAAGGCGACGGCGTGTTCGAGCCCGAGCTCACGGCATGCCTCCTGGAGCGGGTTCGCCACGGGGTAGGGCACCGCGGTCTCCACGGTGCGCGCCTGGAGCACGTAACGCACGTCGCTCTCGCGTCCGCGCAGCAGCTCGAGCCGCGACGCGGCGTCGACCATCAGGTCCTGCGCGGTTTTCCCGGGGGCCAGGCGCACGCGGTCGAGGCCGTAGATGCGCTCGTAGGCGCGCCGGAGCTTGACGTCGAGGCCGAGCTCCCTGCCGATGTCATCGACGCGTACGGCGGTCGGCGGCACGTGGACCGCGACCTCGAGCAGGGCCGTCACCGCAGACCCCTGTTCACGAGGCCACCGCGGCGGTCGCGCGGCGCGAGGCCGCCACGACGGACACCAGCAGATCGACCGACGGGTTGCGCGCGACGGTCCGCCCGTCGAGGTGGATGCCGTACCGGTCGCGCACATCGCCGAGCACGGCGACGCAGTACACCGAGTCGAGCCCGTAGTCGGCGAGGCCGACGGTCGGGTCGAGGTGTGCCGGGTCGAAGTTGAGGTAGTACGCGAGGCGGCCGATCAGCCAGTCGCGAATCTGCGGCAGTTCGACTTCGTCATCCTGACGTGGCATGAGATCTCCCTCTTCAGGCGCGATGCGCAGGGAAGACGAGGGCACGTTCGCCCGCCCTTCGCAGCCCATGGTGCCAGCGGCGAACACGGTCGGTAAGCGCGTCCCGGCGCACGGTCGGGCCCGCCCGATCGGGTCTACCCGGCCCGGGCCCGCACCCCGGGCGGGTCCGGGCGCCGACGGGCCCGGCGACAGCTTCTTGCCCGGCCGTTTCGGACACCGCGCAGCCCCCTTCACCTTATTGACCTGCGGCCGGGCGTCGGAGAATGCTGACGTGGCGCGGCCCGGGCACTGGACGGCCGGCGCCGTGCCCGCCCCGGATCCCCCCGAAAACCCCGACCGACGAAGGGCCGGAAGATGTCTGCTGCGCACGAGCACACGGAGCCGCTCGAGCCGATCGCGGTGGTGGGCCTGTCCTGCCGGCTGCCCGGGGCGCGCGATCCGGAGGAGTTCTGGCGGCTGCTCGCGCAGGGACGCGAGGCCGTGGCCGAGGTGCCCGAGGGACGCTGGCCGGGGCCGGCGGCCGAGGGCCTGCGCCGCGGCGGGTTCCTTGACGCGGTGGACCGGTTCGACGCGGACTTCTTCGGCATGGCTCCGGCCGAGGCCGCGGCCGCGGACCCGCAGCAGCGCCTGGCCCTGGAGCTGGCCTGGGAGGCGGTGGAACGGGCGCGGATCGCCCCGGACTCGCTGCGCGGGGAGCGGGTCGGGGTCTACGTCGGGGCGATCGGCTCCGACTACGCCCAGGTGCACGACCGGCTCGGCGAGGCGAACCAGAGCCCGTACACGGTCACCGGTACCGGCCGTAGCCTGATCGCGAACCGAGTCTCCTACGTCCTCGGGCTGCGCGGGCCGAGCCTCTCGGTGGACTGCGGCCAGTCCTCCTCCCTGGTGGCGGTCCAGCTCGCCTGCGAGGAGCTGGCGCGCGGGCAGGTCCCGGTCGCGCTGGCCGGCGGCGTGCATCTCAACCTGCTGCCGGAGACCACCGAGGCGCTCGGCCGCTTCGGGGCGCTGTCCCCGGACGGGCGCTGCCACGTCTTCGACCACCGGGCGAACGGCTTCGTCCGCGGCGAGGGCGGCGGATTCGTCGTGCTCAAGCCGCTGTCCGCGGCGATCGAGGCCGGCGACCGGGTCCACTGCGTGATCCTCGGCGGCGCGGTCAACAACGACGGGGGCGGGCGGACGCTGACCACCCCGCGGCCCGCGGCGCAGGCCGAGGTGATCCGGCTGGCACTGGCCCGGGCCGGGGCCGTCCCCGAGCAGGTGCGGTACGTGGAGCTGCACGGCACCGGCACCCCGGCCGGCGATCCGGTGGAGGCGGCGGCGCTGGGCGAGGCGCTCGGCCGGGGCCGGGCTGCGGGCGCGGCGCTCGCGGTCGGCTCGGTCAAGACCAACATCGGCCATCTCGAGGGCGCGGCCGGAATCGCCGGACTGCTCAAGACCGTGCTGTGCCTGAGCCACGGCTCGCTGGTGGCGAGCCTGAACTTCGAACGGCCCAACCCGGAGATCGACTTGGCGGAGCTGGGCCTGCGCGTCGTGCGCGAGGCGGAGCCCTGGCCGTCGTCTTCGGGGCCGCGCCCGCTCGCCGGGGTGAGCTCCTTCGGCGTGGGCGGCACGAACTGCCATCTCGTCCTGGCCGGCGCGCCCGATACCGCGCACGCGCCCGCCGCGGCGTCGGCGGGCCCGGATGCGGTCCGGCTCGAACGCGCGCGCGTGCCCGCGCCGCTGCCGCTGCTGCTCTCGGCCCGCTCCCCGCAGGCGCTGCGCGCCCAGGCCCGCGCGCTCGCCGACACCCTCACCGGGCCGCACGCCCCGGAGCCGGCGGACGCGGCACTCTCGCTGCTGCGCACCCGTGCACGGTTCGCACACCGCGCGGTGGTTCTCGGCGCCCAGCGCGCGGACCTCGTCTCCGGGCTCGAGTCCCTGGCGGCCGGGCGCATCGGCGAGGACGTGCTCACCGCGACCGCGCTCACCGGCCGGCGCGCCTTCGTCTTCCCCGGCCAGGGCTCACAGTGGCCTGAGATGACGCGGACGCTGGCCGCGGAGTCAGAGGTCTTCGCCGCGCGGCTCGCGCACTGCGCGCAGGCCGTGTCCGAGCACGTGGACTTCGATCTGCCGGCCGTGCTGCGCGGAGAGCCGGGCGCACCGGACCTCGACCGGATCGATGTCATACAGCCCGCGCTGTGGGCCGTCATGGTCTCGCTGGCGGCCCTGTGGCAGGCCCACGGCGTGCAGCCCGACCTGGTGATCGGCCACTCGCAGGGGGAGATCGCGGCGGCCACGGTGATCGGCGCCCTCTCCCTGCCGGACGCGGCCCGCGTCGTGGCACTGCGCAGCCGGGTGGCGTGCCGGATCTCGGGCGGCGGGATGCTCTCCGCGGCCGCGTCGCCCGCGCAGATCGAGGCGCTGTTGCCCGCGGGCTCCTCGATCTGCGTCGCCGCCGTCAACGGCCCGAGGGCGACGGTCCTCGCCGGCGCCCCCGACGAACTCCGCGTGCTGGGCGAGCGCCTGGAGGCGGACGGGGTGCGCGCCAAGCGGATCCAGGCCGACTACGCCTCGCACTCCCCCGCGGTCGAAGTCCTGCGCGAGGAGTTACTGCGCGAGCTCGGGCCGATCCGGCCGCGTTCCGTGCCGGTCCCCTTCTACTCGACGCTCACCGCGGAGCCGATCGACACCGCCGCCCTCGACGCGGAGTACTGGTACCGGAACCTGCGCCACCAGGTGCGCTTCGCCGACGCGGTGCGCCGGGCGGCGGCCGACGGCTGCGCGCAGTTCGTGGAGTGCAGCCCGCACCCGATTCTCAGCGGCGCCATCGAGGAGATCGGAGAGGCGGACGGCCTGGAACTCGCGGCCGTGGGCACGCTGCGCCGCGGGCAGGGCGGAATCATCAGGGTGCTGCGCAGCCTGGCCGAGGCGCACACCCTCGGCCTGGAACCGAACCTCGACGACTACTGCGTCCGCCCCGGCGCGCAGCTCACGGACCTGCCGACCTACCCGTTCCAGCGCTCGCGGCACTGGCTGGACGGCACCCCCGCCCGGCAGCCGGCCGCCGTCACCACGGGGCAGGCCGAGGTCGGCGCCCGGTCCGCGCCGCGCGCCTCGCGCAAAGAGCTGCTCGAGCTCGTCGCGGCCACGGCGGCCGAGCTGCTCGGGCGCGGCGACGTCGCGTCCCTCGACGTGACCTGCTCGTTCAAAGACCTCGGCTTCAACTCCCTGACCAGCGTCGAACTGCGCAACCGGCTCCAGGTCTCGACCGGCCTGCGGCTGCCGACCACCGTGCTGTTCGACCATCCGACGCCGCGTCAGCTCGCGGAATCCCTCCACGCCCGCTCGGCCGGATCGCCGGCCGAGGACACGGCCGCCGCCGGACCCGTCCACGACGCCGCGCCCCGGCACGAGCCGGAAGCGGATCCCGTCGCCATCGTCGCGATGGCCTGCCGGTACCCCGGCGGCGTCGTCTCCCCCGACGACCTGTGGCGGCTGGTGGCCGAGGGCACCGACGCGATCACGCCGCTGCCGACCAACCGCGGCTGGGACCTGGACACGCTGCTCGGTTCCGGCGACGGCCGGCCGGGCACCTGCGCCACCCGCTTCGGCGGCTTCCTGCACGACGCAGACCGCTTCGACGCGTCGTTCTTCGGCTTGAGCCCGCGCGAGGCGCTGGCGATGGACCCGCAGCAGCGGCTGCTGCTGGAGATCGCGTGGGAGGCACTGGAGCGGGCCGGGATCGACCCCGCGGCCCTGGCCGAAACGCCGACCGGCGTGTTCGTCGGCGCGATGGCCGGCGACTACGGTCCCCGGCTGCACCAGCCCGGCGGGGAGGTGGACGGACACCTGCTCACCGGCACCGCGACCAGCGTGGCCTCCGGGCGGATCGCCTACACCTTCGGGCTGCGCGGCCCGGCGATCACCGTGGACACCGCCTGCTCCTCGTCCCTGGTCGCGATGCACCTCGCCACCCGGTCGCTGCGCAGCGGCGAGTGCTCGCTCGCGCTCGCCGGCGGCGCGACGCTGATGTCCAACCCGGGCAACCTGGTGGAGTTCAGCCGGCAGAACGGCCTGGCCGTGGACGGGCGGGCCAAGGCCTTCGCCGCGTCGGCCGACGGCACCGCCTTCGCCGAGGGCGCCGGGATCGTGCTGCTGGAACGGCTCTCCGACGCACGCCGGCACGGGCATCCGGTGCTCGCCGTCATCCGCGGCGGCGCGGTCAACTCCGACGGCGCGAGCAACGGCCTGACCGCGCCGAGCGGCCTGGCCCAGCAGCAGGTGATCAGGCAGGCGCTGGCCGACGCGCGGCTGAGCGGCAGCGAGGTCGACGCCCTGGAGGCGCACGGCACCGGCACCGCGCTCGGCGACCCGATCGAAGCCGGAGCCGTGCTGGCGACCTACGGCCAGGACCGCGGCGAGCAGCGTCCGCTGTGGCTCGGCTCGGTCAAGTCGAACATCGGCCACGCCCAGGCCGCGGCCGGCGTCGCCGGGGTCATCAAGATGGTGATGGCGATGCGGCACGGCGTGCTCCCGCCCACCCTCCACGCGGCCGAGCCGACCGCGAAGGTGGACTGGAGCGAGGGCCAAGTGCGGCTGCTGACGCGGGAACAGCCGTGGGACGCGCCGGATCGCCCGCGCCGGGCCGCGGTCTCCAGCTTCGGGATCAGCGGCACCAACGCGCACCTCGTGCTGGAGTCGGCGCCCGCGGACCCGACACCGCCCTCGGCACACCCGGCCGGCCCGGCGCTGATCTGGGTGCTCTCGGCCCGATCCGCCGCGTCGCTCTCCGGCCATGCCGAACGGCTGGGCCGCTACGCGCTCGACGCCTCGGCGGACGACCTCGCGCAGGCCGGCCCGATCCTGGCCCGCCGGACCGCATTCCCGCACCGAGCCGTGGTGATCGCAAGCGACCGCGACGAGCTGTGCGCAGCGCTCGCTGCCCTGGCCGAGGACCGCGCGCATCCGTGTCTGCACCGCGGCGTCGCCGCCGACCTCCAGCCCGTCTTCGTCTTCCCGGGCCAGGGCGCACAGTGGGTCGGGATGGCCGCCGCACTGCGCGAGGCCGACCCGGTGTTCGCCGCCGCGTTGGCCGAGTGCGCCGACGCGCTCGAGCCGTACACCGGCTGGTCCGCCGTCGATGTCCTGACCGGCGCCGAGGGCGCGCCCTCGCTGGAGGGCACGGAGGTGGTCCAGCCGGTGCTGTTCGCCGTGATGGTCGCGCTCGCGCGGCTGTGGCGGGCGGCGGGCGTGGAGCCGGCCGCCGTGGTCGGCCACTCCCAGGGGGAGATCGCCGCGGCCCACATCGCCGGCGCCCTCAGTCTGGCGGACGCCGCGAAGGCGATCGCGCTGCGCAGCCGCATCCTCGCCGGGCTGGACGGTACCGGCGGCGTGCTCGCGGTCGGCGCGCCCGCGGCCCGGGTCCGCGCGCTGCTGGAACCGTGGCGAGACCGGCTCTGGGTCGCGGCGGACAACGGGCCGTCGGGCACGGTGGTCGCCGGGGAGTTGGCCGGGATCGAGGAGTTCGCCGCGGCGCTGGGCGATGCGGTGCAGCTGAGCCGTACCCCGGTGGCGTACGCAGCGCACACCCCGCACGTCGAATCAGTCCACGATGAGCTGCTCTCGCTCCTGGGCGAACTGGCGGCGACGGACACCGACACGGCGATCTGCTCGTCATGCCTGGGCGGATTCGTCGAGGGCTCGGTGCTGACCGCGGACTACTGGTACCGCAACGTGGCGGAGCAGGTCAGCTTCGACGCCGCCATACGCGCGTTCGGCGACTATGCGCGGCCGCTGTTCGTCGAGGTCAGTCCGCACCCGATTCTCGTCGGCGCGGTCCGGGACATCCTGGCCGAGGCAGGGATCGAAGGCAGCGCCGTCGGCACCCTGCGCCGCGGCCACGGCGGCCCCGTGCAGTTCGCGACGGCGCTGGCCGGCGCTTTCGTGCAGGGCGCGCCGGTCGCCTGGGCCCAGATCCTCGGCCCGGTCACCCGCCACCTCGAGCTGCCGACCTACGCGTTCGACCGGCAGCGGTACTGGCTGAGCGGTGCGGAGCCCGGCGCCTCGGTCAGCGTGCTCGGGCACCCGCTGCTCTCCGCGGCGGTTCCGGTGGCGCGGGACGGCGGCGCCCTGCTGACCGGGCGTCTTTCGCTCAACACCGCAGGCTGGCTCGCCGACCACGCGGTCAGCGGGACCGTGCTGCTGCCCGGCACGGGCTTCGTGGAGATCGCGCTGCGGGCCGCCGCCGAGGTCGGCGCGGACCAGGTCGAGGATCTGACTTTGCACGCGCCGCTGCTGCTGCCCGCGACGGGCGCGGTTCAGGTGCAGGCGACGGTCGGCGGCGTGGACGAACACGGCCGGCGCACCCTGGCCGTGCACTCCCGCCCCGACGGTGACCCGGAGGCGCCGTGGACACGGCACGCCGAGGGCATACTCGGCGCGAGCGACCCGCACCGCGCGGACCCGATCGCGCTCTGGCCCCCGGCGGGCAGCGAGACGATCGACCTGGACGACGCGTACGAACGCCTCGCCGCGCACGGCTACGAGTACGGACCCGCATTCCAAGGCCTCAGTGCTGCGTGGCGCGACGGGGACGACCTTTACGCCGAGGTGCGCCTGCCCGAACTACTCGCGGCCGATGCCGAGGCGTTCACCGTCCACCCGGCACTGCTCGACGCCGCCCTGCACATCCTCGTCCTCGAAGCGGCCGGCGGCCCGGGCGCCACCGACGTGCTGCTGCCGTTCTCCTGGTCCGGGGTCTGGATGGACTCTCCCGGCACCGACCGGCTGCGGGTGCGGCTGAGCCGGACACGCGATGACAAGGCGGCCGTCTCGCTGCACGACGTCACCGGCGCGACGATCGGCGGAGCCGAGGAACTGACGCTGCGTCCGCTGCCGCTCGGCGCCCGGACCGCGGCGGCGGGCGCGGAGCTCTACCGGCTCGACTGGGTGGACGCGCCGGACTATCCGGCCGTCGCAGAGGGCTGGACCGACCGGCGGTGGGCCGTACTGGGCGACGGACCGCTCACGCGGCAGTTCGCGAACGCACTGCGCGCGGACGGCCTCGAACCGCTGACCTGCGCCGACCTGGACCAGCTGCCGAACCCGGTGCCGCCCGTGGTCGTCGTTCCCGTCCCCTGCGAAAGCCCTGAGGGCAGCGACCCCCGCCACGCCGCGCGGTCACTGCTCAATCAGGCCATTGACCTGATTCGGCGCTGGGCGGGCGAGGACCGGTTCGGCGGCTCGCGGCTGCTGTTCCTCGCCGACCCCGGCTCGCTCACCGGGGCCCCGCTGTGGGGACTCGTGCGCTCGGCCGCCACCGAGCACCCGGACCGCTTCGCCCTCGCCGACTTCGGGGCCGACTTCGGAGCCGGGGGCGCGGCGGCGCTGCTCGCGGGCGCCGTGACGGCAGGCGAACCGCAGTGCGCGGTGCGCGCAGGACGTGTGCTGCTGCCCAGGGTGACCCGCGGCGCGGCCGCGCCGGCAGCGACCGAGCCGCTGGACCTCGGCTCCGGGACGGTGCTGATCACCGGCGGCACCAGCGGCCTCGGCGCCCTGGTCGCGACCCGGCTGGTGGAACGGCACGGCGCCCGCGCACTGCTGCTCGCCTCCCGCAGCGGCGCTCAGACGCCGGGCACCGAGGAGCTGGTGCGCAGCCTGACGCAGCTCGGCGCGTCCGTGCGCGTCGCCGCCTGCGATCTCGCGGAGCGCGCGGAGCTGACCGAGCTGCTCGCCGCCATCCCGCCGGACCGCCCCCTCGTCGGCGTCGTGCACGCGGCAGGCGTCCTGGACGACGCGACCGTCACCAACCTGGACGGCCCGCGCCTGGAACGGGTCCTGCGGCCCAAGCTCGATGCGGGCTGGCTGCTGCACGAGCTCACCGCCGCGCTGCCGTTGCGTATGTTCGTGCTCTTCTCTTCGGTCGCCGGGCTGCTCGGCAACGCGGGCCAGGGCAACTACGCGGCGGCCAACATGTTCCTGGACGCGCTGGCCGAGCACCGCCGCGGCCTCGGCCTGCCCGCGCAGTCCGTCGCGTGGGGCCTGTGGTCGGCGCCGACCGGGATGACCGCGGACCTGTCCGACGCCGACGTGGCCAGGCTCGCCGGTTCCGGGCTCGCGCCGCTGCCGGCCGCCGACGGGCTCGACCTGTTCGACGCCGTCCTGACCGGCATCGGCGGCGCGAACCCGGTCGCCGCCCGCTGGGACGCGGCCGAGCTGCGCGCCCGGGCCGAGCGCGCAGACCTCCCGCCGCTGTTGCGCGCCCTGGTCCGCGCACCCCGGCGGACGGCTCAGCACCCTGTCTCGGCTCAGGGTCCGGGCACCGCGTCCGGCACGTTCGCCGAACGCCTCGCCCACCTGGACCGGGCCGAGGCCGCCCAGCAGATCTTCGGCTTCGTCCGCAGCCAGGTGGCCATCTCGCTCGGCCACCGCGCGCCGGGCGAGGTCGCGGCGGATCGGCCGTTGCGCGACCAGGGCCTCGACTCCCTGATGTCGGTCGAACTGCGCAACCGGCTCGGCGCCGAGACCAGGCTGCGGCTGCCCGCCTCGCTCGCCTTCGACCATCCGACGGTCACGGCGCTGGCCGGCTACCTGACCGGCGCGCTGGTCCCCGCCGAACCGTCCGCGGAAGCGCTGCTGCGCCAGACCCTGGAGCGGATCGCGCCGCGCCTGGCCGAAGCGGACCCGGACGAACGGGAGCGGATCGCGCGGGCCCTGCACGACACGCTCGAGCGCCTCGGGCCGACCCCGGTCGGCGCGGCGGCGAGCACCGAGCCGGTCTTCGGCTCGCGTGAGGAGATGTTCGCGTTCATCGACGCGGGAAGCCGGCCTGTTGCGCCGTCGGCGCAGCGCTGACGCAATTCTGGATAGGGGTCACCGATGGCAGAGCAGGACCAGCTTCTCGAGTATCTCCAGAAGGCGACCGGTGAGCTGGCGACCGCGCGCCGCCGCCTCGCCGAGGCCGACGCGCGCGAGCACGAGCCGATCGCGGTGATCGGCATGGCGTGCCGGTTCCCGGACGCGGACGGCGTGGACGCGTACTGGGAGCTGCTGCGCGAAGGCCGCGGCGCCCGGGTCGGGAGCGTCCCGGCGGACCGGTTCGATCCGGAGCCGGGCGACGGGGACGCCGTGTACGTCCCGCGGCTCGGCTCCTTCCTGCCCGACGCCGCCGGATGGGATGCCGAGTTCTTCGGCTTCTCCGCGCGCGAGGCACTGCGGATGGATCCGCAGCAGCGGCTGCTGATGGAGCTGGCCTGGGAAGCCATGGAGGACGCCGGCACCCCGCCGCCGAGCCTGGTCGGCAGCCGCACCGGCGTCATGCTGGGCTTCTCCGACGCCTTCCAGTACGGGCAGGTGGAGGCGGAGCGGCACGGCCCGCAGGTGTACGCCGACCCGTACATGGGGCAGGGCGCCCTGGCCAGCGTCGTCGCGGGCCGGATCGCCTACCACTTCGACCTGCGCGGCCCGGCTCTGTCGCTGGACACCGCCTGCTCCTCGTCGCTGGTCGCCACGCATCTGGCCGTTCAGGCGCTGCGCGGCGGCGAATGCGACTACGCGCTGGCCGGCGGCGGATACCTGGCGCTGCACCGGTTCCTGTACGTCTACAGCTGCGCGACCTCGCTGCTGTCCCCCACCAACCGCTGCCACACCTTCGACGCCGGCGCCGACGGCTACATGATGGGCGAGGGCGGCGGCATGGTCATGCTGGCCCGGCTCTCCGACGCGCTGCGCGCCGGGCACCGGGTGCGCGCGGTGATCCGCGGCGGGGCGGTCAACCAGGACGGCCGCAGCAACGGCCTGACCGCCCCCAACCGGCACGCCCAGGTGCAGGTCATCCGGCAGGCGCTGGCCGCCGCCCGGACCTCGCCGCACGAGGTGCGCTACCTGGAGGCGCACGGCTCGGGCACCGCGCTGGGCGACGAGATCGAGTTGGGCGCCCTCAACGAGGTGTTCGGCGCCCGGGCCGGCACGGAACCGCTGCGGGTCGGCGCGGTGAAGACCAACATCGGCCACACCCACACGGCCGCGGGTATCGCGGGCCTGATCAAGACGGTCCTCGTCCTCGAACACGGTATGGTCCCGCCGAACCTGCACCTGCAGGAGCCGGCCGAGGCGCTGCTCGACGGCGCGGCGGTGCGCCCGGCGGCCGGACTCACGCCGCTGGCGGACGGCGCGCACGTGCCGGTCGCGGGGGTCAGCTCGTTCGGCTGGTCGGGGACGAACGCGCACCTCGTGCTCGAGGCGGCACCCGACCCGCGGCGCGACTCCGCACCCGGATCTGCGGGCGCTGAGACGGTGGAGGGCGATACCGCGCGGCGGCCGGAGCTGCTGCCGGTCTCAGCCGTCGACGACGCCGCGCTGCGCGCCCAGTTCTCCCGCCTGGCCGCGGCCGTCGGGCCGCTGGACCTCGGCGAGGTCGGCCACACGCTGCGCGAGGGACGAGCCCAGCACGCGGTGCGCCGGGCCGTGGTCGCCGGCAGCGCCGCCGATGCGGGGGTCAGGTTCGCCTCGGCCGGCGGGTCGGGCGGCGTCCGGCGGCTGCCCGAGCGCCCGCGCGTGGCCTTCCTGCTGCCGGGCGTGGGCGACCAGTACCGGGGCCTGGGCCGCGACCTGTACCGCGCGGAACCGGTCTTCGCCGCGGCGGTGGACGAGTGTGTACAGATCCTGATACAGCGCTGCGGCATCGATCTGCGCCCGATGCTCTTCGCCGAGCCGCCCGCGGCGCAGGAGGGCGCGCCGGGGATCTTCGGCCGTACCGCAGCGGCCACCGCGCCGGGCGAGGACCCGTTGGAGCACGCGGAGGTCGCCCACCCGTTCCTGTTCACCGTGCAGTACGCGCTCGCCCGGCTGCTGGCCCGGCGCGGCGTGGCGGCGGACCTGCTGGTCGGATACAGCCTCGGCGAGTACGTCGCGGCCTGCCTGGCCGAGGTGTTCAGCCTCTCCGACGCGCTGTGGCTGGTGGTGGAGCGGGCCCGGCTGATCGAGGCCGCGCCGGCCGGCCGGATGCTCGCCGTCGCCGCGGGCGAGGAGCAGGTGCGCGCGGTCTTCGCCGCCGGCCCCGCGGACGTGGACGTGGCCGCGCTCAACGGTCCGGCGATGACGGTTCTCAGCGGTCTGCCGACGGCGATCGACGCCGCCGCGGCGCAGCTGGCCGAGGCCGGTATCGCCGCCCGGATGCTGCGCTCCGCGCACCCGTTCCATTCCAGCCTGCTGCAACCCGCGCAGGACAAGCTCGCGGCGCTGGTCGGATCCGTCGAGCGCAGGGCGCCGCGCATCGGCATCGTCTCGAACTCCACCGGCACCCTCCTGACGGACCGTGAGGCGACCGATCCGCGTTACTGGGCCGAGCACCTGTGCCGTCCGGTGCGCTTCGCCCAGGGCGTGCGCTACTGCATCGAGCGCGAGGTGGACGCCTACCTGGAACTGGGCGCCGGCCAGATGCTCGGCGGCCTGGTGCGGCAGAACATCACCGGCGACGCGCGCCCGGCCGTGCTGGGCACCCTGCCCGCCCCGTGGCCCGCTCAGGGCAGGCCCGAGGAGAACGCCCACGTGCTGGAAAGCTGCGCCCGGCTGTGGGAGTTGGGCGTCGAACTGGACTGGTCCGCGCTGCGCCGCGAGGGCGCGCGGATGACTCAGCTGCCCACCTATCCGTTCCAGCGCACGCGGTACTGGCCGCAGCGCGAGGCCTCCGCCACCCGCTCCGAGCCCCTCGGCACGCCGCCGGCCGAAGGTCTCGCGTACGCGCCGACCTGGCGGCGCGACCTGACCAGGCTCCCGGCCACCGCCCCCGCACTCGCGGGCACGCTGGTGGTGTTCAGCGACGAACGCGGGATCGGCGGCCGCCTGGCCGACCTCGCGGAATCGGCCGGTGCGCAGGTCATCGAGGTGGTCGCGGGCGCGGGGCCGCGCCGCGACGGCCGACGGTTCGTGATCGATCCGTCCGTCCCGGAGCACTACCGCGAGGTCTTCGCCGCAGTCGGGCCGGCTGCCGGACCCGTGCAGGCGGTGCACCTGTGGAGCCTCGGCCCGACGGTCCGGGATGAGCGGTTCGCCGACGACGCGGAACTGCGCGCGAGCGTGCAGCGCGGTTTCGGGACCCTGCTGCCGGCCGTCCAGGCGCTCGGTGCCACCGCGGCCGAGCACGGTGTGCGGCTGTTGACCGTCACCGCGGGCGCGGCGGAAGTCGTCGGCGGCGAAGCGAGCGCGCCCGAGACCGCCGCGGTGCACGGACTCGGTTTCAGTGTCCGCAGCGAATACCCGGGCCTGCTCTGGCGCGGCGTCGACCTGCATCCGCAGGCCAGCGGCCCGGAATCGGCCGAAGCCCTGGCCGACGAGCTTCGCCGCGGCCCCTGGAGCTACCAGGATCCGGCCGCCGAGCCCGCACTGGTCGCCTGGCGCGGCGGGCGGCGCTGGTTGAAGGGCTGGACGGAGCTCGACCTGCCGACTGCCGCGGACCTGAACGGCACGGCGTGGGACGCCGACGGGGCCTACCTGATCACCGGCGGCACCCGAGGCCTGGGCATGGAGCTGGCCAAGCGCCTGGTCGGACGCGGGGTGCGCCGGCTCGCCCTGGTCGGGCGCAGCGACCTGCACGCCAAACCGACCGAGCGCACAGCCGGCACGCTGCGCGACGTCGCAGAGCTCGAACGGTCCGGGGCACAGGTACTGCTGCTCACCGCGGACGCGGGCGTGCCGGAGCAACTGCGCGACGCCCTGCGCCAGGCGCAGGACCACTTCGGCGCACTGCACGGGCTCGTACACTGCGCCGGCGTCCCCGCCACCGGCCTCGCCGCGCGCCAGACGCTCGCCGGCGCGAGCCCGGTGCTGGCGCCGAAGGTGCTGGCCATGGGCCCGATCGCCGAACTGATCGGCCCCGACACCCCGGCCGCGATGCGCCCGAAACTGCTCGTGCTGTACTCCTCCATCGCCACGGTCATCGGCGGCATCGGCGAGAGCGACTACTGCGCGGCCAACGCCGTGCTCGACGCCTACGGCACCGCGCTGGCCTCCGCCGCCCCCGACACCCAGGTCCTCACCGTCGCGTGGGGCCAGTGGCAGCACGACGACTGGCAGACCGCGCAGACCGGCACCGTCCTGGCCAAACAGCTCGACTACCGCAAGCGCTACGGCTTCACCGTCGAGGCCGGATACGCACTGCTCGAGCGGCTGATCGGGGGCGCGCACGGCGGCGTCGGCGGAAGCGTCGTCGCGCCGCGCCAACCGTTGGCACAGGCCCGGCGCGAATGGGCCTCGCTCAACGACCTGGACGCGATGCTCGACGCGGCGAGCGCCGCGAGCGGTTCGACCTCGACCCGGTTCCCGCGGCCGCAGCTGCGCACCGACTACGCCGCACCGCGCTCCACGCAGGAGGCCGCGATCGCCGACACCTGGGGCGAATTCCTGGGCATCGACCGCGTCGGCGTGCACGACCCGTTCTTCGACCTCGGCGGCACCTCGCTGGTCGGCATGGCCATGATCACCACCCTCGAACGCCTGCTCGACCGGCGCATCCTGCCCGCCACACTGTTCGCGCATCCCACCGTCGCGCAGTTCAGCGCGGCGCTGGAGGGAGCGGACGCGGCCGGCCGCGGCGAGGCCGCCGACCCGGCGGCCGGCTTCACCCGGGGCGCCCGGCGCCGCCGGGCCGAGACCACGAGGACTTCCGACACGCAGAAGCGAGGACACCGTGACTGAGCCCAGCACCGTCGAGGCCCGCGACTCGGCCATCGCGGACACGGACATAGCGCTCGTCGGCATGGCGGGCCGGTTCCCGGGCAGCGCCGACGTGCCCGGCCTGTGGGCCGCGCTGCGCGCCGGCGAATCCGGCATCACCCGCTTCACCGAGGCACAACTGCTCGCGGCCGGCGTACCGGCACAGCTGCTCGCCGACCCGAACTACGTCCGGGCGGGCGCGGTCATCGAAGGCGTGGACCGGTTCGACGCGGGCTTCTTCGGGGTCAATCCCAAGGAAGCGCAGATCCTCGACCCGCAGCACCGGCTCTTCCTCGAACACAGCTGGCACGCGCTGGAGGACGCGGGCTGCGACCCGGCCCGGTTCGACGGCGCCATCGGCGTCTTCGGCGGCTGCGCCTGGAGCAGCTACCTCACCGCCAACCTCAACCCGGCCGGGGTGGCCCGCGAGGTCGGCGACACGGCCCTGGCCCTGGCCAACGAGAAAGACACCCTGGCCACCCGGGTGGCGCACCTGCTCGGCCTGTCCGGACCCGCCTTCACCGTCCAGAGCGCCTGTTCCACCTCGCTGGTGGCGGTCTGCGTCGCGGCCGGCAGCCTGGCGAACTTCGAGTGCGATCTCGCGCTGGCCGGCGGTGTGTCGATCAGCGTGCCGCAACGCGTCGGCTACCTGTATCAGCCCGGCGGCATCGCCTCCCCGGACGGCGAATGCCGGGCGTTCGACGCCTCGGGGCTGGGCGCCGCGCTGGGCAGCGGAGTCGGCGTGGTCGCGCTGCGCCGCCTGGCCGACGCGCTCGCCGACGGCGACCGCGTCTACGCGGTGCTGCGCGGCTGGGCGGTGAACAACGACGCGGGCAAGAAGGTCGGATTCACCGCGCCGGGCGTGCAGGGGCAGGCCGCGGTGATCGCCGAGGCGCTCGCCGCCGCCGGGCTGCGCCCGGGCGATCTGGACTACGTCGAGGCGCACGGCACCGGCACCGCGCTCGGCGACGCGGCCGAACTGGCCGCGCTCCAGCGCGTCTTTCGCGGCGAAGCGGTCCGGATCGGGTCGGTCAAGACCAACCTCGGCCACCTCGACCGCGCCGCCGGTGTCACCGGCCTGATCAAGACGGCGCTGGCGCTGCATCACGGCGAGATCCCGCCGACCCGCAACCTCACCGATCCCAACCCGCAGCTCGAGTCCTGCGACGCCGCGCTGAGCGTGGTCACCGAGCCGTGGCCGTGGCCCCGGGGCGAGCGGCCGAGGCGCGCGGGAGTCAGCGCGTTCGGCATCGGCGGCACCAACGCGCACGTGGTGATCGAGGAGGCGCCGCCGCGCCCGGCCGAGCCCCGCGCCCCGCACCGGCCCGAACTGCTGATCTGGTCGGCGCGTTCGGCCGCCGCCGCGGATCAGTCCACCGACCGGCTCGCCGGGCACCTGGAGACGACCGAGGACGAGCTCGCCGACATCGCCCACACCCTGAAGTCCGGGCGGGCGGCCTTCCGGCATCGCCGGATGGTGGTGGCCGGCTCTCCGCAGTCGGCCGCGGCCCTGCTGCGCGGCGGCGCCGTACACAGTGCGGTGGCAAGCGGCGGCGAGCAGCCGATCGGGTTCCTCATCAATGGAGCTGACGCCGCGTCACGATTCCCGGGCCCGGTGCTGGCCGAGCTGTACCGCGACGAAGAGGTCTTCCGCGCCGAGCTCGACCGGTGCCGGGCGATCCTGGCGGAGCACGGCGCCGCCGATCCGCTGGCCGGCCTGGCGAATCCCGACGGCGCCGCCGTGACGGACGTCGCCGTATTCGCCGCCGCGTACGCGCTCGCGCAACTGGTGCGCTCCCGGGGCGTGGAACCCTCCGTTCTCGTCGGCTACGGCGTCGGCGAGTACGTGGCGGCCTGCCTGTCCGGCGTGCTCCCGCTTCGGGACGCATTGGGCCTGCTCACCGACCCGGACCGGCTCAACGGCACCGACCTGACCGACTGGGCCGCGGCGCACGGCACGTCGCCCACACCGGGCATCGCGTGGATCTCGGGCGCGGCCGCAGAGCAGGGCACGGTCCTGCTTCAGCTCCTTCCGGGCGCGGCCGGCGAGACCGGGTCCCGGGTCCTGCCGATGTGGCCCGACGACGCCGACCCGGTGTCGGCCGCGGCGGTCCTGGCCGAGGCGGCGGGCCGACTGTGGCTGGAAGGCGTGTCCATCGACTGGACCCGCGCTCGGCCCGGGCACCGGCCGCGCCGCGTCACGCTGCCGGGATACCCGTTCCAGCCCGAGCGGTACTGGATCGACCCGCCGGCCTTGGCGTCGGCGGCCTCGGCCGAGGCGGCGCAGGCGCAGGTGCAGGTGGAACTTCTGACGCAGGCCTGGCAGCCTGCCGACGCTTCCGTCCCCGCGCCCGCGCAGCAGCGCACCGGCGGCGCGCACCACCTGATCGTTCCCGATGCGGGAGGCGTCGGGCAGGCCCTGGCCGCACTGCTGCGCCGAGCCGGACAGGAGGTGACCGTCGCACCCGGGGCCGAGAGCCTCGCAGGGTTCGTCGACGGCGCCGCGAACGTCGTGGACCTCTCCCCGTTGGACCACTGCGACACCTCCTGCGACGCGGCCGCGGTGGTGGCCTCCGTCGCCCGGACCC
>FSXZ01002792.1_pt1 | contig 17441 bp, 13 predicted proteins | sample 1638121 | NCBI WGS metagenome assembly FSXZ01 (sample SAMEA3914788, study PRJEB12502) | metagenome | biome: forest; material: soil | place: Canada | collected 2011-07-03 | depth 0.1 m
GGCCGCCGGGGCCAGCAACCTGAAGAAGCTGACCCTGGAGCTCGGCGGCAAGAGCCCCAACATCGTTTTCGACGACGCCGGGCCGGACGCCATCGAGGGCGCCGCCAACGCGATCTTCTTCAACCACGGGCAGTGCTGCGTAGCCGGGTCGCGCCTGTACGTCCAGCAAAGCAGATTCGATGAGGTCGTCGACGGCGTCGCCTCGATAGCCAAGTCCGTCAAGATGGGCCCGGGCATGGAACCGGGCACCCAGATGGGCCCCCTGGTCTCTGAGGAGCAGTTCCGCCGGGTGTCCGGCTACCTGGAATCCGGCAAGTCCGACGGGGCCACCGCGCTAGCAGGCGGCGGCAGGTACGGCAACCGCGGTTACTTCATCGAGCCGACCGTGCTCACCAACACCCGGCCCGACATGAAGGTCGTCCGCGAGGAGATCTTCGGACCCGTACTAGTCGCAGCGCCGTTCACCGACCTCGACCAGATCGCCGCCGTCGCCAACGACTCCGAGTACGGCCTCGGCGCAGGCATCTGGACCCGCGACATCTCCAAGGCCCACGCCCTGGCCAAGAAGCTCCGGGCCGGCACCGTCTGGATCAACTGCTACAACGTCTTTGACGCCGCGCTCCCGTTCGGCGGATACAAGCAGTCAGGCTGGGGCCGCGAGATGGGCCACGAGGCACTTCACGCCTACACCGAAGTGAAGGCCGTCACCACACAGCTGTAAGCATCCGGATCGGGGCCGGGCCAGCAGCTCCGGCCCCGATCTGCAGGCACCCGCCAGGCGCTCACGCCCGCAAGGCGTCCCCCGCCAGGGACGTCAGGGACTGCTAGGTTTTGCCGTATGACAGCGGATCCGGCGGTGAGCGAGCGGAATGCTCGCAACGAACTGGTCATGGCCGAGCTGCGCGAGCAGGGCGGCCGGACGGCAGCGGGGCAGGCGCTGGTCATCCTGATTACCACGGGCGCGAGGACCGGCCGTGCGCACTACAAGCCGGTGTGCGTCCGGGAGGACGGCACTGATCTCGTGATCGCCGCCTCGGCAGGCGGGCAGCCGCGCCACCCGCAGTGGTACCAGAACCTGATGGCGCGGCCCGAGATCACCGTGGAGTACCTGGGTGCGTCCTATCCGGTCGCCGCGAGCACGGTTCCCAACAGCGCTGACCGGGACCGGCTCGTCCAGATGCTGAGCGAGGAGATCACCGGGCTGTACGAGTACCAGGACCGCTGTCGCGACTCGCGCCAGATCCCCATCGTCCGGCTTCGCCGCCGCTGACGTGGCCTGGCCCGGCCTGCCGGGGACTTGGCCGAAGCAACCGGCGGACCGGGTGCGCCTACTCTCGACCATAGGCGCGCGGTGCATCCAGGCATCAGGCTCGCTGGCTAGCGGTGAGAGGCGGCCTGCGTGGGAACGGCACCGGCGGATGGCGGCGCGCAGGTGAGCCCGCCGATCCGCACTCCGGACCAGCGGGTCCGGGTCTTCGTGTCGTCGACGCTCAGGGAGCTCGCGGCGGAGCGGGCCGCGGCCCGGGCCGCCATCACCGGGCTGCATCTCACGCCGGTCATGTTCGAGCTCGGGGCGCGCCCGCACGCCCCGCGTGAGCTGTACCGGGCCTATCTGGCCCAGAGCGAGGTGTTCGTCGGGATCTACTGGCAGCAGTACGGCTGGGTGGCGCCGGGCGAGGAGGTCTCCGGCCTGGAGGACGAGTACCTCCTGTCCGGGGACCGGCCGAAGCTGATGTACATGAAGGCCGCCGCGCAGCGCCAGCCCCGGCTGGCCGAGATGCTGGCCCGCGTCGAGGCCGACGACCAGGCGTCCTACAAGCACTTTGACAACGCCGACGACCTGGCGGAACTGCTCGCCGATGACCTGGCCGTGCTGCTGACCGAGCGGTTCGCGCGACTGCCCCCGGCCGCCCTGCCGCCGGGTCGGCGGCCGGCGGCGCTGCCGGTGCCGCTGACTCCCATCATCGGCCGGGAGGACGAGACCGCGGCGGTGATCGCGCTGCTCCGTGACCCGGACGTGCACCTGGTCACGCTGTTCGGGCCGGGCGGCATCGGCAAGACCCGGCTGGCCGTCGAGGTGGCCCGGCAGATGAGCGCGACCGTGCCGGTCGACCTGGACGGAGTGTCGTTCATCGACCTGTCCGCCGTTCGCGACGCGGCGGGCTGGGCCGACGCCGTCATGGCTGTGCTCGGTATCCGGCCCGAGGGCACCCGGCCGGTCCTCGATCTGCTCGCCGACCGGGTCCAGGGCCGGCGGTTGCTGGTCGTCCTGGACAACGTCGAGCAGCTGGTCGCGGCCGCGCCGGACCTGGGCACCCTGCTCGCGGCGTGCCCGGACCTCACCGTGCTGGTCACCACCCGGATCGTGCTGCAGCTGCGCGGCGAGCATGAGGTCGCGCTGGCGCCGCTTCCGACGCCCCCGGCCGGGCCCCGGGCCGATGCGCAGGCGATCGGGCAGTCGACCGCCGTCCGGCTGATGGTGGCCCGTGCCCGGCAGGTGCGCCCGGACTTCGCCGTGACCTCCGATAACGCCGCCGCCCTGGCTGAGCTGTGCCGCCGGCTCGATGGCATCCCGCTGGCCCTGGAGCTGGCCGCCGCCCAGCTGCGCCTGCTGACCCCGGCGGCACTGCTGCGCCGGCTCGGCCCCGGGCTGGACCTGGCCGCCAGCGCGGTCGACACGCCAGACCGGCAGCGGACGCTCCGGGCCACGATCCAGTGGAGCTACAGCCTCCTGGGCGAGGCCGACCGGGCGCTGCTGGCCCGGCTGTCGCTGTTCACCGGGTCCTGGACCATGGAGGCGGCGGACGTGGTCGGGACGGTCGGCGGCGACCTCGACGCCGTCGAGCAGCTGGCCTCACTGCTGTCCCAGAGCCTGATCCTGACCGACGAGTCCGACCCCGCCGAGCCGCGCTTCCGGATGCTGAACACCATCCGGGCCTACGCCCGCGAGCAGCTGGCTGCGCGCGGCGAAGCCGAGGCCACCGTGATCCGGCTGACCCGGTACCTGGTCGGTGTCGTCGAGACGGTCCGCGACGCCCTGCAGGGACCCGATCACCGCTCGGCGGGCGAGCGCCTGGATCGCGAGCGTGACGAGATCCGCTCGGCGGCCGACTGGGCCGTGCAGGCCGATGACGCGGAGACCGTCGGCCGGCTGCTCGCCCCGCTGTTCACCTACTGGTGGAGCCGCGGGCTGCTCCCGATGACCAGCGAGCTGGCCGAGCGGGCGGCGCTGCTGCCGTCGGCCGCGAGCCTGCCGCCGTACCCGTCCGCGCTCCTGCTGGGGGCGCGGGGCATATCCATGGTGATGACCGGCCGGGCGGCCGAGGCCGAGCCGCTGCTGCGCCGCACGCTGGAGACGGCGACCGTCCTGGGTAATCGTCGGCTGGCGGCCTACGCGCTGCTCGGGCTGGGCGGGGCGCTGGTGCACCGCGCGGTCGGCGAGGCCGTCCGGCGGCTGGACGAGGCAGCCGGGGCCTTCCGCGAGATCGGCGACCGGTGGGGCCTGGCCCTGACCCTGTCCACCCGCGGCCAGCTGGCCCTGCTGGCGGGCGATCAGGCCGCGGCGCAGTCCATGCACGAGGAGGCCCTGGCCGCCGCCGAGGCGATCGACAACCTCCACCTCCAGGCGCAGGTCCTGGACATGCTCGGGCTCGACGCCGCCACGGCCGGCGATACGGCGGGCGCACGGGCTCGCTACGCCGCCGCCGCGGAGCTGCATATCCGCCTGCTCGACTACGAGGGCTCGTCCTACGGCCTGTCCGGGTTCGCCGCGCTGGCTCTGGCCCAGGGCCGGGCACCGGCCGCCGCCCGGCTGATCGGCGCATCCGGTTACGCGCGCCAGCTCGTCGGGACGGAGATCTGGCCGGGCATGCAGTCCATGACCGATGACCTGACCGCCGCGGTGGCCGGGGCGCTCGGGCCGGCCGCATTCGCCGCGGCGACTAGGGCCGGCGGCCGCCTGCGCCTCCCGGACGCCCTCCGCTACGGGCTGGCCGCCACGGCCGGGGCAGCGACGTCCGATCCCTTCCCGGACTGGGCCTCCCGGCTCAGGCCAGCGGGGCCGGGCGCGGCCGGCCCGTCAGCGGGGGTCGGGTCAGCCGGATGACGGGAAGGGCCGCGAGGCGCAGGCCGGCACGAAGGGCCAGTGGTCACGGGCAGCCTGGTCGAGGCGGTCCCCGCTGGGACCGGGCTGGTGTCGTGGCCGCCTCTCGCCGTCTCGGCGAGCCGGAGGCACTGGCGCCGTCGAGCGATGCGCAGCAGGATCGATCCGACCGCCACCCGCAGGAGAAGGAGACACCGTGACCGATACCTCAGGCCCGGCCGGCGACCTGTCCCGGCCCGCCACGCTGGATGGCCGGGTCGTTGTCGTGACGGGGGCGGGCTCGCGCGCGCCCGGGATCGGGAACGGGAAGGCGGCGGCCGTGCTGGCGGCGCGGGACGGCGCCCGGGTGGCGCTTCTGGATGACCACCCGGAGCGGGCCGAGGAGACGCTGCAGATGATCCGCTCCGACGGCGGCGAGGCGATCGTCGTGCCCGCTGACGTGTCGGATCCGGCGTCGTGCCAGGCGGCGGTCGAGAAGGTCGCCGGCTCGTACGGGTCGCTCTACGGCCTGGTCAACAACGTCGGCGTGAGCTGGCCGCCGGGTGACGCGCTGCGCGTCGACCCCGACGAGTGGGACGTCGGCATGCGCGTGAACGTGAAATCCATGATGCTCATGGCGAAGTACTGCGTGCCCCACATGCTGGCCGGCTCCGGGGGCTCGATCGTGAACATCTCCTCCGTGGCGGGGCTGATCGCCGGGAACCCCAACTTGCTCTACGCCACGTCCAAGGCCGCCATCATCGGGCTGACCAAGTCGATGGCCGGTCACTTCGGTGCCCAGGGCGTGCGGGTGAACTGCGTCGCCCCCGGGATGGTCTACACGCCCATGGTGGCCAGCCGGGGCATGACCGAGGAAGTGCGGGCGGCCCGCCGGGCCCGCTCGATGCTCGGCACCGAGGGCTCCGGATGGGACGTCGGCCATGCCGTGCGCTACCTCCTGGGCGACGATTCCCGCTGGGTGACCGGGGTGGTGCTGCCCGTCGACGCCGGCGCGTCGGCGGGGGCGTTCTCGTCCTACCCCCGCCTCCCCGACGCGAAGGCGCCCGGCGCGCCGTGACGCCGCCGAGCCGAGGCGGCCGCTGACCGGCGGGGCAGCCGGAGCTGCCCGGCTGGCAGGAAGCCTGCCAGCCGGGGCGCGTAGCGAGCGGCCGTGAGGGAACTACTGGCCGGACGACATGCCGCCGCCCAGGAGGGCGGGCAGCGCGGTAGCCCGCATTCTCTTCAGGACCCGGTGCGTGACGGGGACAGCGTCGGGGTGGACGCCTCCGTTGGATGCGGCGGCCGAGCTCCAGGCGGCAGCGCGCCGTTCGAACGTCTCGGTGTCGTCGAGCTGGAGGCAGTCGATCCGGTTCTCCCGGACGTCGACCACGATCGTGTCGCCGTCTTCGACGAGGGCGATGGGACCGCCGAGGAAGGCCTCAGGGGCAACGTGCCCGATGACCAGCCCGACTGATCCGCCGGAGAACCGCGCATCTGTCATCAGGGCGATCGTGATGTTTTGCCGGCGGCACAGACTCGTGATCTTCGATGTCGGGTCCAGCATCTCGGGCATGCCCGGGGCGCCCCGGGGACCCTCGTACCGGATGACCACCATGTCGTTGTCGTGAAAGTCGCCGGGCCGCTCGTCGAGCGCCTGAATCAGGACCCGCTCGCTGTTGAAGACGCGGGCGCGGCCGGTGAAGACGCCGTCGGAGATCCCGCCCTCGACACCGGCCAGCTTGAGGATCGCGCCGCCGCCGGGAGCCAGATTCCCGCGGAGGAGACGCAGGCCGCCGGTGTCCTTGAACGGCCGGCCGGCCGAATGGATGACGTCGTGATCAGGGAGGGGCGGGGCGAGCCGGCTGACCTGCTCGCCGAGCGTCTCACCTGTGCAGGTGAGCGCATCCGCGTCGAGGAAGCCGGCGGACAGGAGCTCGCGGACCACGGCGGGCAGGCCGCCCGCGGCCTCGACGTCAACCATGGAGTACGCCCCGAAGGGCCTCATGTTGACGAGCACCGGCAGGCGCCGCGACAGGTCATTGAACTCCGCCTGGCTGAGCACCTCATCCCAGAGGTCGATCCCGGCGGCCCTGGCAATCTCCACGCTGTGGAGCATGACGTTAGTCGAGCCGCCCATGGCGATGGCGACGGTCAGGGCGTTGCGCAGCGAGGCTGGCGTCACGATGTCTCGCGGCCGGATGCCCCGCGACGCCATCGTGAGCAGGCAGTCGACGAGCTGGCCGGGAAACTCGGCCGCCCGGCGGGGGTCATCCGAGGCCGGGGCGACCATGTGGAGCGGCTCCAGGCCGAGCACGCCGATGAAGGTCTGCATGGTGTTGTAGGTGAACATGCCCCCGCAGCTGCCCTGGCCAGGACAGGCATGCAAGGCAACGCGGGCTCGGACCCCTTCGTCCGGATCGGAGGCGGCCTGGAATGCGGTCACGAGATCGATCCGCTCGCCCGTCTCAGGATCAATGCCCGGCCTGATCGAGCCGTCGGACAGAATCACCGAGGGCACATTGTGCTCGAGCAGGGCGGCCACGGTGCCCACCGGGGGCTTGTCGCACGCGACGACGGCGATCAGGCCCGCGACACCGTTCGCGGCCAGGTGCATGGCCGCTGCGTCGTTGACCAGCTCGCGGCCGGTGAGGGAGAACCGCATCTCGGGAGTGCCGTTGAGCTGGCCGTCCGAGACCCCGAGAGTGAAGGCGGGCGCGATCAGGCGCACCGGGAGGTCCTCGCTGGCGATGCGCCGCGACATCGCGGCCTGAACGGCCGCCACCTTCGCCTGGACCCCCAGATAGCACTGGCTGTCACCAAGGTTCCCGAGCACGGCCCATACCGGGTCGTGGATTTTCCGGACGTCCTCACCCAGGAACGCCGCCGTGCCGACCCTCTGGACGTCGCGGCCCGGGTTGGCAGAACCCGGGCCGGCGGCGTTCTCGGGGTCGGCTGGGCTGGCCCCGTCAACTAGTGCTGTCACGCCCGAAAGCGTACCGCCGTCCTCCTGCTCACCGGGGCCATACCGAATGCGCCCAGCGCAGGCGGACCGAGGCAGGTCATGATGGTCACGACTCGCTCCCGACGGTGGCCGCCCGGGTCGCCGCGGCGACCCGGGCCGCCGGGCCGCCGGCGGCGGCCTTTCCTCAGCTGGTCGCGACAGGGCTGGTTTCCTGGTCGGCGTCGATGAGCCGCGACACGGCCTCGATCAGGGCCAGGTGGGTGAACGCCTGCGGGAAGTTGCCGAGATGCTGGCCGGTGGTGGCGTCGATCTCCTCCGCGTACAGCTGCAGCGGCCCGGCGAAGGACAGCAGTTTCTGGCACAGGGCCCGGGCGCGGTCGGTGTCGCCGGTCATGGCCAGCGCGGTGACCAGCCAGAACGAGCAGATGGTGAAGGTCCCTTCCGCGCCGGAGAACCCGGTGTCGGTGCCGTCGACCTTGTAGCGCAGGACCAGGCCGTCCTGGGTCAGCTCGTCGGCAATGGCCCGCACGGTGGCCCGCACGCGGTCGTCGTCGGGCGGCAGGAAGCCCATGATGGGCAGCAGCAGCAGCGAGGCGTCGAGGTCGTCGGTCTCATAGTGCTGCCGGAACACCCCGCGGTCCGAGACGCCCTTGTCCAGGATCTCGGCCCTGATCTCGTCGGCGCCCGCCTGCCAGCGGTCGGCGCGCTCGGTGGCGCCGCGCTCGCGGGCCAGGTCGGCACCGCGCTGCGCCGCGACCCAGCACATCATCTTGGACGCGGTGAAGTGCTTGGGGTCACCGCGGACTTCCCAGATGCCCTGGTCGGGCTCACGCCAGTGCTCCAGGGCGGCCTCGACGAACCCGGCCAGGCCTTCCCACACCGGCTCGACGATCTGGGCGGCGCCGTGCCGGAACTGGACATCGAGGGCATCGAGGATCATGCCCCAGACGTCGTGCTGCTGCTGGTTATACGCCCCGTTCCCGACCCGGACGGGGCGCGCGCCGTCGTACCCGGACAGGTGGTCAAGGGTGTGCTCGGTCAGGTCACGCTCCCCGCCGATGCCGTACATGATCTGCAGCTCGAGCTTCTTGTTGAGGTCACCCCGGCTGACCGCGTCGATGACGAAGCCCCAGTACTCGATGGCTTCCCAGTCGAAGCCCAGGTGGTACAGCGAGCGGAGCATGAACGCCGAGTCCCGGATCCAGGTGAAGCGGTAGTCCCAGTTGCGCGCGCCGCCCGGCGTCTCCGGCAGCGAGGTCGTGGCCGCGGCCATGATCGCGCCGGTGGGGGCGTAGCTGAGCCCCTTGAGGGTCAGCGCGCTGCGGTCGATGTAGGGCTTCCACGGGTGGTCGGGGATCTTGGCCGCGCTCAGCCAGTCCCGCCAGTAATCGACCGTGGTGGCCAGCGCGGCGAATGCCTCGTCCAGGTCCGCCGGAGCCTGGCCGTCTCCCCAGGACAGGGCGGTGAAGGCCGACTGGCCGGCGGTGAGCGTGGTGCGGCCGTAGCAGCGGGCGCCCAGGACGCCCAGCGGGATGGTCCCCCCGAGCGCGAGGGACGGGCCCGCCCCGGCGGGGGTAAGGGTCATGGAGTCGTAGCCGTCGCCGTCGTAACTCCAGCTGCCGCCGGCCGCCCCGTAGTCGAACACCGGTCCGCAGTTCACGGCCGCCTCGACCCGCCCGCTGGTGCACGTCGCGATCCGCAGCAGCACCCCGGTTCCCCCGAAGTCGCCCGGCGCCCGGCGGTAGTCATCCCGGCGGCTGTCGTGCTCGAGCTGGCCCATGACCAGCAGGTCCTGCACGGTCATCCACCCGGTCGGGGTCTGCCAGGTCGTCTCCAGCACCATCGTCCCCGGCAGGTACCGGCGGTCCTGCGGGACGTGCGTGCTGCCGGGGCCGAACCGGAACAAGCCGGCCGCCCGGTCCAGGAGCGCCCCGAACACGCTCGGCGAGTCCGGGCGCGGCAGGCACAGCCACTCGACTGAGCCGTCGGGCGCGATCAGGCAGCTCTGCTCGCAGTTCGACAGGAAGCCGTAGTCGGCGATCGGCGGGAACAGGCTCTCCGCCGACTGGCTTTCCGGGATGAGGGTCGCAGTAGCAGTCATGTAAGTCCTTCCGGGAGGTGCGAGTGGCCGCCACGACCAATGCTGACCCGGTGGTGCGGCTCTGGGGCTCTGGGCACAACTGTCGCGATCAGCGTCATCCGGGGCATCACCCTGGCGGGGTGACGCTCTAGCTCAGCCGGCTGGCGGCCAGCAGCGCGCCAATGAGCAGCAGAGGCACGCCCAGGGCGACCAGGGGATCACCTACCGAATCTGGCTCTCCTGGTCCCGGCGCCCGGCCGGGCGGGCCGGCCGCCGCGCGCCGCAGGCCACGGCCGCGCCGCGGGCGGCGCTCGCTCCGCCGCCGGCGGCGTACACCACCAGGAAGGCCAGGGCCGCGATCGGCCACAGCAGCACGTGCCAGCCGAGGGACGACGGGATTCGTACTTGCTCCCATCCGGGCATCGTCTCGTCAGCGTTCAGCCGGGCGAAAGCCGCGAACATGGAGGCGAGGCGAGGATCGGACCGGCGCAATTCACAGTCTATTTGCCGGAGCCGTCGCAGGCCACGCGGAATACCATGCGGAATACTATTCTGTGCATCCCTCATCCGACGCCCCCATATCCTCGCCGAAATATAGCACCGGGGTCCGGAGCGCAAACAAAAACGCTACCTGACTGAGTTCTGCCTGGCAACCGGCTGTCCGGCCATCATGCAGCGGGCTTACGGGGGTGTCCGGAGATGTCTGGACTATCCGTGCAGGTCTTATTATGACGAGCAAGAGCACAATTAGCCGGGCCGCCGGCGGTGCGGCACGATCACCCGCGGCGGGTGAGGGCCGGACCATCGCGGATGGGTAAGAGCCGCGTCATCCATAACTTCGGAGAGGCGCGATGACAAACAGGATGGCAAGTGCGCAGTCGCCCAACGGTGCCCGGCTCAATACCGGGCCGCTGACTTTCGGCGCTCAGCTGATCGGCGTGGGCGGCGTCCTTCTGATGGCGGGCTTCGCCGTTGGCGGGATGACCATGATGTCGGCCGCCCGACGGTGGGTCGGAGAGCAGGAAATGCCGCCCGCCGAGATCGTCCGGCATCACTGGCGGAAGACCGCGGCCGCCGCGGCCGCGGGCACGTCGGCGTGGCAGAACCACGCCTCAGCCCGGAGCTGACGCAGGTATCGGGCGGCCGGCCGCAGCGCCGGGGCTGGCTGCCCGCCGGCCCGCCCGGCGCTCGTGAGGGACGTAGCTCCGCCACCCGTCCCGGCCAGGTCGCCCGCATATTTTCGCGGCGGCAGCGCCCGGCTAGACGGCTGAAAAAACTATTTCTCGCGTAATAACCCGGAGAATTACTTGCAGTAAATTCCGGGAGACCGCTGGATGATGCATTTTCAAGCGGGCCGTCACATACACTAAAAGCGAAACAAAAAGCACCCCTCGCCAGCCCAGGGAGCACCGCATGACCGCCACCGCCACCCCGGCTGCCAGCAGGATCACCGCGACCGCGAATCCAGCGGCCGCCACGCCGATCGGCCGGACGACGACCGGCGACAACGGCGGGGGCCGCCAGCCCGCCGCCGTCAAGGCCGCGCGCGTGGTCGCGGCGGCCACCAAGATCAATCCAGCCAAGGTCGTCACGGCGACGACCATGGGGCCGAGCGGGTACCGGGAAGAATTCGGCGTGCTGACCGACGAGCAGATCGTCCGGGCGGTACGGGCGAGCTTCGAGCCCGGCCCGTTCACGCTGACCGACGAGCAGATCGTGGGCGCCATCGGCTGGGCGCTCACCGTCGGGACGGCGGTTACGAGGGTGGCCGCGTTCCTGACGGCCCAGGTATCAGCCGGTGGCCTGCGGCCCGACGAGCCAGGCGAGGAGGGCGAGCCTCCCGCTCCCGCTCCGGCTCCGGCTCCCAGCGCCGGCGTAGCCGAGAGCGCCGCTTAGCCGCCGCCCCGGCGGCGGAACGAGCGCCGGCCCGAGGCTGGGCCGTGTGTCTCCCGCACTTTCCCGGTGCCCGTTCCTGCGGGACCGCCGGCTGTGGCCGCCTCCTGGGCGCGCTTGCGGTCCAGCGCCTCGCGGAACTTGACTCTCGCCTCATCCTCAGGTTCCTCGGGACCATCAGGACTCTCGGGGTCCTCGGGAACTTCAGGCTCCAGCCCGGTGTCAGTCATGTAGACATCCTCCCACCGGGGATACGCCGCCCGGCCCACTCGGCGCGACTGGCCGCTGCTGAGGCCCGGCCGCCGCCGGGCGACCGGGCCTCACCTGCGCGGGGCGGGGGCGCGGTCCCTGTCATCAGCCGTGAGTCCGCTGCAAATTTCCTGGGCGATCGCGAAACTACGCCCGTGACCTACGTCACAGATGGGCGCATTCCCGGTAAGCTCGCCCAAACTCGCTCTGGCTGGAGGGTCACGATGCCGTTTCCCCGTCACACGCGCCGAGTCCTGGCCGCGCTCGTCAGCGCCGGGGCGCTGTTAGTCGCCGGGGCCGCTGCGAGCATCCCGGCCAGTGCCGCCGCGCCGGCGGCGTTCGATCCCGGCAGCTGCGTCACCACGCCGAGCACTGTCGTCCCCGGTGTCCAGATCGCGGACCCGGCCTGCGAGTTCAGCGGGACGGCCTACACCGGCCCGTTCGGGCCTCTCGCCAGCGCCGGCGGCGGGCTGTCCCGGGTGTGGACGGGCATCGCCAGCGACGGCGCCGCCTACCGGATCGAGGTCCCGCCGCATTGGAACGGCACGCTGGTCATGTACGCCCACGGCTTCCGGGGCGACGGCAACGTGGTGTGGGCCGACGAGCCGCAGCTGCGCCAGTACTTCGTTGATCACGGGTACGCGTGGGCCGGGTCGAGCTACGCAATGAACGGATACGACCCCGGTGACGGCGTGGTGGACACCCATGACCTGCTGGAGGCGTTTCCGTCCATCACCGGGCTGCACCCCAGCCAGGCGATCATGACCGGGCTGTCGATGGGCGGCGAGATCACCACCGCCGAGATCGAGGCGTACCGAGGCGACTTCGCCGGCGCTATGCCCTCCTGCGGCGTGCTGGCGGGCAACGACCTGTTCGACTACTACCTCGGGGCCAACGTCACCGCCGCCGCGCTGACCCGCACCACGATTGCCTACCCCACGACGCTGGCCGCCGGCACCGCCTACGCGCCCGCGTACCAGACCGCGGTCCAGTCTGAGCTGCCCGCCCTGGGGATCACGCCGGACGCGGCGACCGGCGGGCTGACCTTTACCACCGACTTGACCAGGACCGGGACCCTGTGGGCGGACACCGTCGAGCAGCTGTCCGGCGGTACCCGGCCCGGCTTCCAGAGCGCCCTGGACTACTGGGACTCGTTCGGGTTCGCGCCGCTGACCCAGGTCCCGTTCCTGTTCGGCCTGTACCCCGGGCTCAGCGGCGGCACCCTCGGGCTCGCCAACGGCAGCGTGGCGGGTAATGAGGGCACCTTCTACACCTTCAGCGACCAGCCCTCCCGGATGCTCCCGCAGGAGATCGCGCTCAACCGCGCCGTGCTCCGGGTTCCCGTCACCGCCACGTCGTCGGCCGACGCCCTCTCGCCAGCGGAGCTTCCGGCGATCCACGGAGACCCCGGAATCCCGGTGCTGTCGATCCACGGGATCGGGGACCTGTTCGTCCCGCTGTCCATGGACCAGCGCTACGACCAGATGATGATCGCGCACGGCGAGGGCGGGCTGTTCGTGGACCGGGCCATCCGTGAGGTCACCCACTGCGGTTACACGACCAACGAGCTGGCGGCGGGCTTCTCCGCCCTCGTGTCCTGGATCGCTACGGGTCACCGGCCGGCGGGCGATGACATCCTCGACCCGGCGGTTGTCGCGTCGCCATACTTCGGCTGCCGGTTCACCGATCCCACCGCCGGCGACCACCCGGAGTTCAAGGGGCTGCCCTGCCCGGCGAGCAGCCGCTGACCGCAGGCCGTCCCAGCCGGCAGCCAGTGCGGTGCCGCGGCTGCTGGTCAGCGTTGCCGCCAGGAGACCAGGAAGTGGTCGACCTGGCGGACCGGAACGCTGGCGGTGATGTGGGGCGGGGCGTGGGCAGCCAGGCTGGGCAGCCGGGTGAACAGGGCGGACAGCGCGACTTCGCCGTGCAGCCGGGCCAGTGGCGCGCCGAGGCAGTAGTGGGCGCCGGCGGAGAAGCTGAGGTGGGGGTTGGGGTCCCGGCTGATGTCGAACCGGTCAGGATCAGGGAAGATGCCGGGGTCGCGGTTGGCGGCAGCCAGGAACAGCAGCCGCGGCTGGCCTGCGGCGCACGGGACGCCGTGGATGTCAGCATGGTGGCGAGGCGTCGCGGCGGTGAAGGTCGTCGGGGTTATCAGCCGCAGCATTTCCTCGACCGCGGCCGGCCAGCGGCCCGCGTCGTCCTGCAGCGCGGTGAGCGCCCCGGGGTGGGTGCAGAGCAGGTGCGCGCCGAGGGTGAGCAGGGTAGCGGTGGTCTGATGCCCGGCATTGATAAAGAAGATGCAGTTGGCCGCCAGGTCCTGGCGGTCCTCGCCGTCGGCGCGCCGGGCGGCCAGGGCGGTCATCAGGTCGTCGGCTGGCACTGCGGCGCGCTGGTCGAGGAGGCTGCTGAAGTAGGACAGCATCTGGCTGGCCGCGTCGTTGGCGGCCTGGACCGCGGTGCGGTCGGTGTCGCGCTGGCCGGCGAAGCCGCGGTTGAGCGTCGCGACCGCCCCGGCCAGCCACTCGCGGTCGTCGGGCGGAACGCCGAGCACCTCGGTGATTACCGTGAACGGCAGAGGCCGCGCGAAGTCCGCGACCAGGTCCATGCTTCCTGCCGCGGATACCTGGTCGATCAGCGCCGCGGCGCGCTCGGCGATGATGGCCCGGTAGCGCTCGGCCCTGCGGGCCGTGAACAGCCCCCCGAAAGCGTCCCGGACACGGCGGTGCCGGTCGCCGTCCAGCCGCATCATCCACCGGGCGAGCAGCTGAAACGCCTCATCGGGCGAGGGCGGGATCGACGCCGCGGCAAACCCCGGGTCGCGCAGCACATCCCGGACGAACGGGTACTGGCAGCCGGGCAGGGCGCAGGAGCGGAAGATCACGTGCGGGTCGGAGCGGCCGGCCGGCGAGAACAGCGCGCCCAGCAGGTCAGCCTCAGTACCGGGGTGGATCCCGGCGGGCGCCGGCGGGTCAGATTCCGTCATGGTCTCCTCGTTTCTGCGATTCGCTCAGCGGCAGCGATCGGCTTCAGCTGGCCACGGTGGCCAGCGGCCAGCCGAAGAAGCCGTCGAGGGTGAGCGGCCCGCCCGCGGAGCGCAGCGGGTCGATGGCCGTGTAGGTGGTGATGAACGTGTCGGTCTCGTCGTGCACGACAGCCGGCCGGGCGGGGCCGATGGAGGTGCCGTCGGGCCAGGTGTCTTTGCGGATGCCGGCGGCTGAGCGGTAGCGGGCGGTCTGGGTCAGGACGCCGACCAGCCAGTACCCGCGGCCGCCGGCCAGCGGCAGGGCCAGCGTGGGGTCGCCGGCCGGGGCGAACTGCGTGGCCAGCGTCGCCCCGCCGGCGCGGTCCTGGCGGATCTGGGTGGCGGACTGGGCGGTGACCGAGTCCGGGCCGGTGAAGAACGAGTTCACGGCGAAGGGCGCCGCGGCGGCGGCGGTCTGCGCCGCGCCGGTGGCGGCGTGGTCCAGTGCCCGCGCCAGGGCCGCCCCGTAGCCGGCGGGCGCCAGGACGGCCGGGGCGGTGGTGGCGGCGCCGGCCCGGCACAGGGCCGGCCAGGCGGGCTGGCCGCTGGCCGGGGACGGCTGGTTCACGATCGCGGCGAGCTTCCAGGTGCGGCCGGCCCGCTGGAAGACCAGGGCCACGGGCTGCATGGACTGCCCGAGGGTGAAGACGTTGGTGTCGGCGTACGCGACGAACGTGGCGGCGGCACCGCGGTGGCACGGCACCGTGATGGAAACGCTGGCCAGCCGCAGCGGCGGCCGCCCGGCCGGGCCGGGGTCGCTGCGGGTCTGGTCCTCCTGGGCCCGGTAGGCGGCGCGTGCCTCGCCTGTTGTCACCTGGTCCAGCGGCGCGAAGTCGTTCCTGGTCCAGATCTTGTTCGTCTCGGTCAGCCAGTGCAGGGTGGCGGCTCGCTCCGCGGCGGCGTGCCGCGACGCGGGCGGCGCGCTGACCGCGGGGGCTCCTGATCCGCACGCCGCAGCCGCCACGGCCGACGCGGCCATGACCGCGGCGAGCAGCGGCCCCGGCCACCGCCTCCCAGTAGCACTCATCGGCGTTCCCTTCGTCGCGAGCGCCGCGGTGTTCCGCGCTCGGCTACGGCCGACGCTAGGGAGATCGGGGGCGGCGGGCATCGGGGCGCGCCCCGGTCCGCGGCCGGGCTGGCCCTGAGGCGGGTCGGGGCTAGCCCTGAGGCCAGGCGGCCCTCCGGGTGTGACACTGGATCCGTGTCATCTTCAGCCGCCATCCTCGTCGTGGACGACCACGACGGGTTCCGCGCGTTCGCGCGGATGATGCTGGAGCTGGCCGGGTTCACGGTCGCCGAGGCGGCCAGCGGTGCCGAGGCCACGCGGGCGGCCCGGGCGATCCGGCCGTGCCTGGTCCTGCTCGACATCCAGCTGCCCGACGTCGACGGGTTCGAGGTGGCCCGGCGGCTGGCGCAGCAGGAGCACCGGCCGGTGATCGTGCTGACGTCCACCCGCGAGGCCAGCGACTACGGCGGCCAGATAGCGGCCAGCCCGGCTGCCGGGTTCCTGCCGAAAGACCAGCTGTCCGGGGCCGCGCTGCGCGGATTCCTGGGGGCGATCCCGCCGTGAGCCGGCGGACGCGAGCAATCCTGATCGCCGGGCTGGTCGCCGCGACCGCCTTCAGCGTGGTCGCGTTCTATGTCAACGGGTGGCCGTATGGGCCCGGCCCGGCGATCTACGTGATCACGCCCACGCTGGTCCTGCTGGCTTACCTGACGGCGGGATTGATCGCCTGGCAGCGCCATCCGGCGGAGCGGATCGGGCTGCTGTTCACGATCGTGGGCTATGCCTGGTTCCTGCCCGCGCTGACGCGGCTGCATGACCCGCTGCCGTTTACCATCGGCTGGCTGACCGGGAGTCTCTACCAGGCCTCCCTCGCTCACCTGGCCCTGGCCTGGCCCTACGGGCGCCTGCGGACCCGGCTCGACCGGGCGGTCGTCGCCGCGAACTATGCCTGGAACATCGGCATCAACGTCGTGCAGATGCTGTTCTGGGATCCCCGCACGAACGGCTGCGGGCCGGCCTGCCCGGCGAACCTGCTCCTGGTGCACGGCTCCACGCGGCTGTTTAGCACGGTCGGCACGGTCAACGCGGTCGTCGGCATCGGCCTGACCGCCGCCGTGATCGCCCTGATCGCCTGGCACTGGCGGTCGGCCCGCGGCTATGCGCGCCGCGCCATGACGTCGCTGGTCTGGGTGGCCCTGCCGATCGGCGCCTACATCCTCGTCCTGGAGACCCCATCTGATCTCGGACTCTCGAGCCTGGTCACGCAAGGCGTTGCCCCGCTGATCCTGATTGCCGCGCCCGCCGCGTATGCGATCGGGGTGGTGCGGGCGCACAGTGCCCGGCGCGCCGTCGGGGCGGCGCTGGTCAGCCTCGAGCCCGGGCCGCCGCCGGGCCGGCTCCGCGACGCGCTGGCCGCCGCCCTGGGCGACCCGGCCCTCCAGCTGGCCTTCCGGGTACCCGGCCATGGCGGCTACCGGGACACCGGGGATCAGGCCGTCGACCCCGCGCGGCTCCCCGCCGGGCGGATGCTGACCGTGCTGGACCCGGCCGGTGATGCGGTGCTCATCCATCATGAGGAGCTGCGGCACGAGCCGGACCTGGTCAAGGTCACCGTGACCGCCGCGGGCCTGGCCCTCGAGCATTCCCGGCTCCAGGCCGAGGTGCAGGCCCAGCTGGAGCAGGTCCGAGCCTCCCGGGCGCGGATCGTCCAGGCTGGCGACGCCGCCCGGCGGCGGCTGGAGCGTGACCTGCATGACGGCGCGCAGCAGCGCCTGGTCACCCTGAGCCTGGCCCTCGGCATGGCCCGCAGCCGGGCGGCCGGAGCAGATCCCGAACTGGTGGCGCTGATCGAGTCGGCCGGGAAGGAGGCGCAGGAGGCCCTGGTCGAGCTGCGGGAGCTGGCCCGCGGCATTCACCCCGCGGTCCTGACCGAGACCGGGCTGGCCGGGGGCATCCAGGCCCTGGTGGAGCGGTCGCCCGTCGTCACGACGATCGTCGCGGTGCCGCCCGGGAGACTGCCGGCTGCGATTGAGGCGACGGCCTATTTCGTGGTGTCCGAGGCGCTGGCCAATGTCGCTAAGCACGCGCTGGCCGGCAGCGCCCAGGTGACGATCCGCCATCAGCCCGGGCGGCTGCTGGTGCAGGTCA
>FSXZ01000188.1_pt1 | contig 17421 bp, 10 predicted proteins | sample 1638121 | NCBI WGS metagenome assembly FSXZ01 (sample SAMEA3914788, study PRJEB12502) | metagenome | biome: forest; material: soil | place: Canada | collected 2011-07-03 | depth 0.1 m
CGGCGGCCGCGTCGACCGGGCGGAAGTCCGGCGCACTGAGGTAGCCGAGCGCGGCCGGGCCGAGCGCGTCACCGACCGGCAGGAGCGCGCGCACCACCGCGAGGTCCGTCAGCTCATCGCCCGCCACATGTGCGAAGGCTTCCCGGACTCTGCCTGCCGCCCCGTCATCGGGCGCTGTCACGATCGCCGATCGGCCGACCACGACGAGGCCGACCCAGCCGGGCGGGCACATCGCCGAACTCGGCGACGCGACGACGCGCACCGTCCCCGCGGGACCGAAGCTCACCGGCGCGGCGGCCAGTTCTTCCCAGAGCTCATGGACCCGGGGCGCCAGCGCGGAGATCGACATGCCCCGATCCTGCCAGCCCGGAGAACCGGCAGGCCATCGAATTCTCGTCAGCCTTTCCGGGCCGGCCGGTCAGCCTTCCCGGCCGCTCGCCTGCCTCGCCGCCGCCTCGACCTCGCCGCGGTAGTTCGCCCACCAGGCCTCGTCGTGGTCGGGCAGGTTGGCATTGCGCTGGTTCAGTCCTGCGGAGTCGTCGAGCTGCTCGCGGAGGATGTCGGCGTGGCCGGTGTGGCGGTTGAGCTCGGCGACCATGTGGACCAGGATCTGGTACAGCGTGACGGTGTTGCGCTCCGGCGGCCACCACGGCACGCGGCCGGTCGCGTCGAGGTCGAGTGCCTCGATGGTCGCCTCGGTGTGAGCCCAGACGCGCTGGTAGACCCCGATGATGTACTCGCGGCTCTCACTCGCCGTGGCCCAGAAGTCGGCGTTGTCCGCGACGTCCTGCTCCAGCCACGGCAGCGCCTCCGGAAACGGGCGGCCGAACACGGACCCGAAGTACTCGGAGTTCACTCCGGCCACGTGCTTGACCAGGCCGAGCAGGTTCGTGCCGGTCGCGGTGAGCGGACGCCGCACGGCGTACTCGTCGAGCCCTTCGAGCTTCCAGACCAGGGCGTCGCTCACCGCCTTCAGGTAGCGGTGGAGCAGACCCTTCGCGTCGTAGCCCGGGCCGGCCGCCGCGGCGTGCGCCGTCTGACTCGTCTTTGCGTCATCAGTCATGATCGCAGTCTGTCAGCGACCGCCGACACGACGCCGCATCCGCGCCGCTCCGGCCGCACCCGCCGCCGCGTTCACCACTGCACGGCGATGTACTTCGACTCCAGATACTCGAGCATTCCCTCGTGGCCGCCCTCGCGTCCGATGCCGCTCTGCTTGACACCGCCGAAGGGGGCGGCCGGATCGCTCACCATGCCGCGGTTGAGGCCCACCATGCCCGCTTCCAGGGCCTCGGCCACCCGCAGGCCCCGGGCCAGGTCGCCGGTGTAGAGGTAGGAGACGAGGCCGAACTCGGTGTCGTTGGCCATCGCCACGGCCTCGTCGACGTCGTCGAACACGACGATCGGGGCGACCGGCCCGAACACCTCCTCGCTGAGGATGGGGTTGCCGGGGGCCACATCGCCCAGGACGGTGGGAGCGTAGTACCAGCCCTTGCGGTCCGGCCGGCCGGCGCCGAGCAGCAGCCGCGCGCCGTCGTCGAGGGCGCCGGCCACCAGCTCCTCGACCTTGTCCACCGCGGCCGGGTTCACCAGCGGGCCGAGGTCGGTGGCCGGGTCCGTGCCCGGGCCCATGACCAGGCGGCCCATCGCCTCGGCGAGCCCGCGGGAGAACTCCTGCGCCACCCGCCGGTGCACGTAGAAGCGGTTGGCCGCGGTGCAGGCCTCGCCGCCGTTGCGCATCTTGGCGATCATCGCGCCCTCGATCGCCGCCGCCACGTCGGCGTCTTCGAGCACCAGGAAGGGGGCGTTGCCGCCGAGTTCCATCGAGGTGTTGACGACCTGGTCGGCGGCCTCGCGCAGCAGGGCGCGGCCGACCTCGGTACTGCCGGTGAACGAGAGCTTGCGCACCCGCGGGTCGTGCAGCATCGCCGAGACGACGGCCCCCGACTTACGCGAGGGCACCACGTTGACCACTCCGGCCGGCAGCCCCGCCTCCTCCAGCAGGGCCCCGATCGCGAGCGCGGTGAGCGGCGTGTCGCTGGCGGGCTTGAGCACGACCGAGCAGCCCGCGGCCAGGGCCGGGCCGATCTTGCGGGTGGCCATGGCGGCCGGGAAGTTCCACGGCGTGACCAGGACACAGACGCCGACCGGCTGGCGCAGCACCAGGATCCGGTTGGCCCCGGCCGGAGCCGTGCCGACGGAGCCCTCGCCGCGGACCGCCTCCTCGGCGTACCAGCGGAAGAACTCGGCGGCGTAGCCGACCTCGCCGCGCGCGTCGCGCAAGGCCTTGCCGTTCTCGAGCACCATGAGGTAGGCGAGCTCCTCGGCGTGCTCGGTCATCAGCTCGAAGGTGCGGCGCAGCACCTCGGCCCGCTGCCGCGGCGGGGTGGCGGCCCAGCCCGGCCCGGCCGCGGCGGCCGCCGCGACGGCGCTGAGCCCGTCCTCGACCGAGCCGTCGGCCACCCGGGTGAGAACCTCGGCCGTGGCCGGGTCGTAGACGTCCATCAGCGCGCCGTCCGCCGCGGACCGGCGTTCCCCGCCGATCAGCAACTGCGTGGGCGCCAGCTTGAGTGCCGCCGCCTGGGTCATGCCGCTCGTCCCTGAGCTCATGCTTCCACCGCCTTCGTCACTTTTTTCCACGATACGCGGAGAGCGACGCGTGCGGGCGCGGCATGAGTACACCTCAGCCGGCTCGGCTACCTCAGTCGTGCTGCAGGACGTAGTTGACCTCGGGGCCGGCGGTGGAGGCGCCGAAGCCGGCGTCGACCACGACGGCGGCGATGGCGAGGTCCATGCTGGGATCGAACACGATCATCCAGCCGTTGGCGTTGTGGTCCTTGTTCGCATCCGCCTCGGCGGTGCCGGTCTTGCCGTAGACGCCCGGGCCGAAGCCGACGGCGTCGGCGGTGCCGCTGGTGATCACCTCGCGCATGACGGTGTCGAGCTGGGACTTGACCGTGGCCGGCAGCGGACTGGCGGTCTTCAGGTCGGTCAGGCCCGCGACGAGGTAGGGCTGGTGGAACTGGCCGGTGTCCACGGTGGCCGCGACCGAGGCCATGGACAGCGGGTTGGCCTCGATCACGCCCTGGCCGTAGAGCTCTTCGGCCAGCTCGGAGCCGCTCTGGTCCGAGGGCATGCTGAAGTAGGTGCCGCTGGAGCCGAGGCCGAGGTCCCAGGTCTGGTTGAGGCCGTAGTAGTTCAGCGCGGTGCTGGCCAGCTTGCCGCCCGCCATCTGCTGCCACCACTGGGTGAAGGCGTTGTTGCAGGACATGGCGAAGTCGGTGCTGAACGGGGTGTTGGCCGGCTCGACGTCCTCGGTGCCGGCCGAGCTGTTGGAGCTGTCCGTGCTGTTGTGGATCTTCACGCCCTGCACGGTCTCCACCAGCGGGCAGGCCACGTCGGTGTCGATGCCGTTCGGCAGCAGGCCGTTGAGCAGCAGCGAGGTGGTGGTGACCACCTTCATCGAGGAGCCGGGGGCGAGCGTGCCGGTCAGCGCGACGTCACCGGTGCCGGCGCTGTTGGCTATGGCCAGGATCGCGCCGGTGGACGGGCGCAGCACCACCATCGAACTGCGCGGCATCTTGCCGACCGCGGTGGTCGCGAGCGCTTCGAGGGCGGGGTCGATGGTGGTCTTGACGGTGGCCGTGGAGACCGGCGCGGTGAGCTGGCTGGCCGAGCCGGAGACGATCTGGCCCTTCGCGTCCTCGAGCACGATCTCGAGCCCGGCGGTGCCCTCGGTGGTGTTCGAGTTCTTCTTGATCAGCGCGGCGATGTTCTGCAGCGCGGGCTGCGTGCTGGCGGCGAGGCTGCTGCCGTCGGCGTCGGTCACCGACTTGGCGCCGGGCTTGACGGCGAGGGCGACCGGGTGGATCGAGTCGGTCACGTTCGGGGCGACCAGGCTCGGGTCCCACTTGACGTACCAGCCGCCGTCCTTCTTGTACGCGGTCAGGTGCGAGGTGTAGGTCCAGGTGCCGCTGGCGGAGGTGCTCGTGCCGGCGGCGGCGCTCGCGGTGCTGCCGGCGGTGTCGGTGGACGCGCTGCTCGACGCGGTGGGCGCGGTGGTGGCTCCGGCGGTGACGGCGGCGGTGCTCGATACCTGGGCGGCGACCGTGAAGGTGACCACGCCGGCCGCGGTGGCACTCTTCGCGGTCAGCTCAAGGCCGTGCAGGTTGAGGCCGGTGCTGTAGCCGGAGAGCACGGTCTGGGCGTCGCTCGGGTCGTCCGTGTAGGACGCGGCCTGGGCGAAATCGCCGCCCTGCCACGCGGTGAGGAACACCTCGGCGGTCTGCTCGGCGGCGGCCGCCGCCGTGGTCGCGGTGGGCTGGAACCCGGACGGGGTCGGCGTGGGCGTGGCGGAGGTGCGCGTGGAGACCGCGGCGGCGGCGCCGGGGGTGCTGCCCTGGTCGATCACGAGGACGGCGGCGAGCCCGACAACGGCGACCGTGCCGATGCCGGCGGCGACCCAGCGCTTGGTGTGCCGAGGGCGCGCGGCGGCGGGAGCGCCGCCGCCCCGTCCGGGCTCATCGGGGCCGAAGGGCCCGGACGGGGCCGGGTACTGCTCTGGCTGCGGGTAGGCGGGCTGGGGGTAGCCGGGCTGGGGATAGCCGGCCTGCGCCGAGGGCTGCTGCGCCGGCTGCTGCGGGAACGAGTCCTGCCGCTGCCGGCCGTCGAAGCCGCCGCCCCACATGTTCGCCGGCGACGGGATGTGGCCCTGCGCCGGAGCGGGCCCGGGCGCGCCGTAGCCGCCACCCCCGCCGCCGTTCACCTGCGGCATCTGCGTGGTCACGTCGTCGGGGGACGCCGCCCGCCACACGTTCGCCTCGGGCGACGCCGCTCCACCCGCACCGCCTTCGCCGCCGCTGAACCAGCCGTCCGGCGCACCGTTACCCGGAAACTCGCCACTCACCGCTTTGCCCCTCCTCGTGACACGCCTTCGTCCACCTAGACGCGCGAAACCAGCGAAACGTTACGGCAAGAGTCAAGTGACTCTTGGCACACTCCCACCCTTCCGGAAAATGCCCAGCTCACAGCGTGATCGCGGGGAGAATTCACCCGTGCGCCGGACTACCGGGCGGCGCGGCCGGTTCCGGAACTTGCGCAGAGCACTGAGTTGGTCGGCACCTCGCCGGCGGACTCGTCCTCGGCCTCGGTCCCGGCGAAGAGTTCGACGCCGACCCGCGGGCCGCCGCCTACCGCCCTCAGCGTCCCGGGCGGTACGCGGCGGTCGTCTTCGGCGTCTCGGACACGACGACGCCGCTGAGCTCCGGGTACCGCGGCAGCCAGAGCTCGTACATCCACAGCGCCAGGTGCTCCCCGGAGGTGGTCCCGGTCCCGGCGATCTCGTTGAGATGCCGGTGGTCGAGCGTGTCGTCGAGCCACTTCTTGAACTCGCTCAGCTCGCCGTAGTCGCGGACGAACCCGTACTCGTCGAGCTGCTCCCGCGGCGCCGAGAGCTCCAGCGTCACCGTGTAGTTGTGCCCGTGCATCCGCGCGCACTTGTGCCACGATGGCAGGCCCTTGATGATGTGGCTGGCCGAGAACGAGAACTCCTTGGTGATCGTCAGCATGCCGAGTCCTCCTCGATCCGGCGATTGAGCGGCACGTCCCGGAGAAAGCCTTCGCGCAGCCCGGGATCCGCGATGTGCGCCGCCTTCCGCGCCACGGTGTCACGCGCGCGTTCGAGCAGGACCAGCGCCTCGTCCCGGTCGCCGTCGGCCGCGAGCGCCCGGGCGGCGTGGTAGAAGACCTCCTCGGAACGCAGCGCGGGCATGGTCCCCACCTCGTCCAGGAGCTGCACCGACTCCCGGGCGAAGTGCGCGGCTTTGGTCGTGCGGCCGGCGTGCAGCTGGATCCGGGCGCGCAGGCTGAGCGCGGCGATCCGGCTGCGGACCATGCCGGACTTCAGGGTCTCGATACACGTCCCGCGCGCGAGTTCGTCGGCCCGGCTGAGGATCTCCGCCTCGGCCTCGGCGCCGACCGCCGTCGCCCGCGCGGTCCTCAGCAGCACTTCCGCGAGCAGGTTGCGCACGATGGGAACCAGGTTGATCAGCCAGGTACGCTCCGTCTCGGCCCAGGCCTGCTCGATCAGTTCGACGCTCTCGCCGGCTCCACCGCGGTGCGCGGACAAGGACAGCGCCAGCAGCGCGGCGTTGTACGCGTGCCATCCGCTGTCGCCGCCGCGCTTCTCTTCCAGCCGCAGCGCCTCCCGCAGGGTGCGCTCCGCGTCGGCGGACCGGCCGAGCGCGAGCTGAACCTGGGCCAGATAGTTGAACGCTATGGGCAGTTCCAGGTTCACGCTCTCGGCCCGTAACCGGTCGGTGCACCGCAGCAGCCGCCCGAGCGCCTCCTCACTGTGCCCGTCGTCGAAGATGTTGACGGCCAACTGCATCTCGAGCAGGTTGTGGGCGTGCTGGAGCACGAAGTCGTCGGAGCCGCTGAGCCGCGGGTCGGACAGATACATCGCTTCGGCTTCGCGCAGCACCTCCAGGGCCGCGGCGAGGTTGCGCTTGCCGAGCTGGCGGCCGTACTCGACCCGCGCGACGAAGGCGCGCAGCGGGTCGTCGAGTCCGTCCGCGAGTTCCACCGCCGCCGCGAGCTTGGGCAGGGCGCGTTCCACGCCCTCGGTGGCCAACAGGGTCTTGCCCCGCAGCAGCGTGGTGGCGGCGATCAGTCGCGGGGAGCCCTCGCGCACGGCCGCTTCCTCGGCCCGGGCGGCGAGGCCGTCGATGTCGCGTGAATCATCGTCCTCGGCCCGACGACCGCGCCAGCGGACCTCGGTCATGGACAGCAGCATCTCGATCGCCTCGACCAGCAGCCGGTCCCGCTCCCGGCCGGAGCGCATCGTCTGGGCCGCCGCGATGGCCAGACCGCAGTGCAGTTCGGCCTCGGCGAAGGACAGGCCGCCGCGCGCGGCCGACCGGGCCAGGTCCAACCGGACCTTGGCGCAGGCCTCGGCGCACGGCGCCGCGCCCAGTTCGAGATGGCGGGCGAGCTCCAGCCGCAGGCCGAGCGGCGGCTGTTCGTATTCGTGCGCGATGCTCTCGAGTACGAGCGCCACCCGTTCGTGCCCCGAGCGCCGCTGTTCCTCCGTCTGCGCCTGGTACACGGCGTCCCACAACAGCAGGTGGTCGAAGCCGTAGGCGTCCGTGGCCTCGGCCGCCGCCCAGTCGGGCCGGGCCACCGGTTTGATCAGGGTGCGGTGAATCGCCAGCAGCCGCAGCCGTTCGAGGACCTCGTCGTGCGGCACGGCCGCGCTCCGGGCGAGCACGGCGGTCAGGAAGGAAGTGCCCTGCACCGCGGCGTAGGACAGCAGTCGACGATCCTGTTCGTCGAGCACGCCGAGCTGGTCGCGCACCACCTCGGCCACGGTCTCGGGCAGGGCGAAACGCGCACCGTCCTGAGGGCGCCACTGATCAAGACACAGCTGCACGAACAGCGGCAGGCCGTCGGTCACCTCGTCGAGATGGGCCGCGAACTCCGGCGGGGCGGCCTCGTAGCGCAGTCCGACCAGCTCGGCCACCGCGTTCGAGGGCAGCCGGCGCACCTGATGCCGCTGGACCAGGTCGAGCCGGGCCCACTGCGTCACGAGTTCCGAGACGACGTCGCGCCGGACCGAGGCAGCGGGGTTGCCGGTGGCGCGGCTGAGGACCACCACCAAGGGCTCACCCTCGAGCCGCTGCACCAGCAGGTCGAGAACCTGCAGACTGCTGTCGTCGATGAACTGCACGTCGTCGATGATCACGACGAGCCGGCCGTGGGCCCGGGCGACCGTGCGCATCTGCTCGGCCACCCGCAGCGCGATCGCCTGCTGCAGCGCCTGGAGGCTGTCGCCCGGGATCTGGCCGGTGCGCATCGCCGCCTCGGCGGCCGAGCGGATCGCCGGCATGAACGGCCCGAGCGCGGGCACGAGCGTGGCGAGCAGGTCCGGCGCGGCCTGGGCCGCGCCGCGGCTCGCCCGCTTGGCCAGCTTCTGGAACGAACGCCGATCGGAGCGCGGCTCGCTCAACTCGCTGAGGATGTTCACGATCGGGCCGAAGGGAAAACCCTCCCCCGTGTGTGCGCGGCAGGAGGTGGACACGACGCGGACGGATCCCTCGCCCGGCTCGGCCGCTTCCCGGGCGAAGTGGCGCAGCAGCTCCGACTTTCCGATCCCGGAACGGCCCTCGAGCACCACCGCGCCGCCCCGGCCCTCCCGCAGCCCGCGCACCGCGGTGCGCAGCACGCCGAGATCTTCTACCCGATCCACGAACTCGGTGCGCATCCCATCCCCGGATCGTCTCGACCTGAACACCGACAGTTAGCCCACGTCACTCTACAGCACCCTGCGATGCGGGGTCCGTACCCCTCGCACTCGGGCGCGGCCGCATGACGCGACGGAAAAGCAGCCGACCCGGGCCCGTGCGGGCTCGAGTCGGCTGCTGCCTTGTGCTACGGGTTATACGGCGAGCGAGAGGCCCGCGGAGGCGCCTTGGCGGGAGGACCCGCCGCCCGAGCGGCGGCTGGAGCTGGAGCTGGAGCCACGGCGGTTGCGGCCGCGGCTCGCGCCGGCGGCCGGGTTGCGGCCGGCCGGCTCCGCCACCGGGAGGGTGATCACGACGGGTCGACCCGTGGGCACCCGGGCCCCGGTGATACGCGCGAGTTCCTGGTCCGCGGAGTGGACGTTGGCCATGTTCGGGTCCAACTGGGCGGCGAGCATCATCCGGCTCATGTCACGGCGCTGATTGGGCAGCACCAGGGTGACCACCGTGCCGGACTCGCCCGCCCGGGCGGTGCGTCCGCTGCGGTGCAGGTAGTCCTTGTGGTCGGCCGGCGGGTCGATGTTGACGACCAGGTCGAGGCCGTCGATGTGGATGCCGCGGGCCGCGACGTTGGTCGCGATCAGCGCCGTCACGTGCCCCTGCCGGAACTGCTCCAGGGTGCGCGTGCGCTGCGGCTGCGACTTGCCGCCGTGCAGCGCCGCCGCCCGCACGCCCTTCGCGAGCAGGTCGCGCACGAGGCGGTCCGCGCCGTGCTTGGTGTCGGTGAACATGATCACGCCGCCCTCGCGGGAGGCGATGTGCGCGACCACAGCGCTCTTGTCCTCGGTCTGCACGTGCAGCAGGTGGTGCTCCATCGTGCTGACCGTGGCGGCCGTGGGATCGACCGAGTGCACCGTCGGGTCGTTCAGGAAGCGGCGGACCAGCTTGTCCACGTTGCGGTCCAGGGTGGCCGAGAAGAGCATCGTCTGCCCGCCCTCGGCGACCTGGTCGAGCAGCTGGGTGACCTGCGGCAGGAAGCCCATGTCAGCCATCTGATCGGCCTCGTCCAGCACGGTCACGGTCACCGCGTCCAGCCGGCAGTCGCCGCGCTGGATCAGGTCCTTGAGCCGCCCGGGGGTGGCCACGACCACCTCGGCCCCACGGCCCAGCGCCGCCGCCTGACGGTTGATCGACATGCCGCCCACCACGGTCGCCAGCCGCAGCCGCACCGCCTGGGCGTACGGGGTGAGCGCGTCGGTGACCTGCTGCGCCAGTTCCCGGGTCGGCACCAGCACCAGGGCCAGCGGACGGCCCGGCTCGGCGCGCTTACCCGCGTTGCGGGCCAGCAGCGCGAGACCGAACGCGAGGGTCTTGCCCGAGCCGGTGCGGCCGCGGCCGAGCACGTCCCGGCCGACCAGCGTGTTCGGCAGCGTCGCCGCCTGGATCGGGAACGGCGTGGTCAGACCCTGTCGGCTCAGCGTGGCCAGCAGGGGCTTCGGCATGTCGAGCTCGGCGAACGCGGCGACCGCCGGCAGCGCCGGAGTCACGGTGACCGGAAGAGCGAACTCGCCCTGCAGGGCAGGGCGCTGGCGGCCGGCCGAAGAGCTGGACGATCCGGACGAGCGCTGCCCGGCGCCGGAGCGCGTCCCGTAGCTCGCGCCGCCCGAGCGGGAGCCGTGGCCGGCGCCGCCGGAGCGCGGACCGGCGGCGGAGCGGGAACTGGAATTCTGATAAGTAGAACGACTGGAGCGATTCATGCGGTGAGGCCTTCCTCGGGGTGGCACGTCACGAGGAAGGCTCCGCGGCGCAGCGCAGCGCGGAGCTCGCACGAACGAGCCGGAATCGTGTGAAAAAACGAGGGGAGTAAAAAACCGTGCGGCACAGCCACCCCGACGGCGCTCACCCTGACGGTGGCGGAGAATCTCGAGCCGTGGCGATCCACGGCAAGGGGCCGATCTCGACGCAACGCGATGCGTCTCGGATGGGGGCGGCCCGCCGGCCTCGGAATCCCGGCCCACGGGGGCCGGAGCCGAACTCGGCAAACATGCCGAGGGGCCCGCACCGTGCGTGTGCGCGGTGCGGGCCCCTGCTGCGTGGCAGGTGCCGGCGCAGTGCGAATACTAGAGCGGACGAATGTTCTCGGCCTGCGGGCCCTTCTGGCCCTGCGTGACGTCGAACTCGACCTTCTGGCCCTCGAGCAGCTCGCGGAAGCCGTTGGCCACGATGTTCGAGTAGTGGGCGAAGACGTCCGGGCCGCCGCCGTCCTGCTCGATGAAGCCGAAGCCCTTTTCCGCGTTGAACCACTTCACAGTGCCATTAGCCATAAAAAATCTCCTTCAAGGGGCTACCAGCGCCCGCGATTCACGGGAGCCGCGTCGCCGCGATGATGACCCACCCGGGCAAGCCCGGGAAACAAAAATGCGCCTGCGTTACAACCGGCAGGCGCACACAAAAGTTCATGGGAACCACAACTGCAACTTCCAAGAGCATAGCAGACCGCGGGCCGGAATGGGCAGAAGAGTTTCAGGCCGTGTCGGACGGCTACCTTTGGTCCATGACCGAGCGGGATCGCGACGGCGACGGAAGGGCGCGCAACGCGCGTCCCCGCGACGCCTACGGCCGTCCGCTGCCCCACGGCGCCACCGGCGAGCCGACCGTCTCGGACGCCGCGGCGGCCGAGTTCGCCCGCGACCCGGGCGCGGCGCTCGCCGAGGCGCAACGCCTGCTCGACGCCGACCGCCCGTTCCACGCCCACGAGGTGCTCGAGGCGGTCTGGAAGGGCGCGCCGGCCGCGCAGCGGGAGCTGTGGCGAGGACTCGCCCAGATCGCCGTCGGGCTGACCCATCTGCGCCGCGGCAACCCGGTCGGCGCCCGCGCCCTGCTCCTGCGCGCCGCCGACCGCATCGGCGGCGACCCCGGCGCGGGCGGCGGGTACGGCCTGGATCTTCCCCGGCTCGAGGCGGACCTGCGGGAGCTGGCGGACCGCGCCGAGCGCGGGGACCGGAGCGCGGATTCGGCGACCGTGCGGCTTGTCCCGGACCGCGGGAGCGGCCTCGCCCGCGGGTGAGCGGATGAGCGGGTGAGCGGATGAGGTGGCGGTGAGGCAGCGGCGGCCGGATGCGCATGCGCTAGAGTCGGTTGCCGAGACCGTCCGAATCAGTGTCCACACAATCCGTACCGCCGATTCGGCGGCCGAGAAGGTGGTTTCGGTGGGGGCAGCAGAGGCGGGCGAGTCCGCCGCGCTGCGCGAGCTGGCGGACCGGTTGCGCCGCTCGGCCGACGTGCTGGCCGAGCGCATGCTCGCCGCGTACCGGACCGAGATCCCCCAATACGCGCAGGTCCTCGACCCGCTGCTGCTCGCGGACATGAAGTCGGTCTCGCTGGCCGGGCTGCACTGCTGGCTCGACTGGCTCGCGCTCGACCGCCCGCTCGACGGCGCGTTCCTCGCCCCGGTCCTCGAACCCATCCGCCGCCGCGCGGTCCAGGGCGTGGGCATGGACGCGATGATGCGCGCGTACCGGATCGCGGCGCGGGTGGTGTGGCAGGAGATCCTGGAGCTGCCGGCGGACCAGTCCCTGGTGGCGCCACTGTCCACCCGAATGCTCGAGTTCACCGACAAGCTGACGACCGAGGCGGAGCACGCGTACGCGGTGGAGGCGCTGCGCGCCGAGCCGCAGCCGGACGCGGCGCCCTCGGCGCTGTTCGAGGCCATCCTCTCCGACCAGGACCACGGCCAGCACCACCACGCGGACCGGCTGGCCGCGCCGCACTGCGTGGTGGTGGTGGACGTGCAGCCGGACGGTCCGGCGGCCTCGCTCAGGGACGTCGCGGCGAGCCTGGTGCGCGGGGCACGCGCGGCGTACTGGACGACCCGGCACCGCAGCGTGGTGGCGGCCTGCCCGGTGGACCCGGGCGACGCCGGCGGCCGCGACGCCCTGATCAGCACACTCATGCGGATGGCGGCGGGCGCGCGATCGAGCGTCGGGGCGGGTGTCGCAGTGGGCGTCGGCGGGATCGCGCAGGGCGCCGAGGAGATCAGGGACAGCTTCCGCGAGGCGCTGGACGCGCTGCACGTCGGCGGCGCGGGCGGCTTTGGCGGCGCGGGCGGCGCGGGCAGCTTTGGCGGCACGGGTGGCGTCGGCGGCACGGGCGGCGTGTACGACTTCGAGGATCTGGCGCCGCTGGTCGCGCTGGTCGCCGATCCGGAGCGGGCGCGACGCTTCGTCCGGGACTACCTGCGTCCGCTCGGCCAACTGGTCGAACGCGCGTGGGTGCTGCCGACGCTGGAGTCCTACCTCCGGCGGCAGGGGCGGGTCAAGGAAGTCGCCGCGGATCTGGGTGTGCACCCGAACACGGTCAGGTACCGGCTGAACGAACTGCGGCCGTTTCTCGACGCGCACGCGGCCGACGGGGATCAGGCCTCTGCCGCACTGCTGGCCGTACACGCCTGCGCGTACCTCGCCGAGCACGCCGCGGCGGGCTGAACGGCCGAGGCGCGCACGGTCCAGAGCGGGCCGGGCGCGCCTCGGCGCACTGCGGGTGAATCAGTGCTGGAGTGACGGTGGCCGATCAGCGACGCCGTTCAGTCGCCGCCACCGCCACCGCCACCACCGCCGCCGCCACCGTCCCCACCACCGGAGCCCCCACCGTCACCGCCACCAGAGCCTCCGCCGTCACCGCCCCCGTCGCCGCCATCGCCGCCGGAACCGCCGCCGTAGCCGCCGTCGCCACCGCTGGAAGATCCGTCGCCGCTGCCCACGCCGCTGCCGTCACTGGAACCGGCGCTGCCGTCGGACCCGGCGGATGCGGACGCGGCGGAATCAGAGCTCGATGCATCCGAAGCCGCGGCGTCCGAAGCGGCGGCGTCTGAGGCGGCCGCGTCCGATGTGGCGGCGGCGTCGGACGGGGCCGAGGCCGCGGCCGCGTCGTCAGCCGCGGCCGGAGCAGCGGCGATCGAGGCGGTCGTCGTCGCAGCACTCGGATCCGTGCTCGTCGTCGCAGCACTCGGATCGGCGTTCGTCGTGCTGCTGGTGCTGCTCGGGTCGGTGTTCGTGCTGGTGGTGGGCGTCCCGGTGACGGTGGCCGAGGTGTAGCCCCAGGTGGACGGCTGGGCGCCGGGCGCGCCGACGGCCGAGACGCTGTAGCCGTCCGCGGTCGCGGTCTGGCCGGGCTGCGCGGTGGCGCTGGCCGGGGAGGAGGCGCCGGCCGCGGTGGCGGTCGCGGTGCCGCCGTCGGCTGAGGAGTGGGCCGAGGCGGCGCCGCCGAAATTGGAGCCGAGGGCCGAGGAGGTGGCCGCCGTCGCACCGCTGGTGCTCGTGCCGGACGCCGAGGCGCTCGCTCCGCCCATCGCCTCGGCCCCGGCGGCCGAGGTGCCGGGCCCGGCGGTGTCCGAGGATCCGGCGCTGGTGCCTGCCCCGAGTGCCGTCCCGATCGCGCCCTTGCCGAGCGAATCCGAGCTCGAACTCGCCGCGGTGTCGCTCGAACCGCTCTGCGCCGAGGCGGCCGAGCCGGCGCTCGCGCCGTGGGACGCGGCCGCGGAGGTGCCGCCGCCGCTCGTGCTCGCCGAGGCATCCTCGCCCCTGCCGCCGGACTCGCTGTTCGAGCTCGCGCCCGTCCCGCCGTCGTCGGCCTGCGAGGACGCGGAACCCGCCTTCGAGTCGGCGTTGGACTCGGCGTTGGAGCCGCTGCCCGACGCGCCGGCCCCCGCGCCCGCGCCGCCCGCGCCCGGCCCGGACTTGCCGGCGCCCGCGCCCGCCGTGGCGCTGGTGCCGCCGTACGCGCTGGAGCCGGCTCCGGTGGTGCCGTCGCCCTCGCTCACGCCCGCGGACGCCGGGGCACCGCCGGTGCTGCTGCCCCACGCGCCGCCGACGCCGATGGCGCCCGGGCCGACGCCGCCGCCGGTGCTGCTCTGGCCGAGCGCGCTACTGCCCTCGTTGCCGTACGCGCTCGAGCGCGCACCGCCGTTGGCGCCGGTCGGGTCGGCCAGCGAGGTCCCGGTGAGGTGAATGACGCCGAGCGTGGAGATCGCGGCGACGATCGCGGTCTTGCGGGCCGCGCGCGCCACCGCACCGGCCCTGCGGTGGCGCCGCGCGCGGGGCCGGCGCGTGGGCTCGGTTTCGCGGTGGGTGGATTCGTCTTCAGACATGGGTGCCTGTCTTCCCGTTCTGGTTCCCCGGCGCCGGCTCAGCCTCCGAGTCATTTCCCGGTCCGGCCGGCCGCCGACGACGATGAGTCTGGGCACCTGGCACCCTAGGCGCGCCGCCAAGGCAGGTCATCGGCGCAGAGGGCTGAAACACACGGGAGATTTTGGCTTCCCGGCACAACTTCGCCGCGGCGAGCCGGGGGCGCGGCGAGACGCCCCTCCCGCCCCCGGCCCTGTTCTCGGGCGGAGGCGGGAGGGACGCGGTCGGCCGCCTACTGCACGACGGACCACACGAACGTCGCCGTACCCGTGACTCCCTCCGTGTCCGTCGCCGTCACCGTCACGGTGTACGTCCCGAGCGTGCTGCCGGAACCGGAGATCGTGCCGTTCGAGGCGATGGTGATGCCCGGCGGCAGCCCGGTCGCGGTGTAGGTGAGGCTCTGCGCCGAGTTGGAGTCAACCCCCTGCATCGCGAACGAGACCGTGGCGCCCTTCGGGCTGCTGTAGCCGTACGGGTTGACCACGCCGACCGTCTCCGCGCCCGGCACGCCGCTGTTGGCCGTGACGTTCGCGCTGACCGCGGTGTTGGCCAGCGAGACGCCGTCGGCCGAGGCGCCCGCGGCGATCTGCCCGGTCAGCTCCTGGGCCAGGCTGGTCGAGCCGGTCAGCGCCAGGTTGTTCGACGCGTCCCCGACCTTGATCGAGTACGTACCCGCCTGCGCCTCCCACTGGTTGTCGGCCGTGGACCAGGAGGCCAGGTCGTGGATGTTCAGCGGGAACGAGACGGTGGCGCTCTGCCCCGGGGTGAGACTGACCCGCTGGAAGCCCCTGAGCTGCTCCGGCGGATCCTGGCTGGCGGCCGGGTCGCCGACGTACATCTGGGCCACCTCGGCGCCCGCCACCGAACCGGTGTTGGTCACGGTCGCGGTCACCGTGGCGTTCCCGTCGGCGTTGAAGGACCCCACCTTCAGGTTCGAGAACGAGAAGCTGGTGTAGGACAGGCCGTAGCCGAAGGCGAACTCCGGCGTGATGTTCTGCGACTGGTACCAGCGGTAGCCGATGTCCACGCCCTCGCTGTAGACCACCCCGGTCGCGGTGCCCGGCCAGGTCGCCGCCGCCGGGACCTGGCTCAGGCTGGACGGGAAGGTGACCGGCAGCTTGCCGGACGGATCGACGGTGCCGAAGATCAGCGCGGCGGTGGCCGCCCCGGTCTCCTGGCCGCCGTACCAGTTCTCGTACACTCCGGCCACGTCGCTCAGCCACGGCATGACCACCGGGCCGCCGCTGTTGATCACCACGATCGTGTGCGGATTCACCGCGGCGACGTCCTCGATCATCGTCTCGTCCGCGCTGGAGAGGTCGATCGAGGTCAGATCGCTCTCCTCGCCCTCCGGCAGGCTGACGTAGACGATCGCGTCGGTCGCGGCCTGGGCCGCGGCCACCGCCTGCGGAATGTCGGTGGTGCCGTTGTCGTCTCCGGCGGTGTAGGTGACCTTGACGTTCGCCCCGACCGCGTCCTGGATTCCGGTGAGCGGCCAGACCGCGTCCGAGGCGTCGACCCCGCCGCTGCCGCCGCCGGCGATCTCCACCGCGGCGCCGCCGTCGGTGCCGATCACCGCGATCGACTCGCTGCCGTTCGGGTTCAGCGGCAGCAGGCCGTTGTTCTTCAGCATGACCGTGCCCTCTTCACCGAGCTGCAGCGCGGTCTGCTGGTGCGCGGCGGTGGTGACGGTGGCGGAGAGGGATCCGGTCTGCGGGTTGTCGAACAGGCCGAACGCGAACATCTGGGTCAGGATCCTGGCCACGCCCGCGTTCAGCGTGGCCTGGCTCAGCGTCCCGGCGGTCAGCGCCGCGGACACGTCGCTGGAGTCGCTGAACGGCATGGCGATGTCCATACCGCCCTCGGCGTCGGCGACGGCGTTGCCGGCCGCGCCCCAGTCGGAGATGACGAATCCGCCGTAGTTCGACTGCGTGTCCAGCCCGTTGTCCAGCATGTCGGCGTTCGCGCACGAGGGGTGGGTGTTGACCACCGCGTACGAGCACATGAACGAGGCCGGGGCGGACTGGTTGATCGCGGTCTGGAACGGCGCGAGGTAGAGCTCTTCCAGAGACTGCTGGCTGACCGTCTCGTTGTCGCCGCCGTTCGGGTACTGCTCCTGGTCGTACGCGGCGACGTGCTTGACGTCGGCCATCACGCCCTGGCTCTGCAGTCCGTCCACCTCGGCCGAGGTGATCTGCCCGGCCAGGTACGGGTCCTCGCCGTAGGTCTCGTAGGTCCGGCCCCAGCGCGGGTCGCGCACCAGGTTGGCCGTCGGGCCGAGCGAGAGGTTGGCGCCCTTGCCCGCGAACTCGGCGCCCTTGGCCGCGCCCTCCTGCTGGATCAGGGTCGGATCCCAGGTGGCCGCGGCGTTCTCGCCGTCCGGGAAGGCCGTCACGCCGCCGTTGCCGTCACCGACTCCGGACGGACCGTCCTCCATGTTCAGATTCGGCATGCACAGGTCCGGAATACCGTTGAGCTGGCCGATGTACGTGCTGGCCCCGTCGCCGGAGGCGAGCGTGACCTCCTCGGCCTGGTCCATCGTGTTCAGCACCTGCTGCACCCGCTGGGCGACCGGCGCGGTGGAGCCGACCCACGGGCAGACCCCGTTGCCGCCGCTGCCGGTGCCGCCCGTCACCGGCGCGGTGGTGGTCAGGCCGTAGACGTCGAACTCGAAGATCGAGTCGCCCCACTGGGTGGCCCGGGCCGTGGCGTACATGCGCACGTAGCGGGCGTTGACGGAGATGCTGAACGTCTGCGTCCCGCCGGCTCCGGCCGTGGTCGAATACTCCGTCGTCCAGGTGGCGTTGTCGTTGGAGACCTGGATCTGGAACGCCGAGGCGTACGCGGCCTCCCAGAGGATCTCGATGCTGCAGATCTGCTGCACCGAGCCGAGGTCCACCTCCAGCCACTGCGGGTCGCCGGCCGCGCTGGACCAGCGGGTGCCCGGGTCGCCGTCGGTGGCGTCGGCGGCCGGATAGTCGGTGGCGTCCTGGGTGGAGGAG
>FSXZ01001588.1_pt1 | contig 17223 bp, 15 predicted proteins | sample 1638121 | NCBI WGS metagenome assembly FSXZ01 (sample SAMEA3914788, study PRJEB12502) | metagenome | biome: forest; material: soil | place: Canada | collected 2011-07-03 | depth 0.1 m
GGACGAGGGGTTGCGCTTCGCGATCCGCGAGGGCGGCCGTACCGTCGGCGCCGGCCGGGTCACCAAGATCGTCGCCTAGTTTTCGGGCGCTGATCACCCAGGGCGTCGCAACCCTGGTGCAGTCGCGGATCCCCGCCCCCGCAAGGGGGCGGGGATCTTCTGCGTGGGGTCACGGAATCGCGGCGACCTGCTGCGGCGGGAGCGCCGCGGTGAAGATCTGCAGGTCGCTCAGCTTGCCCGACATGGCGTCGAAGGTGGCGCCGTTGTTGTCCGTCTCGCCGCCCAGCGCGATCTGGTAGTTGCCGTCCCAGCCGACCACGCCGGTCTGCTGGGCCACCTCGTCCCCGTCGACGTAGAGGGTGGCGGTGTGCGCGGAGGCGTCATAGACGCCGACCAGATGGGTCCAGGTATTCGTCTGCGGCGCGGTCTTGCCCGCGGCGGCGACCCAGGCGGCGTTCTTGCCGTACGAGGTCGTGTGGTTGAAGGCCCAGCCGCCCCAGCCGGGGTTGTATTCCAGGGTGAAGGCGGTGACCGCCTTGCCCTGCAGGGCAAGCACGGTCGAGTACTCCTTGGGGTTGTAGGAGTCGAGGTTCACCCAGATCGAGACGGTGAAGCTGTCGGCCGTATTGACGATGCCGGTGTTCGGCACCGTGGCCAGGGCGCTGCCCCCGCTGACGGAGAGCACCTGGCCCCGGGGTGCGCTCGTGACCCAGCCGGCCCCGTTCGACACGGTGAGCGCGTTCGAGTCGGCCGGCGCGGAGACGCAGTCGGCGGGAGAGCCGGCGAGCATCCAGCGCGCCGCGGGACTGACGTTGACTGCCGCCTCGACCGGGCAGGGCGTGATGGCCGCGGCGGTGGTGTGGGTGACCGACGAGGCGCTCGGCCGCGGGGTCGGGGACCCGCCGCTGCCGGTCAGGGCGAAGATCAGGCCGCCGACGGCGAGCACCGCGAGCGTGCCGCCGCCGACCAGGCCGATCCTGCGCCAGTCGCGCTGCGGCTTCTTCACGGCGAACATGTCGTCGGTGAACGGCGGCGGATTGGGCGTGAACACTTCGCCGGCCTCGTCCTGGCCGCCGAGCATCTCGCGCCCCGGATAGAAGAACCCTGAGGGCGAAGGGCCCGGCACCGGCGAGGCCGCAGGGCCGCCGTAGCCGCCCGGCAGCGGCGTGCCAGGGCCCTGCGGGGGATAGGACGGGTAGCCCTGCACCTGCGGAACGAGCGACGGCGGGCCGGGCGGTAGGGGCGATTGCGGGCCCTGCGGCAGGGGCAGTGGCGAGTGCGGGCCGGGCTGCGGCGGCAGCGGCGAGTCGGGTGCGGGCAGGACGCCGTAGTCGGCCGGCCGCGCGGAGATCGGCGCGCCGGGTTGCGAGGCCGGGCTCAGCGAAGGGGCCGGGATGGCGGGCACCTGCCAGGCGCCGGCCTGCGAGGTCGCGGCGAGCAGCGCGTCCATCGCCCGGGCGAGGTCCGCCGCGTTCGGTCGGGCCTGCGGATTCTTCGCCAGCATCGCCTGCAGCAGCGGCAGGATCTGCGGCGGGATGCTCGTCGGCCATGGCGGCTCCTGGTACATGTGCTGATTGAGCACCTGCAGGAGCTGGTCGCTGTGGAACGGCGGGGCGCCGGTGAACAGTTCGTAGAGCGCGATGCCGAAGGCGTAGATGTCGAGCGAGGGACTCGGTTCAGCGCCGCTGATCGCCTCCGGCGAAAGGTACTGCGGCGTGCCCACGACCGAGGAGCGCGCGGTGAGCCGGCTGCCCGCCAGCATGCGCGCGATGCCGAAGTCCACCAGCTTCGGCTGCGGCTGCGGACCGCTCAGGTCGAGCAGGATGTTCGCCGGCTTCAGGTCGCGGTGGATGATGCCCGCGGCGTGGATCGCGGCGAGCGCGTCCGCCACGCCGCGGCCGATCACGGCGGCCTCGGCGAGGGTCAACACGCCGTGCTCGACCAGGTACCGGTGCAGATCCGGCCCTGGCACCAGGTCCATCACGATGCCGAGTTTGCCGTCCTCGACCACCAGATCGTGGATGCGCACCAGGTTGGGGTGGCGCACCCCGATGAGGGTATTGCGTTCCTGGATGAAGCGGGTGACCATCTCCGGCTCGTCGCTCAGCTCCTCGCTGAGCACCTTCACCGCCACATCCTGGTTCGAGTCCGTGTTCGCGGCCCGCCACACCGTGCCCATCGCGCCGCGGCCCAAGCGCTCCTTGAGCACATACCGGCTGCCGAGCCGCTGGTCCATGCCACTCATCGGGTCTAGAGCCCTTTCGCCTTCGGGGACCGCGGGATCGAGCGCGGTCGCGATTCCCATGCCGTAGCCCCGTGTCCGTCCGCCGCGCACCGCGCACGTGTCGCCGACCGGTCGTAGCCGGGCTCGCTCTCCGGTGTCCCCCCGGAAATCGGCTGAGTAACTAAGTATGCGTACCGAGTCTACCGAGGCCGCCGTGCGGAGGCCACCGGCGGTCCGACTCCCGCCGTCGACTGCTCGGGGGCATGGCAAGGCATAGCACGGATATGCTTGCGCCGTGCTCAAAAGTGTTCACGGACCCCGGCATTGGCTGGTAGTGGCTTCCGCATTCCTGCTCGCGGGCGCCGCGACGGCCGCCGCGAGCCTGCATGATGCGGGCACGACGCAGGCTCAGCCGGGCTCGCGAAGCACGGCCGCTTCGACCTCGAGCACAAGAGCACTGTCATTCGGCGTCGACTACAGCGACACCCTGCCGTGGGAGAACGACGCGCAGCTCGCGGCGAGTCTGGATGACGCGGTCGACGTCGGGGCGCACTGGATCCGCGTGGACCTGGCCTGGGAGGACTACCAATCCACCTCGGCCGCCTTCGCACCCGACTTCTCGCGGTTCGACCGGGTGGTGCGGGCCGCGAATGCGCGTGGCCTGCACGTGCTGGCCACGCTCGACTTCCCGCCGGTGTGGGCGCGGGAGTCGAGCTGTGCGGCACTGCCCGACTGCCCGCCGGCCGAGGACTCCCAGTTCGCGCAGTTCGCCCGCGAGGCGGCCGAGCGCTATGCGCCGATGGGGGTGCACACCTGGGAGGTGTGGAACGAGCCGAACATCCCCACCTGGGTCCCCAAGCCGGATCCGGCCGCCTACGCGGCTCTGCTCAGCGCGACCGCTCGGGCTCTGCACGCCGCCGACGCGTCGGCGTTCGTGCTCCTCGGCGGCCTGGCCGCGCAGCAGCCGCATCCGGGCATTGCCTATATCGCGGCGGCCGACTTCATCACCCAGGTCGCGGCCCACGGCGGGCTTTCCGGAGTCGACGCGGTGAGTTATCACCCTTACCCGAACCAGCAGCCCGTCGCGGCGAGCAGCACCATCGAGGCGATCGACGCGATTCCGGACAACCTCGTCGCCGCGCTGGCCCGGGCCGGCGCCGGAGACCTGCCGATCTGGGTCACCGAGACGGGCACCAGCGTGCCGGAATCGGGGAAATCCCGGCCGGATTCCGCGACCCTGGCCCGGCAGCAGCAGGCGCAGGCGCAGGCCGCCGAACAGCTGGTACAGGCCTTCTCGGCCATCCCGGCCGTCTCCGCCGTGTTCTGGTTCTCGGACCAGGACACGCCGTCACAGAATCTGTTCTACGGTCTGCGCACGGCCGAGGGCACCCGCAGACCGGTGTTCACCGCGCTCCAACAGGCCATCGCGGCCCATGAGAAGGGCAAGGACTGAGCAGGTGGGTACGACCTCGACGCCCGGCGCGCAGCAACCGCCGGCGGCGCAACCGCAGGCGCCTCGTGTCTCCGTGCTCGTGCCCTGCGCGCCCCGTTCGCCGTACCTGGCCGAGACGCTGCGGCATCTGGCCGAGCAGACGTATCAGGACTGGGAACTGGTGCTGGTCCTCGACGGGGAGTGCGAGCACAACCGCGCCGTGGCGACGCGCGAGCTCGGCGACCGGGTGCGCTTCGTCACCACGCCGGCCGCGCGCTCCGGCCCGGCCGTGGCCAGGGACATCGGCCTGGCGCATTGCCGCGGCGAGTACCTCGCGTTCTGTGACGCGGACGATCTGTGTGCGCCGCGGCGCCTGGAGCGGCAGATCACGGAGCTCGATCGGCGCCCCGAGCTCGGCCTGCTGGCGACCTGGGCCCGCCGCTTCGCCACCGCCGACGGCTCGGATCTCGGTGCCCTGCACACTCCGGTCGGTCCTGGCGCACTGGCCGCCAGGCTCCTGCTGTTCAACCCGGTGACCACCTCGACGGTGGTCATGCGGACCGAACTGGCGCGGCGGCTCGGCGGCTTCGACGCCGTCGCGGTGCGCGTTGAGGACTACGACCTGTGGCTGCGATGCCTGGGCGTCGCCGAGGTGGACGCGCTCCCCGAGGAACTGGTGCGCTACCGGGTGCACGACAGCCACTACAGCTCAGGCCGGATCATCGGCCCGCAGAGCGCGCTCATCCGCCGGGCTAAGGTCGCCGCCGCGCGTCGCCTCGGACGCCGGCCGGAGGGGGCTGTCCTGCGCCACGGTGCCTGGCTGGCGGTCCAGGTCGCCCGCGGTCGCTGGTAGGGCGTCGGGATCAGGCCACCGATACGGCTCGGCCGGTCGGCGCGGCCGCTGCCGCATGCTGCTCATGGTCAAGCTGAGCGGATCCTCGGGACCCGTCTGCGGCGCGGGCTTCGTCGTCAGGTCCGGGCGCAGCGGCCGTTGTCCGATCCTGAGCGCTTCCGGCCGGTTCCAAGGGAAGAAGAGAGGTTCGGTCGGCAGGTCGGTGAAGCCGGGCGCGGGCCGGGCGCCATCGCGGGCCGACTCGTCCTCGGCGCGCTGCGCGATCGCCTGCGCGGCCGCCGGTCCACGCGGGATCCGCGCGGCGGCGACGAAGCCCGACACCAGGTTTCCGGCCACCCAGGCGGCGCCCATCCAGAGCAGCCCGCGGGAGCCGAGCCCGAGTGCCATCCCGAACACGGTGCCGGTCAGCACCACGTCCGCCACCACCAGTGACCGCATCCGGTTCACGATCCGCAGCGCGCTGGCCGCCCAGGAGTTGAAGGCCACGGCGACGGAGCCGAGGCTGAGCACGACGAGCAGTCCCTGGGCATGCTGGGCGTAGCCGGGGCCGAAGATCTCGAGGATCGGCTTGCTCAGCGCGGCCAGAGCCACTGCTCCAGGCGTGACGATCAGGGCCATGATTCTCGCGGAGCGTCGCAGCAGCGCGGAGATGTTGGCCGGGTCGTGCGCTCCTTCGGAGAACAGCGCCTGGCTGATCGCGTAGCACGCCGCCGAGAGCAGGGTCGCGATCTGGAAGGCCATGAAGTAGTAGGCGGACTGCTCCGAGCCGAGTGAACGCAGCACGATGGTCGGCAGCACCAGCAGCGGCAACAGATTGAGCAGGGTCGAGGCGTAGCTGGTGGCGGAGTAGCGCGCGCTTTCGCGCAGCCGCGTCGCCTTGGTCCGGAACTCGAAGCGGAAGCCCAGTTTGCGGTACATGAAGTAGAGCGAGGCGATGACCGCCACCAGGTACCCGATCCCGGTCGCGGTAATGATCCCGACGGCGCCCAAGGCGACGAGGAAGACGGGCATCATGAGCTTGACGAGGCTCTGGATGATCCCGTCCACGAGTGTGTTGTACTGCGGCATCCGCTCCCCGATGAACACCGAGTCCGTCAGCAGGTTGACGGCGGCGAGCGCGCAGAACAGGACGAAGGCGAAGGCCACCAGCGGATCGGCCCGCACGAACTCCAGTTGCGGGCTGATCAGGCCGAGGCCGAGCAGGTAGAGCGTGCCGATCAGGATGCCCGTGCCCGCCACCGAGACCAGGGCGATGGAGATCTGGCTGTTGCGGGCGCCCGGCGTGGCCGGAAAGCGGATGAGTGTGCAATTGAAGCCGAACAGGCTCAGGTAGGAGATCAGCGAGATGGCCGAGAGCAGCGAGGTGGCCAGCCCGATCCGGCCGGCCGGATAGAGGTGGGCGACCAGTCCCCAGAAACCGAAGCCGATCGCCGCGGTCAGCGCGGCGGACAGCATCAGGAACAGCGAGTTGCGCAGGAGGATCGAACCCTCTGCGCCATGTCTAGACATCCGGCCGTCCGCGGCCGCGCAGCAGGTCCCTCCGCAGCGTGTGTCTCAACGTTCTAACCCCGAGTTTCTCAGCCCTTTTCCGCCGCGAGGACGGACCGGTAGCAGGTGACGAGGGTGGCGACATGCTCGGCCCAGGCGAAATGGCGCTCGGCGTAGGCTGCGCAGTACGCGCCCATCGTGGCGCGCAGCTCTCCGTCGAGGGCGAGATCGCGCAGACTCGTTCTGAGTGCTTCCGTCTCGCGCGGTATCAAGGTTATCCGATCCCGGTCCAAGCCGTAGGGGGCGTAGCCGGGGTCGTCCGTGGTGACGACCGGCAGGCCGCTGCTCATCGCCTCCTGCACGGAGAGCGGGAAGCCCTCGTTGACGGTGGTCGGCAGGGCCAGCACGTCGCAGGCGCGCATCAGCGGGGCTATCTCGGCCGCGGGCAGGGCGCCGAGGTAGTGGACGTCCTCGCGCCCGCGCAGCACCGCGGCGTCGCCCGGGCCGGCGAGGACGAGGCGGTAGGCGGCATCCCGCGCTTCGAGCAGCAGGTCCACCCCCTTGCGCGGGACCAGCCGGCCGGCGAACAACACCAGCACGGCATCTGCGGGCAGGCCGCGGCGGGCGCGCACCGCCGTGCGTTCCGCCACGTCGCGCAGCGGATGGAACAGGTCCGCGTCCACCCCGTTGGGGAGGTGGCGCGTCGACGCCGGCGATACCCCCAGCCTGTGGACGAACTCCTCGACGCGTCCGTTGAGGGTGAACACCGTGCGCGCCCGCCCCAGTACCCGCCGCCCCATGGTGGCGTAGACGAGGCGCTGGACCAGGTGCACCAAGCGCACCGGGTGCTGGACGAGGGCCACATGCTGGGTCGCCACCATGGGCGTCCGGGTGATCGCGGAAGCGAACCAGGCCGCCCATGAGGTGAGATAGAAGCTGTCGTGCACGTGGATCACATCGGCCCGACGGGCCTGGCGCAGCGCCTGCCGGAGCAGCGCGAACGGCGCGGGCACCGGGAACGGGATGCCGTGCTTCTCGAAGCCGTTCCACGCGCCCACCCGTACCACGGTCACGCCTTGTTCGTCCGTCACGCCGCCGTGCGGCCCGGTGGTCAGGACACTGACCCGCACACCCTCGGCGGCCAGCCGGACCGCCTCCTGCCGCGCCACGGCCTCGATCCCGCCGATGTGCGGGGGATAGTAGTGGCTGACGAGCAGGACCCGCAGTTGCTCACGGTCGCCGGTGCTCATCGGTAGATCTCCACTCCGTCGCCCGCGTAGAGCTTGTCCTTGCTGCGCTCGAGCAGCGCGATCGGATACACGTAGGTGACCAGTCCGCCTCGGTCCACGATGGTGGCCTGGTCCTGGTCGACCGTCTCGTGGCCGAGGAAGACGTAGTCGCTCGGCGAGATCACCGCCGGGTGGATGTCGGCGATGATCGGCCCGGTGTAGATGTTCTGGATCTCGCTGTACGTGAACGACTCCGCCTGCGCCGTCTGCTCGGTGGACCAGGAGGCGGGTCCGTTCGGCGCGATCTGCTTCTCCAACCAGACGGCGGCCAGGTACTCGGACGACGTGGGGTAGTAGAGCTCGTAGTACTGGCCGGAGTTGTTCAGCGCCAACTGGGCCGGGTAGCCACCGGTCGTCTGGGGCACCACGCCGCTGAGGTCGAGCAGCAGGAAGCCGGACACCGCGCAGAGCGAGGGAATCAGGGCCCGGCGCGTCCAGCTCAGTACCCAGACCAGCCCGGCCGCCATGAAGGGGCCGACGAAGAAGACGGCCTGTTCGAAGGCCCGCAGCAGCCCGTAGTCCACGGAGAACTCGGGCACGACGGTGAGCAGGGCGAGCATGAACAGAGCGCCGATCGCCAGCACGGTCTGATCCCGGTTCGGCTTGAACAGCCGGCGCCGACTGAAGGCGGTCACCAGCAGCCCTACCACGATCAGCACCTGTAGCCCGTCCGCGATGGCGCTGCGCAGCGCGCTGTTGACCGCGGCCACGGGCAGGCCGAGGGCGGAGAGCCGGCGGCCGAGGCCGGTGAGCGGCAGGTCGGCCTGGGTCGCGACCGGCGTCGTGTACTGGTCGACGACCGAGAGCGGAAGGAACACGCCTTCGGTCCGTGCTTGGGCGGTCGCCGAGACCAGCTGGGCGCGGTAGTCGGCGAGGCGCTGGGCATCAGTGACCTGTTGCCCGCCGAACAGGCTGGAGGAGGTGGCCGACGAGCCGACGCTGTCGCCGTTGCCCTCGACCTCGTGCAGTGCCGCGCTCAGGGTGGTGGTCAGCTGGCCGCCGGTGTGCGTCACCGGGCCGGCCCAGACCAGCGCCAAGGCCGCGGCGAGCGGGGCCATCCAGGCCGTCAGGAACGCCGTTGTGGAGGCGGCGCGCCGATTGCGCCGGCGCAGCCTGCCGTGCGCGCGCACGATGAGTTCGAGGGCTGTGGCCGAGCCCAGGACGAGGATGAGCACGTACGAGGTCGAGTAGTGGGCGAGCACGACTCCGGCCAGCAAGGCGGTGAAGACGATGCGCCGCCCGCCCCGGGCCGCGCTCCGGTCCGTCGCCGCCACCAGGGCGGACCCGAGCAGCACGAAGGCGACCTCCTGCCGGCCGAGGTAGGGCATGTCGGTCAGGTAGGTCGGGAAGCTGACGAAGAAGATCGCGGCCAGCAGGGCGATCAGCCGGGGCGCGGTGTTGAGGGTCGCCCGGAACACGGCTACCGGGCAACTCGCGAACAGCAGCGGAATGACGATCTTGAAGATCCCGGTGCCGGAGATCGCCGTCAGGTGCACCAGCGCGACCGGCAGCAGGGTGATGCTGACGCAGGCGTCGTACGCGCTGGGATACAGCGAGACCTCCCAGCGCTCGCCGCCGAGGTTGAGCCGGAAGTACTCGTACTCGGTCTGGATATCGTGTCCGGTGATCAACCAGCCGCGGAGGGAGGTGAGCAGCAGCAGCGCCGCCCCCGCGCACAGGATGCCGAGTTCGAGCGTGCCCACCGCGTAGCTGTCCCTTTTGACCAGCAGCAGGATCAGCAGCACGGCGACCAGGCCGTACGCCGCCATGCTCACGCCGGGTCCGAAGCCGTTGTTGAGCCGGGTGGGCCCGGCGACGGCCAAGACCACGCACAGGGCGCCGAGCCCGGCGACCGGCACCAGGCCCGGGGCCGAGCGTGCGCGCAGCTCGCGCGGCCGCGGCAGCGGCGGGGCCGGCGGAGTGAGGGCGCCGAGGAGCAGGTCGCCGAACATGAACCCGGCCGCGATCGGCACCTGGGTGAGCGGGTGCGCGTCACCGAACAGCTGCGGCACGAAGTTGATGCCGAGCAGGGTGACGAAGTCGGTGGACAAGGCCAGCCCGAGCGTGAGCAGCAGGGCGCCGTCCAGGCCGGTGACCAGGCGCCGGCACAGGCCGAGCCAGAAGGCGAAGGGGGCGCCGAAGACCAGCCAGAGCCCGCACAGCGTGACCGGGGCCCCGGGCCACGAGCCGGAGGCGGCCAGTTCGACCGCTCCGGCGAGCACGGTCGCGTACAGACCGACCGCTCGGCCCCCTGGTCTCCGCAGCACGATCACACGCCCGCTTTCCGGTATGCGGCCTCGACGGCGGCCACGGTGGCCGCCCAGGTGTATCCACGCGCCCGTTCGACGCTGCGGGCGGCCAGCTCGGACCGCAGCGCACGGTCGCGTGCCAGCTGGTCGACGGCCGCGGCGAGCGCCCGGGGCTCGGGCTCGGCGAGCAGGCCGACACCGTCGAGCAACTCCCTGTTGCCGGGCACGGCCGTGGCCACGACCGGTAGGGCCGCCGCCATCGCCTCCATCGCGGCCAGGGCCATGCCCTCGCGGTCGGAGGAGAGCACGAACGCCTGCGCGTGCGCGTATTCCTCGACCAGTTCAGCGCCCGAGCGGCGGCCGCGGAACTCCACCCGGTCGGCGACGCCCAGCCGGACGGCCTGGGCCTCGAGCTGCGGCCGGAGCTCCCCGTCGCCCACGATGCGCAGCCGGACCGGCTCCTCGCACAGGCTCAGCGCCTCCAGCAGCCGCCCGAGGTTCTTCTGCGCGCCCAGCCGACCGACGAACAGCAGACGCAGCTCACCGGGCCGCGGCGGACGCTCAGGAAGGAAGAACTCGGGTGCCACCCCGTTGGGTATCACCGAGATCCGGCCGGGTTCGACCCGGTAGACCGTCCGCACGAATCCGGCCTGATCCTCGGTCAAGGTGATGACACCGGTCGCCGCGCGCAGCACCCGGCTCAGGACCAGCGCCTTGTAGGCCGGCAGGACGAGGGCGCCGAGCCTGCCGGACGCGTCCACCTCCATATGGAAGTGGACGAAGTAGGGCAGGCGCCGCAGCCGGCAGCACAGCCGGACGAGCTCCGGCGTGAGCATCTGCGAACTGTGCAGGTGGACCACCGAGCCCCGGGGCAGGCGCAGCAGCGAGGACACCAGGCCCGGTGCTATCGCCGTATGCGCGACGCTGAGCGCCCGGTGCCGCCGCACGGCCACGCCGTCCTGCGTCGCGCGGTGCGCCGCGCCGCGCGCGCCCACGGTGGTGCTCAGCACCCGTACTTCGTTGTCCGCGGCGAGTCCGCGGGCGAGGATTTCCACCACGCGCTCGAGCCCGCCGAGGAACGGCGGGTAGTGCGGGGTCACTTGGATCACCGTTCGCATGGGACTGATATCACGTGATCCTGAAGTGGATGACTTGGCCGGTGCCGTCCAGCGAAGCCCAGACGACGGCGGCGTCCGGCGCGACCGTCAGGGTCACCACGGCCGCGGTGACACCCTTGACCGTCGGGACCTTCGCCTGGGTGCTCGCGTCCACCGTGCCGGCGGCCGTCTCGGTCCACACCTTCACCTGGTACGTGCTGGTCCCGGTGTCCGTGCCGTCGACGGTGATCGGGACGTTCAACACCGCCCCCCGGATCGTCGGATCCGCGGTGAAGTAGATCGCGGTGGTGGCCTGCGGCATCCGCGTGAACGACTGCCGTAGCACGGTCCTGACTCCGGGCGCGAACAGGGTGCCCAGCAGGGCCAGCAGCACCAGGCCGGCCAGCGGGAGCAGGCCGCGCCGGCGCGCCTTCGCGTGCTGCGTCGGGATGGCGGGCCGCGGCGTCTCAGGCTGCTCTTCGTCCAGTTCCAGGTCCCGGTCCAGGCCCTGGTCCTGGTCCCGCTCTGGTTCCTGCTCCCGTGCTTCCCGCGTGGTTTCGGGTATCGCTGTCTCGTCTTTCATGTCGTCCGCTCGTTCACGGCCGGCTCCGCCAGACGGGAAGTGCCGGCCATGCCGCCGACGTCCTCACCGGGAGAGGTGCGTGATGGCGCCGTCATCCCCTTCGCGCCGGGGCGATCGAGCGGACCGGCCGCCGGGCCGCTCTCGTTCGGACGCAGGCGGTGGGAGAAGAGCCCGCGCAGATTGGCCAGCCCGTCCGGCAACGCGTTGAGCTTGACCTCGCCGCCGCGCCGGCGATACTCGATCGGTACCTCGCGCACCCGGTACCCGGCGCGGATCGTGGCGTTCTTGATCTCCTGGGAGAAGGCCATCCCGGGCGAGGAGACGGTGATGTGGTGCCAGACCTCGCGGCGGAATATCCACATGCCTGACTGCGAATCGCGCACACTGTGCCGGAACAGGGCTCTGCTGGTGGCGCTGAGCAGGTGGTTGGCGAGGTAGTGCGAGGCCTTCATCGCCCGGCGGTTGGCCGCGTGCAGGCGGTTCGTGGTCAGGAAGTCCACTTCGTGCTCGTCGAAGTACGCGAGCAGGGCGGGCAGTTCTTCGAACGGGTAGGTGCGGTCGGCGTCTCCGGTGGCGATGACCTCCGAATCCACGGCCGCGAAGCCGGCCCGGTAGGCGTTGCCGTATCCGCGCATCGGCTGGTGCACCACCCGGGCGCCGAGTTCGGCGGCGAGTTCGCCGGTACCGTCGGTGGAGGCGTTGTCCACGATCACGATCTCGGTCAGCCAGCCCGCCTCGCACAGCCGTGCCACGGGCACCGCGGCGAGAACGGCGGGTATGTTCTCAGCCTCGTTCAATGCGGGAATGACCACCGAAAGCGTTCGCATTTCCGTCCCGACCCCTAGGTGAACGCAGAGCCCTCACGTTCATCGCCCGATGCGGCGCCCCGAGCCCGGGCCGAGGGCCAAGTGGCCGATCCGCGTGACTCCCCCGGGTGGACGGAACGCCGCACCCGTCCGCCCCGAGGATAGCGGCAGTGCACTGACGTGGACAACCGCGGACCGCCCGGTGCGCGGCGGTCGGGGATCGAGGGCATGACGGCGCGTCAGCCGTGATCGCCGGCCGCGCCGCGGTCCGCACCGAGGCCGAGCAGGGGCCTGAGGGCGGCGTCCCAGCTGAGTTCGGCCGCCGAGGCGAGCGCGGCCTCGCTCTTGGCCCGCCAGGCGGGCTCGGCGGCGAACTCGCCGATGCGGTCCAGGAAGTTCTCGGCCGTGAAGTACACCGAGCTCGGCTCGAGCACCGGGTCCGGCCGCCAGGCCGGGGTCAGCACCGGCAGGCCGTAGGAGATGTAGTCCAGATGCTTGGAGGAGAAGCTGTGCCTGCGCAGTTCGTCGTCACTGATCGTGACAAGGCCGAACTGGTAGTCGGCCAGCACGTCCTTCCCGGAGCGTCCGGCGCTGTCCGGTGAGTAGCCCCGGTAGTGGCGGGCGAGCGGCCCGCTCGGGGCCGGGCCGCCGTAGATGTCGATGTGCGGGTAGAGCGCGCAGAGCCGCTCGAGCAGGGGCAGATTGACCCAGTAGCCGCTCAGATAGCCCAGGAAGACGATGCGGGGCGGCGTCGCGTGCCGGGCGCGCAGGCCCTCGGCCTGGACCGGAGCGCCGTAACCGAGCCCGAGGAAGTTCTCGCCCCGGTACTTCGTCGTCTGTACATAGGTCCGGTAGGTGTGCCAGTGGAACGCGAGATGGTCCGCGGCCGCGTAGCTGCGCTGCTCGAGCGAGCGCAGCCCGGCGAATCCGGCCTCGTCGAGGATTCCGCCGTGGTACAGCTCCTCGGCCAGGGGCGCCGGCAGGTCGAGCACCTGCACCGCCGCCACCCGCTCGCGCAGGAAAAGGCCCTGGTCGAGGTTGCTCTCGCAGATGAGCAGGTCGTACCCGCGCCCGCGCAGCCGCCGGGCGAGCAGCGCGCCACGCAGCTTGATCAGCCGCTTCAGCGCCCGCGCCGCGACGGCCTGGGAGCGGCGGGTGCGCCTGGTCGAGGCAAGCGTGTACAGAGCCTCGTGGACATAGGCCGAGACGCCGGTCGGCGTCGGACGGGGCAGTCTCGACGCGGCGCCCGCGCCGAGGCGGGTGAGCGACCCGGTCGTGCACTCGTCCACCCGATACCCGTGCCGCTCGAGGAACTCCTTGATCCGGCGGGGCTTCTCGCCGTTGGCGAAGGCATCCGGCAGGTGGATGAGCACGACCCGCTTGCCCGGGGCGGTCACTTCACGCTCCCGCGGTAGGCGGATATCGCGTCCCTGAGGGCGGCGAAGGCGGGCTTGGCCTGGCCGTTCGCCGTCCACAGCCCGAAGTAGAGGCCGCTGTCGGGCAGGTCCGTGTCGGTGTACCAGAAAAGCCCGGCGATCCGCGGGTCGGCGGTCTCCGTCCGTACCGTGGCCGTGGCCAGCGTGGCCTGCCACTGCAGCGTGACGTGGCTGGAGGAGACCGTGGTGGGCCCGTTCGCCGCATGTCCGGAGCCGGTCGTCGGGGAGCCGGTCTCGGTGATCCAGAACGGCGTGTCCGGGTGGCCGTAGCGCTCCAGGATCGTCTCGAGGCTGTTCGGGCCGTCGTCGATCAGGGTGAAGTCGGGGGCGTCGGCCGGCAGCGCGGTCCAGTCGTAGGGGTGGACGCCCACCGCGTCCGCCCAGGCCAGGCCGCCGTCCGCGGCCACCCCGGACAGGAATTCGTAGGCGCCGATCCGCTGGCTGGCGGCGTTGTCGCCCACCATGCCGAGCCCGCCGAGCATGACCAGCGCGTTCGGGTCGGCCTTGTGTACCGCCCGGTAGGTGTCCGCCAGCAGCGTGGTGTAGGCGGCCTCGGGGTCCGCGGAGATCGCGAAGCTGCCCAGGTTCTCCTCGTTCCAGATCTCCCAGTCGTGCACACCCTGGGCGGCGTAGCGGGCCGCGGCCTTCGCGGCGAACGCGGCGTAGGCCGCCGGATCCTCCGGCTCGCAGTCCTCCCTGGTCCGGCAGCCGGGGCTGCGGGCCCAGATCGGGGGGTCGACGATGGTCGCGAGCACGCGCAGGCCCCGCCCGTTCGCCGCGGCGACTAGGCGGTCGAAGCGGCTCCAGTCGTAGCTCGTGGTCGACCACGCCGGCTGGATCCCGTCCCACGGCAGGTCGACCCGGATCCACGAGGCGCCGAGCTGCTGCGCGTGCGAGAGCCCGGCGGCGATCGCCGCGTCGGAGGCGGCGAAGAGCGTGTCGCCGAAGTCCAGGCCGATCGGTATCCCGGGCGGCTGCTCCTTGACCGCCTTGACCGGGCTCGTGCCGAGCAGGACCTGGGGGATGGCGCCGGCCCGCCCGTGCGGCGAGTCGGAGACGGCCGCGGCCACGGTGCACGCGGCGACGACCGCGACCGCGAGCACGATGCCGATCCAAAACTGCCGGGGGTGGTCAGACATGCGGCTCAGGCTAGCGGACACAGCGCACTGATTGGCGGGAGATCGGATCACCGGACCGCCGGACCGGCGCGAACCGCGCCGGTCGCCCCGCCCCGCGCCACGTAGTCTGAGCTGCGCGGCGTTGCACAGGCGATTTGGTATCGATCGCCGAAATACGGCACACTGTTGAAGTTGCTCGGTGCAGGGTGCAGGCATGCCCTGTTCCGGGTGCTTCCGGAGTCGCACCGGCCCCCCGGTGCGCACCGTCCGTTCGGCCGCCCCCTGTTGTGGGGGCGTGGGCCGACGGGCGGCTCTCCGGGCCCGCATCACCGTCCTCCTGGAGTGATAGTGACCGGCAGGTTGGCGCCTGTCTGCGGGAAGGCGTGCGGCCGCAACGCGACACGCCCGACCGCGTGGGTCGGAGAAAACCGGACAAGACCTACCGCCGGGTACGGTCCGACGGGCGAGAGCCCGGTGGATGACGGCCCGAAGATCTCATGCGGCTTCCCGCGTGCGGTCGTAAGACAGCAGGGCTTCCCTGTCGGTCCGCTGGACCGCCGGAGAGGCCGCAGAGGTTACCGAGAAGAAGGAAACTACGCAGCCATGGCGGGACAGAAGATCCGCATCAGGCTCAAGGCCTACGACCACGAGGTCATCGACTCTTCGGCGCGCAAGATCGTCGAGACGGTGAGCCGGACTGGCGCTCAGGTCGCGGGCCCGGTGCCGCTGCCGACTGAGAAGAACGTGTACTGCGTCATCCGCTCGCCGCACAAGTACAAGGACTCGCGCGAGCACTTCGAGATGCGGACGCACAAGCGGCTCATCGACATCCTCGACCCCACGCCCAAGACGGTCGACTCGCTCATGCGTCTCGACCTGCCGGCCGGTGTCGACATCGAGATCAAGCTGTAAGGACGCTTAGGATCATGGAGAAGCAGATCAAGGGCGTCCTGGGCGAGAAGCTCGGCATGACCCAGGTCTGGGACGCGGACAACCGGGTCGTCCCGGTCACCGTCGTCAAGGCCGGGCCCTGTGTCGTGACCCAGGTGCGCAGCATCGAGAAGGACGGCTACGCCGCGGTCCAGATCGCCTTCGGCGAGATCGACCCGCGCAAGGTGAACAAGCCGGAGAAGGGCCACTTCGAGAAGTACGACGTGACCCCGCGTCGCCACCTCGTCGAACTGCGCACCTCCGACGCCGCCGAGTACACCGCGGGCCAGGAGATCACCGTCGAGGTGTTCGAGGCCGGCCAGAAGATCGACGCGGTGGGCACTTCCAAGGGCAAAGGCTTCGCCGGTGTCATGAAGCGCCACAACTTCCGCGGCCTGGGCGCCGGTCACGGCGTGCAGCGCAAGCACCGTTCGCCCGGTTCCATCGGCGCCTGCGCGACCCCCGGTCGCGTCTTCAAGGGCGTGCGCATGGCCGGACGCATGGGCAACGAGCGCGTCACCGTGCAGAACCTGACCGTCCACGCGATCGACGCCGAGAAGGGCCTGCTGCTGATCAAGGGTGCCGTTCCCGGCCCCAACGGCGGCCTTGTGCTCGTCAAGACGGCGGCGAAGGGCTGAGAGAGATGACTACCACTGTTACCGTCGATCTCCCCGCGGAGATCTTCGACGTCCAGCTGAACGTCCCGCTGGTGCACCAGGTCGTGGTGGCCCAGCTGGCGGCGGCGCGTCAGGGCACGCACAGCACCAAGCGCCGCGGCGAAGTCCGAGGCGGCGGCAAGAAGCCGTACCGCCAGAAGGGCACCGGCCGCGCCCGTCAGGGCTCGACCCGCGCGCCGCAGTTCACCGGCGGTGGCGTCGTGCACGGCCCCAAGCCGCGCGACTACGCCCAGCGGACCCCGAAGAAGATGAAGGCCGCCGCCCTGCGCTGCGCCCTGTCGGACCGCGCCCGCAACGGCCGGCTGCACGTGATCGACGCCTTCGACGCCGAGATCCCGTCGACGAAGTCCGCGAAGGCCGCCGTCCTGGCCGTGTCCGAGCGTCGCAACGTGCTCGTGGTGCTCGGCCGCGAAGAGACCAACGCGTGGCTCTCGCTGCGCAACCTCCCCGAGGTTCACCTGCTCCACGCCGACCAGCTGAACACGTACGACGTGCTCGTCAGCGACGACGTGATCTTCACTCAGGCCGCCTTCGACGCGTTCGTGGCCGGTCCGAAGAAGGCCTCGGCCGACACCGAAGGGAGCGAGGTCTGATGCAGAAGGACCGCTACGTTCTCGCCCGCGACCTGCTGATCAAGCCGGTCGTCTCGGAGAAGAGCTACTCGCTGCTCGACGAGAACAAGTACACGTTCATCGTGCACCCGGACGCGAACAAGGAGCAGATCCGCGACGCGGTCGAGCTGCTCTTCGACGTCGAGGTGACGGCTGTCAACACGATCAACCGCAAGGGGAAGCGCAAGCGGACCCGGGTCGGCACCTACGGCCACCGCGCGGCGACCAAGCGTGCCATCGTGTCGGTCGACCCGCAGCCGAACGACGCCAGCAAGAAGAGCCGCATCGACATCTTCGGGGGTCCGGTCTCCTGAGGCCGGTACCGAGGAAATAGAGGAATCTCAAAGCCATGGGCATTCGCAAGTACAAGCCGACGACCCCCGGTCGCCGCGGCGCCAGCGTTGCCGACTTCGTCGAGATCACCCGGGAC
>FSXZ01003087.1_pt1 | contig 17164 bp, 18 predicted proteins | sample 1638121 | NCBI WGS metagenome assembly FSXZ01 (sample SAMEA3914788, study PRJEB12502) | metagenome | biome: forest; material: soil | place: Canada | collected 2011-07-03 | depth 0.1 m
CAGACCGATCCCGCGGAAACCCCGGACAACCGCCGGTCAGGGCAACGGGGCCAGACGCGGGACCGGCGGAAGCGCACCGGTGTGCGCGGACGCCTGGAACGCCTGAACGGCCAGCGCCGCGAACCGGCGCGACGCGGCGACGCGCGCCGCCGGCGAAGCCGCGCGGATCCCGCGATTGGCCATCAACACCAAGATCAGATCGTCGACCGCGAAGTCGGCACGCAACCGGCCCGACTCCTTGGCACGGCGCGCCAACTCGGCCACCGACACCAGCGCATACTCACGCAGCGCGGCGAAGTCCACCGCGCGCGGGAAAGCCGCCATGAACGCCGCCGTGAAACCCCGGTCACGCGCATGGATCGCGCAGATCTCCCGCACCACGTACCCGAACCCGCGCCACGGATCCGGATCGGCCAGCGCCCGCTCCACCACGGTGTGACACGCGTTCATCTGATCCGCGAACGCCTCCAGCGCCAGCGCCTCCTTCGTCGGAAAGTGCCGGTAGAGCGTCGCGGGCCCGACCTCGGCCCGCCGGGCGATCTCCCGCATCGCCACGTTCAGCCCCTCGGCCGCGAACACCGCCCGCGCCGCCTCCAGAATCCGCTCCCGGTTCTCCCGCGCATCCGCCCGCACCGGCACCGACCGCCGCGCCGACGGCGTACCCGCCGTACGAGCCGTACGCGTCGTACGAGCCGGGCGCGGCGGGCCCGGCGGCGGCTGAGGCAAAGGGACGTCCACCACTCTCACTTTAGCCGAAACGGACGCCCCCGTCCGGTAGCGTGCCGCCCGAAGCACCCCGAAAACCAGCCCCTGAGCTGGGACGAGAACCAGGAGACAGAGACCGATGAAGGCAGTCGCGATCCGCGAATTCGGCGGCCCCCAGGGCCTCGCCGTCATCCACACACCCGAACCGAGCCCCGGACCCGGCGAAGCACTCATCCACACCGAGGCCATCGGCGTCGGCGGAGTCGACACGATGATCCGCAGCGGCGCCTACGCCGCCTACGGATTCCGCCCCGGACACATCCTCGGCGGCGAAATCGCCGGCACCGTACTCGCCGTCGGCACCGACACCGACCCGGCCTGGATCGGGCAGCGGGTATGGGGATTCACCGGACTCGGCGGCGGCTACGCCGAACGCGCCGTCGCACCCGCGGCCACCCTCGTCCCCCTCGGACCACAGCTGACCGCCGCCGACGCGGTCACCCTCGGCAGCAGCGGCCTGGTGGCGCACTTCGCCCTACGCCGCGCCCCGTTCACCCCCGGCGAATCCGTCCTGGTCCGCGGCGCGTCCGGCGGCATCGGCATCATGGCGGTCCAACTCGCCGCCCGTGACGGCGCCTCAGCCGTCGCCGTGACCACCTCCACCGCCGCCCGCGGCCACCGGCTGCGGACACTCGGCGCCACCCACGTGCTCGACCGCTCCGGCCACGACGGCCCCGACGCCCCCGCACCCTCCCCCGCCGGCTACGACGTGATCATCGACGTCGTCGCCGGCCCCGACCTACCCACCCTGTTCACCCGGCTCAACCCCAACGGACGGATCGTCACCGTCGGCACGGTCGGCGGCTTCCCACCCGCAGACCTCGCCGCGCCGATGATCGCCGCGTTCCAGAAATCACTCTCCTACGCCACCTTCAGCGCCGACACCGTGCCCCAGGCCGCCCGCAACGCCGCCACCACCGACCTGTTCACCGCAGCCGAACACGGCACACTGCACTCCGTCGTCCACCAGGTCCTGCCGCTCGAGCAGGCCGCCCAGGCCCACCGGATGATGGACGACGGAGAAGTGTTCGGCCGCATCGTCCTGACCCCCACCGACAACTGACGAACCGTCTACCCCCCGCGCGCCCGAACCGCCGCAACGGGCACACTAGACTGCGAACTCGACGAACAACCCTGGAGAGGCCCGCGCGTTGAACGGATACGCCGTCTTCGACATCGAGACCACCGGCTTCCGACTGCATGAGGACTCGATCGTCGAGATCGCCATCGTGCACGTCGACGAGACCGGCCGAATCACCGGCGCCTGGGACACCCTGCTACGCCCCCGCGACGGCGACGCCGGGCCGACCCGCGTCCACGGCATCAGCGCCGCCATGGTGCGCAACGCCCCCACCTTCGCCGAACTCTCCCCCGCCCTCTACTCCCTGTTCGCCGACCGCATCCCGGTCGCCCACCGCATCTCCCAGTTCGACGGGCGCTTCCTCAACGCCCACTTCACCTGGGCCGGCATCGAAACCGACACCTTCACCGAAGGCCTGTGCACCTGGAAACTGGCGGCCAGCCACCTCCCCCTGCCCCACCACAAACTCCAGGACTGCTGCACCTACCTGGGCATCGACCTGCTCGACGCACACCAGGCCCTCGACGACACCATCGCCACCGCCCACCTGCTCGCCCACTTCATCCGGGCCGGACACGGCCTCGGCAACGGCGGAGCCGGACTGCGCGTAGCACCCACGGCCACGGCCCCCCGGTCCCGGCCCGAAGACGCGATCCGGCTCTTCTACCCCCGGCGCGGCCCCGGCACCACCGCCACCCTGCCACACCAGACCACCGGCCGGCCGGCCGACGCCGCCGGACCCTCCCCCCTCACCGGCTCATCATCAGGATCGTGACGATCGCGGCCGCCAACGCCAGCGCCCCGACCAGCAACGAGATCTTCGTACCGCTGTACGGGCGCTGACCCACCGCCTCCCCGGTCGCCCCGTTCACGAACGCCGACCAGCCACGCGCACCGTGCTGATAGGACACCAGCCACGCCGGCAGCAACAACAGCGCACACGACTGCTCGTCATACGTCGTGGACACATCCCGCACCTGCTGGACACTGCCCCCGATATCCAACCGCACATCGTCCTCGATCTGCGCACTCATCCGCGCCGTCGCCCGGGTGAACCCGAACTCCGGATCCACATCACAGGCGATCACCGGCACCGCGGCCACACCCTCGCGCGGACCCCCGGAAAACGGACACAGCCCGACCAGCGGCCACTGCGGCAGCTTGTCCGGCAACGGCGAACACCCCGGCACCACCAACCCCTCGAAAACCCGGCTGACCGCCCCCGTCACCCGATCCCAATGCGTGTACCACTCCGTCTCCCAGTACGTCTCCGTCCGTCCCTCCGCATCCGTCCGCGTCCGCATCACCTGCCGCGAACGATCCTCACCACGCCGACCCACATACGTACTGTACGAAGCCGCACCGAACACCCAGAACGGCAGAAACACCCCGTCCACCGACCGGATCTGCACCCCGCCACGCAACGCACGCGGCGCGAACCGCCGACGCGCGGCCCACGAGGAAAACGCCGCCCGCGCAGCATCCCGATCCACCGCGAACGGCAACACCGCATCCGGACGCACCGGCTCGGTCAGATCCGACTCACGCACCAACACCGCACCACACGACGTGCAATGCAGCGCGAACGCACGCGCACCCACCCCACGCCCGCACACCCCACACTGGGCGATCAACTCAGGGCGCCGACCAGGCACTCCCGCCACCGCGGCCACCACATCGGCCAGCCGATGACGCGGCACACCCTCCCCCGCCGCACCACCCCACGCGAACTCGACAACAGCCCCACCCGACATCGTCCATCCCCCGATTCAACGTATGAGGGGCCCATTGTCCACCCCCACACGCGACAGCGGAAGAGATGCGCACGCCGGTCGCGCGGCGGGGCGTCCGGCAAATCGCCCGGCGGGTCGCGCGAGGACGAGAAGGTCCGTAGCGTGGGGACCAAGAGCCGCCGGCCCGCTCCCCGAAGGGAGGCCCACACACGATGACGCTCTTCATGGACGTACACCGCCACCCGGCCGCAACCACCGAAGAGCAGGTCCAAGCCGCACACCAGGCCGACCTGGCCATCGAAGCCGAGGAACACGTCCACTTCACCGAATCCTGGGCCGACCCCGAGACCGGCACGGTCTACTGCCTGTCCGAAGCCCCCTCCGCCGAAGCCGTCCAACGCGTCCACGAACGCGCCGGACACCCCGCGGACGAGATCTACCCCGTCGAGATCAGCCTCTGACGCACACGGCGGCGCCCCCGCCCGATCCACGCCCCACACGACCGCCCGAAAAGACCGATACGCCACAGTATTACCAGAGTCTTGACACCAATACGCCCAAAGCTCCAGCATGGGACCTTTCGCGCTCTCCCCGCCTGCCGGAGGAGAGCTTCCGCATGCATGGAGGGGAAACCATGTCAGAGATCGACCCTTGGGCGCTGCCGCAATCCGGCCCCACCGCCACCACCGCCGGAATACCCCCGCAGTACTCGCCCTACCCCTACCCGCTGCCCGGACCGATCCAGCCGCTCAGCCGCGTGCTGCCCATCCTCGCGATGACCCTCGGCACGCTCTACGTCATCGCCACCATCGTCGAGATCTTCATCATCAACAGCCAGGTCTCGCTGATGAACACCCTCACCGCCGACGTGAACAGCGGCACCGTGCCGGACGACGCCCTCACCCAGATCCAGAACTCCGACCACCAGATCTCCACCGGGTCGCTGATCACCGGCGGCATCTACCTCGCCGCCTTCATCACCATCATCGTCTGGGAGCGCCGCCTCAAGACCCAGCTCGGCTCCACCGGCGCCCGCCGCGCCGTGTTCGCCAAGGCCGGCTACACCTACTTCCGCGCCGCCTGGATGCTCTCCATCATCCTCAGCGTCTTCCTCACCAGCCAGTCGAACGCCGCGAACATCACCACACCCCAAGACGCCGCCAACCACGACCACGAGCTCATGCTCTACTTCGGCCTGCGCGCCGTCGTCGGCGCCGTCCTCGTCTTCTTCGCCTACCGGCTCATGAAGATGTCCAACGAAGGCGTCCACCGGCTGCTCGCCGTCGCCGCACGCTGACCGAGCTCAGCCGACCAGCCGTCTCCAGCCGCTCCACGCGGCCGGAGACGTGCCCGCGACCGCGTCGAGTCGATTCCGGTGGGAAGATTCAGTCATCTCGGGCATCCTGACGCGGAGTTGTTGAGCCGTGGCCGCTTTGCTTTTTCCGCGGCGCTGGGAGCGGGATGCCGGAGGCGGTCGAGCCTGATGGGCCTGTTATTTTCTGGAGAGGGGATGGCGGGATGGACGACGCAGCCGGTGTGATCGAGCGGATCAGGGCCGGGATCGTGGGCGAGGACCGGGTGCTGGCCGGGCCCTACGGGGACTGTCGGCTGGTGTACGCGGACTACACGGCGTCCGGGCGGGCGCTGGACTTCGTCGAGGACTTCATCCGGGCCTCGGTGCTGCCGCTGTATGCGAACACGCACTCGGACTCCTCCGGCACCGGGCGGCAGACGACCGCGCTGCGCGAGCAGGCGCGAGCCCTGATCCACCGGGCGGTCGGCGGCGGGGACGAGGACGTGGTGATCTTCACCGGGGCCGGGGCGACCGGCGCGGTGAACAAGCTGGTGGGGATCTTGGGCCTGCACCGGGAAACCGGAAGCCGCTCCCCCGCCGCGGACGCCCGGGCCTCGGTCGCGGCGCCGGTCACGGGCGCTGCCGGGGCGCCCGCGGCGGGGCGTGCGGGGGCGGCTGACCGGCGTACGGTGGTGTTCGTCGGGCCGTACGAGCATCATTCCAACGAGTTGCCGTGGCGCGAATCCGCGGCGCAGGTGGTGGCGATCGCGGCGGACGCCGAGGGCGGGATCGATCAGGCGGACCTGGCCGAGCAGCTCGTGCGCCACGCCGACCGGCCGGTCCGGATCGGCAGCTTCTCCGCGGCCTCGAACGTGACCGGGCTGCTCTCGGACGTCGCGGGAATCTCGGCGCTGCTGCACGCGCACGGGGCGCTGGCGTTCTGGGACTACGCCGCGGCGGCCCCGTACCTGCCGATCCGGATGCGCGCCTCGGCCGCGGGGGCGGGCGACCACCTCGACGCGGTCTTCCTCTCCCCGCACAAGTTCGTCGGCGGCCCGCAGACCCCCGGGGTGCTCGTGCTGCGGCGGGATCTGGTGGCCGATCAGGTGCCGACGGCGCCGGGCGGGGGCACGGTGCTGTTCGCCGACCCGTGGTCGCACCGGTACCTCGAGGATCCGGTGGCGCGCGAGGAGGCGGGCACCCCGGCCATCGTCGAGGCCGTGCGCGCCGGGCTCGTCTTCGCGGTCAAGGAGGCGGTGGGGGCCGCGGCGATCCGCGCCCGCGAGGAAGAGCTCTGGCAGCGCGTGCGGGAACGCTGGAGCCAGGAGCCCGATATCGACATTCTCGGCAGCCCGCGGGCGCCGCGGCTGCCGATCGTCTCGCTGCGGATCCGCGCGGACGGGCAGTTCCTGCACCACAACTTCGTCGTCGCGCTGCTCAACGATCTGTTCGGGATCCAGGCCCGGGGCGGGTGCTCGTGTGCCGGGCCCTACGGCCACCGGCTGCTCGCGATCGACCGGCCGCTCTCGCGCTCCTTCGAACGCGAGATCCAGGCCGGGCACGCCGGGATCAAGCCGGGGTGGACCCGGATCAGCTTCCACTACGCGATGAGCGAGACCGTACGCGACTATCTGATCGAGGCGGTCGTGCTGGTGGCGCGGTACGGGCAGCGGATGCTGGCGGACTACGGCTTCGACCCGGAGTCAGGGGCCTGGCACCACCGCGACGGGCCAGGGGCGGCGGCGGTGCGGCTGGCGGACTTCGATCCGACCGGGGGCGGCGGGAACGGGGAGGCGCCGCGGCGGGCGGGGGAAGAGGTGTTGGCCGGTCAGCTCGAGCGGGCCCGGCGGGTGATGGCCGAGCGGCCCGCGTGCGCTGATCCGGGTGCCGAGGACGAACCGGATCGGCCGCGGCTGCCGGCGGCGGTGGAGGCGCTGCGCTGGTTCGCGCTGCCCTGTGGCTGTCTGACGGACGGTGACCCGGGGCGGCGGCAGGAGGCGTGAGCCGCGGTGAGCGCGGCGGGTCCTGACCGCGCACCGGCGCGCGGGCGCCTACGATGGCGAACTGGCCCGGGCGCGGCCATCTGACGGCGGCGTGGACCGCGGCGAGCGAACGGCGTACTGCGTGGAGATCTACTACCTGTCCCTCGGGGACCATCTGCCCGATCCGCGCACCGGCGTGCGGGTCGGGCAGGGCGAGCGGCTGCGCGGCATCGTCGAGGCCGCGGTGTACGCCGAGGAACTCGGGTTCGCCGGGGTCGGAGTGGGCGAGCACCACTTCCACGACTACATCGTCTCGGCGCCGGAGCTGCTGCTGGCCGCGATCGCGGCGCGCACCTCGCGGCTGCGGCTGGGCACCGCGGTGACGCTGCTCGCGCACGCCGACCCGGTCCGGGTGGCCGAGCAGTTCACCGTGCTCGACGCGTTCTCGGCCGGGCGGGCGCAGCTGTGCGTGGCGCGCGGAGTCTCCGCGCAGACGTGGGCGGCGTTCGGTTCCGCGGGCGAGCAGGATGTGCGGGACCGGCTCGACGAGCATCTGCGGCTGCTGCTGCGGCTGCTCGGGGAGCCGGCGGTGACCTGGTCCGGGGAGACGAGGCCGCCGCTGGAGGCGGTGACCATCCAGCCGCGGCCCTCGGCGGCGGCGCCGGAGTCGCGGGTCTGGCTGGGCGCGGGTTTCTCCGCGCGCTCGGCCGACCTCGCCGCGGCGCTCGGGCTGCCGCTGCTGCTGCCCAGTACGCTGCATCACCCGCGGGCGCACCTGCCGGTGGTGGCGCGTTACCGGGAGGCGCTCGCCCACCGCGGCGCGGGCCATCTGGCCCGGGTCGGGCTGCCGGTACACCTGCACGTCGCCGAGGACGACGAGCGGGCGCTGACCCGGTGGGCGCCCTATCTGGACGCGTACGCGCGGTTCGCCGCCGAGCTGCGCGGCACCGGCGACGGGCCGCAGAGCGTACGTGAACTGATGGCGGGCCCGGCGATCTGCGGGGGTCCGGAGACGGTGGCCGCGCGGCTGAACGAGCTCGTGGCACAGTTCGGCCTGGACGCCCTGTACGTGCTGTGCGACGTCGGCGGCCTGCCCGCCGGGGACCTGCACGCGTGCATGCGGCGCTTCGCCGAGCAGGTCGTGCCGCGGCTCAACCGCGGCGGGCGCTGACCCGGGCTCGGCTCGTCACCCCGCTGAGCCGCCGTCGCCGCCATCGCCCTCCTCCGGGGGCACGGGGTGTGCGGCGAACCAGTCGATGGTGGCGGTCAGGCCCTTGTCGAGGTCCACGCTCGGGCTCCAGCCGAGCGCGGTGCGGGCCAGGGTGATGTCGGGGCGGCGCAGGCCCGGGTCGTCGACCGGGCGGTCGACGAAGGCGAGCGGCGAGCAGGAGCCGCACAGGTCCCTGATCCGGACGGCGAGTTGCGCGATGGTCAGTTCGGCCGGGTTGCCGAGGTTGATCGGGCCGGGGTGTCCGGTGCGGGCGGCGGCGAGCAGTCCGGCGACGGTGTCCTCGACGTAGCACAGCGACCGGGTCTGGCTGCCGTCCCCGGCCACGCTGATCGGCTGCCCGGCCCTGGCCTGGACGATGAAGGTGGGTACGGCCCGGCCGTCGTGGGCGCGCATGCGCGGGCCGTAGGTGTTGAACAGCCGCACGATCACCGTATCCGTGCCCTGACTCGTCCGGAACGCCGTGGTGAGCGCCTCGGCGAAGCGTTTGGCCTCGTCGTAGGCGCTGCGCGGGCCGACCGGGTTGACGTTGCCCCAGTAGGACTCGATCTGCGGGTGCACCAGCGGGTCGCCGTAGACCTCGGAGGTGGAGGCCAGCACGAACCGGGCGTTCTTGCGGCGGGCGAGTTCGAGCGCGTTGGAGGTGCCGTGGGCGCCGGCGCGCAGGGTGGCCACCGGGTGGCGCAGGTAGTCGCGCGGGGAGGCGGGCGAGGCGAGGTGGAAGACGAGGTCCACCGGTCCGGCCACGTCGAAGGGCTCGCACACGTCGTGCCGGCGGAAGCTGAAGCGGGCGTCCTCGCTCCGCTCGGCCAGGTTCTCCAGGGCGCCGGTGAGCAGGTTGTCGACGCACACGACCTCGGCGCCGGCGTCGCACAGCCGGTCGCACAGGTGCGAGCCGACGAATCCGGCGCCCCCGGTCACCACCGCGCGGGCGCCGCGCAGCCCGGCCGGCGGGGCGGTCGCGGCCGCGCTCACGACTCGCGCAGCGAGCGGCCGGTCTTGCTCAGGAACACGTCGTCGAGGGTGGGGCGGTGCAGTTCTATGGTGGCCATCTCGATTCCGGCGTCGTCGAGGGTGCGCATGATCCGGGGGATGGCGCTCTCCCCCGCGTCCACGGCCAGCCGCAGCTCCCCGCCCGCGCGTACCTCGGCGCAGGCCAGGTAGGGCTCGCCGGCCAGGATCTCGCGGGCCTTCTCGGCCGCGTCGCCGAGGCCGACGGTGACCACGTCGCCGGAGATCTCCCGCTTGAGCGCGGTCGGGGTGCCCTCGGCCACGATCCGGCCGCCGTCGATGATCGCGACCCGGTCGCACAGGGCGTCGGCCTCGTCCAGGTAATGCGTCGTCAGGAACACCGTCATACCGCCCGCGCGCAGCCGGCGCACCTCGTCCCAGACGGTGGCGCGGCTGGCCGGGTCGAGGTTCGCGGTGGGTTCGTCCAGGAACACCACCCGGGGGCGGTGCACCACGCCGAGGGCGATGTCCACCCGGCGGCGCTGGCCGCCGGAGTAGGTCTTGCACGGGCGGTCGGCGTACTCGGCCAGCTGGAAGGCCTCGATCGCCTCGACCGCGCGGGTGGCCGCCTCGGCCTTGGCCACCCCGTGCATGCGGGCTTGGAGTACGAGCTCCTCCCGGGCGCTGACATCGTCCCAGGTGCCGCCGCCCTGGGCGATGTAGCCGATCCGGCGGCGCACCTCGGCCGGTTCGGCCAGCAGGTCGGCGCCCGCGATCAGGGCCTTGCCGCCGTCCGGCGTGATCAGCGTGGTGAGCATGCGCAGGGTGGTGGTCTTCCCGGCGCCGTTGGGGCCGAGGAAGCCGAAGATCTCCCCGGCGGCCACCGTGAGGTCCAGGCCGGCCACGGCCTCGACGGCGGTGGCTCTGCGGCCGCGGCCGGACTGGAAGGCCTTGCGCAGACCCGTGGTCTCGATCACCGTTCTTCTCCCGTCTACCGGACCGCGCGGGCGAACTGGCGGGCGGACCAGACCAGGGCCACGATCGCGAGGGCGAGCATCATGCTGAGGCTGTGCCAGACCGAGGGGTCGGCGGTGTGGCTGTGGAACAGGGCGCGCATGGCGGTCACGGCCCAGCTGAACGGATTGAAGTCGGCGATGCCGCGCAGCCATCCGGGCGCGAGTGCGATCGGCAGCAGGGTACCGGAGAGCAGCATCAGCGGCTGGGCCAGATTGTTGATCACCTGGCCGAGCACGCCCGGGTTGCGCAGCCGCAGCGCGATGCCGTACGAGAAGGTGGCGCTGGTGAACGCGATCAGGGCGAGCAGCAGGTAGCCGGTGAGCAGTTCCGGGATGCGCACGTACAGTCCGAGCGGCAGGGCCAGCACCAGGATGATCGCGGCCTGGATGACGAGGGTGACCACGTCCCGCAGGGCCCGGCCGAACAGCAGCGCGAGCCGGCTGACCGGGGTGACCCGGGCCCGTTCGATCACCCCGGAGCCGATCTCGGCGAGCAGTCCGAACCCGGCGTACAGGCCGCCGGCCAGGGCGAGCGCGACGAGCATGCCGGGCACGTAGATCCGGTAGGCCTCGGTCATCGAGTTCGCGCCCATGGACGCGAGCGCGGGCTTGAGCAGCGGCGCGAACAGCGCGAGGTAGACCACGGGCTGGGAGACGCCGAGGAAGAGCCACAGCGGCGAGCGGATCATCAGCAGGGTGTGCCGCTGGAAGACCAGCCAGATGTCACGCAGGAGTTTCACAGAGCCCTACTTTCACGGGGTCGGCCGGCCGTGCCGCGCGCCCGGCCAGGTCTTCGAGGAGTGCGGCCGCGGCCTCGGCGCCGCCGGCCGCGCGCAGCGTCCGGCCGAGGCGGTCGGCGGCGGTGCGGTAGGACGGGTCCTCGAGCACGGCGGTGAGGGCGCCGCGCAGCGCGTCCGGGCGCACCCGCGGGAAGGAGACGCGGATCCCGGCGCCGGCGGCGGCGACCTGCTCGGCGTTGACCGGCTGGTCGCCCTTGATCGGCGCGATCACCAGCGGGACGCCGTGCACCAGGGCTTCGCAGACGGTGTTGAGGCCGCCGTGTCCGATGACGGCGTCCAGACGCGGCATCAGCTCCAGTACCGGCACCCGGGATCGGACCAGGACGTGCGCGGGCGGGTCGGGGATGGTGCCGTCGGGGGCGACCACGATCGCCTGGACCCGTTCGCCGAGCGGGCGCAGCGCCTCGATCGCGCGGGCGTGGAAGTCGCGGGCGATGTCCATCGAGAGCGTGCCCATGCTCACCAGGACGAGGCGGCGGGCGGGGTCGAGGGCGTCGAAGGGGAAACCGGGGTCCGGCGGCCGGGCGGCGAGCGCGGGTCCGACGAGCGCGGTGCGGGTCGGGCCGTCCACCTCGCCGGCCAGCGCGGCGCCGGTGAACGCGATCAGCAGGTGCGGGGAGAAGCGCAGGTCGTGCGGGGGTTCGCCGGGCAGACCGGCCCGGGTCCACATCGCGGCCATCAGTGCCGTGATCCAGTCCTCGACCTTCGGCAGGGTGGCGCGATAGGGCCGGGACAGCTCCATGGTGGTGGGCGCGAGCGAGGCCCAGGGCAGCGCGTGTCGGTGCGCGGCCAACGCCCCGGCGATCGCGTGCTGGTCGACCGCGAGCACGTCCGGGCGCAGCGTCGCGATCGCCTGCTCGATTCCGGGCAGGGTGGCCTTGGCGTGCGGGGCGATGTACCCCTCCCAGCGCGTCTTGGCCGCGGCCATGCCCTGCTCGGCCTGGCCGCGGTGCGCGCGCAGCGGGATCGGGTGCACGAGCGCGTCGGGGCCGAGGATCGGGCGCAGGAAGGACTCGGAGCCCGCCCACACCGCTTCGTGGCCGCGGGCGCCGAGTGCGGCGGCGACCGCCGCGATCGGGTGGGCGTGGCCGGTGAGCGGGAGGGTGACGAAGAGGAATCGGCTCATGCGCGCCGGCCCTGGTCGGTGGGGGGCGGCGCGGCTTCGGTCGGGGTGACGGCGGCGGGCGGGGCGGCGGCGAAGGCGGCGGGCCTGACTTCCGCGACGTATCCGGCGACCTGAGCGAGCGTCAGCGCGATCAGCTCGTCGAGTTCGAGGCCCGCGACGTACCGGGGCAGCTCCACGGCCGGCCCGTAGAGCGCCCGCAGCGCGGCGGCGAAGGCGGCGAGCTCGAGGCTGTCGAGGAACAGGTCGCCGTCCAGCCGGGTGTCCGGGGTGAGCGCGGCGCGCCAGGCGGCGTCCTGGCCGAGGGCGGCACACAGCAGGTCGGCGATCTGCTCGGCCGGCGCGGGCCCGGTCACGCGGGGGTGCCCGGCTTGGTCGCGCGCAACGCGTCGTAGGTGATGACGCCGGTGTCGAAGCCCTTCTTCATCAACGGTCCGGCGTGGAAGTAGCCGAGCACGTCCACGCCGCGCTCGCGGGCCAGCTCCATCATCATGGTCTTGCTGTGCTCGAAGCGGCGCAGGGCGGCGAAGTCCGGATCCCAGGTGCGGGCGACCGCGGCGCTCCAGTCCGCGGCGGCGACCTCGGTGAAGCCGGCGGCGCGGCACAGCCGCTCGTGCTCGGGGCGGGAAGAGAGGCTCGGCATCACCTGGTGGCGCAGGATCATCCGCACCAGTGCGTCCTCCTCGGCACTCAGCTCGCCCTCGCGCACGGACCAGGTGGCCACCGCCAGCCGGCCGCCGGGGCGCAGCAGCCGCAGCGTCTCGGCGAAGAACGCGGCGCGGTCCTCGATGTGCATCAGGCTCTCCATCGCCCACACCACGTCGAAGGACGCGTCCGGGAAACCGGTGGCCAGCCCGTCGCGCACGGCGAAGTGCGCCTGCCCGGACAGTCCGGCCTGCGCGGCCTTGGCGTTGGCGCGGGCGGCCTGGGCGGCGCTGAGGGTGACCCCTGCGACCGTGCAGCCCAGTTCCCCGGCCAGGTGCAGCGCCGGGCCGCCGATGCCGCAGCCGAGGTCGAGCACGCGCGCGCCGGCCGGGATCCCGGCGTAGCCGACGAGTTCGCGCACCAGCCGGTCGGTGGCCTCGATCCGGCGGGCCGGGTCGGTGCCGGGCGGCTCGTGCGGATCCCAGTACCCGTGGTGGACGTGTTCGCCCCAGAGGTCTTCGTAGAGATCGACGGTGGTGTCGTAGTAGCGCGCCACTGCCGCGGTCATCCCGCCGTCGGCGGCGCCGGCGAAAACGGCGCTCATTTCAGCTGCAGCGTTCATTTCAGGACACGGGGCCTTTTCCTGGAAAGAAAGATTCAAGGGACCGAGAACGCAATCTTTGATGGTCGGTCACGCTAGCTTCGGCGCGCTTTCTCGTCAACGGCATGTAAGTTACATCGCCAGACAAGCCGTTTTACCGTGTCTTTGTTAGTGCGGGGTGGGCCGGGGATCTCCCGGCGCGGGCGAGCGCTTGACAGGCCGGGCCGGAAGCGCCGAAGGTGCGCGTGGTGGATTTACAACGCTCAGCGATTGCCATATCTGCACGCTGACTTTGCGGACGTCTCGTGGAAAGGGCCCGGCGTTCGATGAGCATTGATCTGTGTGGTGATGGGTCATGGGTTGACGAGTTTCTGTTGGCCGGACCCGAGGCCGAGGAGTGCCTTTTCCTCGATGCTCCGGTGCGCCGGGGCGCACTGCGCCGGCTGGTGGCCGGGCGGCAGGCGGAGCTGGCCGGGGCGGGTCTGGCCCGGGGCGGCACGGCGGCGCTGTGCCTGGCGCCCTCGCTCGCGTTCGTGGCCGCGCTGCTGGCCGCCTGGCGGGTCGGGGCGCAGGCGATCCTGCTCGACCACCGGCTAACCGCGTTCGAGACCGAGCGGGCGCTCGAGCAGCTCGCGCCGCAGGTCATCGTCGCTCCGGCGGCGCCCTACGGCGGGCACCTGCGCGGCTTCCACGCGACGGCGGAACGCATCGGCGCCCGCGCGGGCGGGCGCCCGGCCGGCAACGCGTGCGTCCTGGTGCAGCTGAGCTCCGGCTCCACCGGGCCGTCGAAGGTGATCGGGCGCACCGCCGCGGACCTGATCGGCGAACTCGGGCGCTACACCCGGATGGACGGGGTGGCGCGGCAGGGCGAGCGCATCGTCTCGCTCGCCTCCATGGTGCACGTGCTCGGACTCGTCGGCGGCCTGATGTACGGGCTGCACACCCGGGCGCAGGTGGCGATCCCGGCCCGGATGAGCGCGGGCGGCATCCTCAGCGCGGTGGCCGCGGGCACCGCCCCGACCATGCTGCTGGGCGTGCCGTTCCACCTCGAACTGCTGGCCGCCGTCACCGCTCCCCCGGCACTGCCGCAGCTGACCGGGATGACCACCGGCGGGGAACTGGTCCGGGCCCAGGTGCACGACGCGTTCGTGGACCGGTACGGGATCCGGCTGGGCAACATGTACGGGATGACCGAGGTCGGGGTCATCGCGACCGACCTGTTCGGCAAGCACCGCCCGGCCCTGGAACCCGCGCCCGGACTCGAGATCCGGGAGGAGGGCGGGGAACTGCACATCGCGCTGGAGCGCTCCCCCTATCTCGGCGCCACCGATCCGTCCCGCTGGTCCGACGGGTGGCTGCACACCCGCGACGCCGGCACCGTCGAGCCCGAGCACGGCCTGCTGCGGGTCAGGGGCCGGCGCGACTCCCAGGTCTCGGTCGGCGCGCTGAAGGTGGATCTGACCGAGGTCGAACACACCCTGGCCGCGCTGCCCGAGGTGGCCGCGGCCGTGGTGGTGCACGGCACGGTCATCGAGGCCTACCTCGTCCTGCGCGAGGCGGGCACGCTCGCGCGGGTCGAACAGCGGCTGGTCCAGCAGCTCGCCGCCTACAAGCGCCCGCGCGTCCTGCACGTGGTGGAACAGCTGCCGCGCACCGCCACGGGCAAGCTCGTGCGCGATCCGAACGTCCTGCTTGCGGTACCCGATCTGGAAGGGAAGTCCACGCGATGATCGATCCTGAGATTCGCCGGTTCGCCCTCGCGTCGCTGCGCGAGATGAACTTCGACGTCGAAGGGCTCGACGACGACTCGGTGCTCGGGCCGGCCGGCGCCGACCTGGACTCGGTCGCCCTGGCCGAGCTCGGCATCCGGGTCGAGGACCGGTTCGGCGTCACCTTCGCCGACGACGAGGCCGAACGCCTGGCCGCGCTGACCATCGGCGAGTTCTGCCAGGCCGTGGCCGGGCTGCTCGCGGCCGTGCCCACCGCGGGCAGCTGAGCCGTGGCCGACTCTCCCCGCCCGCCCGCGGCCCGCGCCGAGGTACTCACGCTGCTCGCCGGCTACGGCGAACGCACCCCCGAGCAGGTGCCCGAGGACATCGACTCGATGGAGCTGGCCTGGCTGATCCATCAGCTGGGCGTGCACTACGGCCGCCTCGACGCCGACGACGCGCTGCTGGCCCGGATGGGCACCGTCACCGGCGTGGTCGAGGTGCTGGCCGAGCTCGCGGACGGCGGCGCCGATGACTGAGGCCGCCGCGCTCTGCGGTCCGGGCGCGCCGCCCGGCGCCGCACCGCCCGATGCCGACGCGGCGGCCGGGCCGGGACTCCGGGCGGCCCGCGGGCCCGAGTCGGTGCTGATCACCGGTATGGCCGTGACCAGCGCGTTCGGCCGCGGGCTGGAGCCGCTGCTGGCCGCCGCGCTCGAGGGCCGGGCGGCGTTCGCCCCGGTGCGCCGGTTCGAGGTGGCCGGGCGGCGCGCGCAGGTGGCCGCCGCGCTGCCCGGGGCGCCCCAGCTCACCGGCGAACTCGCCCGGGCGATCGACGAGGCCTGCGACACCGCGGGCCTCGGCGCCGCGGCCCGGGCGAGCTGCCCGCTGTTCCTGGCCGTACACGGGGATCCGGAGCTCGGCCGCTGCGCCCCGGCCGAGCGGGCCGCACACACCGGCGACGCCTTCGCCGGCCGGCTGGCCCGCCGCTGTGGGCTGTCCGACGGCGTCCGGGTGTACACCTCGGCGTGTGTGGCGGCCAGCAGCGCGGTGGCCGACGCGGCCGCGCTGATCGCCCGCGGCCGCGCGGCCCGGGTCGTGGTGGCCGCGGGCTACCTGGTCGAGCCGGACCAGTTCGCGCTGTTCGACGCCGGCCGGGCGCTGGCCGCGGACGGCCGGGTGCGCCCGTTCAGCGCCGGTCGCAGCGGCCTGCTGCTCGGCGACGGGGTGGCCGCGGTGGTACTGGAATCGGCCGCGGCCGCGCGCCGGCGCCGGGTGCCGGCGCTGGCCCGGCTGGCCGGGTGGGGCCGGGCCGGGGACGGGTACCATGTGTGCCGGCCGCGGCCCGACGGGTCGGGTCTGGCGCGGGCGATCGCCGCCGCGCTGTGCCGTGGAGGGATCGGCGCAGCGCACCTCGGCTACGTCAACGCCCACGGTTCCGGCACCCGTCACAGCGACACCGCCGAGGCCGCGGCCCTGTACGGCGCGCTGGGCGAGCGCGCCGCGAGCGTCCCGGTCAGCTCCACCAAATCCGTGCACGGACAGGCCCTCGAGGCCGGCGCGCTGGTGGAACTGGTGCTCGCGGTCGGCGCGCTGCGGGCCGGACGGCTCCCGGTGAACGCCGGACACCTGGGCCCGGACGAGTCCTGCCGGCTGAACCTGGTGCTGAACAAGCCCGGGCGCCCGGCCGGGGACTACGCACTGAGCCTGAACGTCGCGTTCGGCGGCGCGAACACCGCGCTGCTGGTGGGCACGCCGTGAGGGGCCGGGCGGTGATTCCGGTGGACCCCCCGCGCGAGTTGACCGCGCTGGCGGCGCTGGCCCGGCAGGCGGGCCTGGCCGTACTGGCCGCGGCGTGCTGGCCGGAGTCGACGGCGGATCAGATCCCGCCGCCGCTGCCGGGATTCGTCGCCTCCCGCTTCTCCCCGATCGTCGCGGAGGTGGCCAAGCGCTGCCTGCGCCGGGTCCCGGCCCGCGAGCCGGAACTGGTCACCGCGGTGGTCGTGGTCAGCGCGCTGGGCGATGTGACCAGCGCCGCGCAGGTGGCCGAGGCGGTGGACACCGGCGACCGCGTCTGGCCGCTGATGTTCTACCAGTCGGTGCCGAACGCGGTGGCCGGGCACGTGGCCGCGCGCCGACAGCTGACCGGGCCGATCGTGTCGGTGGCCGCGGCCGAGGCCGGGATCGAGGTGGCCGCGCTGCTGCTCGAGGACGGCGACGCGGACGAGGTGCTGGTGGC
>FSXZ01002688.1_pt1 | contig 17156 bp, 15 predicted proteins | sample 1638121 | NCBI WGS metagenome assembly FSXZ01 (sample SAMEA3914788, study PRJEB12502) | metagenome | biome: forest; material: soil | place: Canada | collected 2011-07-03 | depth 0.1 m
CACCAGTAGGCCATGCCGTAGGTGGAGCCGCCGCGGTTGGCCCGCAGGTCCAGGATGAGCGCGTCGGTGTGGGCGAGCAGGGTCATCGCCGCGTCGATGCAGGGCGCGGCCTCGCCGGGTTCGGCGACCAGGGTGGTCTCGATGTAGCCGATGTTGCCCTCGAGCCGCTCGACCCGGCGTATGCCCTGGTTCTCGGCGCGGGCGAGGGCGGCGAAGAAGTCCTCGTCCTCGGCGCCGTCCGCGCCCTCGCCCTCCTCCAGCGGCTCGGGCTCGTCACTCCACAGCAGGCGCAGATGCCGGTCCGCGGCGACCTGCTGGAAATCGGCGGTCACGGCCGCGCACAGGCCCGGGCCGTCCAGCTGCTCGTACGCCCCCGCGGCCAGCCGGCCGCGCACGTGCGCCGCGATCTCGGCGGCCGTGTCCTCGACGATGTATTCGGCGTCGATCCGCCGCAGCGCGGCCTCGACGAGTTGCGTGGTGGTCATCCCCATGGCCGGGGATCATAGTGGGTCTTGCCCGCGGCTCCCACAGCGGATGCAGGTCACCGGGGTGCGCCGGCCCTGGCCGCGGGGCCGGCTCAGCCGGTCGGGCGCGCCGCGAGGCCGGCCGGGGCCGGCGGCGGGGACAGGTGGATCGAGGAGCTCGGCACGTTGGCCCACCAGCCGCCCGGATGCAGCACGTCCACGCAGACCAACTCGTCCGCGGCCTCGTGCCGGTAGTGATCGAGCACGAACACCGCGCGATCCAGGGCACTGTCTTCGTCATCAGCGCCGTGATACGTGCGGAAGGGCTCGTCGGGTGAGTCGGCCACCCGCCAGGTGCAGCGGATGGTCCAGGGCGGGAACGCTTCCGTCTTCGCGTCGAGGCGATCGGCGAAGCGGTCGATGAACATGGATTCGGACACGGCCGCCTGAGTCTCCCTGATCAGCGAGGGACATCTGCCAGGGCTACCGTATACGTGACTTCGTATACGCACAACCCTTCGTATACGATGAAAATCGCGGCCACGCGCGCACCGAAGGGAACCGGACATGCCCGAACCGGCCTACGTCGCCCTCGCCGGCGCCTACGCGCGCCAGATCCGCTGCGGAGCGCTCGAACCCGGCGGCAAACTGCCCAGCTACGCCGAACTCGTCGAGCGCCACGGCGTGTCCGAGATCGTGGCCCGCAAGGCGGTGGCGCTGCTGCAGAGCCAGGGCCTGGTGCGCTGCGTGCGGCGCCAGGGCGTGTACGTGGCCGACCGGCTGGACCTGGTCCGGGTCTCGCCGGAACGGCAGCGGGAATCGGCGGAGACCTCGTTTCGCAACGAGTCGAGCCGGGAGGTCGCGGTGCAGCGCGCGTACGAGCAGGTCCCGGCGAGCGAGTCGCTGGCCGAGCTGTTCGACCTGCTCACCGGGGAGCCGATCACGCACGTGGTGACCAGGGCCAGCGAGGACGGCCGGCCGATATCCATATCCGACACCTACCACCCGATCGAGGTGGCCGACGCCTCCGGCGCCACCGAGCTGGAGGAGACCGTGGCGGACCGGCTGCCGGTGCCGGAGCACGCGCGGTGGCTCGGCACCCGGCCCGGAGAGCTGGTCAAAACCGTGCACCAGCGCTTCTTCGCGGCCGACGAACGGCTGGTGATGCTCTCGGACGTGTCCTATCCGCGCGACCGCTACGACGCCTTCACCTTCCGGATGAAGCTGCGTCCGACGGCGCCGCGGGACGGCGAGGAGTAGCGGGCGCGCTCATCCCCGTACCCTGACCCAGCCCTGGGCCCGGTCCCGCAGATTCCACCAGGAGACGAAGTCGGGGTCGGTCGAGGCCGGCGCCCAGCGCGCGGCCAGGGCGTCGAAGAACGCGTCGTCGCCGGTGCGCCCGCCGCGCGGCTCGCCGACGTAGACCAGGCGCTCGCCGCCGGCCCGCTCGAAGGCGTCGAGCGAGGCGGAGGCCATGGTGTTGCCCCAGCCGGGCGGCCAGCACAGCAGCAGCACACTGGCCGCGCGGCCGTCGAGGCGCAGCCGCTCGAGCGGGTCGAGCGCGTACCAGACGTCCGCCTGGCCGCGGGCGCGCGGGAACGAGACGTTCGCGACCCGGTCCGGCGGCTCGAGTTCGAAGGCTTCGACGGCCAGCCCGGCCCGGTGCAGCTGGGCGGCCCAGTAGCCGCGCCCGGCGCCGAGCTCCAGCACCGGGCGCCCGTCGCAGAACGCGCAGACCCAGTCCAGCGTCCGCGGCGAGGGGATGGCGTAGGCGTAGGTGGCCTGCAGGATCAGCTGGGCGTAGGCGAGCTGAGCGCCGGCCCCGGCCGCGGCGCCGTCCACCACCCGCCGCCCGGCCCGGGTGGAGACCGAGGGCGCGACCATGTCCCAGTACGGATTCGCGCTCACCGCCGCCCCGCCGGTCATGTAGTGCAGGAAGCGCAGATCGAAGTCGAAGGCGGCGGGCGCGCGGGTCCCGGCGGGCTGCGGCAGGCCGGCCGCGACGTCGAAGTACTCGGCCACCTTGGGGTACTGCGCCCGCAGCCGCGGCTCGTCCCCCAGCAGCGCGAGCAACTCATCGCGGCGCCGCGCCGTCAAGCCGAGCTCCGTCACGGGCACCATTGTGGCCCCGGGCCGCCACGGTGCCCTCGAGCCGTGCCGGAGGCCGGGCCGAGGCATAATGTGATGGTGCACACGGCGCCTGAGGGTACGGATGCGCGGGCGCGGGCGGTCGTGTTGGTCGAAGGGCCCAGCGACCGGGTCGCCCTCGCGGTACTGGCCCGGCGGGGCGGGCTGGATCTCGCCGCCCGGGGCGTGCGGATCGTGTCCATGGACGGGATCACCAACATCGGGCACTACCTGACGCACTATCACGCCGAGGCGCCCGAGCTGCCCGTCTGCGGGCTCTACGACGACGCCGAGGAGCGCTTCGTGCGGCGCGGTCTGGAGCGGCTCGGCGTGCCGGTGGCACCGGGCCGGGCCGGGCTGGAGGCGCACGGCTTCTTCTGCTGCTCGGCGGATCTGGAGGACGAGCTGATCCGGGCGCTCGGGCCGGCCGAGGTGGTGCGGCTGGTGGAGGCGCAGGGGCAGGGGCGTTCGTTCCGCACGCTGCGCCGCCAGCCCGCGCTGCGCGACCGGAGCCTGCCCGACCAGCTGCGCCGGCTGATGGGCGGGCGCTCGGGCGGCAAGGAGCGGTACGCGGCGGCGATGGCCGAGGCGGTGGCGCCGCAGCAGGTGCCGCGGCCGCTGTCGGGCGTGCTGGCCTACGCGGTGACGGCGGGTCAGGCCGTAACCTGGTGATCATGTCGGACTGGGTCTCGTCTTCGGAGCAGTACCTCGCACCCGCCGCGGCGGGCGGCGACCCGTGGCGGCAGGAGGCCGCGCGGGCCGGGCGGGTGGGCGCGCACCGGGTGATCCTGGTGGCCCGGCGGACGGCGCCGGAGCAGGTGGCCCGGCTGCTCGGCATCTCCCCCGAGGAGCCCGCGGTGCTGCGCCGCCGCCTGGTCACGCTGGACGGGGTGCCGGTGGAGGTCTGCGACTCCTGGTATCCGGCCCGGGTCGCCGACGGCACACCGCTGGCCGAGGACCGGCCGGTCAAGGGCGGCGCGGCGCGGGCCCTGGCCGAGCGCGGCCACGTCGCGGCGCGGCACGTGGAGGAACTGGCCGTGGTGGACGTCCCGGCCGAACTCGGTGACCTGCTGACCGATTCGCCGGTGCTCGAGCTCACCCGGGCGAGCTACCCCGAGGGCGCGGATGCCGACGCCGCGGCGTTCGAGGTCGCGGTGATGCTGATGAGCCGGGAGATGGCGCCGGGCGTGCCGCGGCGGCTGCGCTACACCTTCAGGCCCGGGCCGACGGCAGCGGCGTGAGGCTCCAGCCGGTCAGGGCGCACAGCCGGGCGCGGGCCGGGTCGGGCGCGGCGGCGGGCGGCCGGGGGCGGTGCGCGGCGAGCCGGGTGCCCGGGGCGGCGCAGGCCCGGCCGGCGGCGATGACCCGGCCGGCCGCGTTCAGCAGCGCGTGCGGAGCGGCCTCGGCACACAGGCTCGGCATGATCATGCGCTCGATCCGGTCGCACGGGATGTCCATCGCGGCCACGCCCAGCGGCTTGCCCCGGTGGTACGCCGGCACCGCCAGCGTGAACGTGTACTGATTCGTGCAGACGTAGTCCAGGTAGGGCCCGGCCACGTGCCGCCCGCGGCCGCGGATCGGTGCGTCGTACCACTCGTTGTGGACGTAGTCGAAGAAGTCCGGGTTTTGCGGATCCAGGTTGACCCGGAGCGGTTCGGGCGGGCGGCTGCCCTCGCGCCACCACCATTCCAGCCAGTGCGGCGCGTCCTTGACCACCATGGGCGTGAACACCAGGCCGGTGCCGACCGCGAGCGCGGCGAAGCGCTCGAGCGTGGCGTGGATGCGTGGGCGCAGCGCGGCGCTGTCGGCGACGGTGAACGAGCCGGCCCCCGCCTCCCGCTGCGCGTACCAGGCCTCGAACTCGGCCGCGGTCCGCTCCAGCTCGGCGAAGACGTGGTCGAACTCGTCGGCGAGCTCGGACCAGGGATCGCCCGGGCCGGCCGCGGCGCGGTAGAGGTCGATGCGCCACTGCATCAGCAGATCGGTCTCGTAGCCGACCTGCTGGTGCGCCATCCGGCGGGCGGCCTCGGGCCGGGCCTCGGCCACCGCGTCGACCAGGGCGGCGCGGACCCGGACGGACTGTTCGTGCTCCGCGTCGCCGAGCAGGGTCCAGACCAGGTCGCCGAGTTCGGCGCGCAGGTTGGCCTCGTGCTGGGTCAGCCGCGGCGACTGTGCCGCCGCCGCGAGTTCGATGCCGAATTCGCTGTCGGCCAGCCTGCGCTCGCCCGGGGTGGCGGCCCGGGCCAGGCGCTCCACCCGGCGGCGCAGTGCGGCGATCTCCCGTTCGGAGGCGCGCTGGGCGGCGAGTTCGGCGGCGGCGGCGAGCACGGCCTGGCGCTGATCGCCGAGCTCGCGCAGCTGACGCACGCTCAGCCCGGCCAGTCCGGAGCGGCTGAGCGCGTCGCTGGAGGGCCGGGCCACGAAGCTGCCGCCGTTGCGGCCCCGGCGGGTCTCGACCAGTCCGCGCTCGCGCAGCTCGGACAGGGCCTCGCGCAGGGTGAGGGTGGCCACCCCCAGCTGCTCGGCCAGCGCGGCCTCGGCGGGCAGGCGTTCGCCGGGGGCGACCAGGCCGCCGCGGATCGCCTCGGCCAGGTGTTCGGCCACCTGGTCGGCCCGCCCGGCGCCGCCGGCGCGGCCGTGTCCCAGTGCCCTGATGGCGCGCAGGGCGGCCGTGGTCAGGCCTGATCCGGTGGGCACCGCGGCCATCTGACCTCCTGTCCGCAGGACCCTCGGGAGGTCTTGACGCTAATACATTTAAGGCTACATGATTTGCGGACTTCGCCAGCCAAGGAGACCAGCATGAGCGAGACCGCAAGCGTGTCGGCGCCTCCCGACGAGGATGCCGCACACCTCGAACGCCTGGGCTACCAGCAGGAACTGCACCGCGTACTCGGCCTGTTCGACAACTTCAGCGTCGCCTTCTCCTACCTCTCGCCGATGGTGGGGGTGTACTCGCTCTTCGTCCTCGGCGTGGGCACCGCCGGCCCCGCCTATCTCTGGCTGATGATCCCGGTGGTCGGGTTCATGCTGCTGGTCGCCCTGGTCTTCGGCGAACTCGCCAGCCACTACCCGATCGCGGGCGCGCTCTACCAGTACGGCAAGTGGTCGGTCGGGCCGAAGTACGGCTGGTGGATCGGCTGGATATACGGGCTGGCCCTGCTGGTGACCGTGGCGAGCGTGGACACCGGCGTGGTCAGCTATCTCACGACCCTGCTCAACAACCTGTTCGGCACGCATCTGGACGGCACCGCGCACAGCACCATCCTGCTCGTCACCATCCTCCTCATCGCCGTCCAGACGCTGATGAACACGGTGGGCGCGAAGCTGATGAGCCGGATCTCCCGGGTCGGGGTGTTCGTCGAGACCATCGGCACCTTCGGCGTCGCCATCGCGCTCGCCATCGCCGGGTTCCACCACGGCTTCGGCTTCCTGTTCTCCACCCAGGGCGCCGCGCACGCCGCGTCCAACCCGCTCGCGGTGGACTTCGGCGGCCACTGGATCACCGGTGCCGCGCTGGTGGCCGTCCTGGCGCACGCGTACATCTACTACGGGTTCGAATCCGCCGGGGACATCGCCGAGGAGACCAAGTCGGCCTCGACGGTGGTGCCGCGGGCGATGCGCTCCTCGCTGCTCTACGGCGCCGTCGCCTCGGCCGTGCTGATCATCGGACTGCTGCTGGCCATGCCGTCCTCGGCCGCGGGCTACGCGAACGCCGCGTCCTTCAGCGGCGGCGTGCCGGCGATCCTGGCCCAGCTGCCGTCCTGGATCCAGGACGTGTTCCTGCTCGTGGTCTGTGTCGCGTTCTTCTCCTGCGGCACCGCGGTGCAGGGCGCCGGATCGCGGCTGATGTACTCCTACGCCCGGGACCACGTGCTGCCCTTCAGCAAGCGGCTGAGCAGCGTCTCGAAGCGCTTCCACACGCCCGTCAACGCGCTGATCGTGGCCGGGATCGTGCCGGTGCTCTTCACCCTGCTGGTCAACATCAACCCCTCCAAGAACGTGCGCATCCTCTGGTTCGAGATGCCCGCGGGCGTCAATGCACTGACGCTGCTGGTCTCCTTCGGGGTCTCCGGCATCTACCTGTCGTTCCTGCTCACGGTGATCGGCTCGATGATCGCCCGGGCCCGCGGCTGGCAGCCGGCCGGCTCCTTCACGCTGGGGCGCTGGGGGTGGCCGGTGAGCATCGCCGCCTCGCTCTACCTGGCCCTGATGCTGCTCAACATCATCTGGCCGTCCGGCCTGGCCAGCCCGCGCGGCAGCCTGTTCAACTTCGACTGGATCACGCTGATGGTCATGGTCGTGCTCCTCGCGATCGGCGGCCTGTACTTCGTGATCGCCAAGCCCTACCGGCGGGTCTCGCCCCGGGAGTGAGCCGGGCCCGGGCCGTGCCGTCGCCGACCCGGGCGCGGCGTGATCCACTGGAGGCATGGACGAGGTGGATCAGGTGGACCACGTGGACGTCCTCGCACCCAACGCCGTGCTGGTGGGCGGCCCCGAGCCGATCGGCGGGCGGCAGGTGCGGGTGGAGCGGGACACCTCCGAGGTGCGGGCGAGCGCGGGCGACGGCAGCGGCCTGCACGCGTGGACCCGCACCGGCCGGATGGAGCCGCGGCGCGGCGGCGGCTGGCTGCGGGTGTACGCCTACCACGGCGCGGCCGGGGAACCGATGGCGCTGTGACCGGGGCTGGGCCGGGCTGAGCTCGGCGCGGCCGGGCCCGGGCCGGCCGGGGCGCCGGACGCGGCGGCCTCGAGCCGGCGGGTGAGGCGCAGGGCGAGGTAGAGCGGGATCGCGCCGAAGACCCCGAACGAGCTGTCCACGGCGATCCACCACAGCGGGATGTCCCGCAGCGGCGCGCAGATCAGCGCCAGCGGGATGATGCCGGCGCAGGCGATCAGGCCGAACTTGAGCACCCAGACGTTGCGCACCGGTTCCCGGTACGGGCCCCAGAACGCCACCGCGATGCTCAGGTGCCCGTAGGCGAGCCAGTCGGTGCCGTACGCCAGGTAGGGGGCGCGGGCGTAGGCGGCGGTCAGGCCCGCGCTGACCCGGTCGATCCAGGAGGTCAGGAAGGGCAGGTGCCGGGCCGCCGGCCAGCCCGGTCCGTGCAGAAAGCGGTCCAGCGCCCGCGCCTCGACGCCCAGCGGGAACGCGGTGACCCCGCTGAGGATCAGTCCGACCACGAATATCAGCAGCAGCACGCGGATTCTGCGCAGCAGGGCCGTCTCGTTCATGTCCCGAGGCTAGGCGGGCCCGCACGCGGCGCGGCGCCCCGGGTCCGGCTCTTCACCGCACCTTCACAGAAGGCTGGGGCCGCCGTCGTCGTGGCCGGATTCTGTCGGAGGGCGGTGTGATACTGCGGCTGTGTACCTCGCAGACCTCTCTCTCACCGACTGGCGCACGGTGGACGCCGCCGGCGCCGCCCGCTTCGCCCAGGACGCCGCCGACCAGGTGGACGGGCGCGTCGTGGACGTGCGCAGCGTCGGGTATTTCGGCACCCCGCTGCACCAGGTCGTGATCGAACGCGACAGCGGACGCTATGCCCTGATACCGGGCGGCACGAGTGTGGTGGGCTACGACGTGGAGCAGTGGCAGCCCTCGCCGCGGCTGCTCGAGGCCTACCGGGAGCAGACGCTGAACCAGGGCTTCGGCTTCCAGGCCGACCCGCGCGAGCTGCTGCGGGAGCTGCTCAGCCCGCTGCGCGCGGTCTCGCTGCCCGCGCTGCTGGTCGCGGTCGAGCACGAGCGGCTGACCGCCCCGGCCGCGGAGATGCCCGCGCTGCTCGCCGAGCGCGGGCTGCGGATGCCCAGCCCGGACGAGTGGGAGCATGCGTGCGGCGCGGGCGCGGCGACGCTGTGGTGGTGGGGCGAACAGTGCCCGGCGGACCGCTCCCCCTACGGCGACGCCACCGGCCCGCAGCACCGGCCCAACGCCTTCGGCCTGCACATCGCGCGCGACACCTACGACGCCGAGCTGACCAGCGAACCGACCGTGGTCAAGGGCGGGGACGGCGGCGAGTCGGTGTGCGGCGGGTACGGCAGCTTCGTGGAGTGGCTGCCGCTGGCCACGTCCAACCGCAACCCGGCGATGGCCGAGTTCGTGCACGGCCCGGACGGGGACGGACTGTACGGCGACTTCTCGGTGCGCCCGGTGATCGAGCTGGTCTAGCCGGGCCCGCTCCGGCCGGATCGGCCTCTCACCCTCTCGCACTAGGGCCCGCGTCCCGGCGCGGCGCTGTGACCAGGCAGGACGCGCGAGGCGGGGATTGCGGGGCGGCTGTGCTGTGGTCCGGCGGGGGCGCGGACAGCACAGTGGGATCAGGCCGGGCGGGGTGTGCGGACTCCGGCGGCCGGTCAGCCGCTCCCGATTCCGGCAAGGAGAGCCACCGCCATGCGTGTGTTCGTCACCGGCGCGTCCGGGTTCATCGGTTCCGCCCTCGTCGCCGAGCTGATCGGGGCCGGGCACGACGTGCTCGGGCTGGCCCGCTCGGACGGCGCCGCCGAGGGGCTCGCGAGCCTGGGCGCCGAGGTACTGCGCGGCACGGTCGAGGATCTGGACCTGCTGCGCACGGGCGCGGCCGAGTCCGCGGGCGTGGTGCACCTGGCGTTCAACCACGACATGTCCCAGCACGAGGCGGCGGCCCGCTCCGAACTCGGCGCGGTCCGCGCGTTCGGGGACGTGCTGGCGGGCTCCGGGCGCCCGCTGGTGGTGGCCAGCGGCGGGCCGATGGGCAGCGAGCGGGACCTGCGCCCGCCGTCCACCAGCCCGCGGGTGGCCAGCGCCAACGCGGCGCTCGCGCTGGCCGAGCGCGGGGTGCGCTCCTCGCTGGTACGCCTGGCCCCGACCGTGCACGACCGCGGCCGGTGCGCCACGGTCGAGACGCTGGCCCGGATCGCCCGCGACTCGGGCTTCTCCGGCTACGTCGAGGAGGGGAACAACCGCTGGCCCTCGGTGCACCGCCGCGACGCCGCCACCCTGTTCCGGCTGGCCCTGGAGCGGGCCGCGGCCGGTTCGGTGCTGCACGCGGTGGCCGAGGAGGGCGTGGTCATCCGGCACATCGCGGAGCTGATCGGCCGGCGGCTGGAGCTGCCGGTGGCCTCGGTCTCGGCCGGGGACGCGGTCGAGCACTTCGGCTTCCTCGGCCGCCTGCTCGGCCTCGACCTGCCGGCCACCAGCCGGCTCACCCAGGTGGCGCTGGGCTGGCAGCCGACCGGGCCGGGGCTGCTGGCCGACCTGGAGCAGGCCGAGTTCCTCGAGGGGTGATCCAGCTCGGGCAGCACCGGCGTGGGGCGCGCGGTGCTCTCCGCGCCGGTGCCGGATCGAGCGCACGCCGGACCTGCGCGGGCGAGGGCGCGCGTACGTGCGGGCGCGGGCGCGCCGGCGGAAGGGCTCAGCGCGGGAGCGAGAGCGAGAGTGGGCGCGGGGGCGCCGAGCCGGCCGGGGCGGCGGACCGGGCTATCCGGAATGCGGCGTCGCGCGCGGCGGCCTGCCAGGCCGCCGCGGCCGTGGCGCGGACCTGCGCCCCCGCGGCCACCAGCAGGCGCAGCCCGCGCGGAAGCAGCAGCCGCGGGTTGCGGGCGAGTTCCTCGCCGAACTCCTCGCACAGCGCGGTGGGCAGGGTGAGCACGGTCAGCGCGCGCTCGTCCGCCAGCCGCAGGAACCCGGCCAGGTCGTCATAGCCGAACGCCTCGTCGCGCAGCACCAGCGTCGCGCCCGCGGCGAGGGTGGCGAAGACCTCCTCGACCGCGAGGGCCGAGCCGGGCGGGGCGAACTGCAGCTGCCGGTCGCCGGGCCGCAGCCGGTACGCGGCCACCGCGTTCTCCACATGGTCCACGGCGGCCCGCTGGGCGGTCACCAGGGCTTCGGGACGGCCGCCGGGCCCGGCGAGGTGGGTGAGGTACGCCGGGGCGCCTTCCAGGCGCGCGGCCGCGGCCGTGCCCATCGCGTGCACCGCGTCCTCGGTCACCAGCGCGGCGGCGGCGAAGTCCGGGCCCAGCGCGGCCCGGCGGGCGACCGGATCGCGCTGGTCGAGCGGCAGGAAGGCGGCGCCGAGAATGCCGGTGGCCAGCATCGCCGCGATCATGCGCGGGTTGCCGGGCAGGTCGAGGGCCACCGCCTGGCCCGCGCCGACGCCCGCGCAGGCGAGTTCGGCGGCCAGCTGCACCGCGAGGGCCTGGAGTTCGGCGTAGGTGAGTTCGAGCTCGCCCTGGCGCACGGCCGCGGCCTGCCTGGACCGGTCGGCGGAGCGCGCGACCAGTTCGTGCAGGCCCTGTGTGCGTCCCATCGGGACCTCCCCGGGTCATCGCGCCGAGGACCCGGCGCGGGCCGGGAAGCGCGGCCGGGTACGGCACGGTAAAAGATCGAGCACGGCAAACGATCGAGCACTGCGACGAGCTCAAGGGTGGGCGTGTCCTCCGACGCGCGCGGAACGTGACACACTGGGCGCGCTCACCCGGACGAGGTGGTGGGTATCCGGGTGCGAGGCACGGCGGCGCCCGCGGGAGGGTGTCCCGCCCTTCGGCGCTCCGTGATGCTTCGGTAGCGTACTGATGTTCGCGGGTCCTGACAAGGCAAGCCCTCGTCGCGATGGCATACCGACGGCGCCAGGGTGAGATAGGGTCTGGTCCGGAAAATCGAGCCCTGGGGTGGTGACGGATGACCGAGACGGTTGCAGGAACCGGCGGCATCGACGCGGAAGTGGACGGAGCGCACGCGAGCGCGACGCAGGCGGACGGATCGGGCTCCGGCCCGCGCCGGCTGAGCCTGGACGCCCTGTTCGCCCTCCTCGGCCGGCACCGCTGGCTGCTGGTGGCGCTCGTGCCCGGCGTGCTCGTGCCGCTGATCGTGGCCGCGGCCACCGGCGGCTTCTCCATCCCGCACAACGACGGCTGGGCCTACAGCCGGATCGCGGAGCACTTCGCCCGCACCGGCCACATCACCCTGCTCGGCTGGAACAGGTCGGCGCTGATCGGGCAGTTCATCCTGCTCGGCCCGCTGGCCGCGAGCATCACCACCCAGCAGGTCTACGTGCTGGTGCTCGGCCTGATCGGGCTGGTGTGCGTGTACGACCTGCTGCGGCCCTCGCTCGGCGAGCGCAACGCGGGCGTCACCGCGCTGATGCTGGCGCTGTGGCCGGGCTTCGGCCTGCTGGACACCTCGTTCATGACGGACGTGCCCGCGATGACGGGGATGTTCCTGTGCCTGGCGCTCGGCCGCCGGGCGCTGGAGCGCGACTCGCCGGCGCTGTTCGCGGTGGCCGCGGCGGTCGGCTTCTGGGGCACCACGATCCGGGCCCAGGCGCTGGCCGCGCCGATCGCGCTGCTGCTCTACGCGGCCGTCACCCACCGCCGCCGCACCCGGGTCCGGCTGCTCGCGATCGCCGCCATCGGCGTCGTGTTCGTGGTCGGATTCGCCGTGTTCAACTCCTGGTTCGAGGGCCTGCCCGGGGGCGACCTGCCGCCCTACACGCTGGTGCCCTCGATCCTCGACACCGGCATGCAGACCACCCTGCAGACCTACTTCCTGGTGGCGCTGCCGGCCGCGCCCGCGGTGTTCTGGGCGGCCCGGCCGCACCTGTGGCGGCGCCCGGCGATCATCACCTCGCTGGTGACCGCCGTGATCGCGGCGATCGCCCTGCACGACTTCGGCCGGCGGCTGTTCCCCGGCAACTACCTGGCCCAGGACGGCGCCTACGCCCCCACCACGGTGGGCGGCGGGGACACGGTGATATTCACCAACGCCGAGTGGTACACGCTGATCGTGATCGCGCTGATCTCCGGTTCGCTGCTGGCGGGCCTGATCGTGCACAAGGCCGCGCGGGCGGACCGGCTGGTGGCCCTGTTCACCCTGGTCTTCGCCGCGGGCACGATCGGCACCTTCCTGCTGAGCGAGTTCATGTACGACCGGTACCTGCTCGAGATCCTGCCCGGGGTGCTGGCCGTGGCGCTGCTGCCGGAGCCGGCCCGGCAGCAGCAGGAGGCGGCCGCGGCGCGGCGGTTCACCCTGCCGAGGTGGGCGGGCGTCGCGGGGAACTGGACCCGGCGGGGCACCGGGCTGGTGGCCGGCCTGGTGGTGGCCGCGGTCGGCCTGCTGCTGCTGACCGGCGCGCTCGTCTCGGACCGGCAGCGCTGGAACGAGGCGGAGCAGTTGCAGGCCTCGGGCGTGCCGGCGATGCGCATCGACGCCGGGCTGGAGTGGCTGGGCATGAACGCCCCGAACGGGGTGACCAACCGCGAGGCCGATCCGGCCAGCCGCCCGCTGTCCTTCTTCACCACGACCCCGGCCTGCTACGTGGTCTCCGAGTCGCCGCGGGCCTGGCAGTATCCGTGGACCCAGGTGGACCTGATCCACTACCAGCGCTACCTCGTCAGCGGCAGCGCGTACCTCTACGTCTGGAACACCCACGCGAAGGACTGCCCCAGCTAGCGCACCGCACGGCCCGCTCCGAGCATGCAGGCCCGCACCCCCGCCGGGGGTGCGGGCCTGCGTCTCAGGCGGGCTCGAGCCGGCGCAGCTGGGCGGCGATGGTGTCCAGGCTCTGGAAGGTGAGCCCGAGCATCGCGACGTGCTTCCAGCGCAGCACGCCGTCCCCGTCGAGCAGGAAGACGGCGCGGCGCAGCACCTTGCCGACGGTGATCCCGTAGGCCGAGGCGACGGTCAGGCCGGTGTCGGCCAGCAGCGGCATGCCGAGGTCGTGGTGGCGGGCGAAGTTCTCGTGGCTCTCCACCGCCTGCGGGCTGATCCCCCAGACCGTCGCGTCCAGCGCGGCGAACTGGTCCAGCCCGGCCGAGTAGGAGCACATCTGCTTGGTGCACACGGCCGTCTCGTCGCCCGGGTAGAAGGCCAGCACCAGCGGGCGGCCGCGCTGCGCGCTGAGCGAGAAGTCGCCGCGCCGGGCGGCGCCGTCGGCCAGTACGACGCCGGGGAGGGAGAAGTCGGGCGCGGGCTGCCCGATCGCAGGGCTCTTGGCCACGGGGAACGCTCCTTGGTCGGTGGGGCGGCTGCCCCACTCTACGGCCGCGCACCCGGCCCGGAACAGCAGACAGCCCGCAGGTCACTTCCCCTCGGGCCGGGCGGCTCGCACCGCGCCGGACTCCGAACGGGCACCGTGGACGTACGGTGAACCTGCGGGCCGGGTGTCTGTCTGGTATTCGCCTACCGCCGGTCAACACGGACGGTCGGCCGGGCGGCTAGCGGACAGCCACCTCACGCGTCCTGTAACTACTCAAAGCCAGGATCACCTCCTTTCAGTGTGCCCACCACGCTAAGCACCCCGCGCGGCGGATGCAAGGTCTTTTTTCGGCACCGGCCCCGGGCCGGCGCGGCGGCAGCCCGGCGGCAGCCCGGCGGCAACGCCGACCGAGTCGAAACTTTCGGGAAATTGGACCTAAACATGCGAGCTGATTTTCGGTAGATTATCTGTCGCCCACGGCGTACCGCCGCAGACCACGCACATAAGGGGCCAGATTGAGCGCGCCCGAAATCCCGTCCGCCCACCCCGCCTGGCTGCCGCCGGAAACCCTGCGGGCCCTCGGATCCCGCCGGGTGCTGGTGTGCGGCGAGGGGCTGCTCGTCGACACCGTTGCCGAGGAGGTGCGGCGCGCCTGCGCCCGGTTCGGCGGCACGGCGGCCCGCCGGCACGCCCCCTCCCCCGGCGCCGAGCCGGACGCCGACGTCGTCCTGTCGCTGACCGCCGCCGACAGCGGGCTCGGCGACGAGGGCTTCACCCTCGCCCGCGACGGAGCCGCGACCGTCGTGCGGGCCGACCGGCCGGGCGGGCTGCTCTACGGCTACTTCGAGCTGCTGCGGCTCGGCGCGCAGGCGGCGTTCACCGACGCCCTGCCGTCCGGCGCGCACCGGCCCGCGCTCGGCCGCCGGATGGCCGACCACTGGGACAACATCGCGGTCCACCCGGTGATGGGCCAGGTCGAGCGCGGGTACGCGGGTGGCTCGATCTTCTGGCAGGACGGGCGGCTGCGCGAGGACCTGAGCCGGGTGCGCGCGTACGCACGGCTGCTGGCGGCCTGCGGGATCAACGCCGTCTCGGTCAACAACGTGAACGTCCACCAAGCCGAGGCGCACCTGCTCACGGACCGGCTCGACGAGGTGGCGACGCTCGCGGAAGTGTTCCGTCCGTACGGGATCCGGGTGCACCTTTCGGTGAACTTCGCCGCGCCGCTGAGCCTCGGCGACCTCCCCACCGCGGATCCGCTGGACCCGGCGGTGCGCGCGTGGTGGACCGCGACGACCGCGCAGGTGTACGCGCGCATCCCGGACTTCGGCGGCTACCTGGTGAAGGCCGATTCCGAGGGCCAGCCCGGCCCGTTCGCCTACGCCCGCACCCATGCCGACGGAGCGAATCTGCTGGCCGACGCGCTCGCCCCGTTCGGCGGCGTGGTGCACTGGCGGGCGTTCGTGTACAACCACCGGCAGGACTGGCGCGACCGCACCACCGACCGCGCCCGGGCCGCCCACGACCACTTCGCCCCGCTCGACGGCGACTTCCGCGAGAACGCGATCGTGCAGGTCAAGTACGGTCCGATCGACTTCCAGACGCGTGAGCCGGTCTCCCCGGTGATCGCGGCCATGGCGCGCACCCGCCTCGCGGTGGAAGTCCAGGCGACCCAGGAGTACACGGGCCAGCAACGGCACGTGTGCTACCTCGCGCCGCAGTGGAGCGAGGTGCTCGGCTTCCGTCCGTGGGGCGCGGCGGGCCCGGCCGTCGCGGACGTGGCGCGGGGTGCGGGCGGCGACGGCGGCGGGCTGGCGGTCGTGGCGAACGTGGGCGAGGACCGGTTCTGGACCGGCCATCCGCTGGCCCAGGCGAACCTCTACGCCTTCGGCCGGCTGGCCTGGGACCCGGCCGGCGACCCGGGCGCGATCCTGGACGAGTGGATCGGCCTGACCTTCCCGGGCGCGGCGCAGGACCAGAACCGGCTGCGGGCCGCGCTGCACGCGATGATGGACGAGTCCTGGCACACCTACGAGAACTACACCGCGCCCCTCGGCGTCGGGTTCATGGTCCGCCCCGGTGACCACTACGGCCCGGACGTCGACGGCTACGAATACACCCCGTGGGGCACCTACCACTTCGCCGACCGGGACGGCGTCGGCGTGGACCGCACCATGGCGACCGGCACCGGCTTCACCGCGCAGTATCCGAAGCCGTGGTCAGAGGTCTACGAGGCCCTGGACCAGTGCCCGGACGAGCTGCTGCTGTTCTTCCACCACGTGCCCTACGGCCACCGGCTGCACAGCGGCAAGAGCGTGGTCCAGCACATCTACGACACCCACTTCGCCGGCGCCGAGCAGGCCCGCGCCATCCGCGAGCACTGGCACGCCGCCCTCGCCGACCTCGGCGACCGCCTCGTCCCGCAGGACGTACGTGATCGCATGGCCGAACTCCTCGACGAGCAGGTCCGCTGCGCCGAGGAGTGGCGCGACCAGATCAACACGTACTTCTTCCGCAAGTCCGGGGTGCCGGACGCGCACGGCCGCACGATCTACTGACGCGGCTGCCGCAATCGCAGCACCATGACACCGCGCGGGGCGAGCCGGATCCGCTCGCCCCGCTCGAACTCGGCGCCGGAGAGCAGATCACGGCCGGCCTGCTGCGCGTCCACCTCGACCGCGGCGGACCGGTGGTTGAGCAGGAAGAGCAGCCGGGTGCCGTCGGGGGCGACGCGTTCGGCGGTCTCCAGGTCGGGGACGTCGGGGTAGCGCAGGGCGATGGTGTGGCGGCGCAGCACCTCGCGCAGCACCCAGGAGACACCGCTCTGCTCGAGCCCGGCCGCGACGTACCAGCCTTCGGCCGGGCCGAAGGTGTTGCGGGTGACGGCGGGGGTGCCCGCGTAGAAGTCCTCGGTGTAGACGCCGATCGTTTCGGCGCCCTGCGGGATGACGAGTTCGAACAGCAGGCGGGCGTCGGAGACCAGCTCCGGCTCCCGGCCCGGCGCGCCGAGCCGCACCGGGTTGGCGAAGTCCGGCTCGCGCGCGTCCCATTCGTCCACGCGCACGCCCATGAGCGGACCGAGCGGGCCGGGGACGTCGGCGAGGAAGGCGTTGTCGTCCTCGTCGACGCGGCCCGAGAGGAAGGTGGTGACGACCGAGCCGCCGCGGGCGGCCACGGCCTCGAGCCGCTGCGCCAGATCGCCCTTCACCATGTGCAGCGCGGGCGCCACCACCACGTCGTACCCGTCCAGCGCGGCCGTGACCGGGACGACGTCCACATCCACGCCCGCCTGCCACAGAGCCGTGTAGTAGGCGATCACAAGCTGCTGATAGCGCAGCAGGCGGGACGGGCCGTCCGAGAGCTCCAGCGCCCACCAGCTGTCCCAGTCGAACAGCAGCGCCGTCCGCGCCGGGGTCCGGGCTCCGAGCGAGGCGCCGGCGAGCCGCTCGAGCTGCGCCCCGAGGGCGGCGGCCTCGCCGAAGACCCTGGTGTCGGCGCGCCCGCCATGGCCGATGACGGCGCCGTGGTACTTCTCGCAGGCGCCGCGCGAGGCGCGCATCTGGAAGTAGAGCACCGCGTCCGCGCCGTGGGCCACCGCCTGCCAGCTCCACAGGCC
>FSXZ01003030.1_pt1 | contig 17132 bp, 13 predicted proteins | sample 1638121 | NCBI WGS metagenome assembly FSXZ01 (sample SAMEA3914788, study PRJEB12502) | metagenome | biome: forest; material: soil | place: Canada | collected 2011-07-03 | depth 0.1 m
CGGAGGTGGGCTCGAAGACGGTCAGCTGCATCGCTGGCTCCTTCTGGGGGCTCGGGACTACGGCGGGGCTGGTCGTGCGCTCGGTGTGCTCCTGGTCGGGGCGCTCGATCATCACGGTGACGGTGTCCTTCTCGTGTCGTTGGTCCCGCACCTTGCCCGCTCCCGTGGGGTGATCGGGGAACGAATAAGGCCGCGGATCCCGGTTATCGGGTTCCGCGGCCTGGAGGGCTGAGGCACTGACTGGATGTCAGTGCGGTGGTCTCCAGGTGCGAAGTTCCCGACGGCTGGTCAGGTAGTACGGGTCCTGCGGGTGCTGCGCAATGATGCTCGGGTTGACTCCGGCTTCGACCGCTGCGGCCGAGCCGAATCCGAATCCGGCCATCTCCCGCAGCCACAGACCCTTGCCGGTCACCGGTCGCTCGCCCGCCGACGGACGCACCGGAGCCACGGAACCGAGGCCGGCCGAAACGGCGGCGACGGGCGCGGCGGCGGAAGCCGACCGGAAAGAGGCGGGAGCGGAAGCGAGAGTGATCGCCAGGGGCGCGAGGGCGCGCGGGCGGGAGCAGGCGGCGAGGATCGCGACCTGCTGGGCAGTGACCTGATTACGCGTCAGCATTTGATTTCTCTCGCCTCCTGTCTGCTACTCGGCTGGTTCCGGGGGCGAGCCGGAATCGGCGCTGTTCGTGCGGGACCGACCCGTCCCGCGGTGCGAGTCAGAGGCTAGAACTTCGACCTACAGACCCGCAAACTATTTTTGACCTGCGGTTTTGTGGAAAGCCCCCGGTTTGTTGCCTGCATCCGCAGCCGGATGCTCCCCACGCTCGTACCCCCGGTTTTCCTTCAGGTACGCTGACCATCCTGTCATGGGCACTGGGTCATGTCACCCCCTGCACGCGATTTTCCTGGGCCCGCGCCGGACACGATCCGGTAAAGCGCCCCCTGGACTCCGGCACACGCCAGTCCTATTGTCATCCCGACGATCCCGCCGGGAACGGCAAGGGATGAATACCAGTGGTGGACGTGCGATGAACTGGCGTGCAACGGATCGGAAAGCGCAGCCGACGGAGTTTCTCCGGCTCGAGTACGAACCCGGATTCGAGGACGCGGACCCGGCCGACCCGGACGGTATCGAATGGGTCGAGGACGTCGCCGCGTCCGACGAACTCGCCGGCCGCCCGCACGCCCTGCCCGCGCCGACGACCCGCCACCGCCTCGCCTCGCTGCTCCTCCTCGGCGCGGTGCTCGCCAGTACGGGCTACGGGGCGAACCGCGTCTACCACCGGGACCTGACCGCCGACCTCACCGCCGACGCCGCGTCCGACGAACTGATCCTGGCGACCGCGGCCCGCGGCGGGCTGAGCCTGCCCGGCCTGGCCGACGCCGGGGCGGGCACCGAAGCGGCCGCGCAGTCCGGGGATGCGCGCGCCGAGGTCGCGGTCGCGCTGGTCAACCGCAGCCCCGGCGCCGTCACCCTGCTGCCCGGCGCGACCCTCCTGGGCAAGGGCCTGAGCGGTTCGAGCCTCGGCGCGAGCGCCCCCGTCGTGCTCGCCCCGGGGCAGTCCACCGTGCTGCGCGGGTACGTGACCGCCGACTGCGCCGACGCGGGGCCGGACCACGGAACGGCGGCCACGACCAGCCTGATGGTCAGCGCCCGCACCTCCGGGGGCGGCCTGGGCGTGGGCACGGTCGCACTCGGCTCGGCCGGGGGTTCGGTGCGCGACCGCATCTGCGCCGCGCGGCCGGGAACACAAGCTCAGTAACCTGATCCGACAGCTCTGCGGCGAACGTGCCCCGGGAGGTGGCCTGCGGTGTCCGGTACCGAGCCGGTCGAGTTCCTCGAGCCCGAGGACGGCGAGAGCGAGCGCGCGGACGTCGTCTGGCTGGAAGAGGACCCGGTCGGGAGCGAGCAGACGGCGCGGCTGTCGCTGACCACCCGTCACCGCGCCGCGGTCTCGCTGCTGACGCTGGCCGCGCTGCTGGCGGCCGGCGCGGGCACCGCCGACCGCGTCTACCGGCACGACCAGGCGCTCGATCTGGCCGCCCACACCCTGGTGCTGGGCCAGCCGCGGGACGCCGCCGGGCTGAGCCTGCCGCAGCTCGCGGGGCTCGGGGCCGGGACGTCGTGGACCTGGCAGCCGGACACCGACGTGCAGATCGCCCTGGTCAACCGCGGACCCGAAGCGGTGACGCTGCTGCCCGGCGCCACACTCTCGAGCCCGAGCCAGATCGACGGCGTGGCCCGGCTCGACCCGGCGGGTAGCGCGACGATCCGGCCGGGCCAGACCGGCCGAATCCAGGGCCGGGTGACGGTCCAGTGCAACCAGGACGAGCCGAACGCGCCGTTCACCCTGACCGTCCGGGCGCGCACGGCGAGCGGCGCGGTGGCCGTGTCCTCGATGGACCTGAGCCGCGACCCGACCACGGGCACCCTGGCCGAACAGGCCTGCCGCGCCGAGGCGCCGAAGATGGCCTCGTGGACCCCGGCCGCGACCACCGATGCCCGGGCCCACACCTTCACCCTGAGCCTGGCCGTCACTTCACAGGCCGACGTCCCGCTGCTGTTCGACTCCACCCAGCAGTACTTCAACCTCTACCCGTCCGGGACCTTCATGGGCAGCGACATCCAGCCGTCGCTGCCCCATATCGCCCTCGATCCGCCCGTCTACACCGGCGACGAGAGCAGCACCGCCCGGTTGGCTCCCGGCCGGCGGCTGAGGCTGTCCTTCACCGTGCACGTCGCCGACTGCCCGGCCGCCGGGCCGATCCCGGAGCAGGGCTGGCAGGTCCAGCTCTCGGTGCGGCTCTCGGTGGACGACAGCTTCGCCTGGTCCCGTGACTACAGCGTCGATCTCAGCTCCCTGGTGGCCGCCGCCTGCGGGCTGCCAGACTGAGGGAGCGATGGATGATCTGCATGCGGTGGACGACGGGATCGAGTTCCTCGGCTCGCACCCGGACGCGCCCGAGTCGTGGTTCGACACGCGGTTCGGCCGGGGCTGGCGACGGCCGGTCGCGTTCCTGCTCGTCCTCGGATCCTGTCTGGGCGCGGTGGGCGTCGCGGCGGCCGACACGTACCGGCGGGACCAGTCCGCCGATCGGGCCGCGGCCGCCCTGGTCCTGCGGGAGAAGACCGTGGGCGACCCGGTGAGCCTGCCCGACGCCGCGTCGCTCGGCGCCGCCGGCTCCTGGAGCGCCGAGCCGAGCACCGCCGCCGAGGTCGACCTGGTGAATCTGGGCCCTGACGCGATCACCCTGCTGCCCGCCGACCTGCTGCGCGGCCCCGGCGTGATCGCGGGCAGCCTGGATCCGAGCGGCTCCGGCCGGCTGAACCCCGGTCAGGTCGGGCGGCTGGCCGGCACCGTCCGGGTGGACTGTCACCAGACGCCCGCGACCAGCTCGCCGGCGGCCGCGCAGACGACGCTCCTGGTCCGGGCGGTGCGCGCGAACGGCAGCGTCGGCACGATGCCGATCGGGCTCGACACCGCCGGCGAATCGGTACGCGACCAGATCTGCCTGCACCAGGGCGCCGCGGTGATCTCCGGCGACTTCCCGCTCTCCGTGGATCCGACCCGCCACACCTTCACCATCGCGCTCTCGGCCCGTTCCCTCGCGAACGCGCCGCTGCGCTACGCCCTGACGTTGAGTTATCCCGGCGCCACGGCCCCGTATCCGGGTGCTGTCCTGGGCGAGCCGAAGCCGGTGGCGGAGGTGAGCGGGGAACTCGCACCGGGCGCGATACTGTCCGGGGGCTACGTCGTTCCGGTGACGCGTTGCCCGACCGCCTTGCCCGAGGAGAACGCGGACGTGGACCTTCAACTCACCCTGCCGGACGCCGCCGGACCGGTGCTGTTGCGCGCTGATTCCTTCGACCTGTCCATCCTCGTCGAGGCCGCCTGCGGCCGGATCCGCTAGGGGCGAGCATCGTGTCCGCGCACAACGACGACGAGGTCGAGTTCATCGACCTGGGCGGTACCGAGGACGAGATCGACTGGCTCGGGGAGCCGGACGGCGAGGATCGGGTGGAGGGCGGCGGCGACCCGCTCCGGCTGCCCGCGGCCGCCGCGCACCGCCGGATACTGGCCTCGCTGCTCTCGCTCGCCCTGGTGCTCGGCGCGCTCGGCGCCGCCGCGAGCACGGCCTACCACCGGCACCGGACCGACGTGCTGCTGGCCGACACCCTCGAACTGGCCGCCTCGTCCTCCGCGCCGTCCATTCCGGGACTGGCCCAGCTCGCCTTCACCAGCGTCTGGCACGCGGATCCGGTCGAACAGGTGACGATACCGGTGGTGAACAAGAGCCCGGACGCCATCACCCTGCTGGCGGGCAGCCTGACCGAGCCGGGCCTGCGCGGGAGCGCCGAGTTCAGGCCGGTCGGCGCGGCGCGCGTGGCGCCCGGGGGCACCGGCACGCTGGCCGGCACGGTGACGGCCGAGTGCGCCGCCGAGATGTCGTCGGTCGAGATCGCCTTCCCCGGATCCAGCACCGTGCCGCAGAGTGCGCGGCAACAGCTGGGATCGCTGCTGGTCCGGGCGCGCAGCGCGGGCGGCCGGGTGGGCCTGCAGACGATCTATCCGGAAACCGCGGTGAACACCACCGCCGATCGGATCTGCTCCCAGCAGGGCGATGACTTCTCGAAGATCTCGGTCATGCAGGCCTCGGCCGATCCGGCCACCCACACGATCACCGTGGGCGTGAACGTGACCTCGAACGCCGACGTGGCACTGGACTTCGCCTCCGACGCCGACTTCAGCACCCAGCCGGAGGCGCCGGGCCTGGTCCTGCCGCAGACCTTCACCGCCGTCGGCACACCTGTGGGCACCTTGGCACCCGGCCACACGGTGTACCTCGGCTTCCAGGTGCGGATCGCGCACTGTTCCGGCTCGAACACCCCGGCCGCGGAGAACATCCTGCTCGACGTGATCTTCCTCTGGCAGGAGAAGCTCGTCCTGATGGAGACCTCCACCACGGCCGTACAACCGCTCATCGCCAAGGCCTGCGGACTCGGCTGAGCGGCGCACGGCGGCTACTCAGCCTCCTGTGACTCCTCGCCGACGGCGGCCGGGCCCTGGCCCGCACCCTCGCTCGGGCCGCCGAGGATCGAGAGCACGTCCGCGGCGTAGCGCTCCAGCTTGGGGGTGCCGACGCCGGGGATCCGGGCGAGGGCGAGGCGGTCGGCCGGCCTGCCCTCGGCGATCGCGGTGAGCGTGGCGTCGGTGAAGACGCAGTAGGCGGGCAGCGACTGGGCCTTGGCCTGCTCCGCCCGCCATTCCCGCAGCCGCTGGTAGAGCGCCTGGTCCAGATCCGACGGACAGTCGGCGCAGCGCCCGAGCTTGCGGTCCACCGCCTCGATCAGGGCCTTGCCGCAGACCCGGCAGCGCACCGGCCCGGAGCGCCTGGACTTGCCCTGCTCCTGCCCGGCCCGGGGGGTGCCGCGGCGCAGCACTCCCCCGCCGGTGCTCTCGGCCCGCGCCTGCTGCGCCTCCTTGAGCGCGTCCAGGAACCGGGAGGGGCGGCGCGAGGCCCGCCCGCCCGGCGCGCGGGACAGGGCCCAGGACAGCCCCAGGTGCTCCCGGGCCCGGGTGACCCCGACGTACAGCAGCCGGCGCTCCTCCTCGACCTGTTCGTCCGTCTCCGCGTAGGTGATCGGGAGCAGACCCTCCGTCAGGCCGACCAGGTGCACCGCGTCCCACTCCAGGCCCTTGGCCGAGTGCAGCGAGGCGAGCGTGACGCCGTCCACCACCGGTGCGTGCTGGAGCGCGGCCCGCTCCTCGAGTTCGTGTACGAACTCGGGCAGCCCCGCGCGCGGATGTGCGGCCTCGTACTCCTCGGCCAGCGCGGCCAGGGCCGCGAGCGACTCCCAGACCTCGCGGGTGCGGCCGGATCCGGCCGGCGCGGTCGGGGTCCAGCCGTTGCCGGAGAGCACCGCGCGCACGGCCGCGGCCAGGCCCGTGCCGCCCGGCTCGGCCCCGTCCGCTCCGGCTGCGGCGCCGGTGAACGCGGCGCCCTCGGAGCCGCGGGCGGCGCCGCGGATCAGCAGCACCGCCTGGCGCACCTCGGGCCGGTCGAAGAAGCGCTCGATCCCGCGCACCACGTAGGGCAGGCCGCGGTCGGCCAGCGCCTGCTCGTAGACCTCGGACTGCGCGTTGATCCGGAACAGCACCGCGATCTGCGCCGGACGCACCCCGGCATCGATCAGGGATCTGATGTTCTCGGCCACGCCCTCGGCCTCGGCGGCCTCGTCCGGGAACTCGGTGTAGCGCACGGCCGGGCCGCTCGGGCGCTGCGCCACCAGTTCCAGCCTGGCCCGGGCGGTGCGCCGGCCGGCCTCGGTCTCCTGCGGGATCGCGCCGAGCAGCGCGTTGGCCACCCCCACCACCTGCGGGGTGGAGCGGTAGTCGCGCACCAGCCGGATCACGGTGGCGTCGGCGTGGCGCTCGGGGAAGCCCAGCAGGTACTCGGGGCTGGCCCCGGTGAAGGAGTAAATGGTCTGGCTCGCATCGCCCACCACGCACAGCGATTCGCGCGCGCCGAGCCACTGCTCGAGCAGCCGCTGCTGCAGCGGGTTGACGTCCTGGTACTCGTCCACCACGAAGTGGCGGTACTGCGAGCGCACCTGATCGGCGATGTCCGGCCGGGATGCGAGCACGCCGATGGTCAGCAGCAGGACGTCCTCGAAGTCGATGAATCCGCGCTCGCGCTTGTGCTGCTCATAGGCGGCGTAGACCCGGCTGAACTCGGCCGGATCACGCGGCGCCACCCGCTGCGCCTTGGCCGCGGCGGCCGCATAGCCGTCCGGCGAGGTCTCGGTGGACTTGCACCACTCGATCTCGGAGGCCAGATCGCGCAGCGCGGTGCGGTCGGTCTTGATCCGGCAGGCCGCGGCGGCCTCGGCCACCAGCGGGATCTTCGACTCCACGATCCGCGGCGGCGGACCGCCGACCGTCTGCGGCCAGAAGTACTGCAACTGGCGCAGCGCGGCCGAGTGGAAGGTGCGCGCCTGCACCGTGCCGGCCCCGAGCCCGCGCAGCCGCCCGCGCATCTCCCCGGCCGCCCGGGCGGTGAAGGTGACGGCGAGCAGCTGGGAGGGCTGGTAGACCCCGGCGGCCACCCCGTAGGCGATGCGGTGGGTGATCGCCCTGGTCTTGCCGGTGCCGGCGCCCGCGAGCACGCAGACCGGACCGTGGAGCGCGCGCGCGACCTCGCGCTGTTCGCGGTCCAGTCCGGACAGCAGCTCGTCGGGATCAGTCATACCCCGATTCTTCCAGGCGGGTCCGACACTCGTGCCGAGGCGGGAAGAATTCGTGCACCCGGGCGGTTGTATCCTGCGGCTTTCCCGACCCGGCGAGGAGTGTGTCCGAAGATGACGGCCCAGATCACCATGTACTCGACCCCTTGGTGCGGCTACTGCAAGCGCCTCAAGAGCCAGCTCGACCGCGAGGGCATCGAGTTCGCCGAGATCGACATCGAGCAGAAGCCCGAGGCGGCGGACTACGTGATGAGCGTCAACGGCGGCAATCAGACCGTGCCCACGCTGGTGGTGATCGGCACCAGCGGCGCCCAGACGGTGATGACCAACCCGTCGCTGGCCCAGGTCAAGGCCGCCGCGGCCTGATCCATCGGCCCGGCGCCCGGGCCCGCCCGCAGTCTCTCGATATTAATTTTCTTGACGTCAAGATGAACTCCCGGCAGACTTCGACCCGGCAGTTTGATCTTGGCGTCAAGAAGGTTTTCGAGAGGCGGGCTCATGGGACGCACGACCGCGGCGGGCACGGAGCGAACGCGGCCGGGCGGACTGTGGACGCAGCTGCGCAACCCGCCCGGAGGCAGCGCGGCGCGCCGGATGCTCACCGCCCAGCTGATCGACCGCACCGGTTCCGGAGTCTGGAGCTCCGCCGCGGTGCTCTACTTCACCGTCGAGGCCGGGCTCTCCGCTCGCCGGGTGGGCCTGCTGCTGGGCCTGGCCGCGGTGGCCGGAGTGTTCGGATCGCCGCTGGCCGGCCGGCTGGCCACGCGCATCCCCGCGCGCACCGTGCTGATCGGCGCGCACCTGCTGCGGCTGTGCTCGCTGCTGGTCATCCTGTGCGGCACCTCGTTCGCCGTGCTGCTCGCGGCCGTCGCGGTCACGCTCTTGGGCGACCGCGCCGCGCGGATGCTGGAGATGCTCTTCGCCACCGAGGTGGCCGGGCCGCAGCGGGCCACCTACCAGGGCCTGTTCCGCAGCGTCGCCAACGCCGGATACGCGCTCGGCGCGGGGATCACCGCGCTCGCGCTGACCGTCGGCTCCCGCGACGCCTATCGTGCGCTGATCCTGCTGAACGCGCTCTCCTTCCTCGTCGCGGCCGTCCTGGTCCGCCGCATCCCCGCCTCGGTCGTGCCCGCCGTGCCCCGCACCGCGCCGACCGGCGCCGCCGCCGGCGCTCCCGCCCAGAGCCCCTGGCGCGACCGCGGCTACCTCGGCTTCGTCGTCCTGGACACCTTCATGTCCCTCGACGACGCGATCCTCAACGTCGGCCTGCCGCTGTGGCTGCTCACCCGCACGAGCGCGCCGCACGCGCTGGTGCCGCTGTTCCTGTCCCTCGACACCGTGGTCGTGGTGCTGCTGCAGATGCGCGTGTCCGCCGCCACCCGCGGGCCCCGGGACGCGACCAGAGCCGTGTGGCGCTACGGCCTGCTGCTCCTCGCCAGCTGCGGCACCCTCGCGCTGGCGCCTTCATCCGGGCCCTGGCTCGGTTCACTGCTGCTGATCGCCGCGGCGCTGCTGGTGACGCTCGCCGAGCTGATGCGCTCGGTCAGCTCCTGGGAGCTGGCCGTCTCCCTCGCTCCGAGTTCGGCCCGGGCCGCCTACCTGGGCGTGGCCGGGATGTCGCAGTCCACGCAGAAGTGCCTCGGCCCACTGGTGCTCACCGGAGCGGTGCTCACCACCGGACCGATCGGCTGGATCGCCCTCGGCGCGGTCGTCTGCGGCGCCTGCGGGATGCAGCGTCGCGGATGTCTGCGCCGCCTCGACCGCGTCGAACGCGCCACCGCCGTCAACACCCTGCCCTCCCCGGTGGAGGCGAGCGCCTGACCGCCCGTGGAACTCCCCGTGGACAGGGCAAGACGTAGAGCCGTCCAGTGTGCTTAACTCTGTGCTCACGCCAGGTCGCACCTCAATGTCCGAACCCTTCCGGGATCGCGAACGGACAGCCGCCCGGCGTGATGATTCGCGCACGTCGAGAACCACGCACCACCGCACCGCACACGCACCACGCACATCGTCGTACGTACCGCTTGTGGGCAATGGGATGGAAACTCGTGGCCAGTGTCGAATACGTGGAGGCTTCCCACCGCTATCCGGGCAACCGCAAGGCCGCCGTGGAGAGACTGAACCTGTCCGTGGAGTCGGGCGAATTCATGGTGCTGCTGGGGGCCAGCGGCAGCGGTAAGACCACGGCGCTGCGGATGCTCGCCGGACTCGAGACGGTGGACTCGGGTTACATCTACATCGACGGTCGGGACGTGACCGATCTGGATCCGGGCGAGCGCGATATCGCCATGGTCTTCCAGAGTTACGCGCTCTATCCGCAGATGACCGTGGCCGAGAACCTCGGGTTCCGGCTCAGCCTGACCGGCGCCCCGCACTCCGCGGTGGCCCGCCGGGTGCGGCGGATGGCCGCGCAGCTCGACCTCACCCCGACCCTGGAGCGGCTGCCGCGCACGCTGTCCGGCGGCGAGCAGCAGCGGGTGGCGATGGGCCGGGCCATGATGCGCGAACCCCAGGTCTACCTGATGGACGAGCCGCTCGGCGCGCTCGACGCCAAGCTGCGGGCCGAAGTGCGCGGACAGATCTCGAACCTGCAGCGCCGGCTGGGCACCACGATGCTGTACGTGACGCACGATCAGACCGAGGCCATGACCATGGGCGATCGGATCGCAGTACTGCGCGACGGCATCCTGCTGCAGTGCGACGCACCGCGGGTGCTGTATGAGAACCCGGCGAACGCCTACGTGGCCGGCTTCGTCGGCTCCCCGCCGATGAACCTGCTCTCCGCGCGGATCGAACACGACTGGGCGCTGCTCGGCGACGTCGACGTGGTGGAGCTGCCGCTCGGCCGGCGGATGGTCGCGGAGCTGGCCGGCCCGGAGGTCACGGTCGGCTTCCGGCCGGACAAGGTCAAGCTCGCCCCGCCCGGACAGGGCCTGTTCGCGCACGTGGAGCAGGTGGAGAATCTCGGCTACGTCACCTACGCACACTGCAACGCCGGGCTCGGCGACCGCCGCCGGGACGTGATCGTCCGCTGCGAACCCGGCCGGGCCCCGAATCCGGGCACCGCGGTGGGCATCGCGCTGGACCCGAGCGAGATCCACTACTTCGAGCCGACCACCGGCCGCAGGCTCTACGCCACGCGCTAAGGCCCCGGGCCCCGAATCGGTCGCGCGGCCGCCGCCCGGCTCTACGCCACGCGCTGAGTCCTCGGCCCCCGACCTGGTCGCGCGGCGCCGCATCGCAGATCCGTGGGCCGGTCTGCGCCGCGGCGCTGCGCACCGCCCTACTCTCCCGGCCCTACTCTCCCGGCGGGCTGACCCAGTCCGCGCCGAACCAGTGCTCGATCAGCGAGCGGGCGATGGAGATCCGGCCCGAGGGGATCACGTCGCCGGAGGCGATGGCCGCGGCGAGTTCGGCGCGGCTGAACCAGCGCACCTCCTGCAGTTCGTCCCCGTCCGCGCGCACCGCCTCCGGATCGTCCACCACCGCGCGGAAGCCCAGCATCAGGCTGCACGGGAACGGCCAGGGCTGGCTGCCGAGGTATTCGACCTCGGTGACGGTCAGTCCGGCCTCCTCGCGCACCTCGCGCGCGACCGCGCCCTCGAGCGGCTCGCCCGGCTCGACGAACCCGGCCAGCACCGAGTAGCGGTGCGGATCCCAGGCCGACTGGCGTCCGAGCAGCAGCCGGTCCTCCCGGTCCGTCACCGCCATGATCACGGCCGCGTCGGTGCGCGGGTAGTGCTCGGTGCCGCACTGGGCGCAGCGGCGCACGTGCCCGGCGGCGGCCGGCTGGGTGCGGTGCCCGCAGCGCGAGCAGAACCGGTGGCTGCGGTGCCAGTACTCCAGCGCCACGGCGTGGGTGAGCAGGCCGGCATCCCGGTCCGAGAGCAGCAGGCCGACCTCGCGCAGCGAGCCCTGGCGGGCGTCGCCGTCCTGGCGGCCCGGCAGCGTCTCGGCGGGCACCGCGAAATAGGCCACGCCCCGCTCGTCCCGGCCGAGGAAGAAGCGCTCGCCCTCCGGCGCGTCGAGCGAGGAGAGCATCACCAGCCGGGCCAGCGGCGCCTCCGGATTGCGCTGGGCCGCCGGGTCGAGCTCGTCCACCACCAGCGCCCTGCCCTCGCTCACCACGAGCACCTGGGTGTCCGGGTTCGACCAGGCCGCGGCCAGGGCCGGTTCGTCGAGCCGCAGTTCGGCCTGCCGGTCCACCGTGGAGCGGGCCAGCGCCAGCCGGCCCAGTGGTCCGGTCAGCACATCGCGAGGATCCGCCATACCGCCTCCCCCTGGTCGTGTCATGAGTCCCTTGTTCACATCTCGCCCATCTCGGACCCCTACCCACACGATCTTGGGTCCGACCAGACAACTACCGGCAACGCCGGTTTGTTCCCGACACGCCGGAATGTGCCCGGGTCGGGCGGTCGTTCACACGTACCCGCCCGACCCGTACCGCGAGGTATCCCGCCGGGCTCAGCCCAGCCCGTGTTCGGCCAGGTCGGCCCACAGGTGGGCGGCCGCCTCGGCGCCCTTGAGCAGCAGGTCCATATCGACCTTCTCGTTCGGCCCGTGCCAGCCGTCGTCCGGCAGCGAGATGCCCAGGAACACCACCGGCGCGCCGAGCACGTCCTGCAGGTCGGCCTCCGGTCCGGAACCGCCCTCGCGGGTGTAGAGGATCTCCCGCGGGGTGGCCGGGTCCTCGGCGAAGGCGCGGCCGAGCGCCCGGGTGACGGACTGCAGGGCCGGGTGGTCCAGCGGGGTCAGGCAGGGGCGCACGCCCTCGCCCTCGAAGCGCACCGCCGCGGTGATCCCGGTCGGCACCCGCTCGGCGATCCAGGTCTCGAAGGCCTTGGCCACCTCGGTCGGCTCCTGCCCGGCCACCAGCCGGAAGGAGAGCTTCGCGTGCGCCTCGGAGGGCACGATCGTCTTGCCGCCGGGGCCGGTGTGCCCGCCGTAGATCCCGTTGATCTCGGCGGTCGGGCGCGCCCAGACCCGCTCCAGGGTCGAGTACCCGGCCTCGCCCACGGCGGCCGAGGACTTCGCGTTGCCCAGCCACTGCTGCTCGTCGAACGGCAGCTTGGCGATCAGCTCGCGGTCGGTCTCGGACAGCTCCACGATGCCGTCGTAGAAGCCTGCCAGGGTCACCTTGCGGTCCGCGTCGTGCAGCTGCGCGAGCACCCGGACCAGTTCGGTGATCGGGTTCGGGATCGCGCCGCCGAAGGAGCCGGAGTGCACGTCCCCGTGCGGGCCGGTGAAGTCCACCTCGGCCGCGATCAGTCCGCGCATGCCGGTGCAGGAGGTCGGGGTGTCCTTGGCCCACATGCCGGTGTCCGAGACCACGACCACGTCGCAGGCCAGCCGCTCGGCGTGCTCCCGCAGCAGGGCGGCGAAGTGCGGCGAGCCGCTCTCCTCCTCGCCCTCCACGATCAGCTTGAGGTTGACCGCCGGGGCGGTGCGCCCGGTCGCGGCCAGGTGCGCCTTGAGCCCCAGGGTGTGGAAGAAGACCTGGCCCTTGTCGTCCGCCGCGCCGCGCGCGTAGATCCGCCCGTCGCGCTCGGTGGGCTCGAACGGGCCGGTCTGCCACAGCTCGAGCGGGGTGACCGGCTGCACGTCGTGGTGCCCGTAGACGGCCACGGTGGGCGCGTCCGGGTCGCCGGAGGGCCATTCGGCGAAGACGCTGGGCAGCCCGGCGCCGCCGCCGGTCTCCCAGACCTCGACGACGGGGAAGCCGTCGGCGCGAAGCTTCGCGGCCAGCCACTCGGCGCTGGCACGTACGTCCGCGACCCGGTCGGGGTCGCTGGAGATGGACGGGATGCGCAGCCAGTCCTTCAGGTCCTCGAAGAACTCGCCCGCGTTGTCCGTTACATATTCCCGGATCTGAGCCATGGGGCACAGCGTAACGGGTGCGGCCCCGCCCACCGTGCTACGGGCACGGTGCGCGGGGCCGCGGCTGACGTGCGGTTACTGCCGGTAGGTGGACAGGAACCGGGCCAGTCCCTCTATGGCCGCCTCGAGGTCGTCCACCCGCGGCAGGGTGACGATGCGGAAGTGGTCCGGCTCCGGCCAGTTGAACGCGGTCCCGTGCATGACCAGGGTCTTCTCCGCGTTGAGCAGGTCCATCACGAAACGCTCGTCGTTCTCGATCCGGTAGACCTTGGGGTCCAGCCGCGGGAAGGCGTAGATCGCGCCCATCGGGCGGGTGCAGGAGACGCCGGGGATCTCGTTGAGCATGCGCCAGGTCAGGTCGCGCTGCTCGTAGAGGCGCCCGCCCGGCTCGATCAGCTGGTCGATCGACTGGAAGCCGCCGAGCGCGGCCTGGATCGCGTGCTGCACCGGGACGTTCGGGCCCAGGCGCAGGTTGGCCAGCACCTCGAGGCCCTCGAGGAAGTCGCGGGCGTGCTCCTTCGGACCGCTGATGACCATCCAGCCCATCCGGTAGCCGGCCGAGCGGTAGATCTTGGACAGGCCGTTGAAGGTGATGGTCAGCAGGTCAGGGCAGGACAGGGCGGTGGGCCGGTGGGCCGCGCCGTCGTAGAGGATCCGGTCGTAGATCTCGTCGGACAGGACCATCAGCTGGTTGCGCCGGGCGATCTCCACCAGCGCGTCCACCACCTCCGGCGGGTAGACCGCGCCGGTGGGGTTGTTCGGGTTGATGATGACGATCGCCTTGGTGCGGTCGGTCACCTTCGCCTCGATATCGGCCAGGTCCGGCGCCCAGCCGGCCTGCTCGTCGCAGCGGTAGTGCACCGGCCTGCCCCCGGCCAGCGCGGTCGCGCCGGTCCACAGCGGGTAGTCCGGCGCCGGCACCAGCACCTCGTCGCCGGTGTCGAGCAGGCCGTTGAGCACCATCGAGATCAGCTCGGAGACGCCGTTGCCGATGTAGACGTCCTCGATGTCCACGATCGGCAGGCCGCGGGTCTGGTAGGACTGCGCCACCGCCCGGCGGGCCGAGGGCAGCCCCTTGGAGTCGCCGTAGCCGTGCGAGCCGGGCAGGTTGCGGATGATGTCGCGGATCAGCTCGTCCGGGGCCTCGAAGCCGAACGGAGCCGGGTTGCCGATGTTGAGCTTGAGGATCGAATGCCCCTGGGCCTCGAGCTCCTTAGCTCGCGCAAGCACCGGGCCGCGCAGGTCGTACTGGACCTCGGACAGCTTTCGCGACTGCTTGAACTCCATCGGGCACCCTTCGGGGCTCGCCGAACGGCGATCTCGTCCGGCTTGTCCGTCGTTTCTACCAGGTATCCCGGTTCTCGCGCAGCGGGTTTCCACCGTTGGGGACGGCGTCGGAGCGGGTGGGCCGGCTCAGTCCAGCGGGTCGATGGGCGGCAGCCGAAACGCGCTGAAGCTCTTCGTGAGCGGCTTGACGGCGCGGAAGTCGCGCTGGTCGAGCGTGAAAATCCGATCGGTCTTGTAGCGATCGGCGAGCACGACGCCGACCGCGTCCGCCAGATCGAGTCGCCGTGCCCGGTAGCCCGCGCGCACTTCGTGCGCGGCGATCATGTCGGTCGGAGCCAACGGAGCCAAGCGGTACTCACCCGCCTCATGCCTCCCGCAGCAGCCGCTCCAGCGCCGCCCGGCCGGGCAGCGAGCGGGGGCGGACCACCTCGCCGGTGCGCACGTGGAGGAACGCGGCGCTCACCCGCTCGACCGGGACGCCGGTCAGTTCGGCCCAGGCGAGGCGGTAGACGGCGAGCTGGAGTGTGTCGGCGCCGCGGCCGCGGCCGGTCTTCCAGTCCACCACTTCGTAGTCGAGCGGCCGCTTGGTGCGCCGGCGGCCGAAGGGGCGCTCGGGGTCGAGGCGGTAGACGGCGTCGATCCGGCCGCGCACGATCCGGCCGCCGAGGACGAGCTGGAACGGGGCCTCGATCCGGTGCGGCGGGCGTTCGGCGTACTCGGTGCGCAGGAAGGCGGACTTGAGCGCGTCGAGATCCTCGGCGAAGCGGTCCGGGTCCGGGTCGGCCTCGTCGTGGCGCCCGTCGGCGAACAGGTCCAGGTCGGCCTCGTCGAACAGGGCGAGTTGGCCGAAGCGCTCCTCCACCCAGGCGTGGAACTCGGTGCCGCGGCGGGCCTGCGGCGCCGGGGGGCGGGGCATGGGGCGGAAGAGCTGCTCGGCGAACGCGGCGGGGTCGCGGACGTACTCCAGCAGCCGGGTGGTGGACAGGGACGCGGGCATCCGCACCTCGAGGCTCAGCTCGCGGGCCCGGCGCAGCTCGTCCAGCAGCGCGTCCAGGTCGGCGTCCCAGCCCTCGACGATCCGCCGTTGCTTCGGGTCCTCGATCGGCGGGTCGGCCGGGCGGGCCTGTTCCGGCAGCCGCATCAGGCCCCGGACCGCGGCGGCGGCGCCGAGCCGGGCGGCCCGGGCGGCGGAGTCCGGCGGGGCCGGCCACTCGGCCACGGCCTGGGCCTCGCGCAGCGGGTTGGCGGCGCCCTCCTCGGGCGGCGCGGCCCAGATCTCGACCCGTCCGAACTCGTAGTCGGCGAGCAGCCGCTCGCGCAGCACGGCCAGCGTCTCGTTGGCCTCGCGCGGCTTGCGCTGGGTCTTGCCCCAGCCGTGCCCGGAGACCAGCAGCAGGGACTTCGCCCTGGTCAGCGCGACGTACTCGACCCGCTGGTCCTCGTATCCGGCGTGCTCGCGCATGAGCAGGTCGAAGCGCTTGGCGGCGGTGGTGTTGGGCTCCGCCCCGAGCTCGGGCAGCCATTCGCCGTCGCCGCGCAGCTCGTGCGGGAGCTTGCCGGCGTTCGAGGTGTACTTGTCCGCGCGCACCGCGGCGGCGTTCTGGTGCGGGAGCGCGACCACCTCCCACTCCAGCCCCTTGGCCTTGTGCATCGTCAGGATCTTGACGGTCTTCTGCTCGGCCGGGGGCAGGTCCACGTCCAGGCCGCGCTCGTGCGCCGCGGCCGCCTTGAGGAACGCGCGGAACGCGGTGACCGAGGATTCCCCCTCCAGGTCGGTGAATCCGCCGGCCACGGCCAGGAACGCGCCGACCGTCTCGGCGCAGCGCTGGCGGTAGGCGGCCGAGCTGGCCGCGATCTCCACTTCGAGCCCGGTCTCCTGCAGGATCCGGTGCAGCACGTCCACCACCGGCTCGGCCAGCGAGCGCCGCAGCCGCCTGATCTCGGCGGCGCAGCGGGCGAACCGGGCCAGCGCGGCCTGGCTGAACGGCAGTTCCCCGCCCGGGTCGGCCACCGCGTCGGCCAGCGAGACCACGTCGGTCGGGTCGGCGCCGACCACCGCGTCCTCGAGCCCGGCCCGGCGCTCCTGGCCCGGATCGCGCACCAGGTCGCGGGCGCGGCGGCCGAGCAGGGCCAGGTCGCGCGGGCCGATCCGCCAGCGCGGTCCGGTCAGCAGCCGCACCAGCGCCGCGTTCGCGGTCGGGTCGTCGAGCACGTCGAGGACGGCGACGAGGTCGGCGATCTCGGGCAGGTGCAGCAGCCCGGACAGGCCCACCACCTCCACCGGTACGCCCCGGCCGTGCAGTTCGGCGTAGACGTCCGGGATCTGGTTGCCGGCCCGGACCAGCACGGCGACCTTGGACCAGTCCCCGCCCAGCGGCTCGCGCAGGTCCTGGATCCGCTCGCCGAGCCAGGCCAGCTCGTCCGGCTGGGTTTCCAGGAATGCCGCCTCGGCCCGGCCGCGGCCCTGGTTGTCGGCGCTGGCCCGCAGCTCCCGTACGGCGGCGTGCAGTTCGCGCAGTCCGCCGGAGCGCTCGTTGGCGAAGGCGAGCAGGCGGCTGCCGCTGCGCCGGTTCTCGGAGAGCGCGTACTGCGCGGCCGGGGCGCCGTTGCCGCGCGGGAAGTGCTCCGGGAAGCGGTCGATGTTCGAGGGCGAGGCGCCGCGCCAGCCGTAGATGGACTGGCACGGGTCGCCCACCGCCGTCACCGCGTGCCCGCCGCCGTAGAG
>FSXZ01002159.1_pt1 | contig 17112 bp, 14 predicted proteins | sample 1638121 | NCBI WGS metagenome assembly FSXZ01 (sample SAMEA3914788, study PRJEB12502) | metagenome | biome: forest; material: soil | place: Canada | collected 2011-07-03 | depth 0.1 m
CGCCACGGCAGCCGGACGGCCTGGCTCTTGATCGTGATGCCGCGCTCGCGCTCGATGTCCATCCGGTCCAGGTACTGCGCCCGCATCTGACGGCCCTCGACCACGCCGGTGAGCTGTAGCATCCGGTCGGCAAGGGTGGACTTGCCGTGGTCGATGTGGGCAATAATGCAGAAATTGCGGATGATGGCCTGATCGGTCCGCCCGGGCGTGGACAGCGCCGGCGCCTGGCCGGAAGTGGAGGACACGGGGCTTGGTGGCATGCAGATCCGCCAGGTGGGTTGTCATCTAGGGCTAGCGGTCTATGGTTGCATGCCGGGACCCGTGCTCAGGCCACCGGTGCTCAGGCCAGCGTGACCGCCAGTTTGAGGACGCGGTCATTTCTCCGCTATCCTTGGCTGCTGGCTCCTTGCATGCCCGCGTGCACCACGCCGGATGCTAGCCGACCTACCTAGAGACTCAAGCGAGGCATTTGCGTGGCGAACATCAAGTCCCAGATCAAGCGGAACAAGCAGAACGAGAAGGCCCGGCAGCGCAACAAGGCGGTCAAGTCCGAGCTGAAGACGTCGGTGCGCAAGTTCCGTGAGGCCGCGGCCGCGGGCGACGTCGAGGCCGCCACGCTGGCCATGCGGGCCGCGTCGGTCAAGCTGGACAAGGCCGCGAGCAAGGGCGTGATCCACAAGAACCAGGCGGCCAACCGCAAGTCGGCCATCGCCCAGCGCGCCGCCGAGCTGGCCGCCGCTCAGTAGGATCCGGGCCTACGAGGAGCGGGCCGCCACGATCGTGGTGATGGCGCGCTCCAGGGCATAGCCCGCGCTCGTGCCCTCCCCCTTGACCTCGGCATCGGCCCGGGCCACGGCGGCGTGCGCGGTGGCGATGCCCGCCGCGGTCCAGCCCGGCAGCTGCTGGCGGACCCGGTCGATCTTCCACGGCGGCATGCCCAGCTCGGCGGCCAGGGTCTCGGCCCGCCGGCTGCGCGCTACCGAGCCGACGCGGCCCAGCGCCCGGACGCCCTGCGCGAGCGCGCTGGAGATGAGCACCGGAGACGTCCCGGTGGCCAGCGCCCAGCGCAGCTGCTCCAGGGCGTCGGCCAGCTTCCCCTCGACCGCCCGGTCGGCCACCGTGAACCCGGTCGCCTCGGCCCGGCCCCGGTAGTACCGGGCCACCGTCTCGGCGCTGATCACGCCCTCGGTGTCGCTGGCCAGCTGGCTGCACGCGGCGGCCAGGTCCCGCAGGTCGTTGCCGACCGCGTCCAGCAGCGCCCGCAGCCCGGCGTCGTCGGCCTTGCGCCCGGCCCGCCGGAACTCCGACCGCAGGAAGTCCATCCGGTCGGAGAACCGCTTGATGGGCGGGCAGTCGACCCGCGCCGCCCCGGCCCCGCCCAGGGCGGTCAGCAGCGCCTTGCCCTTGGCCCCGCCCGCGTGCGTGAACACCAGCACAGTGTCGGGCGACGCCGCGGCGGCCAGCCGGGTGATCTCGGCGGCCAGGTCCTTGACGGCGTCCTGGACGCCGCGGACGATCACCACGCAGCCCGTGCCGAACAGCGACGGCGCGGTCAGCGCGCTGAGGTCGCCCGCGGTCAGGCCCGCGGCGGCCACGTCGTGAACGTCGGTGCCCTCGGCGTCGGCCGGGTGGGCCGCCTCACCCGGCGGCCGGGCGGCGGCCACGATGGCGCTGACGGCCCGCTCGACGAGTAGTTCCTCCTCGCCTACGACCACGGTGACCGGCGCGGGGGGGCGGGACGGGGCGGGGGGGCGGGGAGACGGAGCCGTCATGCCCGCAGCTTAGCTACAGGCTGACCGGGCTGCCGCCGCGCCAGACGCGGTAGGGCCGCAGGCCGTAGGACCAGGCGAAGGCGCCCTCATGATCGGCGTCCCACGCCACGATGTCGGCGTACCGGCCGCGGACCAGGACGCCCCGGTCCGGCGCGCGCAGGGCCTGCGCGCCGCCGAGCGTGGCGGCCCGGAGCGCCTCGGTGACGCTCATCCCGAAGCTGGCGATGGCCATGCTGATGATCAGCGGCATCGAGGTGATCCCGTTGCCGCCCGGCGAGTGATCCGAGCCCAGCGCGACGGCCACGCCCTTGTCCAGCAGCGCGCGGACCGGCGGCGTGCGGCCGTCCTCGGCCGCCACCGCCGGGCACAGCACGGCGGCCACGTTGGCCTGGGCCAGGGCGGCCACGTCCTCGTCGTCGGCCCCGTGCAGCAGGTCGGCCGAGGCGCAGCCGAGCTCGGCGGCCAGCTGGGCCGCGCCGCCGCCGTCCTGCCCGCAGGCGTGCAGCCGGGGCAGCAGCCCGGCCGACCGGCCCGCGGCCAGGATCCACTCCGCCTCGCGGGGGGTGAACCGGCCGTCGTCGCAGTACACGTCCACGCTGTCCGCGCCCGCCTGGCGGGCGTCGCAGCACCAGCTGCCGACGGCATCGACGTAGTCGTGGCGGCGGCCGAAGTACTCCGGCGGGACCGCGTGCGCGGCCAGCAGCGTGGCGTGCACCCGCGGCATGCCCGGCTCGCTCTCCAGCGAGCGCAGCAGCCGCACGTCGGCCAGCTCGCCGTCGCGGGTCAGGTGATAGCCGGTCTTGGCCTCGATGGTGGTCGTGCCGCTGAGCAGCCAGGCCCGCAGCCGCTCCCGCACGCCGTTGCACAGCGTCCAGGGGTCGGTGCCCCGGGTGACGGTAACGGTCGAGGCCATGCCGCCGCCGGCCGCGGCGATCTCCATGGCCGACGAGCCGCCCGACCGCATGGCCAGCTCGGCCCAGCGGTTGCCCGCGTAGACCGGGTGCGTGTGGGCGTCGATGAGGCCGGGCGTGACGAACGCGCCGTTGAGGTTCTCGACCTGGTCGACGTCGACGATGTCGGACAGCACGCCGGGGATGGCGTCCGGCAGGTCGGAGGCGTGGCCGACCCAGGCGATCCGGTCATTATGGGTCAGGATGGCGGCGTTGCTCCACACTTCGGACCCGGTCCACAGCCGGCCGATGTTGGTCAGGAGCCGAACGGTCATGCGGCGTTGCCCGCCGAGATCGCCATGCTGGTCACCTGCCGACTGGTCGTGCTGCTGGGGAAGAAACGCGGTCCGGCAAAGGCCAGCGCGAACCGGTTCAAACCGTGACGCTTGCTGGCATCGTACGGGGTGCTAGTTAACATATCGGTTCAGTCACGGTATTGCACGAGTCAATCCGTGTACAGGACCATTTTTCTGTGTCGCGCCGCAGGTGAACCGGGTTCAGCCACGCAATTGCGCCGCGCGCATTCACGCCGCCCGGATGACCCGATCGCCCGGATTGGCAACACGCATTCGCGCGCTGTGAGGCCCCGCAGAATATGCGAGGCACCGGTCCCGATCACTAACCCGGCGTGTTACGGCGCGGCGGACCGCTCCAGCACGGCGGCCAGCCCGAGGGGCACCCGGGCGGTCAGCTCGGTGCCGTCGGCGCCGTGCCGGACCTCCAGGACCTCGCCCTCGCGGTGCGCCCGGGACACCAGGTCGCCGCGGTCGTACGGCACCGTCACGGTGATCTCGCGCTGCCGCCGGGGCAGCATCTCGTCCAGCTCGGCCAGCAGCTTGTCGATCCCCTCGCCGGTGCGGGCGGACACGACCACCGACTTGGGCTCGGCCAGCCGCAGGCCCTCCAGCTCGATCGGGTCGGCCGCGTCGGCCTTGTTGATGACCACGAGCTCGGGGACGGACCGGGCGCCGATCTCGGCCAGGACCTCGCGGACCGCCGCCAGCTGCGCCTTCGGGTCGGCGTCCGACCCGTCGACGACGTGCAGGATCACGTCGGCGTCGGCCACTTCCTCCAGGGTCGAGCGGAACGCGTCGACGAGCTGGTGGGGCAGGTGGGCCACGAAGCCGACCGTGTCGGTCAGGGTAATCGGCAGCCCCTGCGGCGTCCGGGCCCGGCGCACGGCCGGGTCGAGCGTGGCGAACAGCGAGTTGTCGACCAGCACCTCGGCCCCGGTCAGCCGGTTCAGCAGGCTGGACTTGCCGGCGTTGGTGTAGCCGGCGATGGCCACCGACGGCACGTGGCCGCGGCGCCGCTGGCCGCGCTGGACCTCGCGCCCGACCGACATGCCGGCGATCTCCCGGCGCAGCTTGGCGATCCGGGTCCGGATCCGCCGCCGGTCCGTCTCGATCTTGGTCTCGCCCGGACCGCGGGTCCCGATGCCGCCGCCGCCCGTGCCGCCGGCCCGGCCGCCCGCCTGCCGGGACAGCGACTCGCCCCAGCCGCGCAGCCGGGGCAGCATGTACTGGAGCTGGGCCAGCTCGACCTGGGCCTTGCCCTCCTTGCTCCGGGCGTGCTGGGCAAAGATGTCCAGGATCAGCGCGGTCCGGTCGACCACCTTGACCTTGACGATGCTCTCCAGCTTGCGGAGCTGGCCGGGGGCCAGCTCGCCGTCGCAGATGACGGTGTCCGCGCCGACCGCCGCCACCACCTCGGCCAGCTCGGCCGCCTTGCCCGCGCCCACGTAGGTGGCGGAGTCGGGGCGGCCGCGCCGCTGGATCAGCCCGTCGAGCACCTCCGAGCCGGCCGTCTCGGCCAGCTGGGACAGCTCGCGGAGCGAGTGCTCGGCGTCGGCCAGGGTCCCCTCCGTCCACACGCCCATGAGCACGACCCGCTCCAGGCGCAGTGCCCGGTACTCGACCTCGCTGACGTCCTCCAGCTCAGTCGACAGGCCCGCGATGCGGCGCAGCGCGTGCCGGTCGTCGAGGTCCAGCTGCCCGGCGTCCAGGTCGGTGTCTTCGGCGGGAGCGCGGGCGGGATAGGAAGAGGAGGAGGTAGGAGAGGTAACGGTCATCGCCATCCAGGTGTATGCAGCCCCGGCGGGCTGGCGTTAAGTCGATCGTGCCACGAGCGGCCGACATCATCACTGCAATAACGCCGGGGCAGGGGTCGTTTGTGCCCCGGCTCGGCCGTATGTGCCCCTGGCCTAGTCCTCCGCGACGGCGTGAGCTAGCGTTTTTACCTCCCGGTAACTGCCGGCGCAGCCCCACAGGAGGAGCGAGCGACGTGAACAATCCAGACGGCGTCGAGGTCACCGGGCCGGCCGGCCCGCGGTACGACGAGATCCTGACCCCCGAGGCGCTCACCCTGATCGCCACCCTGCAGCGCGAGCTCGGCCCCCGGCGCGCTGAGCTGCTGGCCGCCCGGGCCGCCCGCCAGGCCGAGCTGGACGCCGGCGCGCAGTTCGGCTTCCTCAGCTCGACCGCCGCGATCCGCGCCGACCGCGCCTGGAAGGTGGCCGAGCCGGCCCCCGGCCTGGTCGACCGGCGGGTGGAGATCACCGGCCCGACCGACCAGAAGATGACCATCAACGCCCTGAACTCCGGGGCCAAGGTGTGGCTGGCTGACTTCGAGGACGCCAACACGCCGCTGTGGGACAACATGATCACCGGCCAGCTCAACCTCAAGGACGCGCTGGACCGCAACATCGACTTCAAGACCCCCGAGGGCCGGGCCTACGAGCTGCGGCCCGACGAGGAGCTGGCCACCATCGTGGTCCGGCCGCGCGGCTGGCACCTGCCCGAGAAGCACGTCCTGGTCGACGGCGAGCGCGTGTCGGGCAGCCTGTTCGACTTCGCGCTGTACTTCTTCCACTGCGCGCAGCGCCAGATCGACAAGGGCAAGGGCCCGTACTTCTACCTGGCCAAGATGGAGAGCCACCTCGAGGCCCGGCTGTGGAACGACGCCTTCAACCTGGCCCAGGACGCCCTGGGCATCCCGCGCGGCACGATCCGCGCCACGGTGCTCATCGAGACCATCCCGGCCGCGTTCGAGATGGAGGAGATCCTGTATGAGCTGCGGGACCACAGCGCCGGGCTGAATGCCGGGCGGTGGGACTACCTGTTCAGCATCATCAAGAAGTTCCGCACCCGGGGCCGCGACTTCGTGCTGCCGGAGCGGAACTCGGTGACGATGACCGCGCCGTTCATGCGCGCCTACACCGAGCTGCTGGTGAAGACCTGCCATGACCGCGGCGCGTTCGCCATGGGCGGCATGGCCGCGTTCATCCCGAGCCGCCGCGACCCCGAGGTCAACCGGGTCGCGCTGGCCAAGGTGCGCGACGACAAGACGCGCGAGTCGAACGATGGCTTCGACGGCTCGTGGGTGGCCCACCCCGACCTGGTGCCGATCTGCCGCGAGGTGTTCGACAGCGTGCTGGGCAGCGCGCCGAACCAGCTCGGCAAGCTGCGCGACGACGTGAGCGTCACCCCGGAGCAGCTGCTGGCCATCGACCAGACGCCGGGCGTCATCACCGAGGCGGGGCTGCGCAACGACGTCAGCGTCGGCCTGCAGTACCTGGCCAACTGGCTGGCCGGGACGGGCGCCGTGGCCATCTTCAACCTGATGGAGGACGCGGCCACCGCGGAGATCTCCCGGTCGCAGGTGTGGCAGTGGCTGCACAACGACATCACGCTGGACGACGGGCCCAAGGTGACCCGCGAGTTCGTCGAGCAGGTCGTCGGCGAGGAGCTGGAGAAGATCCGCGAGCAGACCGGCGCGGGCTTCGACGACGCCAACTACGGGCAGGCGGCGGCGCTGTTCACGCAGGTCGCGCTGGCCGACGACTACGTCGACTTCCTCACCCTCCCGGCGTACGAGCGGATGCCGTAGCGGCGTCGCCGGGGCCGGCCGCGCCGCCGGCCCCGGCGGCGGCACGCTCGTAGGCCACCGGCACGATCGCCGCGGCGGCCAGCGGGAACACGGCCACGATGGCGAACGAGGCGCTGAACCCGATCGAGGCGATGACCAGGGCCAGGACGGGCGGCGTGGCGGCGGCGAGCGCGTTCTGGCCCGTGTTCTGGATGCCCAGGGCGCGCCCCGCCCACGCCGGGCCGGCGTACTCGGCCACCGCGGTGAAGGCCAGGCCGTTGGTGCTGACCGCGACCAGCCCGCACACCAGCAGGACCGCGACCGAGACCGGCGAGCGGGCCGCCGCGGCGCCGGCCAGCGCGAGCATGGCCACCCCGGTGCTGACGGCCAGGATGCGCATCGGCCGCATCCGGCTGCCGGCCCGGTCCGACCAGTAGCCCGCGCCCAGCCGCGACGCCGCCCCGAGGGCCTGGCCGACGGCCAGCAGCCGCCCGGCGTCGGGCGCGGACCAGCCGCGCGCCTCGACCAGGAAGACGAGCGCGAACGTGGACACCGCGAACTGCGACACGACCAGCAGCGCGCTGGCCGCGTGGATCCGCCACAGCACCGGCTCCCGGTACGGCGAGCCCGACGGGCCGGGCCCGCCGGCGGCGGCCGGGGGCCGCTCCGGATCACGCACGAAGAGCAGCACCAGCACCGCCGAGAACAGGCAGAACGCCCCCATGAAGACCAGGGGCACGGCCAGGCCGCCGGCCGCGAGGGTGGGCAGGGTGACCGCCGCGACGGCCACGCCGAGCGGCTGGGCGCTCTGCCGGATGCCCATGGCCAGGCCCCGCTCCCGGCGGGCGAACCAGCCCAGGATGAGGCGGCCGCTGGCCGCGAACACCGAGCCGCCCGCCGCCCCGGCGCCGGCCAGGCCCAGGCCCAGCCCCGCGGCCCCGCGGACGTCCCGGATGAGGATGAGGATGACGCCGGCCAGCCCCAGGCCCGCGGCCAGCACGACCCGCTCCCCCCACCGGTCCGCGGCCGCGCCCCAGCCGATCAGGGTCAGCAGCAGGCCGGCCGTGGGGCACGCGACCAGGATGCCGGCCAGCTCGAGCGAGAACCCCTCGTGCCGCAGCTCCGGGATCAGGTAGGCGAGGCCGTACTGGAACGTGCAGCCCGCCGTCAGCGCGATCAGCCCGATGAACAGGACGAGCCACCGCCGGTTCCCGGTCGCCTCCGCTTCGCTCATATTGTGATACTAACTGTCCATATGATGAGACAATATTGGCTAAGCCGGGCGCGTTAGGACGGACCCGAGGTAGCGGTCGCGGCCCGGGCGAGGGATGCTGGGGCCAGATCCTCAGGATGGCAGGGCGCGCGGGGAGGCGGCACAGATGAACGGCATCACGGCGGGCCTGCGCGCGGACCTGGCCCGCATCTGCGGCCCGGCCAACGTGGTCAGCGACCCGATGGAGCTGGCCACCTACGAGTGCGATGGCCTGACCGCGCACCGGTGCCGGCCCGCGCTGGCCGTGCTGCCCGGCACCGCCGAGCAGGTCGCGCAGGTGGTCGGCGCGTGCGCGGCGGCCGGGGTCCCGTACGTGGCCCGGGGCAGCGGCACCGGCCTGTCCGGCGGCGCGCTGCCGTCGGCCGACGGCGTGCTGATCGTGATGTCCCGGATGCGCCGCGTGCTGGAGATCGACGCGGCCAGCCGCCGGGCCGTGGTCGAGCCGGGCGTCACCAACCTGGCCGTGAGCAAGGCCGCCGCGCCCTACGGCCTGTTCTACGCCCCCGACCCGTCCAGCCAGCAGGTGTGCTCGGTGGGCGGCAATGTCGCGGAGAACTCGGGCGGGGCGCACTGCCTGAAGAACGGCTTCACCGTGCACCACGTGACCGGGCTGGAGATCGTCACCCCGGCCGGCGAGCTGACCTGGCTGGGCGACGGCACCGGCACCGCGCCCGGGTATGACCTGCTCGGCGCGTTCATCGGGTCCGAGGGCACGCTCGGCATCGCGACCAAGATCGTGGTCCGGCTGACCCCCATCCCGGAGGCGGTGACCACGCTGCTGGCCGCGTTCACCACCATGGGCGCGGGCGGGACCGCGGTGTCGGACATCATCGGCGCGGGGATCCTGCCCGCCGCCATCGAGATGATGGACGCGCTGGCCATCGAGGCGGCCGAGGCCGCCGTGGCCTGCCGCTACCCCGAGGGCGCGGCCGCCGTGCTGATCGTCGAGCTGGACGGACCCGAAGGCGAGGTGGAGCGGGAGACCGCGGCCGTGCGGGCCATCTGCGAGCAGGCCGGCGCCTACGAGATCCGGGCCGCGCAGGACGCCGCCGAGCGGGCCGCCATCTGGACCGGCCGCAAGTCCGCGTTCGCCGCGGTCGGCCGGATCAGCCCCGCCTACATCGTCCAGGACGGCGTGGTCCCGCGGACCGCCCTGGGCGACGTCCTGTCCGCCATCGCCGACCTGTCGGCCCGGGCCGGCGTCCGGGTGGCCAACGTCTTCCACGCCGGCGACGGCAACCTGCACCCGCTCGTCCTGTTCGATGACAGCGACCCGGCCGCCGGCCCGGCCGCCGAGAAGGTGTCCGGCGCGATCCTGGACCTGTGCATCGAGCACGGCGGGTCGATCACCGGCGAGCACGGCGTCGGCGTGGACAAGGCGCGGTACCTGCCGCGCATGTTCTCCGCCGATGACCTGGACACCATGCAGCTGCTGCGGTGCGCCTTCGACCCGGCCGGGCTGTGCAACCCCGGCAAGATCTTCCCCACCCCGCGGCTGTGCGGAGAGGTCCCCGGCGTCCGCCGCGCTCCCCATCCGCTGGTCGCCTCCGGCCAGCTGGAACAATTCTGAGATGCGAAACGGATCGCTGACCGCCCGTCCCCGGCCATGACCGCGGACACGCTCCCGGCGCAGCTGACCAGCGCCTGCCCGCAGACGCGGCCCGGCACCGCGGACGATGCCGTCGCCGGGGTGGTGCCCGGCTACGTCGCCGCGCCGGCCACCGAGGCGGAGGCCACCGCGCTGCTCGCCGCGGCCGCCGGGCTGGACCTGGCCGTGCTGCCGCGCGGCGGCGGCACCCGGCTGAGCTGGGGCGCCGCGCCCGGCCGGTGCGACCTGGTGGTCGACACCCGGCGGCTGGACGCCGTGCTGGAGCACGCCGCCGGGGACCTGGTCGTCCGCGTCCAGGCGGGCGTGCCGCTGGCCGGCCTGGCCCGGGTCCTGGCCGGGGCCGGGCAGCGCCTGGCCGTGGACCCCCCCGATGCCGGCGGCACCGTGGGCGGCCTGATCGCCGCGGGCGTGGCCGGGCCACTGCGGCTGCGCTACGGCCTGCCGCGTGACCTGCTGATCGGGATCACGATGATCCGCGCCGACGGCGTGCTCACCAAGGCCGGCGGCAAGGTGGTCAAGAACGTCGCCGGCTACGACACCGGCAAGCTGCTGGCCGGCTCGTTCGGGACGCTCGGCCTGATCACCGAGGCCACGTTCCGGCTGCACCCGGTCCCGCCGGCGGTCCGCTACGTGTCGGCGGACTACGCCCGCCCGCAGGCCGCCGCCGCGGCGCTGCTGGCCGTGGCCAGCTCCACGCTGGTGCCCGCCGCCGCCGAGCTCGACTGGCCCCGAGATAACGCCCCGGTCAGCGTGGCGATCCGCCTGGAGGGGGACTCGGACGGCGTCGCCGAGCGCGCCGGGCAACTCCAGACCCTGCTGGCCGGGCGGCCCGGGGGCCAGGACACCGGCACCGCCGTCAGCGAGGTCCCGCCCCGGTGGTGGAGCGCCGCTGACGACGACGGCACGCTGCTGGAGATCAGCTTCTGGGCCAGCCGCCTCGCGGGCATCCTGGGCCAGATCCGGGCCGCGGCCGCGGCGGCCGGCCTGGACCCGGCGGTCGGCGGCTCCGGCGCGGCCGGGGTGCTGCACGCGGCGCTCCCGGCCGGTGCCGAGCCGGGTGCCGTGGCCCGGTTCGTCACCGCCCTGCGCGCCGGCCTGCCGCCCGGCCGGGCCAGCGCCATCGTCCGGCACGCCCCGGCCCCGGTCCGCGACGCGGTGGACCTGTGGGGCCCGGTCCCGTCGGCCGGCCTGATGCGGGCCGTGAAAGACCAGTTCGACCCCGGGCACCGGATGGCGCCGGGCCGGTTCGCGGGAGGAATCTGATGAGCGCACCCGAGCTTGATCCCGACGGCGAGCTGCGCGGGATAGCCGGGGACTGCGTGCACTGCGGCTTCTGCCTGCCGGCCTGCCCGACCTACCAGCTGTGGGGCGAGGAGATGGACTCCCCGCGCGGCCGCATCCACCTGATCACCCAGATCCTCGACGGCCAGCCCGGCACGGCCGCCGCCGCGACCCACCTGGACCGCTGCCTGGGCTGCATGGCCTGCGTCCCGGCCTGCCCGTCGGGCGTCCGCTACGACCGGCTCATCGAGGCGGCCCGCGAATGGGCCGAGGACGCGACCGGCGAGGCTCCCGTGGTCACCGCGGCTGCGGCCGGATCGCCGGGCGCGACCGCGGCGGACACCGGTGCGACCGTCGCGGGCGCAGACGGGGCGGGCCCGGCAGGCACGAGCCCGGCAGGCACGAGCCCGGCAGACCAGCCGGTGGCCGGCGAGGCGTGGGTGGGCGAGGCCTGGACCAGCGCCGAGCCCGCCCAGGCGGCGCCCGCTCCCCCGCCCGCGACCGGTGCGCTGCCGCCCCGGTCGCGACGGGACCGCGCCGTCCGCCGGGCCATCTTCGAGACGTTCCCCTATCCCCGGCGGCTGCGGGTGCTCATCGCGCCCCTGCGGGTGGCCCAGCGGGCCGGCGCCGACCGGCTGCTGGCCCGCAGCGACCTGGTGACCCGCCTCGCTCCCGAGCTCGCGGCCGCGCTCAAGGTGGCGCCCCCGCCCCGGGCTAAGGGCGCTAGCGTCGGCACGGCGCTGCCCGAGCGGATCCCGGCCCGCGGGGAGCGGCGGGCCGTGGTCGGGATGCTGACCGGGTGCGTGCAGCAGGTCTTCTTCCCCGACGTGAACGCGGCCACGGCCCGGGTGCTGGCCGCCGAGGGGTGTGACGTCATCGTCGCCCCCGGGCAGGGCTGCTGCGGGGCGCTGTCGCTGCACGGCGGCCGGCGGGCCGAGGCGGCGGCGTTCGCCCGGCACACCATCGAGGCGTTCGAGCGGGCCGGCGTGGATGCCATCGTGGTCAACGCGGCGGGCTGCGGGTCGGCCATGAAGGAGTACGGCCCGCTGCTGGCGGGCGACCCGGAGTGGGCCGAGCGGGCCGCGGCGCTGAGCCGCCGGGTCGAGGACTTCAGCGAGTTCCTGGCCCGGCTGGGCCCGGCCGCGCCGCGGCACCCGCTGCCGCTGACCGCGGTGTACCAGGACGCCTGCCACCTGGGCCACGCCCAGGGCATCACGCGCCAGCCGCGCGAGCTGCTGGCCGGCATCCCGGACCTGCGGCTGGCCGAGATTGGCGACGGCGGGACGTGCTGCGGGTCGGCCGGCATCTACAACCTGGTCCAGCCGCAGGCCGCGACAGCGCTGGGCGCCCGGAAGGCTCAGTCGGTGTGGGGGGCCGGCGGGGAGCTCCTCGTTTCGGCTAATCCGGGCTGTGCCATGCAAATCTCCGCCGCGCTGCGGGCTCAGGGGACGCCGATGCCGGTGGCGCATACGGCGCAGGTGCTCGACGCGTCGCTGCGCGGGCTGCCCGCGTCCGCGCTGCTGGGCCGGTAGCGCGCGGCGGACCGCCGGTTCGCCGCTGACCTGCGCTGACATCATTCTGGGATAGTTCTGACGTCAGTTTGGCATGCCATGACGTTTGACAGGCGTCGCATGTGACGTCATGATGACGTCATGGACATGTCAGAGTACGTGGCGACGCTCCGCCGGGAGCTGGGGCTCATCACCCGGTTCGCGGGTGACGACGTGGCCCGCGCGGCGGAGATGCTGACCGAGGCCATGGAGCCCTCGGTCCGGCTCACCCTGCTGGAAGTACTGTCCGCGGCGGCCGCCGAGATCACGACCCGGCTCGACGACGCGGTGATCGAGGTCCGGCTGTCGGGCAGCGACGCCGACTTCGTCGTGACGGTGACGCCGGACGACCTGGTCCGCGAGCCGGCCGAGCCGGCCGCCCCGGCCGGCGAGGGCTCCGACGACATGGCCCGGGTCACCCTGCGGCTGTCGGAGCCGCTCAAGGCCCGGGTGGAGGCGTCGGCGGCGGGCGCGGGCGTGTCGGTCAACGCCTGGCTGATTCGTGCGATCGGCCAGGCCCTGGACCCGCCGGCGGCCCGGTCCGGCCGCGGCCGGACCGGCATCGGCCAGCGGTTCACCGGCTACGCACGTGGCTGACCAGCCTGGACTGGCTCCGGCTGACCCCCCTCAGCGAAAGGACAAGAAGATGGCAAGCTGGGAATTCCCCGAATCTGAGCCGATCGAGATCTTCATCAGCATCGCCTCCGGCAGCGTGGCGGTGTCCGGCGAGCCGATCGCGGCGACCTGCGTGACGGCCTCCTCCGCCCATCGCGGCGCGGGTGACGCGCTGTCGCCGGAGGAACTCCGGGTCAGCTTCAACGCGGGGCGCCTGGAGATCGTGCAGCCTAAGAACCCGGGCTCGCTGCGCGGGCGCGGCCGCCTGGACGTCACGGTCCGGACGCCGGCCGGCGCCCGCGTCACGGTGCGGACGGCCTCGGCCGACGTGTCGTGCGTGGGGCAGCTGGCTGACCTCGAGGTCGCCACGGCCAGCGGTGACGTCACCGCGGCGTCAGTCAGCGGCGCGGCCGCCGTCAACACGGCCAACGGAGATGTCTATGTGGAGACCGTGGGGGGTCCCGTCGCGCTCCGGACCGCGTCCGGGGATGTCCGGCTGCGGCAGGCCGGCGGCGACGTCGCGGCGACCACGGCCAGCGGCGACATCCAGCTCGGCATCGTCGGCGGGTCAGCCGAGGTGGAGACGGCCAGCGGTGACATCGAGATCGGCCGGGTCAGCACCGGCGAGACGAACGTGAAGACCATGTCGGGCGACACGTCCGTCGGGGTCGCGCGGGGCGCCGAGGTGTACCTCGACCTGTCCAGCCTGACCGGCGACATCAGCAGCCAGCTCGAGGAGACCGGCGGCGGCGAGGGGGTCGGCCTGCGGGTCACCTGCCGTTCGGTGAGCGGCGACATCAAGATCACCCGGGCCGCCGCGACGGCGGACGCGCAGTAGCGCCGCCGGGCGGCCCCGCAGGGCCGCGCTGCTCCCGGACCAGAAATCTCAGGAAGGACTCAGACCCATGCATCCCGACCTCATCGGCCAGATGGCCACTCAGCACACCGACGAGCTGCGCACGTCCGCGGCCCGGGCCGCGCGCGGCGCCGGGGCGGTCCGCCCGCCGCGCCCCTCGATCCGGAACCGGGCCGGGTGGACGCTCGTCCACATCGGGCTGCGGCTCGCCACGCGCTGAGCCGGCCGTGCTACCCGCGGGCCCAGGCCTCGTCCAGCTCCCCGGTCGCGACGATGACGGCCGGGCCGGCCAGCAGGCTGGCCGTGGCGCTCGGGGTCACGGTCAGGCGCCCGCCGGGAACGTCCACCGTCCAGGCGTGCTCGGCCCCGGCCTGCCACTCCCCCGCGGCGACGGCCGCCGCGACCGCCGTGGCCACGGCTCCGGTCCCGCAGGACAGCGTGGCGCCCGAGCCCCGTTCGTAGACGCGCATCTCGACGTGCCGGGGGGCCGTGACCCGGAGCACCTCGACATTGGCGCCGTCCGGGAACTGGCCCTGGTCCAGGGCCGGCGGGCCGGACAGGTCGAAATCCGCCACCGGGAGGTCGGTCAGGCAGGCCAGGTGCGGGTTGCCGACCGAGATGGCGAGGCCGTCACAGTCCCGCTCGCCGATGCGGGTGCGGCCGTGGCCCGTGACCCGGGCCGGGCCCATCTCCGCGACTAGCTCGCCGGGGTGACCCTGGTCGCGCTGGCCGGCGGCGGCGCGGACGCGGCGGACGCCGGCCCGGGTGCCGATCGCGAGCTCGGGCCCGACGGCCAGATCGTTATCCAGCAGGTACCGGGCGAAGACCCGGATGCCGTTCCCGCACATCTCAGCGATGCTGCCGTCGGCATTGCGGTAGTCCATGAACCACTCGGCCGACTGGTCGGCGGCCTGCTCGGCCCAGGGGGCGGCGTCGGCCGCCGTGTCGGCGGCGGCCTTGGCGCGCACCACGCGGAGGATCCCGTCGGCGCCGAGGCCGGTGCGGCGGTCACAGATCCGCGCCACGAGCCGCGGCGACAGGTCCAGGCGGCCGTCGGGGTCGGGCAGGATGACGAAGTCATTGCCGGTCCCGTGGCCCTTGGCGAAGCGCATGACGTCGATCGTATGACGGGCCAGGGCAGGCGGTGCCCGGCCCGGCCGACCGGACGGATCAGCCGGGGGCCGCGGGCCAGGCAGGTGAGCGGCCCAGCGCGGCCAGCATCTGGTCCAGGCCGGTGCCGTCCGGCGGCAACGGCCGCCCCGGCTTGAACGCGGCGCCCTCCGCCAGCCGGTTCTCCCCGTCGGGCACGTTCCGCGCGATCGCCAGCGCGGCCCGCACCAGGTCCTCGTCCGGCTCGAACGGCACGTCCAGCGTGCGGGCCACATCCCAGCCGTGCGCGACATAGTCCACGAAGTGGAAGCTGATCGCCCGCGCCGCCGGGATCGGCACCGCCGTGCTGATCTCCGGCAGGTCGAACGGCTGCTGCCGGGCCTGCGGCCGGGCGAACGCGGCGATGACGTGCCCGGCCGCGACGGCGTACTCCGCGATCGGATCGTCCCGGTGCGCGACCTGCCACAGCTGCCGGTCACCGCCCCGGCCCGCGCTGGCCGCGGCGAAGCCGTAGTGCTGAGTGATCATGTGGTCGAGCAGCTCGCCCAGGTTCCACGCCGCGCACGGCGTCGCCCGGCCCAGATCCTCCGGCTGGGCGTGAGCCACGATCCGCGCGCTGAGCTCCACCGCGCGCCGGTCCAGGCTGACCAAGTCCGGGGCATCGTTAGTCACGCTCGGAGCATAGGCACCAGGGCCGCGAGCTGGAAACCGGATTAACGGATTCCTGATTACTGGCCTGTAATCGAATATCCGGTTGATGAATATGCCGGAATGTCAGAGGTGGGCGATAATCTTAGCTAACAGCGGTCACCGCCTCCGAAACGGGGGCGATGGGCGCATCAGCCGCCACCAGGGCCGGGAGGTGCTCAGGATGACAGACGACGGCCAGCCGCCCGCGCCGGCCGGCGACCCTGAGCCCGGCTCCCGGCCTGATCGCGACCTGCTGCCGGTGCTGGCGCCGGACGGGGACGGCCTGCGGTGGTCGTTCGAGCTGGACCTGGTGTCGGTGCTGGAGGACCTGGGGCGGCCGCTGCGGGACTGGGACGGGGTCGACCAGGAAGAAGACCTCGCCGCGGAGTTAGCGGCCTACGACCTGCTTGACGCGCCGCCCGGGCCCGAGGACGTCCCGCCGCCAGCACCAGGGCCGGCCGGAGCAGCGCCCGGGTCCGCCGGAAGCGCGCCCAGGCTGGCCGGAGCAGCACCCGGGCCCGCTGGAGCAGCACACGGGGAGCGGCCGGGCGGACCGGCCGCGGATAGTTCCGGGGCGCCAGGCGGGTCACGATCTCACCGTCGCGGCGCTGATCTCGCCGGGGCGGTGGCTGATGCGCTGCCCGCCGGGCCGGCCCTGGCGGCCTGGCTGGCCGGCCAGGATCCCGGCACCGCCACTGGACGCGACCTCGCCGGGATGGCCGGGGCGTTCCGCCGGATCGCGTCCTGGGCGCAGGCCCGCGAGCTCGACCTCATCTCCCACCTCGCCACCCGGTCCGCCGCGGCCGACCCGAAAGCCGGATTGCGGGCCGACGGACGGCCGGCCTATGTCACTGATGACGCCGCCGCCCAGGTCTCTTTGGAGCTAGTCCTGTCCCGCACCGGGGCCGAAGCCTGGGCCGGCCTCGCGGTCGCGCTGCGGTGGCGGCTCCCCCGGACCGGTTCCGCCCTGGCCGAGGGCCGCATCGACACCTACCGGGCCAAGATCATCGCCGAGGCCACCGCCCCCCTTTCCGACGCCGCCGCCCGTACCGTCGAGGACCGGGTCATCCCGCGCGCCGGGGACCTCACCTACGGGCAGCTGCACGCCGCGGTCCGCCGCGCGGTCATCGCCGCTGACCCCGAGGGTGCCGAGCACCGCCGCCAGGCCGCCGAGCGCCGGGCGGACGTCCGCCTGTACCCGGACCAGGACAACACCGCCGCCCTGGCCGCGACCTGCCTCCCGGCGCTGGACGCCGCGGCCGCCTACGCCCGGGTCTGCGCGATGGCGCAGGCCATGCAGGCCGCCGGAGCCGGCGGCGGGATCCGCTTCCTGCGCGCCCAGGCCCTCCTCGGCGTCCTGCTCGGGACCCTCCCCCCGATCCCGCCGCCGGCCGGCGGCCCGCCGGACACCGGCCCACCCCCGGACGACGCCGACGACGGCTGGGTCCCTGGCCCCGGCGGCGAGCCGCCCCACCAGCCCGAACCAGGACCTGCGGCGGGATCCGGCCCAGGGGCAGGCCCAGGAGCGGACCCGCGGCC
>FSXZ01002970.1_pt1 | contig 17077 bp, 15 predicted proteins | sample 1638121 | NCBI WGS metagenome assembly FSXZ01 (sample SAMEA3914788, study PRJEB12502) | metagenome | biome: forest; material: soil | place: Canada | collected 2011-07-03 | depth 0.1 m
CCGCCACGCCGACCGCCGTCAGGCCCGCGCACACGATCGGCACGTAGTTGCCGTACCGGTCGTACGGCGTATCCGTAGCCTGAATCGGCACCGCCACGGTCACCGTGCCGACCGTCGACTTCGGCAGCCAGGCCAGCTGCCGCCCCTGGGCGTCGAAGGCCGCCGAGACGCCGGCGAGTGAGGCCTGGACGGCCGGGCGCCCGGTCTCCGCCGCGCGGATTGCGGCGAGAGTGGCGTGCTGGGCGGGCTCCCAACTGCCCTGGAAGGTCGAATCCTCCGATTGGTAGACCAGCAGCTGCGCCCCCCGATCAGCCTCGGTGCGGGCCATGTCCGGGAACGCCGATTCGAAGCAGATCAGTGGTCCGATCCGCAGGCCGCCGGCCTCGAACACCGTCACACCGTGCCCCGGGACGAGATTCACGCCGGCGGCCTTGGTGAGCCCGGTGAGCCAGCCGAGTTCGCCCCGGAACGGGATGTACTCGCCGAACATCACCAGGCGCGTCTTCGCATACTGACCGTGTACACCGCTCGCCGTGTACAGGTAGCTGACCTTCTGCGCGTTGCCGTTGGGCTGGGTCGCGTCGCCGTTGACCAGGATCGGCGCGTTCAACGCGGCCGAGAGCGCCTCGATCTGCTGCTGGTCCACGGCGTCGCCGGACAGATCGGTGCCAGTGCTGCTCTCTCCCCAGACCACCAGGCCGATATGCGAGCCCTGCGAATTCCCTCGTGCCAGCGCCGCCGTGAGAGCGACGGCCGCCTGATCACGATCCTGCGGATCATGGATGACCCCCGGCTGCACCAGCGCCACATTCAACTCCTGCGAGGCCGCGGGCAGCGGATGCGCCGCGAACCACAGCGGCCCGGCCGCCACCGCCAGCACCCCCACACCCGCGACCGCCGCGCGCACCGGCGGGCGCGCCACCAGGACCAGTACGACCGCCGTGTTCACCAGCATGATCGCGAAGCTCAGCAGCCACACTCCGCCGACCGAGGCCAGCCCCAACTCGGACGGATGGTTCCACTGGCTGGAACCCAACATCGACCACGGGCCGCCGAACGGCTTCCAGGAGCGCACCACCTCGATCAGCACCCACCCCGACGGCACCGTGACGAGCGCCAGCAGCGACCTGCTCCAGCCGAGCCGGCCCGGCGGACGCGGCGGCGTCGCATGCTGCGCCACCCTTCCCGCGACCACGGGCCCGGGCCGCAGCACCGCCCACGTCAGCAGTCCCCACGGCAGCCACAGCAGCCCGAGCGCGGCCGCGGCCAGCGGAAAAAAGTAGATCACGTTCGGTAGCAGCCAATACAGCGTCGCCGCGACGAAGCCGAAGCCGCCGCACCAGCCCCGCAACCCCGCCTCCCGCCGCGTGCCCGAGCTCCTGACCAGCAACAGCAGCGGCACGAAGGCCACCCACGCCAGCACCCCGAGATCCGGTGCCGGAAACAGCAGGACACCCGCCGCGCCGGCCGCCGCCGTCCCCAGGCGCGGTGTCCACCTGCCCGAGATCTTCACATATTGCCCATACCCGGACAGGGTCTCGAAATATCTGATTGCCGCCGCGATCGGGCCCCGAAACAATGACGCGCATGAACGATCTCGACATCAGCGTCGTCGAAGTGCCGGAATCCGACTGGGAACTGTGGCGAGACCTGCGCCTCGACGCCCTGCGCGACGCTCCCGGCGCCTTCGGCGAGACTCTCGCCCAAGCCGAGGCCCGCACCGAAACGGACTGGCGTGCCCGCTGGCAGGACGAAAAGCCGATGCCCCGCTTCATCGCCGACATCGACGGCGTGCCGAGCGGCATGTGCTCGCTCGCCTTGGTCCAGGACCACGACTATCAGCCGCTGCTGATCTCGATGTGGACCTCCCCCCGAGTACGCGGCCGCGGCCTAGGCCGCGCCCTGCTCGACGCCTGCGTCCGCTGGTGCGCCCAGAACGGCCACACCCGCCTCCACCTCGGCGTCGTCGACGACAACGACGTCGCCGGCCGCCTCTACCTGCGCTACGGCTTCCAGTTCACCGGCCACGCCGTCCCACTGGAGTCGGACCCGTCGAAGCTGGTCAAGTGGATGGACCTGCCGATCCAGGCCTGAGAGCCTGGGCGAAAGCCCAAGCCCAAGCCCAAGCCGCGACCGACCACCGACCACCGACCACCGACCACCGACCACCGACCACCGACCACCGACGAAAGCTAAAGCCGGGCCGCAACTTGGGCAGCCCGGGAGCCCACAGCCGCGTTCCACTGTGTTCGCCTAGGTGTCGCGTCGTGGCGGGCCCCCCGCGATCCGAGCGCGCATCTCGCCGACCAGGTTGCCGCCACCCGGCGCCTGCCAGCGCACCTCCATCCACCAGGTGCACCCCGCCTCACCGCAGCGGGCCACTTCTTCCCAGCCACTCGGGTCGTCCGCGCGGGTCTGTCCCTCGGCGATCACGTCGATATCGGGCCGGGCACCGTGGTCCGCGAGCCACGCGCGCAGTTCCACCCTGTCCTGCAGCGTCAGCGGCGTCATACCGGTATCGCCGAACTCGGGAATGACGCCGTCGCACCGCACGGCGCGCCGCATCGACTTGGGTCGCGGCCAGCGTCCGACGACCCAGATCGGTACGGTCCCCTGGACCGGCCGGGCGACCTCGACGAGTTCGCCACGCTCGCTGGCGTCGATGGAGTAGTGGCGTCCCTGATACGTACGTCCGCCCGCCCAGAGCGTGCGCATCAGATCAATACCCTCATCGAGTCGTTCGGCCCGCTCGCGCCGGTCCACGACCTCGCCGGTGTGCATCTCCATATCCGGGTATGCACCCGTCCCGACCGCGAGAACGGCCCGTCCGCCGGACAACTGGTCGAGGGTCGCCGCCTGGCTCGCCACCCTCCACGGCCGGCGCCAGGGCAACGGCGTCAGCAGGGTGCCGAGCCGAACCCTCGTCGTGCGCGCGGCCATCGCGCACAGCAGGCCCCATGCGTCAACGCCGTACACGCCCTCCCAGACGAAGACACCGTCCCAGCCCGTCTCCTCGGCCAGCACGGCGAGTTCGAGCTGTTCCGGCGCACTTCCCCCGGGCAGCACCACTCCGTAGCGCATTCGATCTTCCATGCCGCCAGGCTAGCTGCGGGCACTGACAAAACCGGACACATCTCCTCGGACATGGCACGGCGAGGCGATCACCGCGCCCCACGCAGCAGCATTCGGCGCTTCTCCCCGTCGTGCGGCGTCATTCGGCGTCGACCCAGGTCATGCAGCGTCATTCGGCGCCGCTCCACATCGTGCGGCGTCATTCGGCGTCGATCCAGTCGAAGTACACCTTGCGTTTCGTGAGATCCACCTTCGTGAGCCGGACCCGTACCTCAGTGCCTTGCGGCAGATCATGCCCGTCGAGCCGCGCTATCACGGCCGGGTCGCGCAGCATCACGGTGCCCGCGTCGGGCTTGCCATTCTGGTCCCAGTCGATCCGGTCGTTGAGATCGAGCACCACGCCGGTGAATTCTTCGCCGACCCGGCCGGCCAGCACGACGGATTCGGCGAGGTCGATGCAGGCCCGCTCCACCGCCTTCGAGTCCCGATCGCCGCGCTCCATCTCGCCCGGCAGAATCGGGAGCGCGGCGCGCACCCAGTCCGGCACCTCTTCGCCTGCTGCCAATGCGACGCACGCCATCGAGGTGTAGCGGTCGACGAGGCGGCGCAGTGGGGCCGTGGCGTGGGCGTATTCGGTGGCCAAGGCGGCGTGACGGGGCTGCGCCGGACGCTCGCCGTCGAAGTAGGTGTACCCGGCGCCGCGCAGCAGCGCCATGGACTCCCACAACAGCGCGGCCTGATGAGGGTCGTCAGGCGTGAGGGCGTTGATGACCTGCCGGTAGCCGTGCCGGTCCTGCCAGGCCACTCCGAGCGCCTTGGCGGCGCGGCGCAGCCGGCGCAGGGTCACCGGCGACGCTTCCGGCAGCGTGCGCAGGATCCCGATCCGACCCTCCAGCATGATCGAAGCCGCCGCCGCGCCGATCAGCAGCGAGATCTGCGCATTCCAGCGCTCGATCGGCCGCTCCACCGCGTAGGACAGCCGCCAGCCCTCCGCGTCCGCGGCGACATCCTGGGTCGGCACGTTCAAGATCAGCCCGCCGCGCGAGGTCTGCCGCGCCTCGAGCACCTCACCGATCTCTCGCAGTAGGCTGATGACCTCGGGTGCGGTGCCGTCGGCCAGCGCGCGCTCCATCGTCGGGTAGTCGAGCTTGGCTCGCGACCGCACTCGGGCGCGACGCACGTCCACGGCCGTTCTGCGCCCGTGCGCGTCGACGTCCACGCACCACAGGACGGCCGGACGCTCCTGTCCGGGCAGCAGCGATGCCGCCCCTTCTGACAGTTCGGCCGGGTGCAAGGGCACCCTGCCGTCCGGGAGGTAGTACGTCAGGACACGACGATGCGCTTCCCGGTCGAGCTCCCGGCCCGGCTCGACGAACGCGGCGACGTCCGCGATGGCGTACCAGACGCGGTAGCCCGCACCGTCGGCGCGCCGCTCGATCGCCATGGCCTGGTCCAGGTCCTGCGCACCCGGAGGATCAAGCGTGATCAGTTCCAGGTCGGTGTGGTCGAGGGCGGGCAGGTGCGGATCGCGGGCGGCCTCGTGCGCCTCGGCGAGCACCGCGTCCGGGAAACCCTCGGGCAGCGCGTGCTCGCTCTTGATCGCCGCAAGGCCCTCGGGCAGACCCGGTCGCACCGTGGGCAGATCAGCCGGGCCTTCAAGATTCAGAGCGGTGCGTGGCACGGAGCGCAGCGTACGCGAGCTCACGCGAAGATGCACGTCTGATACGTCACACACCGTCACCCGGCATATACGGCCGCCGGTGCTCTCTCTCCCCCCCGTTACCGTTTAGGCGGCCCCGCAATGGGGTTCCCGGCCTCCGGGTCCGGCATGACTCTCTGCCCCCTGTCGTACGCATGATCCTGGGGGTGTTGTCACCGGTCCCGGAGGCACCGGCAAGACCGCTGATAGGGGCTGGACCGCCGAACCGCGCTGGTGAGGCAGGCCTTCGTAACGTGGATGCCGGCACGCTGGTGCCACAGGGGCCGGGACGGATAACTCATGCCGGGAGGGCATGTGATCGAGATCGAGGACGTCGCGGTCTACCTCGGCCTAGATGTCGGCAAGGGCGAGCACCACGCCACCGCACTGACCCCGAGCGGAAAGCGACTGCACGACCGGGCACTGCCCAACAGCGAACCGAAGCTGCGGGCGCTGTTCGCGAAGCTGGCCAAGCACGGCCGGGTCCTGGTCGTGGTCGACCAGCCCGCCTCGATCGGCGCCTTGCCGGTGACCGTGGCCCGCGACGCCGGATGCCTGGTCGCCTACCTGCCCGGACTGACCATGCGCCGGATCGCCGACCTCTACCCGGGTGAGGCCAAGACCGACGCCCGCGACGCGCACATCATCGCGGACGCCGCCCGCACCATGCCGCACACCCTGCGCGAGGTGGAACCGGACGATGAGATATCGCCGCGCTGCACATGCTCCTGGGCTTCGACGATGACCTGGCCGCCGAGGCCACCCGCACCTCCAAGCGCATCAGAGGCCTGCTCACCGCGATCCACCCGCACCTCGAACGCGTCATCGGACCGCGAATACGCCACCCTGCGGTCCTGGACCTGCTCGAACACTACGGTTCACTCGGCGCAATCGCACAGGCCGGGCTGGCGGAGATCACCGAGGTGCTGCGCCCCGGCGCGCCGAGAATGGCCGGGCGCCTGGCGGCCGAGATCCTGGGCGCCCTCGAGGAGCAGACCGTCGTGGTGCCCGGCACCAACTCCGCAGCGATCATCCTGCCCAGCCTCGCTGCCTCGCTGCGCACCGTACTAGACCAGCGCAAAAAGCTCGCCGCCAATATCGAGGAGCTGCTCGTTGCGCACCCTCTTTCCAAAGCCCTGACCTCCATGCCGGGAATCGGGGTCAGGACCGGAGCACGCATCCTGGCAGAGATCGGAGACGCGAGCGCGTTCCCGACCGCGGCCCATCTCGCCGCCTACGCGGGCCTGGCGCCCGTCACCCGCCGATCCAGCAGCTCCATCCGCGGCGAAGCACCACCCCGGCGCGGAAAACGCCTGCTCAAACGCGCCTTCTTCCTCGCCGCGTTCGCCTCGCCGGCCGACCCGGCATCCCGGACCTACTACGACCGAAAGATCGCCGAAGGCAAGAGACACAACCAGGCACTGATCTGCCTCGCCCGACGACGATCCGACGTCATCTTCGCCATGCTCCGAAACGGGCCGTTCTACCTACCCTTCATCCCTCCCGCCACTTGACGAAAGAGATAGGGGCACCCCCCGAACTGGTTCCGCTGCTCCGGCCGCACCCGCAATTCCTCGGCGCCCGTGTTCCCGCCTGGATACGCTCGGAGACATGAGCAGTCTCATTCGCGTCACCTATCGCAAGTACGACGGCTCGCTGCACTGGAACAGCGTCATGCGACGCCTCGGCGAGGACGACTTCGGCGTGTGGCTCGGCTGGGGATCCGGGCTGACGATGCGGCGCGGCTACGAGCCGCCGGTCACCTTTCCGGAGCCACACGTGGCCCTCTTTCCGCGGGGCACATGGTGGACGGCGTTCTTCGCCGCAGCACCCCGACGGGCGGAGATCTACTGCGATATCACCACCGTTCCGGAGTGGCCGACGCCGGACGAGGTCACCATGGTGGATTTGGACCTGGACGTCATCAGATATCGCGACGAACGCTCGTTCGTCGACGACGAGGACGAATTCCTCGAGCACCAGGTGCGTTACGCCTACCCTCCCGACGTGATCGCGGCAGCCCGAACCACTGCCGACGCGCTGCTCCTCGATGTGGGCGGCAACGCCGAACCGTTCCGGTCGGTGTATCTCGCCTGGTTGAGCCAGGTCGAGCAGCACGTGGGGGATCCCGCTGCGTGACGGGGGCCGCCCGGCGCCGCCGAAGCGCCTCCGGATGTGCGTGGACGGAAGGGGTTGTGGTGGTCAGTGGGAAGGGGGCGAGTTGGTCAGCGGGGAAGGGTCGTGGCGGTCAGCGGGAAGGGTCGTTGTGGTCAAGCGGGAAGGGTCGTGATGGTCAGCGGGAAGGGTCCTCGGCAAGGGCTTTGACGGTGGCCAGCGGACCGTCCCACGTCGATGCCAGTTCGCGCATCCACTGCGCCGTCTCCTCGAGCGGTGCGGGAGCGACGCTGTAGCGCACTTCCCGGCCGATCTTTCGGCCGACGACGAGTCCGGCTTGTTGGAGCACGGCGAGGTGCTTGACGACGGCTTGGCGCGTGACGGGGAGACCCTCAGCGAGCGTGGTCGCGGTGCCTCCTCCCGCGCTGGACAGACCGTTGAGGATGCGGCGGCGCATCGGGTCGGCGAGCGCCACCAGCACGATCTCGATCAGCGCGTCCTCGGCCGGGCTCGATCGGGTGGCTCTGGATGGCTCAGATGCCGCAGATCGCTTGGTTGCCGGGGACGCCTTGCGCGCCTCCGATTTCTCCGATTTCTCCGTTTCCTCGGATTCCTCTGATTCCTCCGATTTCTTGGATTCCTGCGATTCCTCGGATGCTGCCGCAGACGCCTCGGACGCGTGCGGGTTATGGCTCTCGGCACTTGGGCCGTGTCGCCGTCCACTGCTTGCCGTCATGGGAGTCGGCACCTCGCTTTCTGCTTCTCTTGGCCGACCGCTCAGATCGAGTCGACCTCCTCGAGGACGTCGTCCTCGGGCTTTTCGACGTACGCGGCGAGGCCCCGCACCGCCTCGCCCCAGCCGCCGGCGTTGGCCTTATATCGGCGCTCGATCATGCCCGGGTCCGCCTCTACCCGGGCGAATCCGCTCTCGATGACGCGCAGCCGGGTGCCTTCGCCCTCGGGCGTGAGGGTGAACTCCACGAGCGTCGCGTTCGTGTCGGTTGGCTCGCGGCCTCCGGTGTCGTCCGCTGCCCAGCGGAACGAGAGCAGCCTCGGTTCGTCGACCCGCACGATCACGGCGGGGAGTTTGCCGTGGTCGCCGTGGTCGAAGACGATGCGCCCGCCGGGGCGCAGGTCGATCTCGGCGGGGTCGCCGTTGCCGAACCAGGTGCCGATGTCCTGCGGTTGGGTGAGGACCGCCCAGACCTGGGCCGCTTCCGCGGCGATGTAGACGTCTCGCTCGATCCGATCGTTGGTGGTCATGGCGAATCCCCTCGTGTGATGTCGTACGTCGCCATCTTCGGCCGCGACGCAGGCAAGCGCCTGCGTGGGCCGACGGTGACGACTCCCCGTTGAACTGCAACTCCATAGTTGCACAAGGAGAGAGGACGCGCAACCCGTCAGTTGCAGTTCTTTTTCAGCGGCCGAGGATGGCCTTCAGGGCGGAAGCGAGGCGCTCGAAGTCCGCGATGTCGTTGTACAGCTGGGCGGAAACGCGCAGCAGGGCTTGCCCGTTCCACACGTCGACCGGGCATTCGACGCCGTATTCGACGGCGAGCCGGTCGGTCAGTTCGACCGCCGCTTCACGTGTGGGAGTGACGCCGGGCAGAGGGATGAGGCGCATCGGAATCGGGTAGTCCGGCGCGTCGCTGCCGGGCATGCCTTCGAGGCTCACGTCGATCTCGCCGGCCACGAGCTGTTGGCCGGTGCGCGCGAGCGCGTTGTTGCGGGCGCGAACGGCTTCCCATCCGAGGTCCTCGAAGAACTTCAGCGCCGCGGGCGCGGCGAGCCAGCCGGTCACGTCCGCGGTGGCGATCTTGCTGAAGGAATGCGGGAAGCCTTCTGGCCTACGCCACGAGATGGGGACGGACTCGAGGTCGTCGCGCAGGTGCGGGGCGGCGTAGATGGCGGCGGTGGCCCTCGGTGCGCAGGCCCATTTGTGCAGGTTGCCGGTCCAGTAGTCGGCGCCTAGGCTCTCCAGGTCCACCTCGACGGCACCCGGGGCATGGGCGGCGTCGATGAGAACCTTGACGCCCCTGGCGTGCAGCTCCCTGACGATGCTCGCGACCGGGAACAACTTCGCCGTGCCGGAGGTGATGTGATCGACGATCACCAGGCGCGTACGCGGCTCCACCTTCGCGAGGATCGCCTCGACCGTCTCCTGTTCGCCGGCCGCGAGCGGCACGTGCGCCACGTCGACGGTGGCGCCCGCCCGGCGCGCCGCGACCTGCGCGGCCCACAGGACCGTGCCGTAGCTGTGGTCGGTCGTCAGGATCCGGTCGCCCTCCGCCAGCGGGAAGGAGCCGAGTACCGCGGCGACTCCGGTGGTGGCGTTCAGGCACAGGCCCACGCCGTTCTCGTCCGCGCCGAGGAACCGGGCCACCGCGAGGCGGGAGCGGTCGATGGCACCGTCCATCACCCGGCGGTAGACGCCCATCGGGTTCGCGTCGATCCGGTCCTGCCACGCGCGCCGCTCGGCGAGTACCGGGCGCGGGACCGAGCCGAAGGCCCCGTGGTTGAGATACGCCACCTCCGGGTCGAGCACCCACTGCTCCGGCAGGTACAGCGGGTCCTCGGCGGGTATGCGGGAGATCGTTTCGGTCATGCGCTCGATCGTAGATCAGCAGGCCCGAGGCTGGAAGCGGCAGCGCGGAGGCGAGCGCGGGAGGCCGGTGGGGACACTGTCATCAGGACTGACGGAAGTGGGCTACACAGCTGATTGACCGTATGGTTACACTGCCGGTGCACAGCGGCCTTTCCGGGCGCCCGCGTGGGGATCTATGCTCCCTCGCATGGCCTCGGACATGACAGAACGCTCAGATACCAATGTGATCGTCGTCGGCGCGGGGCCGACCGGTCTGATGCTCGCCGGGGACCTGGCGGCGGCCGGTATCCGTACGACGGTGGTGGAGAAGCATGAGCACGGATCCCAGCTCACCCGGGCATTCGTGGTGCACGCGCGGACTTTGGAGCAGTTCGACCACCGCGGCGTGGCCGAGGCGCTGATCGAGCGCGGGCGGCCGGTGCCGTCGCTGCGCCTCTTCGACAAGGCCGTGATCGACCTGTCCGGATTGCGCACTCGGTACCCCTATATGTTGGTGGCACCGCAGACCGCGACGGAGGAGGTTCTCGCGCGGCGGGCCGAGGCGGCGGGAGTCGAGTTCGTCCGGCCGGCGCGGCTGTCGCGGCTGGTGCAGGACTCCATGGGCGTGACGGCCGAACTGGAGGACGGCCGCCGGATCCGGGCCGCGTATCTGGTGGGCGCGGACGGACATGACAGTACGGTGCGACGGATGCTCCAGCTCCCGTTCCCCGGGCGTACCGTCGTGAAATCGGTACTGCTCGCGGACGTCCTGCTGGCCGATCAGCCGCCGGGGATGGCCGCCACGAACTCCATCGGCGACCGGTTCAGCTTCATCGCGCCGTTCGGCGACGGCTACTACCGCGTCATCGCCTGGGATCGTTCGCATCCGGCCTCGTCGGCGGATCCGGTGGACATCGAACAGCTCCGCGACATCACCCGCTCGGTGCTCGGCACGGACTTCGGAATGCACTCGCCACGCTGGTCCTCCCGCTTCCACAGCGATGAGCGGCAGGTATCCAAGTACCGCGTGGGACGGGTGTTTCTGGCCGGCGACGCCGCCCATGTGCACTCTCCGGCCGGGGGCCAGGGCATGAACACCGGCCTCCAGGATGCGACGAACCTGTCCTGGAAGCTCGCCTCGGCACTCACCGGCGGCCCGGACCTGCTCGATACGTACCACCACGAGCGGCACCCGGTCGGCATGAAGGTGATCAAGGGCAGTGGCGCGCTGCTGCGGATGGCGATGCTGCAGTCCAACGCCGCCCGCACCGCCCGCAACGAGATCGTCTCGGCCGCGCTGCATCTGCCGAACCTGGCTCGGAAGCTGCCGCTGGCGATCTCGGGGCTGGGGGTGCGGTATCCGACGGCGCGCGGTTCGCATCCACTGGCCGGTACCCGGGCCGAGGACATTCCGTTGCGCGGCGAGCCGACTCGGCTCTTCGAGCTGCTGCGGGCCGGGATCTTCGTGCTCGTGGACTGTAGCGCGCAGTACGACCGGGAGGCGGTGCGCCCCGCGGCGGCGGGCAGGCTGGTCGTGGCCGTCGGCATCGATCCGGACGCGCCGGCTTTGCTGATCCGGCCGGACGGGTACGTGGCGTGGGCGGCGGACGCGGCGTATCCGGATCCGAAGGGGCTCGCGCGGGCATTGGCGACGTGGGTGCAGCGAGCGGGGTGACCGGCCGCGGCAAGGCAGGACCGCGCGGGCCGGGGCCGCGCGGTTCGGCCACGGCGCGCTCCACCGCCGGGTACGACGAGGGTTGATAAGGTCTGCCCATGCCGAAGACTCCCGTACCCGCCGCGATCGCCGAGTTCCTCAGCCGCCCCAATCCGGCCGTGTTCGCCTCGAACCGGCCGGACGGGCAGCCGGTCTCGGTGGCGACCTGGTACCTCTACGAGGACGGCCGGATCCTGGTGAACCTGGCCGATTTCCGCAAGCGTCTGGACTATCTCGAGCAGGATCCGCGGATCAGCCTGACCGTGCTCGACGGCGAGTCCTGGTACTCGCATGTGAGCGTGCAGGGAAAGATCGTGTCGATCGAGCGGGATCCGGATTCGGCGGTGATCGACCGGATCGCCCGGCATTACACCGGCGGCGACTACGGCGTGCGAGACCAGGGCCGGGTGAGCTGCTGGATCGAGATCGAGCGCTGGCACGCCTGGGGCGCGGCGGCGAAGCTCGCGCCGCAGGAGTAGCGACGCGCAGGCGTTGAATGCACGGATCCGGCTGCGCTCCGTCCGGGAAAACCGGGCGGGGCGCAGCCGGATCCGTATGCGTTGCTCTACCAGGCCTTCTGGGCGCTGCGGCGGACGAAGAGCAGCACGATGGCCGCGCCGACCAGCGCGATGATTCCCGCGATGGTGTAGACGTGGTCGAGGCTGGTGGCGACGGCGTCGCGTGAGGCGGCACCGGTCTGCTTCGAGGCGGTGCCCGCGAACACGGTGCCGAGCACGGCGATGCCGAGGGCGTAGCCGAGCTGGCGGAAGGTGTTGAGCGCGCCGCCGGCCATGCCCGCGCGCTGGTGCGGCACGGCCGACATGGCCGCGGAGGTCAGCACCGGGGTGCACATGCCGACGCCCACGCCGGCCACCAGGAGGCCCGGGATCAGGGCGGACCACGTCGAGCCGCCCCCCACCATCGTCAGCATCAGGGTGCCGACGCCGATCAGCGCCAAGCCGATCCCGATCGGCCACTGCGGCGCGTACTTGCCCAGGTGCTTTCCGCCGAAGCCCGCCATCACGAACGCGGCGAGCGCGAGCGGCGATACCGCCAGGCCCGCCTTGATGGGGCTCAGGCCCAGCACCGACTGCAGCCAGATCGAGGTGTACGTCAGGTGCGCGAAGGCGCCCGCCATCAGCAGCATGCCGGAGAGCATCAGGCCCGCGAACGAGGGGTTGCGCAGGAGCTTGAGGTCGAGCAGCGGGTCGCTCGCACGCAGCTCGACGACGACGAAGACGATCACCGCGACGACGGCCAGGGCGAAGAAGCCGAGCACGGTCGCGCTGCCCCAGCCGTCCGTGTTGCTCTGGATCAGCCCGTAGGTGAGCGCCGCGGCGCACACGGTGAAGGAGACCGCGCCCGGCACGTCGATTCGCCGCTGGCCGCGGTGCGGCGCGTCGCCGAGCACCCGCAGCGACATGTACACGGCGATCGCGGCCACCGGCAGGTTGACCAGGAAGATCGCGCGCCAGCCGAACTGTTCGGTCAGGAGGCCGCCGAGGATCGGTCCGAGCGCGGCAGCGCCGCCGTTGACCGCCCCCCACACGCCGAACGCGGTGCCGCGGTCACGGCCCTGATAGGCCGCGGACAGCAGCGCCGTGGTGCCGGTGAACATGCCCGCGCCGCCCACGCCCTGCACGCCGCGGGCCGCGATCAGCACGCCCACGTTCGGCGCGATGCCGCAGGCCAGCGAGGCCAGCGCGAACACGACCAGCCCGCCTATGTACAGGCGCCGGTGGCCGAACCGGTCGCCCAGCGAGCCCGCCACCATCAGCAGCGAGGCCAGGACCAGTGCGTACATGTCCACGACCCACTGCAGCGAAGTGAAGGACGAATGCAGTTCGTCGGTCATCTTCGGCAGGGCCACGTTGACAATCGAAACGTCCACCAACAACATGAACGCACCGAGGCAAACCGTGACCAGGGGCGTCCACTTCCACGCGTGGCGCGGGTTCGCCTCGGCGTGCGTGCCGGCGTGTTCGGTCACGCCGTTGAGGTTCTGCGTCGTCATGCGGCTCATTCTCCGCGTGGTGACACGTCACCTGGCAGCCAGGGTCGTGATCATGGTGGAATTCGACGCTTGCCCGGCACGGAGCGGCGAAATCCGGCAACCGGGCGCGACGCCCCGACACGCCCAGGTCTCGCCGCGAGCGTGCGCTCTCGGCACACTCACCGCATTGCGGCCAGATTACGGCGCAATCCGACGCGGGCTATCCTGAACTGGTGAAATCCGCCAAGTTCGACCTGCTCGACCGGCAGCTGGTGCAGGCGCTGCAACTCGACGGCCGGCTCCCGTTCAGTCGCATCGCCGAGGTGCTCGGCGTATCCGACCAGACCGTGGCCCGCCGGTACTCGCGGCTGCGCACGGCGGGCCATATGCGGGTGATCGCGACCACGGACGCGGCGATGTTGGGCGAGGTGCAGTGGCTGATCCGGGTGCAGTGCAAGCCGGACGGCGCTCAGCGCCTGGGCCAGATGCTCACGCTGCGCGACGACACCACATGGGTCAGCCTCACCTCCGGCGGGACCGAGATCAACTGCACGACGTCGGTGCCCGAGGGTGGCCAGTCGCAGTCGCCGCTACTCACGCGGCTGCCGCGCACCCCCAGCGTCGTCAGCATGACCGCGCACTGCGTGATGCACACCTTCTTCGGCGGCTCGCGCGGGCTGTCTCTCAAATCCGACGCGCTCACCGAGGAACAAGTCAAAGCCCTGCAACCGGAACCGCCCCGCCAGTTCGGCGCGGGACACAGCGGCGAGCCGGTGGTCCTGGACGCGGGGGACCGCCGCCTGCTGGCCGTACTCGGCAAGGACGGCCGCGCGGACTTCGCCGACCTGGCCGCGGCGACGGGCTGGTCACAGAGCACGGTCCGGCGACGCCTCGCCCAACTGCGCAACTCGGGCGCGGTCTATCTGGACCTTGACTACGACCACGACATCTTCGGCCTCTCCGCGCGGGTTCTGCTGTGGCTCTCCGTGGCCCCGGCGGAGCTCGACGCCACCGGCCAGGCGCTCGCCGAGCACCCCGAAGTCGCGTACGTCTGCGCCACCACCGGACCGACCAACCTGCACGCGGTGGCGCTGTGCAACAACATCCAGTCGGTCTATTCGTATCTGACCACGCGCGTCGCGACTCTCACCGCCGTCCACCAAGTCGAGACGTCGCCGATCATGCAGTCGCTCAAGGGCGCGGCCTCGCTGCGCATGCTGCCGGTGCACTGAACGACGGGGCCGCCCTTTGTCAGGGCTGGCACTCGCGGCACGCGGCCAACAACGGTGCCAGCCGTGCCCTCGGCATCGTCGCGCGCACGGCGAGCACCGCGGGCAGGCACAGCGGCACGCCGGACGACGGGGACGCGCCGTCCGACACGTCCACGGGCAGGAACTTCACCCGCGCCGTCGCGAGCCCCTGGGCGTGCGTCGCGTACAGCACCGTCCAGCCCGGCACGCCGGCACCGAAAGCCGCCAGCGTGTCCTGCAGACTGCTGTGCGGCGGCCCGGGTTCGGGTTCGAACCCGGCGTCGCGGCAGGCCCCGGTGACCAGATCGACCAGCGGCGGATTGAACCGACGAGCCGTGAGCAGCAACGGAAGCCGCGCCAAGTCACGCAGGTGGACGCGTTCACGCTCCGCCAACGGGTGGCGCGCGGATATCGCGACCAGCAGTTCGTCCTGCCATACCGGAATCAGACGCACACCATCCGGGCCCTGCTCCACACCGCGGGCGAAGCACGCGTCGAGCTGCCCGGCGGCCACCTGTTCGAACCGGGCCGCCGTCGGGCCGGAACTCAGCTCGATCCGTGCGCCCGGGACGAACCGACCGACGGCTTCGAGGAACTGCTCGAGCCGTTCACCCATGCCCGTGCTCGTGCCGATCCGCAGCACCGCACCGAACGGGTTGGCCGGGCTGCCCACATACTCGGCCACCGCGGCGACGGCCCGCTGCTCAGCCTCCAGCAGCGCGCGGGCGTACGGCAGGAACCGTTCACCGGCCTCGGTCAGCTGCACGTGCCGGGGCGAGCGGTCGAGCAGGTCGACGCCGAGTTCACGCTCGAGCCGACGCACCTGCTGGCTGACCGCGGACTGCACGATCATCAGCCGCTCCGCCGCCCGGCCGAAGTGCAACTCCTCCGCGACCGCCACGAAGTAACGCGCCTGCCGCAGCTCCACCGGCTCAGCCGACCCGGCCGGGCCGCTTCATCAGCACATGCGGGATGTCGTCCTCGAGGTATTCCGGCCCTGCTTCCCGGAAACCGAAGCGCGCATAGAACGAAGCGGTGTCCACCTGGGCGTCGAGCTGGGCCGGGGCATCGCCGACCAGTTCGAGCGCGGCCGTCATCAGGAGCCCGCTCAGGCCCCGGCCGCGGGCGTGCGCGGCCGTGACCACACGCCCGATCCGCGCCGTTCCGCCCGCCTCCGGGTCAAAAACGCGCAGGTAGGAAAGCGGTCCGGCCGTGTCGGCGATCCACAGGTGGGTGACGCCGGGCTCCGCGTCGCGCCCGTCGATCTCCGGGAACGGGCACTTCTGCTCGACCACGAACACGTCCTGGCGCAGCTTGAGCAGCGCATAGAGCGTCGGGGTATCGAGTTGCGCGAAACGAGCGCGTCGCACTTCGGGCGATTCCATGATGATCCATTCTACCTGCCGACACTCATCAAGCGCGGCCCGCCCAGAGGGCGTGGAGACTAGGCTCTCCGGGTGCGGATTCTGTTCACGTTCATCGGCGGCAGCGGCCACCTGCGTCCCCTGCTCCCCTTCGCTCGCGCCGCCCAGGCCGCTGGTCACACCGTGGCCGTGGCGGGGCCGGGCGGCCAACGCGTCGCCGTGACCGAGGCGGGCTTCACCGCACTGCAGACGAGCGAGCCTCGCCCGCAAGCCAACGCGAGGGAGGAATCGCGGCTGACCGCGCCCGACGTGCGGCGCGAAGAGCAGGCGATGCGCGAAGGATTCGCCGGACGCGGCGCCCGGCGCCACGCGCAGGCCGTGCGCGCCATCGCCCTGGAGTGGAAGCCGGACCTCATCGTTCGGGATGAAGTCGACTTCGGCACCGCCATCGCCGCGGAATCGCTGGGTATCGCGTGCGCGACGGTCATCGTGCTGCTGGCCGGTGGACTCATCCGCCCGGACACCGTCGCCGAGCCGCTCGACGCCCTCCGTGCCGAGTACGGCCTGGACCCCGACCCGGATCTCACGAAGCTGCGCGGGGATCTGGTGATCATGCCGGGGCCTGCGAGCCTGCGCGACCCTCGGTATCCGCTGCCTGCCGACACACTCTGGTGCCGGCCCGATCACGCGGTCCTCCCCGATCACGCAATCCTCGAGGCCGCGGGCAGCGGCGGGGAGCAGCCGAAGGTCTACTTCACCCTGGGCACGATCGACACTTTCCGCGAACTGTTCGACAAGGTCCTCACGGCGGCCCGCATGGTCCCGATCGAGCTGACGGTCACGGTCGGCCCGCATCTCGACCCGAAGTCCTTCGGCCCACAGCCGCAGAACGTGCGGATCGAACGCTTCATCCCGCAGGATCGGATCCTGCCTACCTGCGACCTCGTCATCGCGCACGGCGGTTCCGGCACACTGATCGGCTCGCTCGCGCACGGGCTTCCCTCCATCCTGCTGCCCCTTGGCGCCGACCAGCCGCACAACGCCGAACACTGCGTCGCTCTCGGGACGGCCCGGGAACTCGACCCGATGACGTTCACCGTGCAGGACGTCGCGGACGCCATCATGGAACTGACCGGCAGGGAGACCGGCGCGTCGTACCGCCGTGCGGCCCGGAAGGTACAGGCGGAGATCAACGCCCTGCCGGGCCCGGGCGAGGCCGTCGCGATGCTCGAGCACTTGCACCCCTCCCCCTCGCCTCACCCCATCGCACGCGACCACTGACGCAC
>FSXZ01001485.1_pt1 | contig 16988 bp, 14 predicted proteins | sample 1638121 | NCBI WGS metagenome assembly FSXZ01 (sample SAMEA3914788, study PRJEB12502) | metagenome | biome: forest; material: soil | place: Canada | collected 2011-07-03 | depth 0.1 m
CTGTACAACTACTTCGCGGACAAGGACGACCTGCTCGCCCACGGGCTGCTGGCCCACGTCGGCGCGGTCATGTCCGGCGCGCCGCCGATGCCCGCCGCCGGGACCGGGACCGTGGCGGGGAACCTGGCGCTCTTCATCGACCAGGGCCTGGACGTGCTGGGCCGGGTGGCGCCCGCGTTCGCCGGGCTTCAGTCGCAGCCCGGGGTGCTGACCCGCTTCCAGGCGATGGTCGGCGGCCACGCCGCGCTCGGCGTCGCGGACGGCGACGTCGCTGGCGAGGCCGGCGGCGACGCCGGCCGCGCAGCGGGCGGCGTCGAGAGCAGCGAGGCCGGGCCCGGCGCGGCGGCCGGCGGTGCGGCGGGCAGCGGCCCCGGCCCGGAGGCCGGGGGGCCGCGCGGCCTGCCGGACCTGCTGACGGCGTACCTGGACGCCGAGCAGCAGCTCGGCCGCGTCAGCGCGGCCGCCGACATCGATGCCGCCGTCATGCTGGTCGTCGGGGCGATCCACGGGCAGGTCCTGCCGCAGGTCCTGCTCGGCCGGCCCGGCCGCCCGGCCCCGCCCCCGCCCGCTTTCGCCGGGCGCCTGGCCGCCATCGTCATGAACGGGCTGGCTCCCGGCTAGCGCCTCCGGCCCGGGCCGGGCCCGCCCGGGGATCGCTCCGGAACGAGCACGGCCTGGAGGGGCGGCCGCGCGGGCCGGCCAGCCAGCCGCGCTGGCCGGCCGCCCGCCGCGCGCTCAGTCGAGCAGGTCGGGCTCGGCGCTGACGATCTCCTGGAAGTAAGGCCGGAAGCTGAAGCCGCCGCTACGCCGCCGGCCGCGGCCCATGGGCCCGGCGACCTCGTCGCGGATCAGGACGGGCTTCCCGGCCGCCTCGGCCAGTAGCTGGGCCCTGGCCGTCTCGTCGGCCGTGATGAACAGCCAGGCCGCCTCCTCGACCGAGCCGCCCACGGTCAGGAACCCGTGGTTCTGCAGGATCACCAGCTTGTTGTCCGGGCCCAGCGCGGACGCGACGCGCTGGCCCTCCTCCTCGCTGATCACGACGCCGTTGAAGTCGGGGTAGAGCGAGTGGCGGCCGTAGAACAGGCAGGAGTCCTGGGTGATCGGGTCCAGCAGGCGGCCCAGCGACGACCAGGCCTTGCCGTGCACGGCGTGCGCGTGCGCGGCGGCCACCACGTCGGGCCGGGCCATGTGCACCGAGGAGTGGATCACGAACGCGGCGTTGTTGACCGGGCGGTCCCCGATCACGATCTCCCCGTGGTGGTTGACCAGCTCCAGGTCCGAGACCCGCATCCGGCTGAACGGGACGGCCAGCGGGTTCACCCAGAAGTGGTCGGGCAGCTCCGGGTCGCGCGCGGTGATGTGCCCGGCCACGCCCAGGTTGTAGCCGAACCGCGCGAACACGCGGAACGCGGCCGCGAGCTGCTGCTTGCGGTGCAGGCGCTCGCCCTCGAAGGTGTCAAAGGTCGGGTCCGGCTCATACCGTGAGTCGTCGATCTTGATCGGCTCGGCGCGGAACTGGCTGGTGATGCTGGCCTGGGCGGCGGCAGTGTCGAGGGTCGTCATGGCACGTCTCCTTGTCGGTGGACGGCGGGCGGCGCGGCCGCCGATCAGGGCGGCCGGCGCCTCACGATCGCCTGCTCCCATTCAAAACATGGCCGCTCGCCTGATGGCAACCCCGCAGGCTGATCTCTCACCGGGTTCCGGGGCGGCTGGTCCGCCCGGCGAGCTGACGCTGGTAGGCGGCGATGGCCGCGCTCGTGGCCGGGTCGGCGAACAGGCCGGCGAACACCTCGACGCTGGCGTCGATGCCCGCCTGCAGGCCGGTGTTCAGCCAGGTCTCGAACAACGCCTTCTGGGCCGCGATGACCTGCGGGGTCAGCTCCCGCAGGCCGGCCAGCAGCTCGCCGGCGGCCGCGCGCAGCTGGCCGCGCTCGGCGACCCGGTTGGCCAGGCCGGCCGGGGCCAGGTCCGCCACGGAGTACATGCCGCCGGTGAGGATGATCTCCTTCGCCCGCGACAGGCCGAGGTAATGGTGCAGCAGCGCGGCATCGACCACCGACGGGATGCCGAGCCTGACCTCGGGCAGCCCGAAGCGCGCCTCGGGGCAGGCCACCCGCAGGTCGCAGGCCAGGGCCAGCTCGAAGGCCGCGCCGAGGCAGTAGCCGTTGATCATCGCGATGGTGGGCAGCGGGCTCAGCCGGAACGCGGCCAGGAAATCGCGGACCCGGCTGATGACGGCCCGGGCCCCGGCCGGGTCGCCGCCGGCGAAGGTGTCGACGTGCATGCCCGCGGAGAACGACCGCTCGCCCGCCCCGGTCACCACGATGGCGCGCACGCCCGGGCCGGCGCCGGTGACCGCGCCGGCGATGACGTCGAGGTCATCGAGGTACAGGGCGTTGGCGATCTCCGGCCGGCTGACGGTGATCCAGCGGGTTCCGTGCTCATCGTCGGCGACCTGCGGTGCCCCCATCAGCTTCCTTCCGGCGGCTGGTGGCGGGCGGCCGGCCACAGCTGGATGCTGTGCTCCGCGGCGTCGCGGATCAGCTGGCCGTCCACCTCGATGCGGCTCTCGGGGATGCCGCGGGCCGCCCACCGGCAGGCGAAGGTCACCGGCCCGGCGGGCGGCAGCGGCCAGACCCAGTAACTGCGGTCCTTGTGAAAGTGACTGCCGCCGAAGCTGTACGGGCTCAGGATGAGGCCCGCCGCCTCGGACCCGGCCGGACTCGGCACGGTCCCGGCGTTCACCGCCTTGCGGCCGTCGGCGAACTGCACGCCGACGTGCAGGGACGAGTCGTCCACCGGGTCATAGGGGCCCTCGGCCAGGGCGTCGCCCTGGCGGAACCGGGCCTTGAGCCAGAACTCGAAGCCGTCCCGGTAGGCCCACACGGCCGTGACCGCCACCGCGACGTCGTCGGTCCGGGCCAGCAGCAGCCCGGACGCGGCCACCCGCGCGAACTCGGTCTCGGGCCGGCGCCGGCCGTGCGGCGGCCGCGCCGGGCCGGGGCGGGCGGGCGGCAGGTTATCGAAGAAGCCCATGCCGTCCAGCGTGGCCACCCGGACCCGCCGGGGCAAGGGCCGGCCGCCAGACAGGCCGCGCGGCCGGGCCGGGCCGCGGGCGGCCCGGCGGGACTGCACTCATCCGGCCGGGAGCCCCAGGCGGCGACGCTCCAGGTCCGAGCGCAGGGCGCCGAGGGCCGGGGCCAGGGCCGCCAGCTGCGCAGCGGTGACGGCCGCGCCGAGGATCTCCTGGATCGCGGCCTGCCAGGCGGGCTCGGCCCGGTTAACGACCGACTCGCCCGCGGGGGTCAGCGCGAGCAGGGACGAGCGCCGGTTCGCCGGGTTCGGGCGGCGCTGCGCCCAGCCCTCCTCCTCCAGGCGGTCGACGATCTTGCTGGTCGCCCCGGCCCCGATCGCGAAGGCGGAGGCGAGGTCCGCGACGCGCGCGCCCGGGTGGTCGCGGACGTAGCGCAGCAGCTCGAAGTGCCCGGCTCCGATCCCGGCCGCGGCCCGCACCCGCTCGGCGACCGCGTTGTAGAGCCGCGTCTCCGCCCGGACGAGGTCGGTGAACACTGTGTCGAGGGCCTCGTTATCTTCTGTTGCATTATCTGCCATGGCATATACTGTAGTGGCAGGAACCTCGGAACGGAAGGCAGGACGATGTCTGCACCCCAGCGTGAGCGCCTCGACGCGCAGCTGCGCGGCACCGGTGTCGGGTCCGAGCAGTCGGTCGGCGAGATCCGCGAGAACTTCGAGAAGCTGATGTCCGCGATGCCAGTGCCCGACGGCATCGCGGTGGACGAGACCTCGCTGGGCGGGCGGCCCGCGCTGCGCGTCCGCCCCGGGGCCGGGGCCGGCTCCGGAACCCTCCTGTACCTCCACGGCGGGTCGCATGTAGTCGGCTCGCCCCGGACGGCGCTCGGCCTCACCGCGGGCCTGGTGGTCCGGACCGGGATGCCCGGCATCTCCCTGGACTACCGGCTGGCGCCGGAGCACCCGTTCCCGGCGGACGTCCAGGACGTGGTCGCGGCCTACCGGGAGCTCCTCGAGCAGGGCCGCGCGCCGGAGTCCGTCGCCTTCGCCGGCGACTCCGCCGGCGGCGGGCTGGCGGTCACGGGCGCGCTGGCGGCGCGCGACGCCGGGCTCCCGATGCCGGCCGCGATCGTCGCGTTCTCGCCGGGCCTGGACGCGACCCGGGCCGGCGCGAGCATGGTGACCAAGGCCGAGGCGGACCCCCTCCTCGACCGGGCCAGCATTGACCGCCTGAGCGGCTTCTACGTCGCCGGCCAGGACCGCCGCCACCCGCTGCTCAGCCCGGCGGTGACCGCCGACCTGGCCGGCCTGCCGCCCCTGCTGGTGCAGGTCGGCACGAACGAGGTGCTTCTGGATGACGCCCGCCGGCTCGCCCGGCGCGCCTCCGACGCCGAGGTCGACGTCATCCTCGACATCACCGCGCGGGTGCCGCACGTGTTCCAGTCCTTCACCGGCGTGCTCGACGAGGCCGGCGAGGCGCTGGACCGGGCCGCGGCCTTCCTGCGCCAGCGCGTCCGCGGCTGACCGGGAGGCTCAGGCGACCTGCCGGCCGTCGCCGGCCCCGGCGGCCCGGCTGAAGTCGTCGTCGACCAGGACGACGTCCCGGCCGGCCCGGTCCAGCAGGCTGGCCGCGATCCCGGCCCGGTAGCCGGCCTGGCAGTGCACCCAGATCCGGCCGGGCGGGAGCTGCCCCAGCGCGGCGGGCAGGTCGCCGACCGGCAGGTGCCGGGCGCCGGGCAGGTGGCCGCGGGCGTACTCGTCGGCGGCGCGGACGTCGAGGATGACCTGGCCGGGAGCCGGCGCGGGGACATCGGCGAAGGACACCCGCGGGTACCCGGCGCGGGGCAGCCCGGCGCCGATGACGTCGAGGTCGCCGACCGCCGCGCCGGACGGCCGGCCGATGCCGATGCGGGCCAGCTGGAGCTGGGCCTCGCGGGCCTGGCCGCGGGTCGGTGCCAGCAGCGTCAGCGGCGCCCCCCACGGGAGCAGCCACCCGGCGTAGGTGGCGAACTGGCCGCCCAGCTCGAGGCCGGCCGTGCCGGCCAGGTGATCCGCGGCGAACGCGGCCCGGTCCCGCAGGTCGATGACCCACTCCCCGGCGGCGATCCGGGCGCCGATGTCCTGCGGGCTGACCGGGCCCGGGTCGGACCGGTCCGCCGGCCCGGGACCGCGCCGGTTGAGCGGGGCCATGTGCTGGTAGTAGCGCGGGTAGGGGAGCAGGCCCGCCACCAGCCGGCCGGCGAAGGCCTCCTCGTCGGGCTCGGTCAGCGCGTCGTTGCGGGCGCGCTCGGCGTCGATGGTGCCGCCCGGCCCGCTGGCCGGGGGGCCGGCCGAGCAGAAGCTGCCGAAGCCATGAGTGGGATGAACGGTGGCCGCCCCGGGCAGCTCGCTCGCCAGCCGCCGGGCCGACCGGTGCTGGGCCCGGGCCAGCTCCCGGGTCAGGTCGGGGCTGATCAGGTCGGTCCGCCCGACGCTGCCCAGCAGCAGCGACCCCCCGGTGAACACGGCGGGCGGGCGGCCCGGCGCGGCCCGGTCGGTGATCGCGTAGGCCAGGTGGGTGGGCGTGTGGCCGGGGGTCGCGATCACGGTGACGACCAGCGAGCCGCAGTCCAGCTCGTCGGCATCGCGGACGCCCAGCCGGGCGAAGCCGACATCATCGGCGGAGTTCACGGCGTAGCGGGCGGCGGTGCCGCGGGCCAGGGCGTACCCGCCGGTCACGTAGTCATTGTGGATGTGCGTCTCGGCGACCAGGGCGATCCGCACGCCGAGCCGCCGGGCCAGCGCCGTGACCCGCTCGGTGTCGCGCTGGGGATCGATCACGACGGCCTGGTCGCCATCGTGGATCAGGTAGCTCCGGTCGCCCAGCTCCGGCGTCTCGATGACCTCGATCTGCATTGGCTTACTCCCCTCCGAGGTGCGCCGCCTCCCTGCGCCCGGGAATCGCGTCCAGCAGTTCCCGGGTGTAGGCGGTCTGCGGGGCGTCGAACACGCTCCGGGTCTCGCCCTGCTCCAGAATCACGCCCCCCTTCATGACCGCCACCCAGTGCGACAGCCGGGCCACGACGGCCAGGTTGTGGGCGATGAGCAGGTAGGACAGGCCCAGGTCACGCTGCAGGCCGGCCAGCAGGTCGAGGATCTGGGCCTGCACCGACACGTCCAGCGCCGACACCGGCTCGTCGAGCAGCAGCAGGTCGGGCTTGAGGGCCAGCGCGCGGGCGATGGCGACGCGCTGCCGCTGGCCGCCGGACAGCTCGGCCGGGCGGCGGCTGAGCAGCGCGGGCGGCAGCGCGACCTGCTCCATCAGCTCCTGCGCGCGGGCCAGGCGGCTGGCCCGGTCGCCGATGCCGAACGAGACCAGCGGCTCGGTGATCGTCTGCCGCAGCGTGTACCGGGGGTCGAGGGAGGCGAACGGGTTCTGGTGCACGAGCTGGAACCGGCGCCGGACCGGGCGCAGCTCGGCCTGCCGGCGCCCGGAGATCTGGGCGCCCTCGAAGAACACCGCGCCCTCCGTCGGGGTCTCCAGGCCCAGCGCGATGCGCAGCAGCGTGGTCTTCCCGGCCCCGGACTCCCCGACGATGGCCACGGTCTGGCCGGACCGGACGGTCAGGCTGGCCTGCGACACGGCCCGCACCGAGCGCGCCGCGCCCGGGGCGCGGGGCAGGGCGAAGTCCTTGCTGATCTGGTCCAGCCGCAGGATCTCCGGGGCCTCCCCGCCGCCGGGGGGGCTGGGCGGCGTGGTGCCGGCCAGCCCGGGCACGGCCGCGATCAGCTTGCGGGTGTAGGCGTGCCGCGGGCGGATCAGGATGTCATCGGGACGGCCCTGCTCGACGATCTGGCCCCGCGAGAGCACCAGCACCCGGTCGGCCCGGTCGGCCGCGACGCCCAGGTCATGGGTGATCATCAGCAGCGAGATCCCGGACTCGCGGACCAGGCTCTCCAGGTGATCCAGGATCCGGCGCTGGACGGTGACGTCCAGGGCGCTGGTCGGCTCGTCGGCGATCAGCAGCCGGGGCTGGCCGGCCAGCGCGATCGCGATCAGGACCCGCTGGCGCATGCCGCCGGACATCTCATGCGGGTACTGGCGGGCCCGCAGCACCGCGTTGTCCAGGCCCGCCTGCTCCAGCGCCTCGATGACATCGGCCGAGAGCTGGCGCTTGTCGCGGATGCCGCGCTTGCGCACCGCCTCGGCGACGGTGGTGCCGACCCGCCGGGTCGGGTTGAGGCCGACCATCGGGTCCTGGGGGACCAGGCCGATGACCGACCCCCGGATGGCCCGGCGGCGGCGCTCGGACGCCCGGGTGACATCCTCGCCGAGCACCCCGATCCGGCCCGCGGTGACCTGCGCGCTGGTGGGCAGCAGCCCGATGATCGCGTTGGCCGCGGTGGTCTTGCCCGACCCCGACTCGCCGACCAGGGCCACCGTCTCGCCCGGCGCGATCTGCAGGTCCAGGCCCTCGAGCGCGTTGTGGGCGGCGCCGCGCCGGAAGGTGCCGCTCGAGGCGTAGGCGACCGACAGGCCGCTGACCGCCACGACGGGCACGGGATGGTCCGCTGTCGTCATGACTGCATCTCCTGCACGGTCCGGGCGATGTGGTTGACGCTGAACACGACCGCGACCACGAACACGCCGGGCAGCAGGGCCAGCCACGGCGAGGTGATCAGGTAGTTGCTGCCGTCGAAGATCAGGCCGCCCCAGTCCGAGGCCGGCGGGGGCGCCCCGAAGCCGAGGAAGCTCAGCGACGAGATGACGAGGATGGCGGTGCCGATGTCCAGCAGGGCCAGCACCAGCACCGGGCCCCACGAGTTGGGCAGGATGTGCCGCAGCAGGATCCGGGGCCAGCGCGCGCCGCCGGTGCGGGCGGCCTCGATGAACGGCAGGGTCTTCACCTTCAGCACCTCGGCCCGGGTGGTGCGGACGAAGCCCGGCGTGATGCCGACGCCCACCGCGATGGCGATGGGGACGGTGCCGAAGCCCAGGGCGGTGACGATGGTCAGCGCCAGCAGCAGCGCGGGGATGGCCAGGATGACGTCTACCGCCCGCATCAGCACCACGTCGATCCAGCGGCCGAAGAAGCCGGACACGACGCCGATGGTCAGGCCCGCCACCACGGCGATGCCCACCGCGAGCAGCGTGCCCTCGATGGTCAGGGCGGTGCCGTGGATCACCCGGCTGTACAGGTCCCGGCCGAGCTCGTCGGTGCCGAACCAGTGCCGGGCGCTCGGCGCCATCAGCTTGTCAGCGCCGTCGGTCACGTCGGGTCCCTGGCTGGCGAACAGCCCCGGGAGCACCGCCGCGATCAGCACGCACAGCAGGAACAGGGACGCGACGATGAAGCCGGGCCGCCGCAGCAGCGGCCCCCAGGTCGTGCCCAGGCGGCTGAGCAGGCTCCCGCCGCGGCGGGCGCCGGGCAGCTCGGCCACGTCCGCTGCGGCGAGGTCATCAGCGAGGTCGGCCGGGAGCCCGAGGAGCCCCGCCGCCTCCGGCAGCGCGGCGGCCGGCGACGGCTCGCCGCTGTAGTTGACAGTCATCGCAAGGCCTCCTAGATGACCCGGGGGGTGCGGGCGATGCGCGGGTCCAGCAGCGGGTACAGCAGGTCCACCAGCAGGTTGAGCGTGACGAACGCGCCGGCGGCGAACAGCACGATGCCCTGCACCACGGGCACGTCCTGGGCCAGCACCGCCTGCTGGGCGAGCCGGCCCACCCCGGCGATCGAGAAGACGGTCTCGGCGATGACGGCGCTGGTCATCACGTACCCGACGAGCAGGCCCAGCAGGGTCAGCGCCGGCAGGGCCGCGTTGCGGAACGCGTGCCGGAACTGGATCGCGCCCCGCGACAGCCCGGCTGCCTCCGCGGTGGCGATGTACGGCTCGCGCATCGTCTGCTCCAGGCCCCTGGTTAGCACCTGGGCCAGCACCGCGGCGGCCGGCAGCGCCATCGTGATGGCCGGCAGGATGAACGACTTCAGCGTCGCTGACCCGGTGGACGGGAACCAGTGCAGCGAGAAGCAGAAGATCTGGATGAGCAGCAGGCCGACCCAGAACGACGGCAGCGAGACGCCGAACGACGGCAGCCGGGTCAGCACCGCGCGCAGCGGCCGCCAGCGGACGTAGGCGGCCAGGTAGGCCAGCGCCACGCCGCCGACGATCATGAAGCCGACCGCGAAGAGGCCCAGGGTCAGCGTGGTCGGCACCCGCTGGGCCAGCACCGTCGAGACGGGCAGGCTCAGCGAGGTGGACTCCCCGAAATTGAAGTGCAGGGCGTTCCACAGCAGGCTGAAGTACTGGACGTAGACCGGCTTGTTCAGCCCGAACTGCACGATCAGCGCGTGCAGCTGGGCCGGCGTGAGCTGGTTCACCTGCTCGTTCGAGCCGGCCAGCCGCAGCGCGATCGGGTCGCTGGGCAGCAGGTAGAGGATGAGGAAGGTGACCGTGTAGGCGGCCCACAGGACGACGACGGCCTGCAGCACCCGGCTGGCCAGGTACCTGAGCATGACGGGCTCCGTTTCCGGTCAGGCGGACAGCCAGACGTCGTTGGCCCGCAGGAATGACTCGCTGGTCCAGGCGAACCCGTGCACCTTGGACGACAGGCCCGACACCTGGACCCGCTCGTAGATGGGGAACGCGATGTGCTGGTCGATGACGTACTTCTGCAGGTCCCCGTAGGCCGCCGAGCGGCCGGCGGTGCTCACGGTGGACAGCCCCCGGGTGAAGTAACCGGTCACGGTGGCCGCCTGGGCCGGGGTCTGGGTGTTCGTCCCCGGCGGGGCCTTGACGAACTCGGTGTTCAGGATGGAGCCCAGCACGCTGGGGTCGCCGCGGGTCAGGTAGGACTCGGTCATGTCGTAGTCGCCGGACTTCTCGATGGCCAGCAGCTGCCCGGTGGTCAGCACCTTGATCTCGACGTTGATCCCGACCTGCTTGAGCTGGCTCTGCAGCAGCTGCGGGCCGTCGGAGTTGATCGAGACGAGGTAGATGAGGGTGAGCTGCTTGCCGTCCTTGTACCGGAACCCGCCCGCGCCGGTCTTCCAGCCCGCCGCGTCCAGCAGCGACTTGGCGCCGGCCGGGTCGTAGCCCAGCAGGCTCGACTCGTCCGACCAGAAGGGGGTGCTCTTGTCCAGGACGCTGGTCACGACGGGGTAGCTGTCCCAGAACACGGTGGACGCGTAGCTCTTGAGGTCGATCGCCTTGCTGACCGCCTCGCGGACCCGGGCGTCGGAGAAGGGCCGGCCGCCCGTGGCGTTGGGCAGCAGGATGTCGGCGATGCCGGGCAGCGACCGGGAGATGATCGTGCCGCCGGCCTGCTTGATGAGCGCCTGGTCGGCGGCGCTGATCGGCAGCCGCGGCCAGTCGATGTCCAGCTCGCCGCTGGTCAGGTTGCCGAGCCGGACGCTGTCCTCGGCGATGTAGCTGACCGAGATCCCGTCCAGGTAGGCCTCGCCCTGGTTCTTGACCAGCTTGGACGGCCAGGCGTAGTCCTTGCGCCGGGACAGCTTGACCTCCTGGCCGGCCTTGAAGCTGTCCAGCACGAACAGCCCCGAGCCGATCACGTCCCCGGCGGCGCGCTGGGCCGCGGTCTTCTGGTAGGTGCTCGGCGACAGGATGGACAAGGTGGTGGTGGAGGAGGCCTGCAGGAACTGGGCGTTGGGCCCGGTGAAGCTGACCTTGACCGTGTAGTCGTCCAGCACGGTCGTGGCCTTGTACCCGGCCAGGTAGGTGATGCCGAGCTCGGACAGGGCGCCCAGGGCGTGGATGCCGTCGTAGGCGGTCTTGACCGCCGCCGCGTTGAACGCCTCGCCGTTGCTGAAGGTCACGCCCTTGCGCAGCTTGAAGGTGTACTCGCTGGCGTCGGAGTTGACGGTCCAGCTGTCGGCCAGCCACGGGACCATCTCGCCGGTGGCGGGGTCCTGGTCGGTGAGCGAGTCGGCGAAGTTGCGGTTCAGCGACCGGGTCTCAATCCAGTAGACCTGGTTCGGGTCAAAGGCTCCCTCCAGGTCGGCGAAGAACGAGATCGTCAGCGTGCCGCCCTTCTTGGGCGCGCCGCCGGTGCCCGTGGTGCTGCCCGAGGTGGACCCGCTCGACCCGACCCCGCAGGCGGCCAGGGCCAGGACGGCCGACGCCCCGCCGGCCCCGGCCAGGAAGCCGCGGCGGCTCAGCGCGGCGGCCAGGGCCGAGTCACCCCGGTACAGGCCCTCGGCGGCCGGCGGCACGGGCGGCAGGGACGATCTGGATCTGCTGCGTGGCATGTCGTATATCCCGTTCTGTTTGATGCAGGCATGGCTGAATCTGCGGGCGCCGGCGCCGGGTAGTGGTCCCGGTACCGGCCCCGTGCGGTGATGCCGGGGCCGCGGCAGTGCGGCGGGCTCAGGTGGCGGCGGGGCGGGCCTTCGCGGTCAGGGTGCGGCGGCCGGCCGCGATCAGGGCGGCGTCGTCCTGCGGCGGGTGGACGCGCGAACACTGCACGTCCCGCAGGTGCCGCTCGAGCGGGTGGTGCCGGGTCAGGCCCGGGTTGCCGAGCGCCGTCACGGCCGTCTGGACCGCCGTGACGGCCGCCCGGGTGACCAGCAGCTTGGCTACCGATGCGCGCTGCAGCGCGACCGGGTCGCCGGCATCGACCCCGGCCGCCAGCGAGTGCAGGATCTGCTCGGCCCCGGCCAGCTGGGCCTCGATCTCGCCCGCGATGCTCTGGATGCGCTCGGTGGTGGCGATCGGCCGGCCGAGCGAGGTCGGCACCCGCTCGTTGGCGAAGGTGATGAAGAACTCCTGGGCGGCCCGCGCGACGCCGACGTACAGGGCCATCACCCCGAGGCCGGCGGTGGCGAACTGGGCCGGGTCAACCGGCGCCGAGGCGGGGACGCCGGGGAAGTTCTCGAAGGGCACCTCGATGTCGGTGTAGATGACGTCGTGGGTGCTGCTGGCCCGCAGCCCGAAGTGATCCCAGGTCTTGACGATCTCGATGCCAGGGTGGTCGCCGGGCACGATGACGTGCCCGAGCAGCGGATCGTCGTCCTCGGTGGCGGCCCAGACCAGGTGGTAGGCCAGGCCCTCCGAGCCGGTGCCGTAGGCCTTGTGGCCGTTCAGCACCCAGCCGTCGGCGGTCCGCCGGACCTTGGTGGCCGGGAGGCCGCCGCGGGCCGGCGCGCCGAGCTCGGGCTCGGCGCGGACCGCGTTGAGCAGCTGCGGGCGCTCGGCGGAGTCACGGACGAGCTTCTCGTACAGCGCGGCGGGCCACTTGGGCGACCGGGCCTCGATGAGGTGCTGCGTGACGGTCATCGCGGTCAGCAGGGCGACCGACGGGTCCCCCTGGCCCAGCGCCTGGAACACCCGGGCGACCTCGGCGACGGAGACCTCCCGGCCGCCCCAGGCCGGGCCGATGCCCAGGGTCAGGATGCCGGCGGCGTGGACCGCGTGCAGCGGCTCCCACGGGAACTCCGCGGTCCGGTCGTAGTGCGCGGCGGTCTGCGCCAGGATCGCGGTCAGCGCGGCCAGCGCCGCGGGCGAGGTGTCCGCCTGGCCCGGGATGACCGGGCCGCTCGCGGGCTGCGGTACGGGCGGGGCGGCGGAGTCGGCGGGGGCGGTCACGCGCCGCTCCCGACGATGGCGGGGACCTGCTCGAGCGGCGGCTGGGCCACGACCGTGCCGCGCTGGCCGGTGGCCTCGCGGTGGGCCAGTTCCTGGCGCACCAGCGGGATCAGGTACCGGCCGTAGTCGATCGCGTCGTTCAGGTTGTCGTAGCCGCGGATGGAGATCAGGTCGGCGCCGAGGTCGACGTAGTCGAGCAGGGCGGCGGCCACCGTCTCGTAGCTGCCGACCAGCGCGGTCGAGGCGCCCATGGCGCCGGTGACGGCCGCGGTGCGCATCCACAGCGCGCGGTCGTGCACGTCGCCGCGCGCGGCGATCTCCAGGACCCGCTGCGAGCCGACGTTCTGCGGGCCGCCCGGCGCGGCCATCCGCAGCGGCGCGAAGGCGCCCGACTTGTGGGTCTGCTCGACGATGCCGACCGTGCGGTGGGCCTTCTCCCAGGCCAGCTCGTCGGTCTCGGCGATGATCGGCCGGAACGTGACCCAGGTGCGCGGCACGTCGGTGCGGCCGGCCCGCCGGGCCTGCTCGGCGACCCGGTCCATCTGCTGCCGGGTGTCGGCCAGGGGCTCGCCCCACAGGCCGAAGATGTCGCCCAGCGCGCCGCCGACCCGGTAGGCCTCGGCGCTGGAGCCGCCGATCGACACCGGGATGGTGCCGTTGACGGGCCGGTAGCCGGCGACGAAGTTCTCGAAGCGGTAAAAGCGGCCGTCGTGATCCCACGGGGTCGTCTCGGTCCACGCCCGCCGCATCAGCGTGACGTACTCCTCCGAGCGGGCGTAGCGGTCGTCCTTGCCGATGTAGTCGCCCTGCCGGGCCTGCTCCTGGTCGCTGCCGCCCGAGATGATGTGCACGACCGCCCGGCCCCCGCTCAGGTGGTCGAGGGTGGCCAGGCTCTGCGCCGCCACCGTCGGGTACATGATGTTGGGCCGCAGCGCCACGATGGGCTTGATGCGCTCGGTGTGCGCGGCGATGGTGGCCGACACCGTGAACGGGTCGTAGCCCCCGGAGCCGTAGGCCACCAGGGTGTAGTCGAACCCGCCGTACTCCAGGTAGCGGGCGTACTTGCGGATGTACGCCGGGTCCGGGGCACCCCCGGGCCGCGGGTGCAGCTCGCTGGACTCCCAGACGTTGATGAGGCTGATGAACTCGACGGTCATGCGGTGGCCCTCCCGGCGGCCCGCGGGCCGGTCGCCGCGCCAGTTGCGCCCGGGCCTCGCCAGTCTCTATTTCCTACCATGTCTATAAGGTATATAGACATCGGCGTGGCGTCCAACGACGAACTCGAATCGGAACTGATCGCGCTCGCTAATCGCTCGCCGCCCGGCCCGCGCGGCGGTCACGGCCGCAGCTGGCGGTAGCGGCTGGCGTGGAAGATCAGCGGCGCGACGGCCGGGTTGGCGTCCAGCTCGTGCACGCGCAGCAGCACGACGTCGTGGTCGCCGGCGGTGATCTCGTTGTAGATGCTGCAGTCGAGCCAGGCGCTGGCCCCCTCGACCAGGACGGCGCCGTCCGCGCTGGCCCGCCAGGGCAGCCGAGCGAACCAGTCCGGCCCGCGGGCCGCGAGCTGGCGGCTGGCCTGCTCCTGGTGCGCGCCGAGCACGCTGATGCCCAGCCGGGCGGCCTGCCGCAGCCGCGGCCAGCGCCGGGACGTGCGGGCCACGCAGACCGACACGAGCGGCGGGTCGAGCGACACGGAGGCGAAGGAGTTGGCGGCCAGGCCGAGCGGCACGCCGTCGGACAGCGCGGCGACGGCGGTGACCCCGGTCGGGAAGGCGCCGAACACCCGGCGCAGCTCGTCCGGGTCATGGACCCGCAGGTGCCCGTTGGGGACGCCGGCCACCGGCCGCAGCGGGGCGGCGCTCACAGGGCCTTGCCCGGGTTCAGCAGGCCGGCCGGGTCGAAGACCCGCTTGACCTGGCGCTGCAGGGCCAGGCTGGCCGGCCCGAGCTCGCGCTCCAGCCAGCGCCGCTTGAGCAGCCCGACGCCGTGCTCGCCGGACACCGTCCCGCCCAGCTCCAGGGCCAGGGCGAAGATCTCGCCGGCCGCCTGCTCGGCCGCGGCCGCCGCGCCGGGGCTCCCGTCGACCACGATCAGCGGGTGCAGGTTCCCGTCGGCGGCGTGCGCGATCGTGGCGATCGGCACGCCGTGCGCGGCCCCGATCGCGGCGACCGCCTCGGCCGCCCGGGCCAGCTGCGACCGCGGCACGGCGATGTCCTCGATGAGCGGCTGGCCCAGCCGCTCCAGCGCGGGCAGGGCCTGCCGCCGGGCCGCGAACAGCGCGTCCGCCTCGGCCGCGCCCTGAGCCCGGTACACCGAGCGGGCCAGCGGGGCGAGCGCGCGCTCGATCGCGGCCGCCTCCAGGCCGGCGGCCAGCCCGTCGGTCTGCACCAGCAGCAGGGCGCCGGCGTCGGCGCCCCAGAAATCGCCGAACGCCGCGCGCACGGCGCTCAGCGCGGCCCGGTCGAGCAGCTCGGCCACGGCCGGCTGGACGCGCGCCGCGGTGATGGCCCCGGCCCCGCGCGCGGCCGCGGCCAGGTCATCGAAGGACGCGGCCAGCGTCGCGGTCGCGGCCGGCCGCGACCGCAGCCGGAGGGTCGCGCCGACGATGACGCCGAGGGTGCCCTCCGAGCCGACGAACAGCGCCGTCAGGTCATAGCCGGCCACGCCCTTCACGCTGCGCCGCCCGGTGCGCAGCAGCGTCCCGTCGGCCAGCACGACGTCCAGCCCGAGCACGGACTCCCGGGTCACGCCGTACTTGGCGCAGTGCAGCCCGCCCGCGTTGGTGGCGATGTTGCCGCCGATCGTGGAGATCGCGGCGCTGGCCGGGTCGGGAGCGTAGCTCAGGCCGAGGGCCGCGGCCGCCTGGTCGAGCCGGGCGTTGATCACGCCCGGCTCGACGTCGGCCACCTCGTCCTCGGCCGAGATCTGGCGGATCGCGTCCATCCCGCTCACGTCGAGGACGATGCAGCCCTCGGTGGCCACGGCCCCGCCGGCCAGGCCGGTGCCGGCGCCGCGGGTGACCACCGGGGTCCCGCGGGCCGCGGCGTCGGCGAGCACCGCCTGCACCTGCTCGACGGTGAAGGCCAGGACGACGGCCGCGGGCCGGCCGCCCGGCGGGGCACCCGACCGGTCGGTCAGCCGGGCCGTGACCTCGTCCGGGCCGGTGACCCGCAGCGCGCCGGCCAGGCCGCCGGCCTCGGTCACGCGCGTTGCGCCACTGGCCGGGCCCGCGCCCGGCGGGCGGCTGGTCGCCGCAGTCACCCCGGCGCCCTAGCCGGGTACCGGGACGGCGTTCCCGCGGTGGGCGAGCTCCTGCCGGACCAGCGGCAGCACGTAGCGGGCGTAGTCGATCGCGTCGTTGAGCGGGTCCCAGCCGCGGATCGACAGGAGCTCGCAGCCGATGTCGACATAGTCCAGGAGGGCGGCGGCCACCGTCTCGTAGCTGCCGACCAGCGCGGTGGTGCTGCCGCCCGCGCCGGTCGCCGTCACCAGCGGGGTCCACAGCGCGCGGTCGTGCAGCTCGCCCCGCTCGGCCACGGCCAGCAGCCGCTGCGAGCCGACGTTCTCCGGCGCCGCGCCGCGGGGCCGCCGGCGGTAGGCGTCACCGGCGCCGCTGGCCTCGTTGCGCACAGTGGCGGCCAGGATCTCCCGGGCCTTGGCCCAGGCCAGCTCGTCGGTCTCGGCGACGATCGGCCGGAACGACACCCAGATCCGCGGGTGCGGCCGGCCGGCCGCGTCGGCGTACGCGTTGACCGAGGCGATCTGCTGGGCCGTCTCGGCCAGCGGCTCGCCCCACAGCCCGAAGATGTCGCCCTGCTGCCCGCCGACCCGGTAGGCGTCCTGCGAGGAGCCGCCGACCGAGACCGGGATCTGGTCCTGGTAGGGCCGGATGTTGCTGCGGAAGTCCTCGAACTTGTAGTACCTGCCGTCGAAGCTGATCGGCCCGTCGTCGTACCAGACCTTGCGCAGGATCTGGATGAACTCATCGGACCGCTCGTAGCGCTGGGCCTTGTTCAGGTAGTCGCCCTCGCGCCGCTGCTCGGCGTCGGTACCGCCGGAGATGATGTGCACGCCGAGCCGCCCGCGGCCGATCTGGTCGATCGTGGCCAGCGCCTTGGCCGCCAGGGTCGGGAACACGAAGCCCGGCCGGTGCGCCAGCATCGGCTTGATCCGCTCGGAGTTGCTGACGACGAACTGCGCGACCTGCAGGGAGTCGGCGCTCGGCGAGCCGTAGGCGACCAGGGTGTAGTCGAAGCCGCCGTCGTCGAGGGCGCGGACGAACCGCCGCGTGTAGTCAACGTCCAGGTCCGGGCGCCGGCCGCCCGCGCTGGCCTCGGTGGTCGGGGTGGTGTGCGTGGCGCTGATGAACTCGACTGGCA
>FSXZ01000828.1_pt1 | contig 16950 bp, 13 predicted proteins | sample 1638121 | NCBI WGS metagenome assembly FSXZ01 (sample SAMEA3914788, study PRJEB12502) | metagenome | biome: forest; material: soil | place: Canada | collected 2011-07-03 | depth 0.1 m
CGCGATGAGGCTCGGGAAAGAGCTGGAAGAGTTGCGGGCGCTCAACGAAGCGGCCGACAAGGCGGTCAGGGACCTGCTGGCGCTGGCGGCGGAGGTCGACCCCTCCGATCGCGGCGCGGCGGAGTTGCTGCTGGAGCCGATCGAGGAGATCGGCCGCTGCGCTCAAGCCCGCGAAGGCGAGTTGGTGCTCCTGCTCGCGCAGGCGCAGCGGATCAAGGCCGATCGGGGCGGCCTGGCTCCGTGGCTCTCCACTCACCTGGACGTCACCAAGGGCGCGGCACGCGGCATCGTCCAATCCGCGAAAGAGCTCGGGCACCTCCCCGAACTCGCCGAACCCCTGGCCTCGGGCCGGATCGGCGTCACCACGATCCGCACCCTGACCCGCACCGCGCGCGCGGTCAAGGGCACGGATCTCGACCTGGCCGAAACTCTGGCCGCAACCCTCGCCATTGCCACCGAGCAGGGCCCGACGGCAGCGAACAAGCAGGTCCGCATCCTGGAAGAAACCGTCAACCCGGGCAGTTCCCAGCGGACCCTCGACAGGCAGCGCTCCCGCAGTTTCCTCCGGGTACTGCCCTGCGAAAGCGGGATGTACCGGATCGAAGCACTGCTCGATCCCGAGCGCGCCAACGAGTTCAAGGCCACCCTCGACCAGACGGTCGCAGCCTGGCTACGCGCGCGCCAATACGACCACACCGAACTGGCGGGTGCGGACGTCTACTCGGTCGAGCAGCTCCAAGCCCACGCCCTGGTCCGATTCGCGCAGGTATTCGCCACGGTGAGCCCGAAGCAGCGCGGGGCACAATTCACGCCGGGCACGATCTACCACGCGCCGCTCGACCCGATGGCCGACGCCGGCCTCATTGAAACCGTCTACGGCGACCAGTTGCCCCGCACCATGCTCGTCCCGCTGCAAAATCCCGCCACGGCGTCAGAACGCAGCGAGCACACCCGCTCGACTCTGAACCAAAACGAGGCGGCGCCTCTCCCCGCGCCCACGCAGCACCCCGCGGCGCGAAATCGCGAGGGCGGGATCCTCAAAAACACCCCCGAACGATCCGCTGCCACAGGACTTCGCCGTCCTGCAATTCGTCGGTCGGCGTGAGGCCGACCGCAGCGGCGACCGCGGCCGATGCCCGATGCTCGGGATGAACATGCGCCGTGACACAAAAAACAGACTGCTGACCGAGCCAATCGACAAGTGCCCTAGCGGCCTCGGTGGCAATACCCCTGCCCTGCCACGGGGTCCCGACGACCCATGCGATCTCGGCGATGAACCCACCCTCGGACGGGCTGATCGTCGCTTGGACGGTGCCCGTCAGACAAGACGCGTCGCGGAGCCGAATGACCCAATTCAGCCACGACACGGCCGGATCGGGCGCGCCCGCGAGCATCCGCTGATACCGCGCGCGAAGCGCTGCCGGGGTGTCGGGAACGCCGCCGATGAATTCGTGCAGCGCCGGATCTGAGAGCACGGCGGCCATCTCCTCGGCGTGCGAGACCCGCAACGGCACCAATTCCAATCGCCCGGTGCCAAGAGCCGGGGCCGAAAAAACGCTCACGCCACGCCATCGCTCACGTGACCAATCCCCGCGCCAAGCATCTACGCCCTCCCAACCGACGACCGCGCCGTCCAACTCGGCGACCACGAAAGATCACTCGGAGCCTACGCCCTCGAACCCGATCCGCAGGATCCAAGCACCGCACGCTCGTAGCGCACCCCGGCCAGCAGCGCCCGACCGCAGGTCAACAGGCGGGGGAGGGGGGTGGTTCTTTCGCCGTCGGGCATGCGAAGCACGATCGGGGTTCCGCCGGAGGCGCAGGCGGCGACACTCAAAACCCCGCGCCAGCCAACGCAAACCGCCCGCCGCTTGCGCCTCCGGTGGAACTCTGATGCCCTCTGGGTGCCCGACGACGAAAGAACCACCCCCCTCCCCAACCCCGAGGCTGCTATATCGTGTCAAGCGCCTGGCGGTGGACAGCGTAGGACTCCTCCACGATCACAAGGCAGGTCTCGGTGAGCCGCTGCCACTCGGCCTCCGAGTACGGCGGCAGCGGGAACAACTCGGTGAAGTCCGGCTCGAGGTACTTGATCGAGCTGCAGTCTTATGACCCTCGCGGATCGAGCACAGCCGCCACCCCCAGAGAAGCCGCGCTTTCAGGGTCACACCGCGGTGGGATCGTAGAGCGCGCAGAGCGTCGAGTCGTCGCCGGAATGAGCCGCCGCGCGGGCCAGCCAGGCCGGCAGGCTTTCCGCCACCGCGTTCTGCCCGCCGCTCCTGAGCTGTTCGAACAACCCGGTGCAGAAGCTTCTGAAGCCGTCCTGATCGGCGAAGCTCTTCGACAGACCGTCGGTGGACAGGCTGATCAGCGCGGGGTGTACGCCTGGCTCCCAGATCATCCGCATGCGCGCGTGCGCGTCCCGGTGGCTGAGCGAGTCGGTCTGGTCGCCGAGTTCCGGGCCGGTCTGGGGGAGCGGGAACCGCAGGCGGTGCCCGCCGGGCCGCGCGTCGGTGCCGGCGTCGACGACGACGAGGTCTCCGTCGCCGATCTGCCAGGCCGCGAACAGGCCCGGCGCGAGCAGGGCGGCGATGAGGGTGGCGCCGTACAGGCGAATGGTCTCCTCCGCGGTGACCCGTGCCTCACTGGCGGCGCCGAACGGGTCGCCGGGGGGCGGGTTGTTCGCCGCGTGGAGTACCACCGACCGGCGCCACTGCAGAGCGAGCGACTTCCGGAACCCGCCCGTGGCCTTCGGCTCGAGCGCCGACCAGGAACCCGGCTCGGCGTCCGCGAAGAATCGGGCCGCGGTCCGCTGAAACGCCGCCACGGCGAAGCGGGCGCCGAGGTCGCTGCGCGGGTACTGCTTCGCTCCGTGCCCGTCCGCGACGCTGAGCAGGATCGCGCTCTGGTCCCTCCGGGGCATCGGCAGCCGCGTGATGGCGGACCAGTCCTGATTCTGCCGCTTGTTCAACCCCATCTCGGAGGCCCTGAACTCGACTCGCGCATCGGCCCCGGGCGCTCGCTCCGCTACGCCGCTCATCTCTTCGGCACCTGCCTCCTCGGCATGAGGGCTCACCTGTCCGGCCATCGGCTCCGTATCCGCTGTGGTACTCGGGATGAGGTGCTCTCCTCCGTCTCGGATCCCAGCCGTCTGATCTCGGCATCGACCTGCTTGCCGAAGCCGCGGCGCTTCAGTTGGGCTGCGGACTTGCGCAGGCTCCGCTTCACGTCCTCCCAGTGTCGATTCTCACTGTCGATCTTCTCCCAGGTGACTATGGCGTATGCGAGCAACTCGGGATCCTTCGACAGCGCACCCTTGACGCGTGGCGACTCCCAGATCCGTGTCGCGTACTGCTGGAGCAGCATTCTGTTGCCGCATCGAGCCAGCTCGGCCGCGGCCGCGAGCCAGAGTTCGTCACGGTCGGGATGGAACAGGGCATTGATGATCATCTCAATCCACCACCGCTCGACGTCCGGAGAACACGTGACATTGGAACGGTCACGCAGGCTTACGGCCATCTTCTCCAGGAGCGACTTGAATTCGTCGTCGTTCGCAGCGAAGTGTACTTCGGTGGCGTAGCAGAGCACCGAGAGCGCGCCCTGCTGCTCGGATCGCAAAGGGAATTCGAGAAGCCTTGCGGCCAGCCGGTTCAGGCCCGCGACCGGCTCGGACGCGTTCAGCGCGGAGTCGACGAGTCGGTTGAGCACGTCCTCGTCGAAGAGCCCCGGGGGGTCGTCGTTGGGCAGAGCGTCGAGGAGTTCGTTCGCGTCAGCGGGCGGGATCGTACGTCCTGGCCAGTACAGGGAGAGGGCGGTGGTCAGAGCCGGTCCCGTGCCGTGCTCCCCGGCCAGTCCGGCGGCGCGCAAGACGGACACGACCTGCGACGCCGTCGGCTGCGCCCGCGCATCCGGCGAAGCGGCCGCATCCTCGACGGAGGCGGCCGCCAATACGCGTAGATGCACGCAGTCGGACGGCAGCTGACCGAGATGGCCGGCCTGCAGAGCGCGGAACCCGCTGGCCGTCGACCACCCGTGCGGGTCCTGCCGTGCGCGTCGGTCCACGTCGTGGAGCGCGGCCTTCAGGAGGCGGCCGTCCTTCAGGGCGGCCAACGGTCCGCCGCAGACCTCGATGAAGTCCAGATCGTTCTCGCACAGACGCCGGCCGAGGTGTCGCACCTCTTCGTCGGGCAGATCACCGAGCGTCGTCATGTCGGCGGCCCTGTTCAACGCGTCCGCAGCGGCATCCGTGGTGCCGTGCAGCGCCTTGAGGAACTCCTCGCGTGTGATCGGCCGTTCCTCCGGTCCGGCCGGGTGCGCCGGGGCCTCCTGCCCCGGCCGCCGCACGGGTGCGTTCTGCGTGTCCCGCCTGCCCTTGAGCCGCTCCAGCGCGAATTTCCGTGCCCACACGTCGGGTTTCCCGGCCGGCGGGCTGTCCCGGATTCCGTCGATCAGATCGTGTACCCGGTACTGATAGCGGACCTCCGGCTCGGTGAACCCGGGAGTCGGAGGCTCCGGCGCGCCGACGATCTGCTGATAGGCCGTCCGAGGGTCGCCGGAGCGCGAGGTGAAGGTCAGTCGGTGGGCGAACTCGTGAGGCAGGGTTTCGTAGGCCGCTTGGATGTAGCAGGCGATGTCCTCCGGCTGCGCGAGCAGTACGATCTGCCGGCCCGGTGCCTGCGTGAACAGCGCGAGGACATCGGCGAAGAACCGCTCCAGCCGACCGGGCTGAGCCTGCTCGATGCGTTGCAGCGACGCGGCGAGTTCATCGGGCGAGAGCCGTTCACCCGGAGGCAGCCCGGACCCCGGGTTCTCCTCCCACCGGTCCCACAGCGGTGACCGCCACAGATCCACCGGCTGCAGCCCGCCGAGGTCGGCCGTCCCCTCGCTGAGGAACAGCGCGCGGGCCGTCAACCCCTCGGCCCGGCTGATCAGGGCACTGCCGTCCGGAAGCCGGCTGTAGGAGAACGAGACCGCGTCGCCGCCGTCGAGCTCGAGCAGGGGCTCCATCCGTTGCAGCAACAACTCTTTGAGCGGCGGGTCGAACGCCTTGTACACACCCATCGCCGGATGCGAGTCGGACGAATAGAGCAGTCGGGTCACGGTCACGAGCCGCCTCCGAGCTTCATGGAATATCCCGCAATTGTCCCGCTTCCCCGTTCTCCCGCTTCCCCGCCTTTCCGCGTCAGCCGAGGGCGACCGTGGCCCGATATCCGCCCATGATGATGGTCAGACCGTCGCTCAGGGCGACGCTGCGCTCGGGAAGCACCTCGTGGTGGCGGCCGTCACGGGTCGTCGCCGACCACGGCCGTTCGGTCAGATTCGTGAGCCCGTACCGGCCCGGGCGCTGCGGATGCTCGCGCACCTCGGCCCGCGCCCGCTGGAAGTCGTGCCGCCCGAGGTCCTCGCCGAGGTGGTGGGCGAACACGCGCGACTCCCGGTCCAGCAGGATCCGGTGCGGCGCGTTGCCCGCGGCGCGGAACGTCAGGGTTCCCAGCGAATCGAGCCTGTTCCGGCATTTCCAGCAGGCGCCGAGCCTCGCCAGGCCGACCTCCGGCTCGGTCATGTTCTGCTTGGAGCAGTGACGGCAGGAGATGATCGAGTCACGGCAGAGGCCGAGCGTGTCGATCCACTCGCCTTCCCGCACGCGCGCACCCGGGTCGTGCAGGCCGACGGTGAACGCCTTGACGAACAGTTCGCGCAGCGCGCCGGGAATGAACTCCCACATCGCGATCGCCGTCTCGTGCGCGCGCTCGTCGGCACGGTTCGACTGGTCCACGGGGTCGAAGATGAACAGGGGGCGGGTCCCGTAGAGCCGTTTCTGCGCCCTCTCGTCGAGGCAGTGGATCGCGAGTTCCCGCCTGCCCAGCATCGGATGGTGGTTCACCAGGATCATGAACAGCAGGACGGCCAGCGAGTGCAGGTCGGTCTGTACGGACGGCCGCGCACCCGCGTCGCCGCGCACGAGTTCGGGAGCCATGAACTCCATGGTGCCCGCGATCTCGGTGGACCTGCCGTCGAATACGGCGTTGTCGTTGTCGCAGATGAGCACTTCGCCGGTGACCGGCTCGAAGAACACGTTGCCCCAGGAGATGTCGCGGTAGGCGATGCCGTCCCTGTGCAGCGTCTGGAAGGCCTCCACGAGCAGCAGCCCCGCCGTGGTCAGCTGCCGCGGCTTCGCGTCGACCTGGCGGCTGAAGAGTTCGGGCAGGCCGGAGTACGACTTCGGTCGCAGCCGCATGACGTACCCGAATCCGAGCACCCCGCGGCCGACCACGAGGGCTTCCGGCCACAGGAACCGGGCGTCGGTCGCCGGGTTGTGGATCAGCTCGTCGACGATGTTGCGGCGCTCCTCGGTGGCGCTCTGCGGGTAGTACCACTTGAGCGCCTTGGGCTCGCCGTCCACGGTGACGCTGTACACCTCGCCCTGCCCGCCGGAACCGATGAAGTCGTCGTATTCGACCCGCGCCCCTCCGGTCGTCTGCAGGGAGATTCCGGGGCCGAGCATTCCGGTCATGACAACTCCCTGGTGAAGGGCGCGAGCAGTGCCGCGGCGCTAGTCGGCATGCGACGACAGAGACGTGATGGACCCGCTCAGCGGGCCTCCCAGACCGCAGTGCGGGCAGGTCCAGTAGCCCTGGCCGGACGAACAGCCGAGCCCCGAGCAGGCGTTGCACTTGGCGAAGGCGCGGTTCGCGCAGCCGGGACAGCCCGGGTAGCCCTCTGCCACATCGAAGGAGCCCTTCAACCGGGTCTCCGTGTAGCCCTCGCGGTGCGCACGTTCCGGCGGGATCGAGAACGCCCAGGTGGCCACCCATCCACCGTGGGCGGTCTGCTCCATCCGCATGCCGAACAGGGAGTGATCGCTCAGGCATCTCACGGTCACGATGGCGGCTCGCGGGGTCTCGCCTCGGCTCACCACACGTTCCCGTCGTCGTCATCGTCGGGAGTGATGACCAGGGTCGGCGGCTGCGGCACGCCGGCGGAGCCGTCGTGCGGAGTCGTCGCCGCCCGCACCGCGGCGGTGGAGGCCCAGTGGATGGCCTTCGCCAGCTCCTTGGCGTTCTTCGTCGTGTAGGGCTCGAGTTCCGGGTTGACCAGGAACTCCTTGAGCATCTTCAGATCCGCGTCATCGCCGATCGCGATCGCCATCCGCAGCGCGCGTTGGCCCCAGGGCGTGGCGTCCAGTGCCCGCAGGCCGGTGCGCCAGTCGTCGGTGGGTTGGCCGTCGGAGACCAGCGCGAGCACCGGGCGCATGGCGCGGTCGGGCATGGGCGGCGTTCCGAGCTGCTCCGAGACCAGATGGAACGCGGCGCCCATGTCGGTCACGCCGTGGGCGCTGACGTCCTGCCAGGCGAAGTCCTCGATCGGCACCGGGTTCGGCTGAAGCCACTGCGCGCCGGTCGAGAACGTCAGTGTACGCAGTTCGAGCGAGGCCGCCGGATTGCTGTGCGCCGCCTTGATCATGTCGGGCAGGGCCTCGCGGATGGCGTAGTTGAGCGCGGTTATCTTCCCGCTCGCGCTCATGGAGTTGGAACAGTCCAGCATCCAGAAGAAGTGGACCGGACGCCGGGCCATCCTTCCCCCTGGCAGGTCGCTCATCGTTCCTCCCTTTCGGTTTCACTGCGAAGATCCGTGCCGGGACGTTCCCGTCCGTCAGCTGAGCCTCTCGAAGATCGCTTCGGCGGTGGGGCGGGAGGCTGGATGCTTATCAAGGCATTGAGATATGAGCTGCTGCAGTTCCAGGCTCGCCGCACCGAGCCTGCCGAAGTTCGGCGGGTCGTTGAGAACCCGGTCCCTGGCCTGGGGTGCGGCGAGGTCGATCCCGAACGGGGAGTCGCCGGTGGCCGCGTAGAACAGCACGCAGCCCAGGGAGAACAGGTCGGCGGGCGCCGTCGCCTGCGCCGGATCCGAGATCCGCTCCGGAGCCGTGAACGTGATGTTCTGCGGCTCGTGCGGCCCCGCGTCGGTCAGCACCGCCCTGGGCCCGGTGAGGTCGACCGTCGCGGGGCACAGGCCGCCGTGCACCCCCTCGTCCCTGTGCAGCCTGCGAAGTTCGTCCGCGAGGTCGATCGCGAGCGCTCTGACCTTCCGGTCCGGCAGCGGCCCGGCCTGGGTGACGCGCGAGAGCAGCGTCTTGGGCGAGGAGGCGGGCCGCGCCTCGACGGCGTCGCGCGGCGTGGTCGTCAGCTTTTCAGGCTGCGCCGGCGACCCGACGGCCGCGCCGATGACGGACCTCGCACCGGACATCCCGTAGTCGAGCAGTTCTCGTGCCTGGTGGACCGGCATCTGCCGGAGCATCGCGCCGATGTCGGCGCTCACCACGACCCCGGGCACCGGGGCCTTGGCGAGCTGCCTGGCGATGCGCTCCATGGCGACCTGGTTCGCGCCGAGCAGCCGGATCTCCTCCTCCAGAACCACCGCGTCGTTGCGGCGGCGGTCCCGGTCGACCCCGATGGCGAGCCGGTCGATCTCCGCCTGCGTTTTGGCCCCCTCCTGTACCTCGAGCAGCCGCCTGTTCTCCTCGCGCTGCTGGGCCACCCGCCGGACGACCTCGTCCACCGCGCCATCGGTGGTGTGGAACTCGGCCAGCGTGGTGCGCACGGGAATGACCCCGAACGCGGCCAGTGCGCGGCCGAGCTGGTCCTCGATGGTCTTGCGCAACTCGTTGTGGTTCTCGACGAAGTTCCGGAAGGTGAACTTCGCGGCCTCCGCGCGCAGGATGCCCTCCACCGTGCCGCCGATGACGCGTTCGACGAAGCGCTGCACGACGACGGGATCGTGCGCGTTGCTCGCTCCGAACCGGTCCGTCTCCTCCTCGCCGAACCGGTTGACCAGCTTGGGCGCGGCCTGCGGCGTGATCCGGATGACCTGCGTCATCCCGACGGTCACCGGGTGGCCCTCGACGTTGACGAGCATCTCGTCGAGCGAGCCGTCGAACCTGCCGGGCTGCTTCTTCTGTTTCGCGGACCATTCCAGCACCAGGTCCCGGGTCGGGATCACCTGCACCCGCGCGAACCACGGATTGATCGTGTAGATGCCGGGACCCAGGGTCTGCTCCTGCACGCCCCGGACGCCGCCGGCACGCAGGAACTCGCTGGGGAACAGGAAGTTGCGGTGCCCCGGCACGCCCGGCGCGGGATTGTCCGGATCGGTCGGGTCCATGCCGTCGCGGGTGATCACGACGCCGACGCTTCCGGCGGTCACGTGCAGTTCGCGCAGATCCTCCACGGTGAGGTCGGCGCGGCCCGCGCCGACGTTCGCGACCGTGACCACCTCGAAGATCTCGGGGTTGATCGCGTAGACGCCGCCGCCGATCAGCACCCCGGGCTGGCGGCCCATCTGCCCGCCGTCGCGCAGGAACGCCTCGCCGTCCTGGAAGGAGTCGCACTCCACGTTCTCGCACAGCACGCCGGCCCCGAGCGACCTGCGCCCGACCTTGGCCATCACGACGCCGAAAGTGCCCGCGGGCACCTCGACCAGCGGCGCGAACTTCACCCGGTAGAGGAACGGGGCCAGCACGTAGCGGCGGTTGGACTCCAGCGTCTTGGCGTGGAAGCCCTGCGAACCGTAGATCCGCACCGGGAAGACGTCGCGCGCGTCGTGTCCGCTCAGCGGCGGCACCCTGCGTTCGACGACGCCGATGAACCTGTGCGGGACGCTGACCGAGGACTTGAAGAGGGCGAACACCCCGACGGCGATCAGCAGGAGCACGATGATGATGAAGGCGGTCATCGGGGGTGGGCTGCCTCTCGGAGTCGGAGGTGAACGGTCATGACGGTGAGCTGCCAGTTCTCGTACCACTCGAAGTCGTCGCCGACGCCGTCGGCTTGCGCGCCGGCGAGCGTCGGGAGGAACCCTTCCGGCGGATCGCCGTCTTCGGGCGGCACGAGCGCGTCCGTGCGCCAGCCGAGCGCCCGGCACAGCGCCTGGAAGTCGCCCGCGCCTCCCGCCGGCACGCCCCGGCCGGGGCCCGGATACCGGCGCAGCTGGGCACTGAAGCCGCAGCGCCCCCGCGAATACTCGGACCACAGCCGGTCGATGGCGGCGAGCAGGTCCTCGGGCACCTCGGAACGCCTGGTGGGGCTGAGGAAACGGGCCGGCTCCCGGCGCGGGTCGTGATCGTCTTCCTGGGCCGATTCGAGCAGGATCCGGGTCGTGAGCCGGTCCGCCTGGCGGAGGTTTCCCGCGGCGAGCAGCTCACGAAGCGGTTCCAGGGCGGGCGGCAGGACGGGCGACGGGGGCGAAGGCGGGGGAGGAGGCAGGGACAGGGACGGCGGAGGCGGGGGCTGCGATCGGGGTTTGGTACGGGCCAGGAGGATCGTGCCCTGACTCTCGTAGGTCCAGTGCATCGGGGTCTGCGAGGCGCCGGCGTCCCGGAGCTTTCCGGCGGCGAATCTGTGGGCGTCCTCGGGCGAGATCAGCCCGTCGCCGTCGAGGTCCGCGAGCCCGCTGCGCAGCCCTTCGGCGAGCGCGGCCGTATACGTCGACGCACCGTGCGCACCGTTCCCGGTCGGCGCCCCTTCGAAGGAGAACTCGGCTCTCATCGACGAGGTGAGCACCACTCGGCCGCGCGCCTTGCTGACGAAACGGTGCTGCAGTCCCGGGTCCGGCGGGCCCTTCGAGCCGTCGGCTATCGCTCCGCTGAAACACGAGTCCAGGATGAGGATCTGCTGTCGGGCGCGGCACTCCTCCAGCGTGCCCAACAGGAACCGCGCGTCCACCGACGAGGCCCCGGGAAATTCCCTGACCGTGTCCGTCCCCGCGAAATACAGCTTCTGCCGCTTGTCGAGCAGACCGTGGCAGGAGAGGTAGACGAGCAGCACGTCGTCCGGGCGGGCCTCCTCGGCGAGCCGCAGCAGCTCGATCCGCATGGTGTGAGCCGACTGATCCACGCGCGAGGTGACCGTGAAGCCGGCGATCTCGGGGTGGGCGAGCACCTCGCCGAGCAGGCGCGCGTCGACCGCCGGCGAGCGCAGGTCGCTCAGACCGGGATCCTGGTAGCTGCCGTTGGCCAGGATCAGACCCAGCCGACGCTCCGTAGGTCCGCTCACTTGCCGGGACCGTGCACGTTGAGCCAGGCTTCGATGATCGCATTCTGCTGTTCCGGTGTCGCCGCGGAGAGCTTGAGGGTGTCCCCGTCGATGGAGACGTACACCGTGTGCTCCGAGCGCTTCACCCAGTCCGCGACGGCCTGGACGAACGCTTGCAGCACGGCCGAGCCGGGCACCCGCGCGACGATCCAGCCGATGACCGCGCCCGGCCCCTTCGCCCCGTCGGGAGCCTGCTCGCCGCGCATCGGCTCCACGCGGGTCGCGTCCGTGCGGCTCAGCTCGGCCAGCAGCCTGCCGGTCGCGGAGAAGAGATCTTCCGTATCGTCATCCGGTGCGGGCAGAACCTGCACCGTAAGAATCACGTCTGCCAAGACCGCAATCCCCCTCGCCGTGAAGAACTGAAACTGTATGCCGACCGGCCGGCCCTCCCTCCCTCAGTATGGACCTCGGAGCACTGTATGGGGGGAGCTTCGGGACCGGTCCCGAAGCCGCTTCACGACACTGGACTGCGCAGCGGCGATTGCGGCGGATCACCCGGGGGCACACCCTCGCCAGGGTTCCCACCCGTCACACGTCCGCCGGTGCGGCCGCGGGGCAGGCGGCATGCGATCTGACGTACGCTCACACGAGGGAGGTCTGTGCTAACGTGTCGCAGCATCCTGGCCGCACGGTTTTTCGAACTCCGCAAGCGACGAGTGATCTCGATCCCCCACCGGCGATACCGATGTATCGCAGGGGTCGACGTCTCTTGAGAACTGTTCTGGGGGGAACGCTGATGCCCGGCAGCAGCCCGGATCCCGACCGGCGCACCATCGCCCGCAAGGCGCTCGCCGTGGAACTGCATGCGCTCACCGGCCTCGCCGAGGGATCGGGGGGGCTGGTTCGAGAGCTCGCGGACGCCCTGGACGACGGGGATCGGCACCGGCTCGAGGAATGGGCCGAGCTCGACCTGCTTTCCGTCTTCGCGCGCGCCGAGAACCTCGCGAAGCCCGTTGCGCGCCATAGCGGTCGAATCCCTTCGCCGCTCACGATCCTGCAACCGCGGCTCGGCAGCACGCCGGGCTCCAGGGCCCGGGAGTGGCTGGATCTGGCGTGGGCGCGGCTGGCGGCCGTGCGCGAACAGGGCTGGGAACGCGCGGCCGAGGCGGTGCTCGGCGTCCTCGTGTTCGTTCCGCTGCTGGTGACCTGGACCGGCCTGGCCCTGGCCGCGAGCGCCTACGGCCGCCTCGCCGCGAGTGACGCGACGCAGTCCTCGCGGCCCTTCCTCCAACTCTGGGAGTCGGGGTTCGACGGCCGGTTGCCCGGTTGGGCCCGCTTCGGCGACATTGCGGTCACCGCCGTCGTGTTCATCAGCATGCTGCTGTTGCTCTCCGCGGTTCACTCCCTGGCCCGGCATCGTGCGCAGTCCGCGGCCGATCTGCAGGACGCGGAGCAGGAGGCGCAGCTCGGCCGGATCGTCGCCGTCGTCAGCAGAGCGCAGTTCGTGCTCGGCAGGTACCGCATCGACTCCCCGACGCGCCTGAGCGAGGCGTTGGGCGGAAAAACGAGCGAACTGACCCAACTGCTGGAGGGCGCGAAGACGGCCCAGGAGACCGCCGAGACGGTCATCGGCAGCGTGGGCGACCTCGTGGCGAGCCTGGGAGCGGTCACGGACCGCGTCGTGGACGCGACGGAGAAGATCAGGCAGGTTCAGCAGGAGGGCGTCGAAGCGGTCGGCAACGCGGTGAACTCGAGCGCGCAACAGCTGCTCAGGATGCACGAGGACGCCACCGCCGCGGGCAAGGACGCCACGGAGAGGGCTATGGCGTCCGTGCAGCAGACGCTCGCCTCGCTTCTGCAACTACAGGAGCAGGCGACGGTCACGAGCCGGCGCGATGCGGAGCAGAGCCAGAAGATCGTGCGTGAAGGGGTCGAGGCGCTGCGCTCGACCCAGGACGCGGCGCTCGACTCACTGCGTCAGGCCCGTGAGTCGCTGACGTTCGCGACCGCACAGGGCGCCGACGCGGTGGAGTCGGTGGGCGCCGCGCTGCGCGGCACCGGCGACCGCATCGACGCCGCCCTGCGTGCGCTGGGCGATGCCCAGGCCGAGCTCGGCCGCCGTTCCGCCGAGGCGGTCGCGGCCTCGGAGCACAGCGCGGTGTCGATGCAGGGCATGACCCAGGCCATGGCCCGGGCGATCAGCGAACTGCGGCACAGCGTCGAACGCTGGGACGCCGCGGCCGCGCACTGGGAGAACGCCGCGCAGGTGGTGGAGCGCGGCACCCAAGGCAGGTACGGCGGCTCGACCGGATACCGGCCGACGCAGCACGATCCGTCCGCAGACGGCCGGGGACCGGCGCCCGACCCGCCGGAGCGGCAGCCATGAGCCGCAGGTCCCGAATCCCCGGGCAGCGCCCCCTGATCGGGCTGGCTGGGTGGCTCTTCGCGGACCTCATGCTGGTCATCGCGATCGTCGCGATGGGAAGCCAGCCGGACCCGCTCGCCGCCGCGAAACCGCGCCCCGCGCCGAGCACGCCCCGGCCCTCCCCGAGCCGCACGCCGCCGAAGCCGACGCCCAGCCCCACGCCGAGTCCCACGCGGAAACCCGCCGGTCCGCCCTCGCTCGAGCAGACGCCGGTGATCTTCGACGTCCACGCGGCGGCGGGCGACACCGCCGCGCTCACCGGCCAGCTCGAGGCGAATCTGGCGCGGTACCAGGGGCGTCACGCGGGCATCGTGGAGACCTTCGGCTGGGGGCCGGATCCGGGGGCTGACACGGCCTACGCCGCGGAGGTCAACGGGTTGCTCGACCGTATCGCGCCCGGTCTGTTCCCGGCCGGCACCCCGGAGGAGGACTACATCGACCTCGGCTCCGCGACCGACGGTGCGGAAGTCAAGATCTACCTGTTCACCGTGTCGTCGTGACCGAGCCCTCGGCGCCGCGCTTCCCCGGGCTCGCGGGCTACCGCGAGCTCATGGAGGCATCGACCCGGCTCGAACTGCGTCACATCGCAGACCTCTTCGCCGAGCAGCAGGCCCCGTACGGCGCGGAGACCGACCCCACCGGTCGGGCGCGTTTCCTCGTGCTCGACGGGTTCCGCCTCGCCAGGCCCGGCAACAGATGGCGCCGGATCGACGGCGCGGCGCTCGAGCAGGGGCGCGCCCGGATCGTCGAACGCTTCGGCGCGGCGGCCGGCGTGGCGGACAACCTGCTCGACCTGCTCGGGAGCGCACTCGGCCAGGACCCTGACGTCGCGCGGCAACTGCTGCTCTATCAGCTCGCCCGCCTCGCCTCGGAACCGGGACTAAGCGCCGCGGACACCCGGACGCTGCTGCTCGATCTCGGCGTGCACTCGGGCGAGGCAGACGCGGTGTGCGCGATGATCCGCTCCGGCCCCGGGTCGAACCCGATCGTGGGCGCGGCGGCGGAGCGCGTGGCCGACGCGTTCGCCGACGGCCGGATCTTCGAGGCAGGCGAGTGCCTGCGGCGGATCCCTCGGGGCCGGGGCCGGGGCGACTGGCGGCTGGAGCGGATCGAGCGCGAGGTCGAGCGTCGCCTGGGCGAGGCGGCGCGGCTGATCGAACTGGCCGGCCGGTCCGCCGACCAATGCCGGTTCGAGCAGGCGAGTGAGCTCTACCTCCAGGCGCTGACCGCGGCGGCGGACGAGCCGAGACTGCGCGACGGGCTGGTGCGCGCGGCCATCGGGATCTTCGACGCGAGCTTGGAGCCGCCCTGGGGACCGGCCCCGGCCTCGACGGCCGGCAGGCTGCGGGCCACCCCGGTGGACGAGGGCATCGAACTCGTCTACGCCCGGCCGCACCGGCCCGGCGAAGACCGGTCGGGCTGGACTCTGCTGCGCCTGGACTGCTCGACGCAGCGCATGCGGACCCTCGCGGAGGACCGCAGAAGCGACGCGCCCTTCGTCGACACCGGGGTGCGGTTCGGGCAGGAGATCCGTTATATCGCGATCCCCTACCGCAATGGCCTGATCTGCGGAGCGGCGTCCGCGTCCGGGCGGATCCGGCATGCCCCGGAAGTGGACGGGGCCGTGCTGCGCTGCACGCCACGGGGCGTCAGCCTGGAATGGCGCCTCCCGCCCGGGCTCGTGGGTATGAGTGTTCTGCGTTCGTCGATGCCGGGAGACGGCCCCGGCGGGGTGCCCGGCGGCGTTCCCGGCGGATCCGAGAGCGTCCAGATCGCGGCGGGCGCGCCCGCCGCCGCGGTGGAGGACCTCGGCGTCACTCCGGGCGTATATCAGTACCTGGTTCAATGCGGCTATCCCGCGCCGCCGGGCTGGACGGATGTCGAGACGGTCTGGTCCACCGGCTTGGCCCTGACCGCGGTGGTGAAACCGTGGCCCACGCCGGTCGACGTGCTCACAGCGGTGCTGGTCGCGGCGCAGCCGCCGACGCTGCGCATCAGTTGGCTGCCCCCCGCGGTGGGCACGGTGCGCGTGGTGCCCTGGCCGTTCAGCCCGCGAGAGCCCGGCAGCGACATCACCGAACTCGCGGCGGAACTGCCCCCCGGGCTGACCGCCGAGCAGGACGACGGGTCGTACCACGGCGCGACGGTGGCCGGCCGGCCGGGCGAGACCCTTCGGCTCACGGCCGTGTCCGAACTGGGCGACCGCTTGCTGGCCGGAGCCAGCGTTCTGATTCAGGTGGTTCGGGCGCCGAGGGGCGTGAGCGTGCAGCGGGTCGCCGACGCGTCCATCCCCGCCGCCGTCATACGCTTCGACTGGCCCGAACCGGCCGTGCTGGTCTCGATCCGCTGGGAACAGGACGGCCGGGAGCGCCGGCGGGTCATACCGCGGACCGGATACCCGCCCCAGGGCGTGCAGATCCCGGTGGGTCCGAGCGGCTGCCGGGTGACGGTCGAGCCGCTCGGCCGTCCCGACGCCCAGGTCTTCAGCTCCCTGGTCTCGACGGTGCTCCCCGCACTCCCGCCGCCGCCCGAGGGAGCCCTGACGCGTCTGCGCCGGCGGCTTCGGGCGGCCTGGCGAACGACGATCAGAGTACTGCGTCGCATCGTTCGCCGAGGACTGCGCCCAGCTCTTCGGCGGACTCGGGAGTGAGCCGGTAGAACCCCTGGAGGCTGACCGACCGCTCGAGCCGGCCGTCCGCCACATACTTCAGGCCGCGGGTCTGGCCCCTGCGGTTGCGCCAGGTAAGCCGCTCCAGGAGATCGCCGCTGATCGGAGTGTCGAAGCGCACCGGCGTCGCGTCCACGTGTACTGCCGCGGCGCCGCAGCCGCCCGCGCCGAGCATCGACCAGTCGTCGTGTCCGGGAAAGGCCGGGTCCCGCCAAGTCGCCGGGCCGGCTCCGCAGCACTCACCGCGCTCCATGTCCACCACCCGCATTCGGCTCACCACGTACACGATGCACCGGATGACGTGCAGTGCGTACACCTCGTCCCCGATACGGGCTCCCGACCAGGCCGGCAGGGAGGAATGGATTCCGCTTTCAGAGGAGGGTCCGCCGGAGGCGAATTTGACCCTAAGGATTTAAACCAAAAAACAAACAAATCAAAGGAGCCGACGCGAAATCAGCACGGACACACGGGTGCGTAACCGACCCCGTACGAGGACCGCTGCAAAGCGGAGCGAAGCAGCGGGTCGTGGAGGGCGGACAGCAACCCGCTAAGATCACACGGGAGTCGCAGTGGGCTGAAGAAGGGGAGCATGTGACGGGGATCGACATATCCACGCGGGACCTGGAATGGGACGGGTGCGACAACGTCCGCGACCTCGGGGGTCTGGCGCACGCCGCCGGTGGGAAGACGGCGCACGGACGTCTCGTGCGCGCCGACAACCTGGACAGGCTCACCGAGGCTGGTTGGCAGGCGCTGTGGGACTACGGCGTGCGGACGGTCATCGACCTGCGCAACGAGGAGGAGTGTCGACGCAACCTCGCACGGCC